>Ga0315298_1000107_pt1 | contig 157737 bp, 134 predicted proteins | sample WHS_1_MG_FD_203077 | JGI IMG/M metagenome (GOLD analysis project Ga0315298, IMG submission 203077) | Extremophilic microbial mat communities from Washburn Hot Springs, YNP, Wyoming, USA - WHS_1_MG | ecosystem: Environmental > Aquatic > Thermal springs > Hot (42-90C) | place: USA: Wyoming...
TCTTCGTCGAGACGACCGATCCTCTGCCTGTGCACACGGCTTTGAAGGTTCAGTTTTCCCTGCCTTCGCTGGAGGAGCCCATCGTGGCCGACGGGGTCGTGGTCCACAGGGTGGAGATCAGCGGGGGAAAAGCCGGACTGCGGGCGGAATGGGGATTCGGTTCTCCCAGCTTGACGAACGAAGCAAGCGCACCCTGGAAGCATACATCCAAAAACTCCGGACCCCTTCCAAGGCTCACGCGAACTGAGGCTCCTGGGTACGCCTCGGCAAGACGCTTTCCTTTCGATAGACCTTCTGCTCAGACTCCATATCGGTTTGTGATCGGCAGCCTCCGGTCCCTTCCGAACGCTTTCGGCGTGATTTTGAGCCCAGGCGGTGCCTGGCGCCTTTTGTACTCGTTGCGGTCCACCATGCGGATGATCTCTCGAACCCGGTCTCTTGGAAACCCGGCTTGGACGATTTCCTCGGCGCTGAAGTCCTTTTCCACGTAAAGCTGCAGAATGGGGTCCAGCACCTCGTAGGGGGGCAGCGTGTCCTGGTCCGTCTGGCCGGGCTTGAGTTCAGCCGTTGGAGGCCTCTCCAGAATGGATAGGGGGATCACCTGCGAGCCCCGGATCTGGTTGAAGTGGCGGGCCAGGGCGTAGACGGTCATCTTCGGCACGTCCTTGAGAACGGCCAGGCCCCCGGCTGTGTCTCCGTAAAGGGTGCAGTACCCCACGGACGTCTCGCTCTTGTTCCCGGTCGTCAGGACGAGCCAGTGGAATTTGTTCGACAGGGCCATGAGGACGTTCCCCCGGATACGGGCCTGCAGGTTTTCCTCGGTGACGTCAGCGGGCCTGTTTCGAAACAGCGGTTTCAGCGCCGCCAGAAAGGCCGCGTATATCGGATCGATGGGGACGATCCGAAAGGAGATTCCGAGGTTTCGGGCGAGATCCTGGGCGTCTCGGCGGCTCCGGTCCGAAGAGAAGCGGGTGGGCATGAACACGCCGTGAACGTTCTCGGGCCCGAGGGCTTCGACGGCGAGGCTTGCCGTAAGGGCCGAATCCACGCCGCCGCTTAGGCCCACCACGGCGCTCCGAAACCCGTTCTTGCCCAGGTAGTCTCGAATCCCGAGCACCAAAGCCCGGAAGATCTCATCGATTTCGTCAAGCTCTTCGGGTTTTGGGTGGCGGGGGAGGGGCTTGCGGGAAACAGAAGAGCGGCGGATCGGCGGAAGTTCTACCACATCGAGGTTCGAGACTGCGAGGTGGGAATTTCTCTTCTCCTCCCGTCTTCGCGGATCGAGAAGGCGGGATCGGAACACGTTGCGCAGGCTGAGGTCAGCCAGGAGCAAGTCTTCGACAAAGGGTTTTCCCATGGCGACGACGGATCCTCTCTCGTCCAGGATCACGCTGTTTCCGTCGAAGATCAGCTCATCCTGTCCGCCCACGAGATTCACATAAGCCAGGGCCACCGTGTGATCCCGGGCCCGCGTGGAGAGCATCTGGAGGCGCTCGCTGCGCCGGCCTGCAAAAAAGGGAGAGGCCGACAAGTTCACGGCCAACTCGGCGTCCCCCACGAGCACCTGCGTGGACAGGGGGCCCGTAGGCTGCCAAATGTCCTCGCAAATGGAAAGTCCGATCCGAACGCCCCGGCAGAGAATCACAAGCACCCGAGTGCCGCGCTGAAAATATCGGTCCTCGTCGAAGACGCCGTAGTTGGGCAAGTAGTTCTTCCTGTACGTAGCGGCCCACGTTCCATCGTGCAGCACCGCAGCGGCGTTGTAGATGTCGTTTTGTCTGTCCACGAACCCCACGACGGCGGTGATGCCGCGCGTCTCGTCCACAAGGCTCTGGAGAGCCTTCAGGTTGTCCTCAATGAAGAAAGGCTTGAGCAGGAGGTCCTCCGGCGGGTAGCCCGTAACGGCCAGCTCAGGCAGAACCACGAGGTCCGCACCGGCCTGGCGGGCCCTGCGAATGGCCTTTCGGATCTTGTTCGCGTTTCCCTTGAGGTCTCCGACGGTCGAGTTGATTTGGGCCAGGGCGATGCGAAAGGGGAGCATGGAATGTCTCCTTGAGAAAACGTGGGAGCTTGGCGCGGCAAGGGCCTCCGGCACGGGCGCAGAAGGGTTCTTGGCTCGCGTTGACACTGCCGGGGGCCTCTCCTAGACTGGCCTAACCGTGACGGGCCGGCCGGGTCCGCGATCCCATTGCATGAGCCTCGACAGGAGAGGATGTGCAGGTTTACAGGAAACTCTGGCATCTTTCCTTCCTTTGGGCACCGGCGCTCTATTATTACTTTCTTACGAGATCGCAGGCAATCCTTCTGAGCGCGGTGTTCTTGCTCTTCTTTTTCCTGCTCGACCTCGTCAGATTGAACTGGAAGCGGGGAAACGAAATCGCCTTTCGTCTTTTCCCTTTCTTGCTGCGGGAGCAAGAGCGGAAGACGTTCAATACTTCGATCTATTTCGCTCTGAGCTGCCTGTTGTGCGCCTTTTTCTTCGAAAAGCGCGTGGCCGTGCTGGCCATCGCCCTCCTGTGCGTGGGGGACCCGGTGGCGGCGATCGTCGGAACCCGGTACGGCACTGTCCGCCTTCTCAACAAGTCCCTTCAGGGCAGCCTGGCTTGTTTTGCGGCGTCCTTTCTGGTCGCCCGCCTCCTTTTCGGCTGGACGATCGCCTTCTGGGCAGCTTTGACGGCGACGTTTTTTGAGCTGGTTTCGTCCAGACTGAACGACAACCTCTCGATTCCCCTGTTTTCCGGGCTCATGGTGACGTTGTTGCTGGAGTCCCCGGAGCCCAGCGGCCCGATGCAGATCTTGATCGTCTTTCTGAGGGTGTTCTTGCTGTTTTGCGTGGGCACTTCACTGGCGGGGGTTTTGGCCAGACATTTCATCGTGCACCACTACGCTCGGCAGTATCCAGGTTCTTTTCAGCCGCGGACGCAGTGGAAACCTTCGGTGTCAATCGTCAAGCCCCTGGCGGGCCTGGAGGGGGGAGACGAGGAAAATCTTCTGAGCTTCTGCCGCCTTTCCTACCCGGGCCTTTGGGAACTCCTGTTCGTGGTCCAGAACGGTCAGGATCCGATCCTGCCCGTTCTGGACCGCTTGCGGCTTCGATTTCCAGAGGCGAGGATCCGCGTCGTGTTCTCCGGGCGAGATCCTTCCGTGACGGACAAGATGAGCAAGCTGATCAAGGGGGCCGGGGAGGCCAGGGGAGAAGTGCTCGTATTCAGCGATGCCGCGGTCCGGGTTCCTCCGGACTATCTCGACCGCGTGGTCGCTCCCCTGGGAGACGCCCGCATCGGGGTCGTCACGGCGGCTGCGGCCTATTTCGGGGCGCGGAATGTCTGGGCAGCCCTCAGCGCGCACCTGGTGAATCTCTTGGGGCTGAACTTGTACTACACGCTGGCCTATTTTGACAGACTGAATTCCGCAAACGGCTGTACCTTGGCCATCCGGAGGGAGGTTTTTGAGGAGGTCGGCGGCTTCCACCGGGTCGCCCATCAGCTTTGCGATTCCCACGCCCTCGCCCAGGAGGTCCATCGGAGAGGATACAGGATTCACCTGTTGGACCGGATGATCCCCGTGTTTCACCCCTCGGTGCCCTTTCTGGAATGGGTCGCCAGGATGCACCGCCTGGCTGTGGTTTACAGGACGTACGCGCCGTACACGTATCCCATCCTGCTGTTCCAGCTCGGCCTGGTGAATAGTCTCCTGTACTGGTGGTTGACGCCGGGCTCGTCCGTGGGCCCTGCCCTGGCCATGCTGACGCTGTGCGCCGAGGTGGTCTCCCACTTGAGAATGAACGCCCTGTACGTCCGGGACCGCAGCACGGTCCTTTTCATATGGTTGCTGCCTGTGTTGCTCGTTGTGGCTCCCTTCTTCTGGGCAACCCCCTACTTCAGCAGAGTGGTCCGCTGGAGAGGGCATCGGTACTTCGTGGACCGCGACGGGGTGGCTACGCGACTGAAAGGACTTTCGTGAGGGCGCCTGCGGCTCCTGCGGCGGCCCTGTTCAAGATCGTGCGCGAGGCGTTGTCATGGCACGGGACTTGAGCCTCTTGGAGGCATTGGGAGCGCGGATTCTGTATCTTCTGGAGTCCGGGGTCCGGGAGATCCCTCTCAGGAGTCCGGCACGAGATCTCGGCGGCGCCCCCGAGTCAAGGACCCTCTCGGCGGGTGGGGTCGAGCCCGTTTCGGCAGAGGGATTGCTCGAGGAAATTCGACGGGAATTGGAGACATGCAATCGCTGCCCTCTGGGCCGGACCCGCAGGAATTTGGTCTTCGGCGAGGGCAATCCCCATGCCGACATTCTGTTTGTCGGCGAGGGCCCAGGGAGCGAGGAGGATGCGACCGGGAGGCCCTTCGTGGGCCCTGCTGGACAGCTCCTGACGAAAATCATCGAGGCGGGGATGGGGGTGCCCCGTTCAAGCGTATACATCTGCAACATCGTGAAATGCAGGCCGCCCAACAATCGGCCTCCCTTGGATGAGGAAGCGGAAGCTTGTATGCCTTTTCTTGAAAGACAGATTGAGGCGATTCGGCCCAGGGTGATCATCACCCTGGGACACACGGCCGCTTCAAGGCTCCTCGGCCTGCGGGGTCCGATGCACCAGCTTCGAGGGAAGTGGCAAACCTTCAGGGGCATTCCAGTCATGCCGACTTTTCATCCCTCCTATGTGTTGCGGTACTACACGGTTGCCGTTCGCAGGCAGGTGTGGGAGGACGTGCAGGAAGCGATGCGATTGCTCAAGGGAAGTGGGCCTCCTTCGGGGCGCGAAGAAGGGTAGGTGGCCTCCGACCGCAAATCCGATTCCACACCACAAATCCTGCTCCGCCGTTGACGTCCTCTCCCTTTTCGATGTAAAATAATTGATTAACTTTTTGCGCGTTTGCCGTTTCCCTTGGCGTGCCGTTCGCCCGGGAGGTGGCGGGGTTCAACTGCATGAAGCGAGGAGGATGGAGGAATGCTCGCCTGCAACATCGTCAAAGTGGGTAAACCCTGTGTCTTCATGAAGAAGAATGGCTGTTCCTACAACGGAGGCAGCTGCCACTCCGTCGTGGAGGCCTGCACAGGGTGCGCCTACATCGAAACCTTTCCCCAGGGCAATTTCTGCCGTGTCTTTGCCGAGCCGGCGCTGAAATGGGCCAGTGGCGCCTGCAACATGGCGACCCATCTTCAGAGGACCCAGGAGGAGACAGGCGGCAAGAAGCTGAATCCTCTCAAGGCCTCCAAGCGCGCTGCCCGCTGACGGTCTGCGAGGGAGCACCGGCGCGCTCGAACGCATCCCCAGGTATTCCCGTACGGACATTTTCCCCAAGGGTTGAAAGGGCCTTCCGAGGCGCCCCAGGGTGTGGTCGAGTCTTGTCCGGGCCCGGGGGGGCATCCTCCCCGGACCCGGTCCGGGCGCCCGGCTCCGGAGGGGACGGAATCGAGTTCACCTCGGGACGAACTCCGCGACACACTCGATGTGATACGTCTGGGGAAACATGTCGATCATGCGGACTCTGGCGAGCTTGTAGCCGGAGAAGGAGAACATCTCCACGTCCCGGGCCAGCGTGGTCGGATTGCAGGAAACATAGATCACCCGGGAGGGAGCCAAAGCGACAAGTTTCGCCACGACCTCCCTGCTGGCGCCCTTCCGAGGGGGGTCCACGATGGCCACGTCGACTCGGCCGAGTTCGGCCCGTACCGTTTCCAGGCCCGAAGCGGCGTCGGCCAGCCTGTAATCGCAGCGATCCAGCCCGTTGCGAAGAGCGTTTTGTCTGGCGTCTTCCACGGCGCAAGGATTGTTCTCAAGACCGATCACGCGGCCTACGCGAGTAGCCAGAGGGAGGGTGAGATTGCCCATTCCACAATATACGTCTAGGACGATCTGATCTTGCCGCGGTTGCGCCCATTCGAAAACCAGCCTCTGGAGGTTTGCGTTCTGATTCAGGTTTGCCTGCGTGAAGGTGTGAATTCGGGCCTTTGCCCGGATCTCCCCTGCGGGGTGGGACGAATCCAGGGCAGGCAGTCGCAGGTCCAACCCACAATTGCCGAAGTCCTCTGTCCTTCTTTGGTCTCCCTCGAGGATCTCAAAGGTCACGCCGTAGACTTTGGGGATGTGGGCTTTCAGTGCCTTGAGGAAATCCGTGACCCCATCGCCGAGGCTGGAGGGGGTCTGGAAGGCAAGCACGGCCTCCTCGCTCTCGGGGTTCGCCAGAACCTCGATCTCCGTAAAGTCGTACAGGTACTCGAGGGAGTTCAAAAAACCTGAGAGCTTCTGAATCGTTTGGTTCAGAAACGGAGGGAGGAGTTCGCAGCGCCCGAACGGCACGATGTCACGGGAGCGGCTGCGACAGAAGCCCAGAACCACCTCGCGCAGGGCTTGGCACTGCAGCCGCGCCCGACAGCGATATCCGTAAGGGGTTTCGGCCGGAATGGGCGGCAGCCATTCGTACGCCGACGGATCGACTTTGCCGATGCGGCTCAGCGTGTCCCGGAGGATTTTGGCTTTGGCCTCGACCTGGAACTCATACTGGATATGTTGCCAGTGACAGCCCCCGCACTCTCCGAAGACGTCGCACAAGGGCACGGCGCGCAGGGGCGAGCGGACCTCGAATTCCACGAAGGTACCCCGAAGGTAGTTCCGCTTGCTTTCAGAAATCCGCACCCGCACGCGGTCTCCAGGTGAAGTGAACGGCACAAACACGACTTTTTTCTGAATATGGCCCAGTCCTTCGCCGCCATAGGCGAGGGCTTCAATTTCGACGGTTTCGTCTTGGCCCGGTTTCACCTTCGGTAGCTCCACTCGAGTCTGGTGGTCAGTGGGAACTCGCTTTCACAGCGCCATGGATTGCAAACCGATCTTGTTTCACTCTATCACACCGGGACTGACCCCTCCAGACCCCGGCAAGAGGCGGTTTGGGCCTGAAAGAGCTCAAACTGGGATCCTCCGGGGTAGGCCTGGCGCCTTCGATGGGTCGAGGGGAGAGGAACGTTCATCGCCTCCCTAGCCTGTGAACTGCTCCGTGGAGTGTTTGGCCGGGCTTGCGTGTCCTTGACGGTCGAGACGTCTGTCTCCTATACTAAAACGATCAGGGGTGTATATGGCGGGCCGCTTCCGAGCGGCTCCGCCCTCTCCAAATCCAGAATCGCCCGGGGACCCGGAGGGAGATCGTCCCATGCCGCTGGCAACAGTGAAGGAAGCCATTGAGGACATCCGCAAAGGCAAAATGGTCATTCTTGTCGATGACGAGGACCGGGAGAACGAAGGGGATTTCTGCTTCGCGGCGGAGCACGTCACGCCCGAGAAGATCAATTTTATGGCCATGCACGGTCGGGGACTGATTTGTTTGAGCTTGACCGACGAGAGGCTGAAGCAATTGGACATTCCCCTCATGGTCGAGAAGAACACTTCCCGGTTCGAGACGGCTTTTGCTGTTTCCATCGACGCCAGGACGGGCATTACAACCGGCATCTCGGCCTACGATCGGGCTCGGACCATCCGGCTCGCTGTCGAGGATTCCACGAAGCCGTCGGATTTCGTGCGCCCCGGCCATGTGTTTCCGCTTCGGTGCAAGCCCGGCGGCGTGCTCGTCAGGACCGGGCAGACCGAAGGATCAGTAGACCTGGCTCGGCTTGCGGGCTTGAAGCCGGCTGCCGTCATCTGCGAAATCATGAAAGAAGACGGCACGATGGCGAGAATGCCCGACTTGGAAAAGATTTCGGAGCGCTTCGACATCAAGATCGTCACGATTGCGGACATCATCGCGTATCGTTTGCAGAAGGAATCGTTGGTGGAAAAGGTGGCCGAGGCCGTGATCCCCACTCCTTTTGGAGGGGAGTTTCGGGGCATGGTGTTCCGGAGTCTGGTCGACCATACCGAACACCTCGCAATGGTGAAAGGCGAGTTCAGCTCGGAAGAAGAGGTCTTGGTGCGGGTCCATTCGGAGTGTTTGACCGGAGACGTGTTCCATTCTCTGCGGTGCGATTGCGGGCAACAGCTCGTGCGGGCCATGGAGATGATCGGCGAGGAGGGGAAGGGCGCCTTGATCTACATGCACCAGGAGGGCAGGGGGATCGGACTGGTGAACAAGATCAAGGCCTACGCCCTGCAGGAAAAGGGGAAGGACACTGTGGAAGCCAACGAAGCCTTGGGCTTGAAGCCGGATCTGCGCGATTACGGAATCGGCGCCCAAATTCTGACCCACCTGGGCATCCGGAAGCTCCGCCTCATGACGAACAATCCCAAGAAGATCATCGGGCTCGAGGGGTACGGGCTTCAGGTAGTGGAGAGAGTGCCGATCATCGTTCAGGCCAACAGCACGAATCTGAAGTACCTTCGCACCAAGCAGGAAAAGATGGGTCATTTGCTGAATCTGGATAGCTGAAGGCTCCTCAAGGTGACCCCCACCGGGATTTCTGCGGGAGGAAGCCCATGCCGATCAAGGTGCAGGTTCTCAACGACATCCTGGAATTCAACGAGGCCTACGCGGCTGAAAACCGACGGATCTTTGACGAGAACCGGACTTTCGCCGTCAACATGATGAGCTCGCCGGGGGCAGGGAAAACGACGCTCTTGGAGAGGACCCTGGAAAGGATGGATCCCTCCTCGGTCGCCGTGATCGAAGGAGACATGAGAACCACCCGCGACGCGGAACGGCTGGAGCGCTTCGGCATCCCCATCGTGCAGATCAACACGGGAAACGCCTGCCACCTGGACGGCCAGATGATCCGGAATGCGATTCGGGAAATCGACTTGAGCAAGATCCGGCTCCTGTTCATCGAGAACGTGGGAAACTTGGTCTGCCCAGCGGAGTTTCGCATGGGAGAGCATGCGAAGATGACGGTCCTCAGCGTGACCGAGGGGGAGGACAAGCCCCTCAAGTATCCTCTCATGTTCCGGGAGTCCTCCCTTTGCATTTTTAACAAAATCGACCTCTTGCCCCATCTGGACTATTCTCTTGAGGACGCGATCCGCAATGCCCGGCAGATCAACCCCCAGTTGGAGCACATTGCGCTCTCCTGCAAGACGGGGGAAGGTCTGGACCGTTGGATCGCGTGGCTCAAAGCCCGCATCCAACCGACCGGATAGACAGAGGCAGACCGACTGGAGCGTCCGGCCTGAGACAAAGGGGGTTCTGTTGCACGAGATGGGACTGGCCCAGAACATCTTGGATATCGTGTTGAGGACCGCCAGCGCAAACGGCGCTCACCGGGTGCTGCGGGTCAAGATCCGGGCAGGGCAGCTCCGGGCGATCGTTCCGGATCAACTGAGGTTCTGTTTTGATTTCGTTGCGAAGGATTCCCTTGCGGAGGGGGCCGAGCTTGCGGTGCAGATCGTGCCGATCCGCACGCGATGCCGAGGCTGCGCCGCGGAGTTCGAGGTCGAGGCGTTTCGGTTCGTCTGCCCCGGCTGCGGCGGAGAGGAACTGGACATTCTGCAAGGGAAGGAACTCCTGGTGGAAAACATCGAGATCCTCTGAAGCGACCCAGCCCGCTTCTTTCGGACCGGTGCGGAGGGTTCGATGCCCGGTCTATCCTTCCATATCGAAACTCTCGGTTGCCAAATGAACGAGCAGGACTCCCTGCTGTTGCGTGAGCGCCTTGTCCGTGCCGGGCACCGCGAAGCGTCGGCCATGGAGGATGCCGACGTGCTGATCGTGAACACGTGCAGCATTCGGCAGAAAGCGGAGGAGAAGGCCTACAGCATCCTGGGGAGATTCCACGCTTTGAAACAGGGGAGGCCTGGAATCCTGGTGGCGGTGGGAGGGTGCCTGTCCCAGCAGAAAGGAGAAACCCTTCTCAGACGGATGCCCTGGGTCGATTTGGTTTTTGGACCGGGCCAGGGACCGCGGGTCCCGCATCTTTTGGACGCCTGTAGGGCCGGAGCTGGCCCTGTCGTCGCCCTGGACGGCGGGGAATGGAGCGAGGAGGCGCTCGAGAGCGATGGTGCCATCAGGCCAGGAGAGGTGAAGGCATACCTCAAGATCATGGAAGGGTGCGACAACTTCTGCTCCTATTGCATCGTGCCCTACGTTCGGGGTTTGCCGAGAAGCCGTCCGGCCCGATCGATCCTGGAGGAGGCCAAAGGGCTCGTAGCCCGGGGAGTGAAGGACATCACCCTGATCGGACAAAATGTGAGCGCCTACCGAGATCCGGATTGGCCTGCGTTCGGTTTTCCCGAACTGCTGGAATCTGTCTGCGACCAGGCCCGGCCGGTTCGGCTGCGATTTACGACGAGTCATCCCAAGGATACCACGCGGGCTTTGATCGATTCTTTCGGGAAGCTCCCTCCGTTGTGCGAGCATATGCACCTGCCTCTCCAGTCGGGCAGCGATCGGGTGCTCGCAGCCATGGGGCGGGGCTATACGCTTGCCGCGTATCGGGAGATCGTCTGGGCTCTGAGGGAACGCTGCCCCGGAATTTCTATCACGTCCGATATCATCGTGGGGTTTCCGGGAGAAACCCGCAGGGATTTCGAGAAAACCCTCGAGGCGGTGCGGGAGATCCGGTTCGACGGCTTGTTTTCCTTCAAGTTCTCTCCCCGACCGGGAACGCGGGCCGCGACGCTGAGGCAGACCGCCTCTGATGCGCTGAAAACGGAAAGACTCAAGACTCTCCAGGCTATCCAGAGGGAAATCGGGCTTGAAAAGAACAAATCTCTCGTTGGCTGCCAGGAGGAGATCCTGGTGGAGGGAAGGAGCCGGAGGGGAGGGCTCTGGACGGGAAGGACCCGCACGAATCGGGTCGTGAACGTGCCAGGGCCGTCCGGGTGGCTCGGAAAGCTGGTCTGGGTGCGGATCGAGAGGGCCGGGCCCCATTCTTTGCTTGGCCGAGCCCTGGACGGCGCCGAACCGTGCGTGGATGGCTCTTCTCTGGCAGAGAGAAAAGTTTCTTGACAGGCAACGAGCAGGCCGTGCAATATGAAAAGCAACGTACGGGTCTCGTCCGATCCGGTTTGATTTGAACAGGAGTCGAAGCATGTTTCTCGAAATGAAGATCGCCGGGCTCACCCTGGATCCCACGACGAACATGCCCATCATTATTTTGAAGGACCTCAATGGGAACAATGCGCTCCCCATCTGGATCGGCATTGCCGAGGCGAGTGCCATCGCCACGAAACTGGAAAACGTGGATCTCGCCCGTCCCATGACGCACGATCTCATGCGAAACATCCTGGTCAAGCTGGAAGTCACCTTGGAGAAGATCGAGGTAACGGACCTTCGGGACAATACCTTCTACGCCAACATCTACCTTCGAGTCGGGAACCGTGTCGTGCCCATCGACTCCAGGCCGAGCGACGCCATCGCGCTGGCTCTGCGCACGGACTCGCCCATTTTTGTCAACGAAGAGGTCATCAAGAAATCTCGCAGGGCCGGATGGAGCGTGGACCAGGGCGATGAGTCGGATGAAGCCCAGAAGGAGCGCTGGGCCGAAATCCTGGAGAGCCTCACTCCCGAAGCATTCGGAAAGTACAAGATGTAGCGAGGTCGTCCTTCGACCCTCGATGACGACGACCGCACGCTCTGACCTATCCTTTGGCCGCCCTGCAAGGGAAAGACCCGCCTGTTTCCTCCGGCCAGTGCGACGGCCCCTCTGATCCCGTCTTTTTCACCTTCAGCGAAAATTCTGGTGTGATTTTTTGGAAAAGAATGGTAATTTTTTTCCTACTTTCTTCCGATCCTCAATTTGCCGGGGGATGGTGTTTGGGCAATCATGTGCCGAATCCGAGAGCCGTCCTCCTGAGAGGAAAGGGAGAAGGTCCTCCATAAAAGAAAGGCAAGGGAGCGCGGGCAATCATGGCGACGCAGGGCCATATTCCGTGGGGAGAAAAGTCTGACATTCATGAACTGCTTCGCTTGTCCCTTGGAGATCTCTTCGAAGCTTTCTGCTTGGGGGAGGACAGCCAGGAGCTGCCTGGCTTGGAAGCGTACGAAAGCATTCTGTACAGTCTCGAGAAGCAGGACCTCATTCATGTTTTGCGCATCGCCGAGAGTCTCTCTGCTCCGGTTTCAGTGCGCCGGGCTCTCCACACCCTTCTTTTGAGACTTGCCGAACTCCTTGAGGTATCCAGGATCTCCCTGGTGTTTCTCGATTCGGACCGAGGCGTGGGAACCGTGGTAGTGTCCCACGAAGACCCTGATTTCCAGGGGGTTTCGATTTCTCTGGAGGACTACCCGGAAATCCTCCAGTCTGCAAGGACGGGCGCGATAACCGTCGTGGAGAATCCTGGTCAGGATCCCCTCATGCATGCCTTGCGGCAGGACCAGCTCAGCAGGATCCAGAATGTCTGCCTCATGGCGCTTCCTCTGGCCTTCCGGGGAAAGGTGTTCAGCGTTCTGCTGATCCAGAAGCAGCGTACCGAAGAGGGTTTCACCATCCGGGACGTCAGGATTTGCCAGCTCGTGCTGGCCCTGGTCTACCGGACGATCCAGAAGCTCTGTGGGGAGCGGGCGGTCTTGCAGGCCGGGCAGGCCTCTTTGCCGGCCGTCCCGGAACCGGCTCCCTTTTCTGCCACGGAGGGATGGAGTGCCTCGGTTCTTTTCTCCGGGGCTCCTTTGGGGGTTTTGCTCGTCGACGACAGGAATCGCATCGCGATGGCAAACCCCAAGGCCTCTGAAATCACTGGCCACTGCGCCGAACGGCTCGCGGGAATGGACTTTGACCGGATCGTGCCGAAGGAGCGACTCGAGAGCATTCTCCGGATGCGCGGGCAGGGTCGGGAGTCTTCGAAGGATCCGCTGAGGTACCACCTGGAGTACGCTCTGCCGAACGGCCAGAAGAAGGTTATCTCCTTCGAGGTTCATTCCCTGAAAGATCGGCCGGGGTTCGCGTGGGTTTTCCTGCGGGACGTGACCAAGGAGAAACAACTCGAGGAATGGCTGCACAACAAGGCCGAGGAGCTTGTCCGGGCGAACCGGAGCCTCCAGGAAGCTCGCTCTTCGTTGCTCAGGCAAAACGAGGAGCTCCAGAGGACCAACGAGCGGCTTGAAGAACTCCACAAGATGAAAACCTCCTTCCTCGCGATCGCCACCCACGAAATACGAACTCCCCTGAGCATCATTCTGGGTTACAATCGCCTCCTGCTCCAAGGGAAACTCGGCCCTCTCACCGAGGATCAAACGAGAGTTCTGGAGGAGTCTGTCCAGAGTTGCGAGCGGTTGTTGCAGATCGTGAGCGACATGCTCGATTTCACTCGCCTTGAATCCGGCAAACTCGTTGTCCAGAAGCGCCGGGAGGATGTTGTTCCTCTCTTGAAGCGGGTGTACCGGCAGATGAAGATGATCTCGGAGCGATCGGGCGTGCGATTCTTTTTGGACGTCCAGGAGGACGCCATCCGATTCCCCTTCGATCCGGACAGAATCGAGCAAGTCCTGGTGAATCTCATCAGCAACGCGATCAAGTTCACGCCGCCAGAGGGGTCAGTCACCCTGTCGGCCTGCCGAAAGGAGGGAGCGGACGGCGATTGGGTGGAAGTCGTGGTCCGCGACACGGGCAGGGGATTTCCCGCTTCCATGGTGGACAAGGCCTTTGACGGAATTTTCCCGCTCGTCTGGAGTCCGGAAGGAATGCGGGGCCCGGAGGCGGGAAGCGGGCTCGGCCTGGGCATATGCAAGCGGATCGTGGAGGCCCATGGGGGGCGGATTTGGCTTAAGAGCCGCGAAGGGGAAGGGACCACGTTCGTTTTCTGCTTGCCCTGTGAAGAGGATGGCTCTGACTTCGCAGAAGCGGCCGAGGCGCAGAGGAACTCGCCCAAATGACGCAGCCCCATCTGTTCATCGTAGACGACGACAGGAGCTTTAGGGGATATTTGGAGACGCTCCTCAAATCCATGGGCTACCGCGTGACCTCGGCCTGCTCAGGAGAGGAGGCCCTGGGAGCCCTGGAGGAGGGGCTGGCTCCGGATCTGATTTTGCTCGACATCATCATGGAAGGTATGGGGGGCATGGAGACCCTCAAGCGCATCCGCCAGACGCGAAGCGAGATTCCGGTCATCATGCTCACCGGGGTCGACCAGACCCAGACCATCGTGGAGGCGATGCGGTTGGGGGCCAGTGACTATCTGGTGAAGCCCTTTGAGCCCGAGGAAATCGAAATTACCCTGAAAAATGTCTTGGAAAAGGCAAGTCTGGTCGAAGAAATCCGGCGCCTTCGGTCCCTCTTGGATCGGGAAGAGTGCCTGGACGCGGTCTTCAGCAGCCCCAAGATGCTGGCTGTGGACGAAATGATCCGCCAGGTGGCTGAGACGGACGTCACGGTTCTCGTCGAGGGAGAGAGCGGCGTTGGAAAGGAAGTGGTGGCGCGCAGGATCCACGCTCTTTCCCCCAGGGCGAAGGGGCAGTTCGTCAAGGTCAATTGTGCAGCCTTGCCCCAAGATCTGCTCGAAAGCGAGCTGTTCGGTTACGAGAGGGGTGCATTCACGGGCGCCACCCGGTCCAAGCCGGGCAAGTTCGAGATCGCCGCGGGTGGAACGATCTTTCTCGACGAAATCGCCGAAATGTCTCTTTCCACGCAGGCGAAGCTGCTCCAAGTCCTGCAGGACGGCGAATACGCGCCTCTGGGCGGAAAGGAAAACCTGCGGACCGATGCCCGCGTCGTGGTGGCGACAAACCGAGATTTGGAAGAGATGGTCTCGAGGCAGACGTTTCGGGAGGACCTGTATTACCGGCTGAACGTGATTCGCATCCTCGTGCCGCCGTTGCGGGAGCGAAAGGAGGAGATTCCGGCTCTTTGTGAGCACTTCCTCAAAAAATTCTCCAGGCAGTTCAACCGGAAAGCTCCCCGGCTCCCGGAGGCGCTTTTGAAAACCTTTCTCCGTCACGACTGGCCCGGAAACATTCGAGAGCTCGAGAACATGATCAAGCGTTACGTTGTCCTCCGGGACGAGCGGGCGATTTGCAGTGAACTCGGAGCGCGCGAGCCTCCGGCGCAAGCGGGAATCGAATTGGATTTTTCGAACCTCCTGGAGGACGGCAAACCGGTCGCCTTGAAGGAGATCGACAGGAAGGTGGCCGCCATGGCTGAAGCTGCCCTGATCTCCCATGTGTTGCAGCGGACGGGCGGAAACAAGCGAAAGGCGGCTGAAATCCTGCGGATCAGCTACAAAGCCCTTTTGTACAAGATCAAGGCGTGCGGCCTGGACGGGTGAGGGAGCCGTTCCAGGCCAAGAGGCTCCCATGCCGGGACAGACCGCGCTGCGAGAAGAGGAGATCCGGATGGGAATGGAGCGGGACCGGATCTTGGTTGCCGACGGGGACAAAAGCCTTCTGCTCTATTTGCGGGACGCCCTGGGACGCCTGGGCTACCAAGCCTTCTGCGCCGATACGGGAGACAAGGCCGTCCAATTGGCCAAGACGCTGAAGCCGGCCGTGGTTTTGCTCGATCTCAATCTCCCCGGGAAAGATGGGCTGGAGACCTTGCAGGAAATCAAGAGGACGGCGCCGGACTCCTACGTGGTCATGATGAGCGGCAACAGCCTGGCTCGTGCCGTGGTGACGAGCCTCAAGCTCGGAGCCATGGATTTTCTGCACAAACCCTTCGACCAGGAAGAGCTGGCCGCCACCATTGGCAAGCAGATGGACCGCAGGGTGCTTCAGGGGGAGGCGAGAGCTCTGCAAGAGAGAATCCAGAGGAAGGAGGAATTCCGCCGGCTCTTTCAGAACAGCGAAAAGATGAAGCAGGTTGAGGCCGTGGTCGAGCAGGTTGCGGACACGGATATCACCGTGCTCATCCAGGGGGAGAGCGGCACGGGCAAGGAGCTGGTTGCCAAGGCGATCTGTTCTCTCTCGGTTCGCAGGGACCAGCCCTTTCTCAAGGTCAACTGCGCCGCCTTGCCTGAACCTCTTCTGGAAAGCGAGATGTTCGGTTACGAGAAGGGCGCCTTTACCGGCGCTGACAGTCGCAAGCCGGGCAAGTTTGAATTGGCGGACGGGGGAACCATCTTCTTGGACGAAATCAGCGAGATGGCTCCCCCCCTTCAGGCCAAGCTGTTGCAGGTTCTTCAGGACAAGCGGTTCTGCCATCTCGGCGGCAAGGAGGACATCCAGGTCGATGTCCGGGTGATCGCCGCCACCAACCAGGATCTCGTCAAGGCCGTGGCTGAAGGCCGGTTTCGGGAGGACCTGTTCTACCGGCTGAACGTCGTGAATATCCGGGTTCCTCCTCTGCGGGAACGGAAAGAGGAGATCCCGGTGTTGGTGGAATACTTTCTCTCCCGTCATGCCCAGGAGTTCAAGCGAAAAGCGCCCCGTCTCTCTCAAGGGCTGTTGGAGCTTTTCCAGCGGTATGATTGGCCCGGCAACGTGCGGGAGCTGGAAAATGTCATCAAGAAGGTCGTCATCTTGGGCTCCGACGCTCCGGTGCTTCAGGAGCTCAAGAACAAATGCGGTCGGCGGGACCCATCCGGCCCGCAACCCGCGCCGGAGGGGCAGAGGCCCAACTCCTCGGAAGGGCTGGATCTGAAGGCTTACAGCCGGGAGGCCATTCGGAGAGCCGAGCGGGAAGTGATCTCCCGCGTTCTGCAGCGGACGTGCTGGAACCGGAAAAAGGCTGCCGAGCTTCTCCAGATCAGCTATAAGGCTCTCCTTTACAAGATCAAAGAGACGGGCCTGGAAGGATAGACCCGGTCCCCGTCCTTCCCTCAAGATTTTTCCCTTCCTGTCCGACAAGAAGGAAAAAGAGCCCGCTCGGCCATCCGGGCGAGGTGCGTCACCCGGGTTGGACATGCCTGCTCCGGCAGGCAGGCAGATGAGGTGGAGGCATGCCCAAGGTCAAAATTTTGCTTCTGGAGCCTGAGCAGAGGTCCGGCGAGGAGATCAGCGCCTTTTTGTCCGGAGAAGGGCACACGGTTCGATGGATCCGTACCGAGGAGGATGCCAGGGAGGCTCTTGATCAAGAAATCTACGACGTCATGATTTTTGAGACGAAACTGCCCTCCCAGAGTCTTCTCGAGCTGGTCGATTATGCCCGCAAGGTGAATTCATTCGGTCTTGTGGTCTGCTTGTCCGATCCTTCGGAAATCTCGGTTACCCTGAAGGCCATGGAACGGGGCGCCGACGCCTACCTCAAGCGCCCGTTCGAGAAGGAAGAGCTTCGGATCACCCTGGACCGGCTCCTGGAATATCGAAGTCTCGTGGGAGCCAATTTCTACCTGCGGAGGACTCAGGATCTCATCTACCGCTTCGACGACATCATCGGCGACAGCGCCGAGCTCAAGAAAGTCCTTGCCATCGTCAAGAAGGTGGCCTTCAGCAATGCCTCTGTCCTCATCGAGGGAGAGACAGGTACGGGAAAGGAGCTGATCGCGGGCGCCATTCATTACAACAGCCCGAGAAAGGACAAGAACTTCATCAAGGTCAACTGCGCGGCCCTCCAGGATACCCTGCTCGAGAGCGAACTGTTCGGACACGAGAAGGGAGCCTTTACCGGTGCGGACAAGCAGCGAGTGGGCAGGTTCGAGCAGGCCAATTTCGGCACGATCTTCTTGGACGAGATCGCGGACATGAGTCCGAGCACGCAGGCCAAGGTTCTCAGGGTTCTTCAGGAGCAGGAGTTCGAGAGGGTCGGAGGCACCAAGACGATCAAGGTGGATGTCCGCGTTCTCAGCGCAACCAACAAGGACCTCAAGGAGCTCATCGCGGCCAAGAAGTTCCGGGACGATCTGTATTACCGTCTGAACGTGGTGACGTTGTACATTCCTCCCCTTCGAGAGAGGCAGGCCGACATCCTCCCTCTGGCGTACTACTTCCTTCGGAGGTTCTCCGGCGAACTGAGCAAGAAGATCAGCGGCTTCACGCCCGAGGCCGAGAGGGTTCTCCTGAACTACCGATGGCCTGGCAACATCCGGGAGCTTCGCAACACCGTGGAGAGAGCGGTGCTCTTGTGCGAGAGTGACCGGATTCGGGGGGAAGACCTGTTCCTGTGCTGGACAGAGCCGGAAAACAACGGGCATCAAGAGACCCAAACCCTTCAGCTTCCCTCGGAGGGCATCCGGCTCGTCGACATGGAAAAGAAGCTCGTCTTGGAGGCGCTGGAGAAAGCCAACTGGGTGCAGAAAGACGCGGCTCGCTTTCTCGGGGTCTCGCGACGGGTGATGCACTACAAGATTCAGAAGTTCGGGATTCGCAATCCCAACTGGGTGCGGAACCGATGAGAGAGAAAGTGACGAAAAAGGGCACCTCGAGGTAAACATTGCGCCCGCCGCGCCTGGCCCAAGGGTACAAGGGGCCCGCAAGCCAAGACCTCTGCGGATGCCCGAATCGTCCCTTTCTCGTAACAGATTGATTTTGTTGCTTCCCTGATCCGTCCGGCAAACGCCCCTCGCCTTGAATCCACGGCGGACATGCTGGCAGGAGGATTGCAGAAGCCCGCTGAAGCAATCCGCAAGTTCCTTGCGGATGGGCCATCGAGGCCCCGATGGAAACCACTCTTTCCGGGCGGAGAACGGGAGATGCAAACCTATTCGGTCTATCCGAACACGGGCCGCTGCCTGACCACGGTCCTCGCTCTTGTCGTCTGGTCTGTCCTTTGTATCGCCTGCCTCTGGCCCAGTTCGGTCGAGGGCAGGGAGGCGCTGGTTGTTTGGTCTTGCTCTCCTGAAGAAGATGTGGCGGGCTACGTCATCCATTACGGACCGTCGTCTCGGGACGAAGCCGGGTTCACGGGCTACCCGAACACGATCCGTTTGGAGAAAGACGACTTCGTCGAGTCCCAAGGCACAGCTCAATACCGGCTAAAAGGACTCGACGACGAAACGACTTACTGGTTCGCGATGACCGCTTTCGACCATAGCGGCAACGAAAGCGATTTCTCCAACGAGAAAGTTTTGTCCCCCCAGGCTGATCCTGAGCCTCACAAGGAATTGGGTTCCGGAGGTGGCGGAGGCTGCCAGACCGCACAGGCCAGCCGGACGGATCCGTCGTCGTGGCGGTCCGGATTGCCGGGCTGGCTGCTGGTTTGGGTCGGTGTCCCCTTCTGGATTCTGTGGGTTCGGCGGCTGACCGTCGCTAGGGTCTGATCCGGAACCAGAAGTGCAGCCTGACTCGTTCGACGGAGTCAGCTCCGAGCCATGCCTGTTCCGGCGATGGAAGGGGCCTGCTCGCCGTTCCGTCCTGCTCTCGCTTCCCTGTGAGCGTGCCTGCCCGTGGCGCCCGCGGCGCGTGGTGGCCCGTTGACATTTGCGCAGGGCCTTTGTAGGGTGAATCGCAAGATTTTTCATCGCCCTGCCGGGGGCGCCCGAGTGCAGTCCCGCCTTTGAAACGCCAGATTTCAGTTCGACTCGAGGAGTGTGATCCATGGACCTGGAGCGGATTCGGACCGTGGGGGTCGTGGGGGCCGGGCAGATGGGATCCGGCATCGCGCAAGTCATGGCCCAGGCAGGCTACCAAGTCGTGCTGCAAGATATCGGGGAGGCCTTTTTGGAATCGGGCCTGAACCGAATTCGGGAAAGCCTGGATCGTCTCCTGGCCAAAGGGAGGGTGACCGCCGATCAAGCGGCCGAAATCATGGGCCGTATAAGGACCACGGTCGATATGAACCCTCTTAGCAAGGCCGACCTGGTCATTGAGGCGGCCACGGAGAACGGGAAAGTCAAAGAGGAAATCTTTCGAAAGCTCGACGCCCTGGCGCCTCCAGGCGCAATCCTGGCCACGAACACCTCCTCGATCTCCATCACCAAGATCGCTTCGGCCACGAGCCGGCCAGACAAAGTGATCGGCATGCACTTCATGAATCCTGTTCCGGTCATGGAGCTCGTCGAGATCATTCGAGGGCTGGCCACGTCGGAGGAGACCTTCCGGTGCGTCGAAGGGCTCGCCAGAGCAGTCGGCAAGACGCCGGTCGAGGCCCAGGACTACCCGGGCTTTATCGTGAACCGGATCCTCATGCCCATGATCAACGAAGCGGTTTACGCCCTGTATGAGGGCGTGGGAAAACCGCAGGACATCGACATGGCCATGAAGTTGGGAACCAACCAGCCCATGGGTCCTCTGGCCTTGGCGGACCTGATCGGACTGGACACCTGCCTTTCGATCCTGGAAGTCCTGCACGGAGGACTGGGAGACTCCAAGTACAGGCCCTGTCCCCTGCTGCGCAAGTATGTGGACGCAGGATATCTCGGGAGGAAGTCTGGAAGAGGGTTTTATTCCTACCGGTGAAACATGGCTGGCCGGCCGTCTCGTGGGCGGTCGGTTCGTCCGATGAAGAGCAACCTGGTGGTTCGGGCATGAGGATGCGGTACGAATCCCTTGTGTAGGGGAACCCACATGGAATCGCCTGCCAAAAAATTGTGGAGAGAGGAACTGGAGAAGGCCTTCCACGAGTTGCCCCCCAGACAGAAGGTTTTCACGACTCTTTCGGGGGAGGAAGTGCCGGAGCTTTGCGGCCCGGAAGACGTCCAGTTCGACTACGAAAAGGACCTGGGATACCCGGGGGTCTATCCCTTCACCCGGGGGGTGCAGCCTTCCATGTATCGGGGAAGGCTCTGGACCATGCGGCAGTTTTCCGGGTTCGGGACGGCCGAGGATACGAACCGCAGGTACAAGTACCTGCTATCCCAAGGACAAACCGGGTTGAGCGTCGCCTTCCATATGCCGACTCTCATGGGAAGGGATTCAGACAGCGAGTATGCCAGGGGCGAGGTGGGGAGGTGCGGGGTCGCGGTCGACACGCTGCGGGACATGGAGATCCTGTTTGAAGGCATTCCACTGGACCAGGTGACGACGTCCATGACGATCAACGCCCCCGCGGCCATCCTGCTGGCCATGTATATCGCGGTGGCGGAAAAACAGGGGGTGAGCCGGCGGCAGATCGGCGGAACCATCCAGAACGACATCCTGAAAGAGTACATCGCCCAGAAGTCCTGGATTTTTCCCCCGAAGGAATCCATGCGGATCATCCAGGACATCCTTGTGTTCTGCACCCAGGAGGTTCCCCGCTGGAATACGATTTCCATCAGCGGCTACCACATTCGGGAGGCCGGATCCACGGCCGTCCAAGAGCTGGCTTTCACCCTGGCCGATGGAATCGGGTATGTCCAGGCCGGAATCGAAGCCGGCCTCGACGTGGATGCCTTTGCGCCCAGGCTTTCTTTCTTCTTCAACGCTCACATCGATTTCTTTGAAGAGATCGCGAAGTACCGTGCCGCCCGGCGCATATGGGCCCGAACGATGAAGGAACGCTTCGGGGCCCGGGACCCCAGGTCGATGAAGCTTCGCTTCCACACGCAGACGGCCGGCTGTTCTCTGACGGCTCAGCAGCCGATGAACAATGTGGTCCGGACGGCCGTGGAGGCTCTTGCCGCCGTCTTGGGAGGCACCCAGTCTCTGCACACCAACTCCATGGACGAGACCCTGGCCCTGCCGACCGAAGAGGCGGTCACCGTGGCTCTGAGAACCCAGCAGATCCTGGCGGAAGAGACCGGCGTTGCGAACACGATCGATCCCCTTGGGGGATCTTACTTCATAGAGTATCTGACGAACCGGATGGAAAGCCAGGCCATGGCGTACATCGAAGAGATCGACCGGATGGGAGGCATCATCCGGGCCATTGAGCTCGGTTATCCGCAAAAAGAGATCGCCGAGGCCGCTTACAGGTACCAGATGGCCCTTGAAAGCGGAGAGAAGACGCTCGTGGGCGTGAACAAGTACGTGATGGGGGAAGAACCCCCGATCGAGATTCTCAAGATTCCGCCGGAGAAGGAAGAGCAGCAGGTGCGCCGGCTGAAGGAAATCAAGCGGTCGCGCTCTTCCAGGGACGTGGCCCGTTCGCTTCAGGCTCTGGAAAAGGCTGCGAGGTCCAGAGAGAATCTCATGCCCGTCATCCTGGAGGCGGTCAAGGCCTATGCCTCCATCGGGGAAATCTGCGATATCCTTCGCGGGGTCTTCGGCGTTTACGAGGATCCCGCCTACTTCTGAAAGCCGGAGGGCTCCCAGCGGCCGGGGAGAGGCCGGACCGAGATCGGCAGGGCCCCGGCAGAAGCGGCATAGGAGAACGGAGTATGGCGGACACAAGGAAAGCTCGCATCCTGATTGCGAAGCCTGGCCTCGACGGACACGACCGGGGAGCCAAGATCATTGCCCGGGCTCTCCGGGACGCCGGGTTCGAAGTGATTTACACGGGCCTTCATCAGACGCCTGAAATGATCGTCAACGCTGCCCTGCAGGAGGACGTGGATGCGATCGGGCTGAGCATTCTCTCCGGAGCGCACAATCATCTCTTCCCTCGGGTGGTGGAGCTTCTTCGGGAAAAGGGAGCGTCGGACAAGATCGTCTTCGGAGGCGGAATCATACCAGCAGAAGACATCCCCGCGTTGAAGAAGGCCGGGATCGTCGAAATCTTCACGCCCGGGACGCCTCTAAGCGAAATCGTCGAGTTCGTCAGGAAGACGGTTGGCACCTAAGGGAAGGGCGCATCACGGGACGGCCTGGCATGCTCAAAGGTGTCGGTTTGGACGTGGTGGAGATCGATCGGATGTCCCGGATCCTAAAGGGGGATTCCGCAGATCGGTTCTTGCAGAGAGTGTACACGCCCGAGGAATTGGCATACTGTCTGGGAAAGGCCCGGAAAGTCGAGCATCTCGCTGCCCGCCTGGCGGCCAAGGAGGCGGTTTTCAAGGCTCTCGGAACGGGATGGTCCGAAGGAATCGGCTGGAAGGATGTCGAGGTGCGTCATGACCAAAGGGGCCGCCCTTGCGTGGTTCTGCATGGGAAAGCCTTGGAGATCTTCGGCAGCTCGGGTGGAGGGGAGATTTTCCTCTCGGTCTCCCATACCTCGAGGCTCGCGGTGGCTCAGGCCATCTGGAGTTCCTCCTGAAGCACGGTCGGGCTGGGCCGCTTGGGGTCGGGTCTCTTTGAAGCCGATCGCGGGTTTGGTCCTTTGCTTCTTCGCTTTTGCGCTTTGCGGTGCCTGCAGCGTGGCCCGGCCTTCCCTGAAGGAACAAAATCTGCTCCACGAATCGGTTTACGATTTTCACCGTTCCCTCGTGGAGGGAGAAGTGTTGAGGGCCCTGCGATACGCTCCTGAGGGCGAAAGGCGTGCTTTTCAAGTTAGGCTCAGGTGCTTTCAGAGCCGCTTCCGGGTCATCGATTACAAATTGGGCGAGATGGAGACCGACAAAGACTCCTCAAAAAAGGCGCAGGTTCGGGTCCTGGTGACCGGCCATGGGTGGACGGACCTCACGGCTTGGGAAAGCTTGTGGGAAGAGACCTGGACCTTCGAGAATCAGCGGTGGAGTCTCCGGCTGGATTTTGAACCCTTTGCTTCCCTGCCGGCGGTGTGCGAGGCTGGTGCGCGCTGAGGGGCCGCGCGAGCGGCCTTCGGCCTCGATCTTTTGGAGAGACGAGGTTCGTCCGGACAGGCCGAAGAAGAGCCCTTCTTTTGCGAGTCCAGCCTCGCCATGTCCGCCAGACTCACAGACTTGAGGACCTTCGACGCCCCGTCGGAGACGGCCTTCCACAGCTCGTTGAAGGCGCATGAGGGCACCCTTTGGCAGGAAGAGGGATCGCGCACGCAGTGAACGAAGGTCAAGGGACCTTCGAGAGCCTCGATGATCTCCAGAATCTGGATCTTCTCGGGCGGTCTTGTCAGCACATACCCACCGAAGGGCCCGCGGACGCTGCGAATCAGCTTGAACTGCTTGAGGACGATGGCGATCTGCTCGAGATACTTGAGGGGGATTCCCTGCCTTTCGGCCATCTCTTTGAGGGCCAACGGTCCTTGGCCATGGTGCTTGGCCAGCTCCATCATGGCCCGGGCTCCGTATCGGCCCCGAGTGGAGAGCTTCATGAGACTCCCGTGCCAAGGTTGGGTCCGATGGATCCTGCGGCGGAGCGTGCCGGATCGGTACGGGCCGCGACTATAGCAAATAGGACGAGAAAGGGTCAAGCCGGGCAGGAGGGCCGGACAGGACAGGAGGCGACCGAATGAGGAAACCGTCAGGGAAAGGGTTTCCGCACCCGGGTCAGGGACGCCGCCTGCTTGGCAAGGTCAGGAGAACGATGCTCGCCCACCGGATGGTCCGACAGGGCGAAAGGATCGTCTTGGCGGTGAGCGGCGGCGTGGACTCCATGACCTTGGTCGACGTGTTCTCTCGGATTGCGGGCTCGTGGCGGCTCGAGCTTGTGATCGCCCACGTGAACCACGGCCTTCGGGGCGAGGAGTCCGAGCGGGATATGCGCTTCGTCCAGCAGCAGGCCCTGGAGTACGGAATTCCTATTGCGGTCAAGAAACTCGAGAAACAGGACTACCCGGCGGGCGAAAATCTTCAGGCGTCGGCAAGGCGATTGAGGTACCAGTTCCTGGAGGAGGTCGCGGAAGAATGGCAGGCTGGCCGGATCGCGACAGGGCACAACCGGGACGATCATGTGGAGACTCTCCTCATGCAGATCTTTCGGGGTGCCGGAGGATTTTGGGGGATCCCGGCTACTCGTCAGGAGCGGTACATTCGGCCTTTGCTGGAAGTGAGCCGGGCGGAAATCGAGGCCTACGCGAACGAGAGGAGTCTCTCCTTTTGCCAGGATTCTTCCAACAGCAAGGACCTCTACCTCCGGAATCGAATCCGGCGGGAGTTCCTCCCCTGGCTGAGGAGAGAAGTGAACCCCCGCGTGGACGAGAGACTCGCTGCCCTGGCCGACTTGAGCAGAGAGGAGTCCGCCTTTCTGGACCGTCAGGCCCGAGAAGGGCTTGCTTCCCTGCAGGTGAAAGGGGCCGAGCTTGGTGAGGTGGTTCTGGACCGGTGCGCTCTCCTCTGTCTGGATCCGGTCCTGCAAAGGCGCGTCTTGCGAATCGTCTGCGGCGAGCTGTCGGGTTCGGCCGGCGGGGTCGGCCATGTCCATTTGCACTTTCCCAGCCCCGCTCTGCAAATGAATCTGGGCGGCCCGGCAAGGCGATTTCAGCTTCCGGGCGGGCTGGAGATCCTGGTCGAGAAGGACCGGGTGCGGCTGAGAGCCTCGAAGCGGTTCGAGGGGCCTCCACCTTACGCGTACGCCTTCACGCCGGGCGAGACGCTTTGGGTGCCCGAAGCGGGGCTCGAGATCCGGTCGCGGTGGGTGGACGTGGAGAAATATGCTGAGGGACGGCCCCAAGGCCCCCAGGAAGCCTTCTTGAACGAGACCGCATGCCGCGGGCAGATGCGGCTCAGGAGCTACCAGCCCGGAGACAGATTCATTCCGCTGGGGATGGACCACGAGAAGAAACTGCAGGATTTCTTCACGGACGAAAAAATGGGCCGTGAAGAAAGGCAACGGGTGCCTCTTCTGGAGATCGGCGGCCGGATCGCCTGGGTGGTTGGACGCCGCATCGACGACCGTTTCAAGGTCCAGCCCTGGACCCGCCGGTGCCTCCACCTGGTGGCGAAGGCGTCCAGCGGCGGCCCAGAGGAGTCGTAACCCCTCAGTTTTTGTTGAATTGAGCCGATTCCAAGTGTAGGATAGAATCAGTTGGGTTTCAGCCTACCTTTTTGGGGACAAGAGGGGTTGCGGACGTGAACTCCTTTTACAAAAGTCTGGCCCTCTGGCTCACAATCCTCCTTTTGTTCATGCTCCTATACAGCGCCGTCAAGAGCCAGAACAGCGAAAAGTTGGTCCTCTCCTACAGCCAGTTCCTCTCGTATGTCCGGGAAGGGAGGGTCATTCAGGTGACCCTTCAAGGCCAGCATCTGACCGGACAAACCGTGAACGGGAAGCCTTTTGAAACGGACGTTCCGAACGACCCCGAACTCATCCCCACCCTTCGGGAGTTCCAGGTCGAGATCTTCGTCAAGCCCGACGAACAGACGAAATGGTACGTGACCTTGCTTGCCTCGTGGTTTCCCATGATCCTTCTTATCGGCGTCTGGGTGTTCTTCATGAGGCAAATGCAGGCCGGCGGCGGCAAGGCGATGAGCTTCGGAAAAAGTCGGGCCAGGCTGCTCACCGAGTCCCAGCAGAAGGTGACCTTCGCCGACGTGGCCGGGATCGACGAAGCCAAGGGCGAGCTGGAGGAACTCATCGAGTTCTTGAGGGATCCCAAGAAGTTCACCCGCCTTGGCGGCAGGATCCCCAAGGGGGTGTTGCTCGTGGGGCCTCCGGGTACCGGAAAGACTCTCCTTGCCCGGGCGATCGCCGGAGAGGCTGGGGTGCCCTTTTTCAGCATCAGCGGATCCGACTTCGTGGAGATGTTCGTCGGCGTGGGGGCGTCTCGGGTCAGGGATTTGTTCATCCAGGGCAAGAAGAACGCCCCCTGCATCATTTTTATCGACGAGATTGATGCCGTGGGCCGGCATCGGGGGGCGGGTCTGGGAGGAGGACACGACGAGAGAGAACAGACCCTGAACCAGCTTCTGGTGGAAATGGACGGATTTGAAACCAACGAAGGCGTGATTCTCATCGCGGCGACCAACCGGCCTGACGTGCTGGATCCGGCGCTTTTGCGGCCCGGCCGCTTCGATCGCCAGGTGATCGTTCCAAAACCGGATATCAAGGGGCGGCTGGGGATCCTGCGCGTCCATACCCGCAGTATGCCGCTGGCAGAAGACGTGGATCTGGAAAAGCTCGCCCGAGGAACACCCGGCTTCTCCGGAGCAGACCTGGAGAATCTGGTGAACGAAGCCGCGCTCCTTGCAGCCAGGGCGAACAAGTCCAAGATCGAGCGAGAGGACTTGGAGAAGGCCAAAGACAAGGTCATGATGGGCGTCGAGCGCAAGAGCATGATCATCAGCGAGGAGGAGCGGCGCAACACGGCCTATCATGAGGCGGGCCATGCCCTGGTCGCTTTTCTTTTGCCGGGCGCGGATCCGATCCACAAGGTTTCGATCATCCCCCGCGGCATGGCCCTTGGGCTGACGCAGCAGCTTCCGTTGGACGAGAAGCACACCTACCCCAAGAGCTATCTCATGAACAACCTGGCCATTCTTTTTGGAGGACGGGCGGCGGAAGAACTTGTCCTGGGAGAAATGACCACAGGAGCGGGAAACGACATCGAGCGGGCCACAGAGCTGGCCCGGAAGATGGTTTGCGAATGGGGGATGAGTTCGAATCTGGGTCCCTTGACGTTCGGCAGGAAGGATCACGAGGTTTTCCTGGGAAAGGAGCTGGCGTACCCCGCCGAATACTCCCAGGCCACGGCGGTACAAATCGACCAGGAGATCCGGAGGATTGTCCTGGAAAGTTACGACAAAGCCCGGGAGATTCTGAAGCAGAACCTAGACAAACTTCACCTGCTCGCCAGGACGCTCCTGGAGAAAGAGTCCCTGGACGGGGAACAGATCCGCGAGGTTTTGTTCTCCGGAGAGGCGTCTTTGCACGTGGCGGGTCCGCTGCTTGCCGCTCCCCAGGAAGTCCCTCCCCGGAGTGAGGGGGTTCAGCCCGAACCCCAGACGCCTCGGGAGAACGAAAGAGAAGTCGGTATCCCGGCCCTCGGTTTGAAAGGACAGGAGGAGCCCGGATAGACGCGCCTTTCCTGCGATCCTTGCCGTCACGCTCGGTCTGACGCCCTCCCATTCCGGCGGAGCGAGATCGCCTTGGCCGCACGATGTCCTGAGTTCCGAAACCCGGAAGAGCTGAGTGCTTTCTTGGTGTCCGAAGGATTGGCTCCTGAGAAGGCCAGAGCCCTCACGAGCCGGTTGTTCCCCGCCTTTGTGTTCCTGGATTCTCTGCCTGACGAAACCGCGAGGTCTCTGCTGGAGCAAGGAGAGCGAGAAGGCGCAGAGGGCGTTGTGCTGTCGAAGACCGGGCAAAAGGACGGCCAAGGCTCCTGTTCGGTCCTTCTGGCCGGCTTCCTCCAAGAGCTGCGGGCCCTGGCGGCTCCCGCGGGCGCGCCGGGGAGCGCCGCGGCCAGGGGCCTGCTTTTGAGCGGCCGAGTCGCTCAGGCCTTGGACCACGCGTTCGAGCTCCGGCCGGGGCCGGTCCGTTTTCGGTCCAAGCGCATGGATTTCTCCGGCCGCCCTCTCCTCATGGGGGTGCTCAACGTGACTCCGGACTCCTTTTCTGACGGCGGTCGGTACCTGGAGGCGGGAAAGGCCGTAAACAGGGCTCGGCAGATGATTCGAGAGGGTGCGGATATCCTGGACCTTGGCGGAGCCTCCTCCAGGCCCGGCTCCGAACTGGTGCCGGACCGGATCCAGCTGGAACGGATTCTTCCCGTGATTCGGCAGGTGCGGGACGAATGGGACGGGTGGATCTCTGTGGACACATACTCCTCGGCTGTCGCCCGTGCTGCCGTGGAAGCTGGCGCGGACATGATCAACGATATCAGTGCGGGCGCGATCGACCCGACCATCATGGAGGTCGCGGCCAGCGCGGGAGTGCCGGTCGTGCTTATGCACATGAAGGGCACACCCAAGACCATGCAGATCGATCCGAGCTACGGATCCCTTTTTGGCGAGATGGTGGCATACTTTGAGGAGCGGATCGGTCTGTGGGAGAAGGCGGGTGTACCGCGGGAGCGAATCCTCATCGATCCCGGAATCGGGTTTGGGAAAACCGTGGAGCACAACCTGAGGATTCTCAAACACCTCGGGGAATTCAGGGTGATCGGCCGCCCGATCGTTCTGGGCACCTCGAGGAAATCCTTTATCGGGACCGTCCTCGACCGGACCGTGGAAGAGCGCTTGATCGGGACCCTTGCCACTGTGGCGGTTGGAATTTGGAACGGCGCCCACGTGTTGAGAGTTCATGACGTGGCTGAATCCCGGGAAGTCCTGCTCATGGTCCATGCGATTCTGAAGAGCGACGGGTGCGAGGCCCTCTCAGGGAAGGCTGCCTCGGACCCGAAAGACGCGACAGCGAGTCCTGGCCCGGACTCGGGTTGAAAGGGGTGGGCACCCAAATGGATTCCGTGCCGGACTGGGGATGGATCGATTTTCGCTGGGTGGACTTTGTCGACATCCTCGTGGTCGCCTTTGTGACGTACTGGATCATCCTGTTGATCAAGGGGACCCGGGCAGTCCACATGGTAAGCGGCCTCGCCATCGTGTTCATTGCGTACGTTTTGAGCGACATCTTCCCCATGTACACGCTGCACTGGATTCTCAATGCTTTCTTGAGTTCCATGGTGCTGATTATCGTGGTGCTGTTCCAGGAAGACATCCGAAGGGCCCTTGCGAGAATGGGCAGAAATCCGCTGTTCACGGCTGGCGCGGCCCGGGAGGAAACCAAGCTTCTCCAAGAGGTCGTTGCCGCCATGGCCGCGATGTCGGAAAGGCATGTCGGCGCCCTCTTGGTTCTGGAGAGGGAGACCCGGCTGGACGACTTCCTTCAGGGGTGCACCCAGCTGGACGCTCGGGTAAGCCGGGAAATCCTGGCGAGCATCTTCTACCCTCTCTCCCCCCTGCACGACGGGGCAACGGTGCTCCGGAAGGGAAGGATCCACGCGGCGGGTTGTTTTCTGCCCCTAACGACCCGGGTGGATATCAGCAAAACCTTCGGAACCCGTCATCGGGCTGCTCTCGGCATCGCCGAGAGAACCGACGCCTTGGCCGTTGTGGTTTCCGAGGAGGACGGCTCCCTTTCCGTCGCGGTCAATGGAGAGCTTTATCACGGTCTCGAAGTTGCGGATCTGGAAAGCCTGCTGGCCCGTTACATGGCTCCCTATCTTCCGGGCGTCAAGGGCAAGAGAGATGGAGCGCGTAAAAAACATTCTTTTCAACAACCTTAGCCTGAAGGTGCTTTCCTTCTTTTTTGCGGTGAGCCTTTGGCTCTTCGTGAATCTCAAGGCCACCTCGGAAACCACCCTTCAAGTGCCGGTCCGGTGGGAGAATGTTCCGGAGTTTCTCGAAATCACCAATGCGGTTACGGACTCGATTCCCGTACTGGTGTCGGGTCCGAGGCGGATCCTGTCGCACCTGGATCCGAGGAAGGCGGCCGTCGTCTTGGATCTGTCCGACGCCAAGGTTGGGTTGAGCAATTACCAGGTGAACGAGAAAATGATCCCTTTGCCGCCGGGCCTGCGTGCCCAGGTGTTGCCCCCGGGAAATATCCAATTCAAGTTCGACCTGGTGGTGGAAAAGGACCTGGAGGTGCAGCCCCAGTTCTCGGGGGAACTTCCGGAAGGCTACGGCTTGGAGCAAGTCGAGATCCAGCCGGCCCGCATTCGGGTCGTGGGCGCCCAGAGCGAGGTGCAGGCCTTGAGCGGGCTGCGAACCGAGCCCATTGATCTTGCCGGCAGGGACTCGAGCTTCGAACTCCGAAGGCGTGTCGACCTCAACCGGCCTCACGTGCGGATCAAGGGGGGAATCGACCAGGTGGACGTGAAGGTGCGGATTCAGGAGAAAACCCTCCAGAAGGTTTTTCAGGCTACGCCGGTGGAGGTCGTGGGTGTGGACAAGGCAAGGGTGGAACTCAGCCCGTCGGTGGTGGACATTGTCCTGGAAGGCCCCGCAGGTCTCGTCAGGTCGGCTTCGGCCAACGATGTGGCCGTGACGGTGACGGTCCCGGCCGGTGCCACGGGGCTGCATTTGCTTCGCGTGTCAGCCCGGGTCGGGTTAGAGGGGGTCAGGGCTGAAAGCCGGCCCGACCGGGTTGCGGTCCGGGTGTTGCCCCCCCAGGCTTCGCAGTAGGCTCCCTGGGATCGGAGAGAGCCCTTTTGCCGCCTTGTGTGAGGGCCGGGGGCCTGCTCGCCCATCCAGACTGGGGGTGGTCGAGAGAGCCTCCAACGGCTTGCGAGAACCCTTCAGCCCTGAAGTCGATCGCTCGGCTGGGCGCAACGAGGTTCAGGCGCAGGGCAGGGGATGTGACCAGAGCGGAGGAGATATGGAGCGGCTGTTCGGCACGGATGGAGTTCGGGGTGTCGCCAACATCGAACCGATGACCGCGGAAATTGCGATGGCCCTGGGGCGGGCCATCGCGTATCTGTGTCGTTCCCACGAAGGGAGACACAGGATCGTGGTGGGCAAGGATACGCGGGTGTCCGGCTACATGCTTGAAAACGCCATGGTGGCCGGGATTTGTTCCATGGGGGTGGATGTGCTGGTCATCGGCCCTCTTCCCACGCCCGGGATCGCCTTTATCACCCGCAGCATGCGGGCCGATGCCGGGGTGATGATTTCGGCCTCCCACAACCTGTTTCAAGACAACGGAATCAAGTTTTTCTGGAAGGACGGCTACAAACTGCCGGACGACAAGGAGGAGGAGATCGAGAGGCTCGTCGGGACGGACCAAATCTCGCACCTGCGGCCGACCGCGGACCAGGTGGGGAAAGCTTTCCGCGTGGACGACGCGAGGGGGCGGTATATCGTCTTCGCCAAGGAGTCTTTTCCCGCCGACCTGGACTTGGAAGGCTTCCGGATCTGCCTCGATTGCGCCAACGGAGCGGCCTACAAGGTGGCGCCCACGGTTTTTTCCGAGCTCGGGGCGGATGTGACCGCCATCGGGGTGGAACCGAACGGGAAGAACATCAACGACGGATTCGGCTCTCAGCATCCGAGCCGCGTGGCCGAACTCGTCCGGTCGACCCGAGCTCACGTGGGGATCGCCCTGGATGGGGACGGGGACAGGGCGATCTTCGCAGACGAAACCGGAAAGATCGTCGACGGAGACGCCGTCATGGCCTTCTGCGGCCGCGATCTCATCGCCCGGGGTCGCCTGCCCGGGAACACGGTCGTGGCCACGGTGATGAGCAACCTCGGGCTGGAGGTCGCCTTGCGAGAGGTGGGGGGGAATCTGGTCCGCACCGCCGTTGGGGATCGATACGTCGTCGATGAGATGAGAAGGTCGGGGTACATGTTGGGAGGAGAGCAGTCGGGTCACTTGATCTTCCGCGAGTACACGACCACGGGAGACGGCATCATTACCGCTTTGCAGGTCCTGGCCCTGATGCGCCGTACGGGTGCGAGACTGTCGGAGCTCGCGTCGGTTCTCAAAACCATGCCCCAGGTATTGGTGAACCTCAAAGTGAAACGGAAGCCCAGGATTGAAGAGGTGGGGGCCTTGCGGGACGCGATCGACAGGGCCAAGGAAAGCCTGGGGGGAACGGGGAGAGTTCTGGTCCGATATTCGGGGACCGAACCTTTGCTTCGGGTGATGATTGAGGGCCAAGACCAGGGTCAGATCCGTGAGTGGGCGGACCGGATCGTGGCCGCGGCGAGCCGGGAGCTTTGTTGAGAGGGGAGAGGACAGATGCGGGTGGTCACGTCGGCTCAAATGCGGGAGCTGGACCGCAGGACGATCGAGGAAATCGGGATTCCGGGAGCGGTCCTGATGGAAACGGCGGGTCGGGGGGCCGCCGCGGTTCTTGTTGGGTCTTTCAGCGGGCTCCGGGAGGCGCCGGTTGCCGTGGTCTGCGGCCAGGGGAACAACGGCGGGGACGGCTTTGTCTTGGCCCGGGTGCTGGTCCAGCAAGGGATCGGCGTGAGGGTCTTCCTGTTGGCTCCGCCGGAACGCCTTACCGGCGACGCCCGCCTGTATTTCGACGTTCTTCGGAAGGTGGGGGTCCCGGTGGAGAGCCTGGCCGAAAGCGGTGTGACGGCCAGGGTTCGGAGGCAGTGGAGAGAAGCCTCCTGCCTTGTGGACGCCCTTTTCGGCACAGGTCTTTCCAGGCCTGTTGACGGCCTCTTTCGAAAAGCGATCGAGGCGATCGGGTCTTGCGGAAGACCGGTCCTGGCCCTGGACATTCCGTCGGGTATCGACGCGGACACCGGCAGGATCCTCGGCGTGGCCGTGAAGGCCGAGTGCACTGTCACGTTCGGTCTTCCGAAGAGGGGCCTTTTCCTTCACCCCGGGGCAGACCATGCCGGGCGAATCGAGTGCGTGGACATCGGGATCCCGGCCAGCCTGGTTCGCGAGCTGTCCCCTGCTGAGGAAACCATTGAAGCGGCCCTGTATCGAGGCCGGCTTGCCAGACGTCCGGACTCGCACAAAGGCGACTACGGTCATCTGTTCGTGCTGGCCGGCTCGGCCGGGAAGACGGGCGCAGCCTGCTTGACCGCCTTGGGGGCTCTGCGGTGCGGTGCGGGTCTCGTGACCGTCGGCATTCCAGAGTCTTTGAATTCGGTTCTGGAGGTGAAGCTCACCGAAGCGATGAGCCTGCCTCTGCCGGACACGGGAAAGGGCACCCTTTCCGAAGAGGCTGTTGACGGCATTCTAAGGTTCGCCCAGGGCAAGAAGTGCATAGCCGTCGGACCCGGTCTCGGGACAGAGCCTGAGGTGGAGAGGGTGATCCGGGAGGTTTGGACCCGCGTGGAATGTCCCATGGTATGGGACGCCGACGGGTTGAATTTGTTGGCCCGAAACCCGGACCTTCGCGGAAAGAACCGGGCTCCGGTGATCCTGACTCCGCATCCGGGCGAAATGGCCCGCCTCGCGGCAAGCACGACCCGACGGGTCCAGGAAAACCGGGTGGAGACGGTCAAAGCTTTGGCGAGGGAATGGGGAGTTGTTGCGGTTCTCAAAGGGAGCCGAACTCTGGTGGCCGACCCCGGGGGAAGGCTAGGCATCAACCTGACTGGAAATCCGGGGATGGCGGCAGGCGGCATGGGGGATGTGCTGACCGGGATGATCGCCGGCTTGGTTTGCCAGGGGCTTGACCCTTATGACGCGGCCTGTCTTGGGGTGCACCTGCACGGCGAAGCGGGGGACCGGGCCTCGAAACGGCTGGGGCCAGTCGGCTTCATGGCGAGCGACCTTCTGGAAGAGGTGCCGGAAATCTTACGGAAGGCTGCTGGTAATAGCCAATGATTTCTGGCAAAATAGAATATTTGTCCCGGAGTGAACGCGAAACCCGCCTGGCAGGGACTGTCCTCGGTCGTTGGGCCCGCCCTGGAGACGTTCTGGCTCTCGTGGGGGAACTCGGAACCGGAAAGACCTGCCTGGTCCAGGGGATCGCCCTTGGGCTTGACGTTCCGGCCTCGAGCCGTGTCCGGTCGCCGTCTTTCGTGATTCTCCACACCTACGCGGGCCGATGCCCCGTGCACCATCTGGACCTGTACCGCATTCGAGGTCCTGAGGAGCTGGAGGATCTCGACTGGAGGGACGTCCTGTACGGAGACGGTGTTTGCGTGATTGAGTGGGCGGACCGGATGGGAAACTTCTTGCCCGCGCGACGTCTCGACGTTGCTCTCTTTCACAGCACCGAGGAGAGCCGTTGGATCCAGATTCGGCCGTCCGCGGCTCTGGAGCAAAGTCGGTGGCAGGATCTGGTCGGATCCTGGGAGGCAGCCAATCTGCCTGGCCCGACGCCGGAACCGGGGTGAGGCAAAGCCTGCTGCATGGCGGTGCGGGAAGTCCGGGTTGGGGCTCTTCGGGTGTCTTTTAAGGTTCGTTGTCCAACCGAGCAGGAGACGGGGGAGGATCAAACACACATGGCGGTCATTGTGCAGAAGTACGGCGGCACCTCTGTAGGGACCGTGGACCGGATCCGCAACGTGGCGCAGCGGGTCGCCAAGAGGTGGAGGGAGGGCCACAAGGTCGCCGTGGTGGTCTCGGCCATGGCCGGAGAGACGAATCGTCTCATTCAACTCGTGCACGACACTTGCAGCACGCCGAACATGCGGGAATACGACGTCGTGATTTCCACCGGCGAGCAGGTGACGATCGGCTTGATGGCGATCGCCCTGGAGGCGATCGGGGTGCCTGCGGAGTCCTTCATGGCCCACCAGATTCGGATCCTGACCGACAGCGTCCACAGCAAGGCCCGAATCCTGGACGTGGAGTCCTCCCGGCTCCAAGCCACGCTTCAAAACGGCAAGGTGGCCGTGATCGCCGGATTCCAGGGGCTCGACCGCCAGGGGGACGTGACGACCCTCGGCAGGGGAGGGTCGGATCTGACGGCCGTGGCAATCGCCGCGGCCTTGGGAGCCGACGTGTGCGAGATCTACACGGACGTGGAGGGGGTGTTCACCACGGACCCCAACATTTGCTCCAACGCCAGGAAGATCGACCGCATTTCATACGATGAAATGCTCGAGATGGCCAGCCTGGGCGCGAAGGTCCTACAGACTCGTTCGGTGGAGTTCGCGAAAAAATATGGCGTACCGATTCATGTCCTGTCGAGTTTCGTCGAAAAGACGGGCACCTACGTGGTAAAGGAGGAACCGGCCATGGAGAAGGTTCTGGTTTCGAGCGTCACCTACAACCGCGATGAGGCCAAGATCTCCCTGCGGAAGGTTCCGGACCGGCCCGGCATTGCGGCCAAGGTGTTCACCCCTCTGGCCGAGGCGAACATCGTGGTGGACATGATCATTCAGAACATCAGCCGCGAAGGGTACACGGACCTCACCTTCACCGTGCCCAAGTCCGAGCTGGCCAGAGCCCTGGAGATCATCCGGGCCACCGCAGAGGAAATGAAGGTTGCCGAGGTGCTGACGGACGAGCATGTCTCGAAGGTGTCCATCGTCGGGCTCGGGATGAAAACCCATGCGGGAGTGGCGGCGAAAATGTTCGACACCCTCGCGAAGGAGGGGATCAACATCCAGATGATCAGCACCTCGGAGATCAAGATTTCCTGTGTCATCCAGGACAAGTACACCGAATTGGCGGTGCGGGCTCTGCACGATGCCTTCCAGCTTGGGGAAGAGGGAGGATCGGTGAGCCAGGAGAGACTCTGATAGGCCTTTCATGGAGGCCAAGAAAAAAGGATTCGACCGTGAAACTCGGCAAGTTGCCGTCGTCTCAGCAAAAGATCGTTCTTTACGACACCACGTTACGGGAAGGAGACCAGACCGAGCAGATCAGCTTTTCCAAAGAGGACAAGCTTCGGATTCTCGAGAGATTGGACGCCTTCGGCATGGACTACGTGGAGGGCGGGTGGCCAGGCGGCAACCCGAAGGACGGGGACTTCTTCCGGGAGGCCCGAAGGTTGCGCTTGGGCCACGCGCGCCTTGTGGCCTTTGGCCTGACCCGCAGGCCCAACATTGCGGTCAGCCGTGACAGCGGGCTTCAGTCCCTTCTCCGCTCTGGTGCGCGGGTCGCCACGATTGTGGGGAAGACGTGGGATCTCCACGTGAGAGAAGCTCTGCGGGTCCCTCCTGACGAGAATCTTCGTATGATTCACGAGTCGGTTGCGTTTCTGAAAAGGCATTTAGAAGAGGTTTTCTTCGACGCCGAGCATTTTTTCAATGGATACCTTTCGAATCCATCCTTTGCCATGGACTGTCTTCGGGCGGCCTGGGAGGCAGGTGCGGACTGTCTTGTCCTTTGCGACACCAACGGGGGGATGATCCCCCGGATGGTACGCCAGGTCGTTCGAAAGGTGCGCCGCGAGGTTTCGGCCCCCCTGGGAATCCATGCCCACAACGACTCCGACACCGCGGTCGCGAACTCCCTGGCCGCGGTGGAGGAGGGGGTGATCCAGGTTCAAGGAACCATAAACGGATACGGGGAGCGTTGCGGCAACGCAAACCTGTGCTCGATCATTCCGAACCTCCAGCTCAAGCTCGGCCTGCGGTGTCTCCCTGAGGGGAAGATGCCGGAGCTGCGCGCCTGCTCCCGGTTCGTGGCAGAGCTGGCCAACCAGGTACCTTATCGCCAGCAACCCTTCGTCGGAGACAGCGCCTTTGCGCACAAGGGGGGCATTCACGTCAGCGCCGTGCTGCGCAACCCGGCCACATACGAACACGTGCCTCCGGAATCCGTGGGAAACCAGAGGCGCATTTTGGTCTCCGAGGTCTCGGGGCGAGCCACGGTCGAGGAGAAGGCGCGGGAATACAGGCTCGACCTGAAAGGAAAAGAAGGGGCGGTCCAGAAGATCGTGGACACCATGAAGGAGATGGAAAGGCGGGGCTACCGCTACGAGGGCGCGGACGCCTCCTTCGAACTCTTGATGAAAAGTGCTCTTGGCAGAAAAGGGAAGTTCTTCCGTCTCCTCGGGTTCCGCGTGCTCGACGAGAAGAAGGATGAAAACGAGCCACCGTACTCGGAAGCCACGGTCATGATCGAGGTGGACGGCCGCGTCGAGCACACGGCGGCAGAGGGCCAGGGACCTGTCAACGCCATGGACAATGCGCTGCGAAAGGCCCTGGAGAAATTCTATCCCCAGCTCGCCTCGGTGCGGTTGCTGGATTACAAGGTGCGCGTGCTTCCGGCCGGGAAGGGGACGGGCTCCCATGTGCGCGTGCTCATCGAGAGCGGGGACGGAAAAAAGAAGTGGTCTACCGTCGGGGTTTCCTACAATATCATCGAAGCGAGTTGGCAGGCCCTGGCTGATTCGATCCACTACAAACTGGAGATGGGAACCTGAGGCTCGGGTCACACAGGAGGCCAGGCGCTTTGCGCCTGCCCGGAGCGGGATTTTCCCTGGCCCTGTTGGCGGCCGCAGCGTGGCTTCTTAAAGGCGATTTGACTCCCGGGCAGCCGAGGGGGGAAGCCGGCTTGCGGTCGGAGTGGGTTTTTCTGGACCTCCCGGGCGCATCGCGCGGCTTTGTCCGGGTCCGGCCCGGGGAGCCTTTAGGCCTCGTGCTGGAGCGGAAAGCGGCCGGCCTTCGAGCCTTATTGCCCCGGGCTGCTCTCGATGCCCCTGTTGAGGGAGGCGATCAGGTTTTGCTGCGGGCTGGTCCGGCTTCGGGCTCCCTTGAGCTCGTCCTTTCACCGCTCGCGGAAAGGATTCGTTTTCTTATGGGAAGGCCGCTGAACGTGAACCGGGCTACGGCGCAAGAAATGGAACTTCTGCCTGGAGTCGGGCCGAAGCTTGGGCAGAGGATCGAGGCTTTTCGGAACCTTTTTGGAGAGTTCCGTTCTGCCGACGATCTTTTGTCTGTGCCCGGTGTGGGCAGAGCCCTGGTTTCGAAGATCCAGAGCCGAATCTGTTTCACCGAACGGATCCGAACCTTTCCCTTTCTTGTCCCGGGTTTATCTGCCGGCGCGCGGGGGGACGCGGTGCCGGAAGTTCTGCAATCCGGGCCTTGATGACAAGCCATGGCCGACTTTCCCCCATCCTGCCCTTCTGTTCCTGGGCCTCGCAAGGTCGCGGTTGTGACCCTGGGCTGCAAGATCAACCAATACGACAGCAGCGGCCTGGCCGCTGGAGCGGAGTCCGCGGGCCACACGGTGGTCAAGGACCCGGCCGAGGCGGACGTCATCGTGGTGAACACGTGCACGGTGACGGGTAAGACCGACTACAAGGGCCGGCAGTTGATCCGCAAGATGATTCATGAGAACCCTTCTGCGGTCATCGTCGTGACAGGGTGTTATGCCCAGGTCCAGCCGGATTCCCTTGCCCGGATTCCGGGCGTGGATTACGTGCTGGGAAATTCGGCGAAGCCGACTCTGACAGCCAAGATTTCCGAGTTGGTCAAACGAAGCCGGCCGGAGGTTCGGGTGGGAGAGATCCGGGGCGGCTGCGGCTTCGACGAGGAACTGCCGGAGGTGCACTCCGGAAACACGAGGGCTTTTCTCAAAATCCAGGACGGCTGCAACGAGGCATGCGCGTACTGCATCGTTCCCCGCGCTCGTGGTAGGAGCCGTAGCCTTCCCTGGGACCTGGTCCTGAAGAAACTCGACACCCTCGCCCGAAAAGGTTTTCAGGAAGTTGTGCTGTGCGGGATTCACCTGGGCGTGTACGGCCTGGATCTATCGCCCAAAACGTCTTTGGCGGCGTTGCTTGAAAAAGTGGAAGCCGAAGGCCTGATTCCCAGGATCCGGCTGAGTTCGATCGAGCCCAACGAGGTCGAAGACGACCTCCTGCGATTGTTTTCGAGTTCGAGGTGTCTCTGCCCTCACTTTCACCTGCCCATGCAGAGTGGCGACGGCGCCATCCTCAGGGCCATGGGCAGGAGATACACCCCAGAGGGATTTGCCGACCGGGTTCTAACGGTCCGGAAATTCCTTCCCGAGGCCGCCATCGGTGTCGACGTGATCGCAGGGTTCCCTGGCGAAGGGGAGGCGGAATTCCGGAACACCGTCGAGATGCTCCGTTTCTTGCCCGTGAGCTACTTCCATGTTTTCCCTTTTTCCAGGAGACCGGGCGTGGCGGCCTCCAAGATGGCCGGCCAGGTAGCCCCGTCTGCGATCCATGAAAGAGCTGCGATCCTGCGTGGCCTGGGCCAAGAGAAAAGGTCTCTGTTTTACGAATCCTTCTTGGGTCGGGAGCTGGAGATTCTGGTCGAGACGTCGCGAGACCGGGAAACGGGTATGCTCAAGGGGGTGAGCCGCAATTACGTCCCCGTCCTCTTTGGTGGAACGGATTGCTGGAAGCGAAGCCTCGTTCAGGTCAAGGTGTCGTCCGTGAAGGGCAGGCGGGTGTTCGGGGAAATCTCCCCGCTGTCAGGGCAAGTTCTTGGATCCGCCGCCCCGCCTTGACATGCTGAAGGGATCCGATACAATAGCAGGAGGGCTGTTCTGAAGGATCAGCGCGCAAGGGATACGCGGGAATAGCTCAGTGGTAGAGCACCACCTTGCCAAGGTGGGGGTCGCGGGTTCAACCCCCGTTTCCCGCTCCATGGATCGATCAGCCTTCGGGTTTTGTGTTCGCGCACCTTTTCCGAGTTCCCTCCCAACCGGTGGTGGGGCGGCATAGCCAAGTGGTAAGGCAGAGGTCTGCAAAACCTTCATCCCCGGTTCGAATCCGGGTGCCGCCTCCAGCTTAACTCCGCAGCGGCCGCTCCGAAGACCGAGGGGTTCTTTCTGTCTACAAGAATCTTGCTTGATATTTAAGGGGACTACGAGTTCTCTGGAAGCATGGTGCCGAAGAGGGTAGAATACAGATAGATGGAAGGCAGGGCGCGGGGTCACCGATGACCGGCCCGGGGTGAAATCCTAACCATCGGCCAAAGAGGACAGGGGATGCCGATTTTCGAATACCGCTGCAGCTCGTGCGATCGGAAGTTCGAGAAGCTCGTCCTCAGAAGGGACACGACGATCCAGTGCCCGCATTGCCGGGGAAGCGAAGTCCAGAGGCTGATTTCGGCCTGCAACTTCGGCAGTTCGGACGGTTCTGTCCGCTCCGCCTCTGAGAGCAGCTGCAGCGGCTGCTCGGCCACAAGCTGCAGCTCCTGCAAGAGCCACTGACGGCCAGACACCTTTGATTTGGCCCCGAGGCCGGGCCCTGCCAGTCGTTTGGGCGGCTCGTCGAAGAGGCTCAGGGGCCGTCTTCAACACCTTCCTGCTCGGTCGCTTCCACCAGGTCTTCTCTCAGACGTTCCAGGATCGGCCGGAGAGCCGAAGACGCCTGAGGCAAGGACGCTTCCAGAACGGGCAAAGCCCTTTGCCCGAAGGCCGCGATCGCCTGGTAGGCATAGATCCGAACGTACTCACCCTCGTCGGCCAAGGCGCCAAAGAGGGCGGCCAGGGTGCTTTCGTCGCCTATCTCGCCGAGCGACCAAGCTGCCGGCCCCCGAACGGTTTGCTGGGGATCGTTGAGTCGCTCCACGAGAAGACGGACGGCCGGGCTGTACTTGCACTTGCCCAAGGCCAAGGCTGCGTGCATCCGAATGTTCCCGTCCGGGTCCTCGAGGAGTGAGGCGATTCGTTCCAGCAGATCGGTACCGAGCCCGCGGATCTCGCCCAAGGCTTCGATCGTTCTGTACCGGACCTCCTGGTCTGGGTCGTCCAGGAGACAGGAAAGGGCTTGGACCGCTTCGTTGCAACCCCATTGTCCGAGAACCATCGCGGCCGCAGCACGGACTCGGGGCGCCTCGTCCTTCAGAAGGCGGGAAACCCCCTGGGGCTTTCTGGGAAGTTCCATCCTGCCCAATGCCTGCACCGAACGCCATCGGACCTTGGAGTCCGGGTCGCCCAGCGCTTGTTCGAGAAAGGGCAGGAACGCTGGGTCGCCCCGGATGCCCATCTGGTAGGCGGCCTCGGCTCGCCGAGCCGGGTCCGGATCCTGGATGTGCTCGATCAGCTCCTCTCTGGTTGCCGTTTTTTCCAAGGGGCCTTCCTTTCCAAGATTGGCTTTTCTAAGATGGATCAAACAGGATCCTCAGTCGTATTCAGTAAACAACCGACTGTCTGAAAAGGCAACTGCCATGAAGGACTCAACCGGAATTCAAGGGGATCTCGTTTTCCGAAAAGGATCTTTTACCGCCATTGGTACGATCCACAACCAGGACAAGGGCCAGCTCGTCAAGGTCGTGCCCGCGGTGCGGAAGGCTCTCCTAGGCCTGGACGGGTTTTCCCATGCTTGGATCCTGTACTGGTTTCACGAGAACGACGATCCTTCCTCTCGTTCGATCCTCCGCGTGCATCCCTGCCGGGACCCGGCCAATCCGCTCACCGGGGTGTTCGCAACCCGTTCCCCTGTCCGGCCGAATCTTGTGGGCATGGACCTGTGCAGGATTCTGAAGGTCCGGCCGAAGGCCGGCGAGATCGTGATCACCGGCTGCGAGGCGAGGCAAGGGACCCCCCTTATCGACATCAAGCCTTACCTGCCCCATTCGGACGTTGCCCGAGGCCTGCGGCTCCCTGCATGGGCGCGTAGAATCGGCAAGGCCAGGGCCACCCGGGGAAATCGTTCCGGCCAGGCCAGATGATTCTTCAGGGCGGCTCCGCTTGGTGGCCCGGCTCCTCAGAGCGGGACTCCTCGGGAGGCGAAGAGCCCTGACCGTCGAAGTACGAAGCCAGGTCGTAGATGTCGATGCGGTCCACGCCGCGTGCCTTGGCCTCGCGAACCAGCTTCAGGGTCAGCCGGAAAAAGAGGTTCACCTCGAACAGATAGGCTGGGGCCAAGTAACAGGGATGTTCCTCAGAATAAACCGGATCGAGCCTTTCTTCGAGGTCCTTGAGGATTTGGGGCCGCTCGGTGGAGTCAAAGGGGGGCTGGAGAAAGAATTTTCGGTAGTCCACCAAAAAGTATCGGTATCCTTGCTCATAGAGCTCCCGGAGCCGCTGTCGTGATTCCGGCGGCTCGGCCACGTTTGCAACGCCGAGGTAGGCTCTGGAGACAGGGTACTGAAGGCTCACGTGGCGGCTTCCGTGGGTTCGGAGAAACCCGGCCGGGCCCTCGTAGTTGCACACAAGAGACCGGATGGGCGCTGCCGAGAGCCAGGCCGAGGCGACAACGATGGCCACGCCTGCCGAAGCGAGAAGGAGCCGCTTCGGACCGTTCCATCGAGGGTTCTTGCCGATGCGCTGCCAACCCACAGAGAGCCCCTGGGCCGCGAGCAACATGACGGCCGGCAGGAACACGAGCCCATATCGGCTGGATGTGACCAGGCCCACGCTAAAAAGGACCAGGGGCACTGAGAACCAGACGAGGAGGATTCGATGCCCTTCCGAGGGCCTTCGCAAGGCCGCTCCGAGGCCGGCCAACAAGGCTAGGCACAGGACGGGTCCGTCGAAACGGAAGAACAGATACGGGTAAGTCAAGAAGTTGTACAGGTGGGAGCCGGCCTCTCGGATTTCGGGGGCGTCCGAAAAGTCGATCAGAGAGAAGGCGAAGGCGTCGAGGAGGTTGAATATGTGGTGGGTCGCGAGCTCTTCGAAGTAGGTGCGGAACGGAAGGGCTTGATTGAAATGGCGCAGAAAGACCATACCCAGGTAGTAGGGCATTTCGAACAGGCAAAGGGGGATCAAAAAAGCTGAACCGAGAAGAAGGCCCCTGCGCAGCGTTTGTCTTCGGGCCGGGACGCCCCGAACGAAATCGATCCCCTCGCACAGGAACAGTACGAGCAGGCAGTACAGAAACCGGTCATGGATCGTGAAGGCAAAGCCACAGAGAAGCCCGGAGCCGAAGAGCGCAAGGCGCCCGGAGGCTGGCGGCATTGGCGGTCGGCTTTTCCCATACAAGAGAAAGCAAAAAACGGCCACAGACATGGCCGTGCCGTCGGCCAGGGCGTTGGTGGAGTACACGAGGTGGTATCCGGAAAGGGCCAGAAGCAGGGCCGCCAGGAGCCCCGTGGCCGCATCGAACCACTTCTTGCCCAAGAGGAAAACCCCTAGGATCGCCAGAGTGCCAAAGAAGGCCGAAACGGCATGACCCGCGTACAGCCTGGGCCCCACGATGGCCATGGCGATGCCGGTCAGAAGGGAGAACCCCGGTCGTCCCCAAGACGGAGGTTGCCCCTCAACTTCCTCTCGAAAGCGTTTGGCTTCTTCCTCGAAGGTGTAGAGGTTTTCTCGGGCTCTCGTTTCCTCGATTTTTCTTTTCAAGGCCGAGGCAAGACTCTTGGAAGCCGAGTAGATCCATTGCCCTTCGAGTGTGTAAATGCCTTCGTCGAAGAAATTGGGCCCCCGCTCACGGAGGTGGGAAAAACGCTGAAAGCCTCCGAGAACGAGGATCGCGGCGAGGGCTGCGAGAACGGCCGGTTTCTTCATGGGTCAAGAGTTCCTCGAGAAGGATTCTCGGCTTTTCGCAAAGGCTTCTTGAGCCCCCGCTGCCGCAGGCCCCGTTAGGGTTTGACACCCTGAAACGGGCGTCTCTATAATCCCCGAGTCCCGGGCCTTCCGAACAATAATCGCGCGGCGGAGAGATTGCAACAAGCACGTCCGTGTCGAAGGAGAAAGGGATCGGAGCCATGGCTTCCGCGTTCCACGGCAGGTGGGTACTCGTGACAGGGGCTTCCCGGGGGATCGGGAGGCAGCTTGTGCAGGACTTCGACAGGGAAGGGGCTTCCTGCATTCTGGTGGCGAGAGACGCCCAAGGCCTTGAGGAGACCCGCGGCCTGACCGATCATCCCGAAAGGCATCTCTGCCTTCGGTGCGACGTGAGCCGTCCGGAGGACGTGCGGGCCATGGCCGACCGGGTGCGGTCCGCAGTCGGAACACCGGACATCTTGGTGAACAATGCAGGAATGAGCCGGTATTCTACTTTCCTCGAGACCCCGCTGGAGGACTTCGAGATTCTGATGCGCACGAATTTCTGGGGCATGGTCTACTGCACCCGGGAATTCCTGCCCGGCATGATCGAGCGGGGATCAGGTCACATCGTGAACCTTTCCTCCATTGCGGGCCGCATTGGCACCTTCCGTCACACGGCATACAGCGCCTCCAAGTTCGCTGTGACGGGCTTTTCCGAAAGCCTGTACTACGAGCTGCTCGGCACCGGCGTTCGGATTACTCTTGTCAACCCGGGCGTGTTTGCGACGCATCTGTTCGATCACGAGTCTTTTTCGGACTTTCCGGAGGCCCAGCGCCGCATGATGAAGCCGCCGGCCATTGCCTCCCGCGCCATCTTGAAAGCGGTGCAGCGGGGCACGTTCGAGGTGACGGTGCCCCGGTCTTTGTGGGCGGGCGTGTGGGTCAAGACGCTCTGGCCTTCCTTGTTTCTCAGACTCCATGTTCGGTTCCTGAGGCGGGCCGGCGCTCTGCCGCCGGCATCGGGACAGAAGAAATCGTGAAGACCTTTTGAAGGAAGCGTTTCAGCCGGCGAGGGATCTCTGCGACCGAAGAGAGTACCCCTCGCACGGCGCCGCTGCGTGTCGGAGTCCGGAGTCTTTCAGAAGGCGTCGGGATAGTATTCCACGCCCAGGTGGGTGATGAGTTCCTCGCCCATGAGGTGCCGGAGATTGTTCTTGAGCTTGGCGAGCTGGATGAACAGGTCGTGCTCGGGATAGAGACCTTCGGGCACGATCGGGCTTTTGAAGTAAAAGGAGAGCCACTCCTGAATTCCGAATTTCCCTGCCCGAGCCGCGAGATCCATGAACAGGACGAGGTCGAGAGCCACGGGCGCGGCCAAGATGGAGTCCCTGCAAAGGAAGTCAATCTTGATCTGCATCGGGTAGCCAAGCCAACCGAAGATGTCGATGTTGTCCCAGCCTTCCTTGTTGTCTCCCCGGGGAGGATAGTAGTTGATCGTCACCTTGTGGTAGGCCTTCCCGTACAGGTCCGGGTACAAGTCGGGCTGCAGGATGTATTCCAATACCGAGAGCTTGCTCTTCTCCTTGGTCTTGAAGGCTTCGGGATCGTCAAGGACCTCCCCGTCCCGGTTGCCCAGGATGTTGGTGGAATACCAGCCGGAGAGGCCGAGCATGCGGGCCTTGAGGGCCGGGGCGATGACGGTCTTCATCATGGTCTGGCCGGTCTTGAAGTCGTCTCCGGCCACAGGGCTCCGCTTCTCTTGGGCGAGGGCTAACAGGGCCGGGATGTTCTCGCTGAGGTTCGGCGCGCCGTTGATGAAGGGGATCCCGGCCCGAATGGCCGCGTAAGCGTAAATCATGCTCGGGGAAATCGAGGGGTGGTTCTCCTTGAGGGCTTTCTCGAAGCTTGCCAGATCCCGATGAACGTCCTGGCGGTCGAGGTAGACCTCGGTGGAGCCGCACCAGATCATGACCAGGCGGGCGCATCCCTCCCGGGAGCGAAAGGCCTCGATGTCCTCGTTGAGCTGATCGGCAAGATCCATCTTCGTCTTGCCCCTTTTCACCCATTCCCCCTGGAGGCGACGGACGTACTGGGGGTCGAAGACCGCTTTCATGGGCCGGATGGCCTCGAGCTCGGCCCGTAATGGCTCCAGGTGCTCCTTGCGAAGCACGCCAGCCTCCAGACTGATTTGGTAGGCGTCCTTCCCGTGGATATCCCATCCGCCGAAGACCAGGTCGTCGAGCGCGGCCAGGGGAACGAAGTCCCGGATCTTGGGAATTCTCCTCTCGGTCCGCTTGCCCAGGCGGATCGTCCCCATCTGGGTCAGGGATCCGAAGGGCTGGGCCAGCCCTTTTCGGACGGCGAAGACGCCGGCCATGAGGGTAGTCGCCACGGCGCCAATGCCGGGCACCAGCACGCCGAGCCTGCCCGTGGGGGCGGCGATATTCCTCGTTGCCTGAGCTGTCATGGGAGTTGTGCCTCCTGAAGTGCCGCTTCCGGACCTTGTCTTTGGCAAGAATGTTTTTCGGCGCTTTCTTTGTCTTAAGGGTGGGATTCCGATGGGTCGTTTCCCCGTTGCCAGGAAATGCCCGGACCTGCGCTTTGTCGTCTCCTGAGACCCGGGACCGTCGAGCGCAAGCTCACACGCTCTCCACGGTGCAAAGCAACTGCGAAGAATAGCCGGTTTCCAGCTGAAAGACAAGGCGGTCCTTTTACTCCTGAGCCCATGGGAGAGTCCACTGCGCAAATGTTGAAAGAAGCCGCCGGGCAGCGAGGGATTTCGGAGAAAAAACTCCCGTAGGCGTTTGTTTCTCGGTCAGTGAATCGCTCCGCGCGGGCTGGGGAGTTCTTTTTTGTTGACAAGGCCGACGGGAGGTGGTAAAAACCTACCAACCGGTTGGAATGTTTTCCGCGGCTCTGTTCTGCGGGCGATCTGCCGGGGGCCGGTGGCCCCGGCACGATCCATTTGGGAGTCAGGCTTTCTTGAAATCGGTTCTGATAAAAAAGCGCGTCCGGGGGAGGTGGGGAGAGCGCACATTCCCGCCGGGCCGAATCCACACCGCTGGAGGTCAGCCATGGACTTTTCCTTGAGCGAAGAACAAAAAATCGTCCGGGAGTCCGCTCGCAAGTTCGCGCAGGAGTATCTGGCCGCCTATGCCGAAGAGGGCGAGGAGACCGGGAAGTGGCCCTACCACATCTGGAACAAGATGGCCGAGTTGGGCTACACGGGCGTCATCGTGCCCGAGGAATACGGCGGGGGCGGCATGAGCTACTTCAATTCCATCCTCATTATGGAGGAATTCGCCCGCGCCGACGACAGCTTCACCACGTCCTACCAGGTGCACAACATCATTTGCGACATGTTCAACAAGCTCGGAACGCCGGAGCAGAAGAAGACCTATCTTCCGATGCTGGCCAGCGGCGAGAAGATGGGCGCCTTTGCCCTGACCGAGCCCAACGCCGGTTCGGACGCGAGCGGCGTGCAGACCCGGGCCGAGCTTGTGAACGGTGAGTGGGTGATCAACGGGACCAAGATCTTCATCACCAACGCCGGTCTGGACAACAGCCTGGGTGTGGTGCTCATGTGCGTAACCGGCCAAAGGCCGGACGGTCGAAAGGAGATCAGCAGCATCCTGGTTCCCAAAGGCACTCCTGGCTTCATCATCGGCAACAAGTTCCGAAAAGTGGGCTGGAACATCATGGATACGCGGGAACTGTCCTTCGAGGACTGCCGCGTCCCTGAGTCGAACCTGATCGGGGCTCGGGGGAAAGGTCTGGCGAACGCCCTGCACGGACTCAACTTGGGCCGGATCGACTTCGGTGCCATCGGAACCGGCGTGTGTCAAGCTGCGCTGGATTACTCGCTGCCCTACGCCAAGCAGAGGCATCAGTTCGGCAAGCCCATCTCGAGCTTCCAGGCCGTGGCCTTCATGCTCGCAGACATGCAGGTCAACACGGAGCTTGCAAGAATGGCGACGTGGAAGGCCGTTTGGTTGAAAGACCAGGGCCTGCCTCACGACACCGAAGCGACCATGGCCAAGCTCGTGGCAAGCGAAATGGCCGTGAGGAACGTGGACATGGGGTTTCAGATCCACGGCGGCTACGGCTTCATGAAGGAGTATCCGATCTCGCGGCTGTACCGGAACGTGAAGATTCTGACGATCGGCGAGGGAACGAGCGAAGTCTGCCGGATCGTGATTTCCCGCGCTTTGGGCTGTTGATCCCCAACGGCAGGAGGGCCCTCAAGCCTTGGACCGCCGGTCCGAGGCCGCCATATCCAACGATTTGCCGAATCGGGGGCGGAGCATGTCCACCTGGACTGGAATCGACATTACCCAAATCCACCTGACCACCTCCGATCTTCTTCGGGGGGCCGCCAAGTCGGCCCGGGACAAAGTTTACCTGGTGCACGTCCAGCGGAACTCCGAAGAAACCTTTGGCCAGTTCGAGGCGAAGGTGAACCGGATTTCCAACCTGATGGCCGCAAGGTACGGGGTGAAAAAGGGCGACAAAGTCTGCACCATGTCCGAGAACATCCCGGAGCTGCTGCACACGATCATGGCGATCACGAACCTGGGAGCCGTGTGGGTCCCCATCAACAGCATGCTCGTGGGGGAGAGCCTCCGGTACATCATCGAGGCATCGGACAGCCGCTTCGTTTGCGCCTCGGACAGGTACCGTGCAACGGTTTCGGCCGTGCTGGACAAGGTGAAGGCCCCGGTCGAGCTCCTGCCCATCAACGAACTGGCCGAGCGGGCCGAAAGCATGCCCGCCACCTTTGAAAGCCCGGCCCGGCCGGACGACGATTCCATGATCATCTTCACATCGGGGACCACCGGTTTTCCCAAGGGCGTTCTCCACACGCACAACACCTACATCCGGACCGCTGTGCGTGGGCTGGAGGTCCTGGAGACGGACAGCAGCCACAGGATCCACGTGTATCTTCCTTTCTTCCACGGGTGGGCCTACCTTCTCATGCTCGGAGCTCTCTACCACCGGTGCACGATGATCATGGAGGACCGGTTCCACGCCGAGACCTACTGGGAGACGATCGAAAAATTCCGGATCACCCAGGACCACTGGACAGGCACGGTCCCCATCAACCTCATGAAGATGCCCAAGACCGATTTCGAAAGTCGGGTCCGCCTCAAGATCCTCGGCACCTTCGGCGCCCTCTACCAGACCATGAAGGAGCGCTGGCCGAATCTGACCTTCCAGAGCCTCTTCGGTCAGACGGAACATCCCTTCATCACGGCGGTTCCGCCGGACCAGATCTTCCCGGGATCCGACGGCGTGCCCAAGTACCCGGACGAGGTCCTGATCGTGGACGACGAAGGCCGCCCCCTGCCTCCGGGTCAGGTGGGCGAGATCGTGTGTCGATGCAGATGCGGTGTGCGGATGAAAGGCTATTACAAAAACGAGGAGGCCACCGCCAAGACGATCCGGGGGGACGACCTATACACGGGGGACCTCGGACAGCTTGACGAGAGGGGCCATCTCCATTTCGTGGGCCGCAAGAAGGACGCCTTCCGGGTGCGGGGCGAAATGGTTTCGGCCGAGCACGTCGAGCACCTCATCACCGGCCACCCAAAAGTTGCGGAATGCGCCATCGTGGGCTATCGGCCCCCGGAGAAGGAAGCCCTGAAGGAGGACGAAATCATCGCCCACCTCGTGCTGAAGCCGGGAGAATCCCTCTCGGCAGAAGAATTCTCATCGTGGTCCGAGGCAAACCTTCCCAGATTCATGCGACCCCGGTACCTGAGGATCCGCGAGTCCCTGCCCAAGACAGCCACGGAACGGATCCAGCGGTTCAAGATCCGGGAGGAGGGCCTCGTGGGTTGCACGAAGCTATTCTGATGGAACGAGCTTTTGGGGGCTCTGGGACGGCTCCCTTCGCCCATGGCTCCTCCTGCCCGGGGACCAAATGAGCATGTTGCAGGCCGTTGATGTCCACGTCCATGTGCCGACCGAGGACTTCATGGAGAAGACCTGCGGCGAGTACATGGCCTCGGGCCTGCGTCTGTTCGGCCACGGGAAACGGACCTTCAGCGTGGAGGAGATGGCCGAAGAGTACGAAGCCGCGGGCGTGGTCGGCGTTCTTTTGGGATGGGACGCCGAGACGCACACCGGGCTGCCTCCCCTTCCCAATGACCGGGTGGCCGAGATCGTGCGGCGGTATCCGGGCCGCTTTATCGGGTTTGCGGGCGTGGATCCCTGGAAGGGGAGGGCGGCGATTGCAGAACTGGAGCGGGCGGTGCGGGATTTGGGCCTGAAGGGCCTCAAGCTCATGCCTGCGGTGCAGGGGTTCTTTCTCAACGATCGGCGGTTCTATCCTCTGTGGGAGAAATGCGTCGAACTGGGCGTCCCGATCCTCACCCACACGGGCAATACCGGCCTGGGTGCGGGGTGCCCCGGGGGTCTGGGCCTCAAGCTCAAATACCTGCGGCCCATCCCGCACGTCGACGACGTGGCCGCCGATTTCCCCGAGCTGACCGTGATCATGGCCCACCCCGGGTGGCCCTGGGATCAGGAGCTTCTGTCTGTGGCCATGCACAAGCGGAACGTGTATATTGACCTTTCAGGGTGGAAGCCCCGCTACATCCCGCAGCAGGTCCTTCAGTTCGCCAGGACGCTGCTGCAGGACAAGTGCCTTTTCGGGACAGATTACCCGATCTTCCGGCCCCAGGAGCATCTGGATGCCTTTCGATCCCTTGGGTGGGAGCCTGGGGTGCTCGCGAAGATCTTGAAGAAGAATGCTCTGAAGCTTTTCCCTTATTGGAGCGAGACGGGAGAGCGAGGCGCAGGGCCGGCTGACGCGGCCTCTTGACAGGACAGGGCAGCAACCAGGGAGGAGATCATGAGAGGGGTTTCGATCATTGGCATCGGGTCCACTCCCTTCGGGGTTCTCGAGGGCCAGAGCCTCAAGGCCCTGGCCGTGGCCGCGGCCAACGAGGCTCTGCGGGACGCCGGCATCGATCGGAAGGAGATCGAGGACCTGTATGTGGGGAATTTCATCTCCGGATTTCTCGCCGGCCAGGCCACGATCGCCCCGCAGATCGCGGATCTTTTGGGGCTTCGCAAAGAGGCGGCTTCCACGACGGTTGAGGGAGCTTGCTGCTCCGGAGGGATCGCGTTGAGGCATGGCTTCTTTCGGGTGGCCACAGGACAGGCGGATTTTGTCTTGATCGTGGGTGTGGAAAAGATGAGCCACGCGTCCACGGAGAAGAACACGGAGGGGCTTGCCCTGGCCATGGATCACGAGACGAGCGAGGGCAAAGCGGGCTTGACCTTCCCGGGCTTTTTCGCCCTTGTGGCGCACCGGCACATGTACGAATTCGGGACGACCCCCGAGCATCTGGCGCGGGTATCATTCAAGAACCGCCGCAACGGCGCCCGGAATCCAAGGGCCCGGTTCCGCAAGGAAGTGACCTTGGAGGAGATTTCCCAGTCCCGGCTCATCGCGGACCCCTTGCGGCTTTTCGATTGCTGCCCCATAGCCGACGGAGCGGCCGCGGTCGTTCTTTGCCCCACCGAGAGGGCCAGGAGCTTTTCGAAGGCGCCTGTGGAAATCATCGGCTCGGCCCAGACGACCGGATACAATTCGCTCTACAACACGCCCTCGGCTACGACCTTGAACGCCACGGTTCTGGCGGGACGGAAAGCCTTCGAAATGGCCGGCATCCGGCCCGCCGAGGTGGACGTGGTGGAGCTGCACGACTGTTTCACCATCGCTGAGATTGTGGACAGCGAGGACCTGGGGTTTTTCGAAAAAGGCAGGGGCGGCTTTGCGGTGGCCGAGGGCCAGACCCAGGTCGGGGGCAAACTGCCCATCAATCCCAGCGGCGGTCTTCTCTCCAAAGGTCATCCGGTGGGCGCCACGGGTGTGGCCCAGGTTTACGAGATCGTCCGGCAGCTTCGAGGCACCCACGAAAACCAGGTCGAAAAGGCCGAAATCGGACTCACCCACAATCTCGGGGCCACGGGCCAGGTGTGCACCGTGCACATCCTGCGGAGGATTTGAAATGACCGGATCGTCTTTCATGCCTGTTGTCCGATGCACGCAGTGCAGAGCGAAGTTCATTCCGCCCGTATACGTTTGCCGAAAATGCGGCGCCACAGACCTGGAAGATACCGAGGTGGAGGGACGAGGCACGGTCTATACCCACACCACGATCCGTGTGGCCCCCGAATCGCTCAAGGATCAGGTCCCGTACACGATCGTGATCGTGGAAATCGAGCCCGAGCTGCGGGTTTCGGGTCGCTTGGAGGGAGTGTCCAACCAGGCGTCGGTCCGGATCGGCCAGCCTGTCCGGTTCGTCCGGGCGGACGGGAGTGGGCTGTGGTTCGCGCCCGAGGCCTGACGGCGGCCGTCGGGGTGCAAAAAAATGTTGACAAGTTCGCGAAAGACAGCGTAAGCTAACCAACCGAACGGTCGGTTTTCTTCCTGCCCTGTGCGGATTCGAGAAAAAAAGGCTTGACAGACATAGACGGCCTGGCGTAAGTTCGTACCTACCGAATGGTTGGTAGCTTCTGAAAACCTCATGCTCTGGGTTCAGAAAGCATGAGAACCTCGAAAGGGCGCTTGCGGCCCTTGAAGCCGAATGAAGGCCCTCCGCCCGAGATCCCGAGAGACGCTCGGGCCGTTCCTGCAGGTTCCTTCCTGTGTTCTCCTTCTCTCCGCGTTTCTCGCTCTCCGATTCCCGAAACTCTGTTCCTTAGCATTCGCTCAACTTCCAGACAGGCACCAGGAGGGGTGTGCTATGAGCCAGCGGATTGAATGCCTGCTCAAGCCGGGTCAGATCGGAACGCTCAGACTGAAGAACCGGGTCATCTTCTGCCCCTGCGAGACCCTCTACGCTACGGTGGACGGACAGGTGACCCAGCGGATCATCGATTTCTACACGAGGCGCGCCGAGGGCGGGGCGGGCCTTCTCGTGACGCACACCATGCAGGGCTGCACGCGGATCGACCCTTACGATCCCTTCGCCCACTCTTTGCGGATCGACGACAACGCCTACGTGCCCATGCTCTCGGAACTCACCGAGGCGGTTCACAGAGGGGGGGCCAAGATCGCCGCCCTGGTGTCGCCTGGAAGTGGCGCCCAGTCGATGGGCTATCCCTACGAACGGGGTCTCGAGGGCATCACCGAACCCCTCAACGTGGGAGCGAGCGAGATCCAGTCGCGGGTCGCTCAAAGAAAGGTCCGCAAGCTTTCTACGGACGAGGTCAAAACCCTGGTGAGGGTTTACGGGCTGGCAGCCCGCAGGGCGAGAACCGCGGGATTCGATGCCTTCGTCATTCACGCTCTGGGGGGATATCTCGTCGCCCAGTTTCTTTCGCCCCTGTTCAATACGCGGGACGACGAGTACGGCAAGGACTTCGAGGGCCGAATCCGGTTGCTTCTGGAACTCGTGGAGTCGTGCCAGCGGAACGCGGGTCCGGATTTCCCCATCATCGTGAGAATGTCGATCGACGAGTTCGTGCCAGGGGGAAGGGGAGTGGAGGAGTCCATCCGGATCGCCAAAAGGCTCGAGGAGGCCGGGGTCAGCGCCATCGACGCCCATGCCGGCATTTACGATTCCATGCACTTTATTATCCCTCCCCTCTACCTGCCCAAGGGCGTTCTGGTGGATCTAGCGGCGGCGGTGAAAAAGGAGGTGCGCATTCCGGTGATCGCCCAGGGCAGGCTCTACGATCCAGAGATCGCCGAAGGCGTGCTTCGGGACGGCAAGGCGGACTTTGTGGGCATGGCCCGGGGCCTGCTCGCGGACCCGGAATGGGTTCGTAAGGTTGAACAAGACCGTATGGAAGAACTCCGGCTCTGCACCTCCTGCAATCAGTGCATCGGCAGGATCTTCATGGGCCTGCCCATCCGGTGCGCCATCAATCCGGTGGCGGGCCGGGAGAGCCAGTTCGGCGCGACCCTTCCCAAGGCGGACGTGCCGAAAAAGGTATGCGTGGTAGGCGCCGGTCCTGCCGGCATGGAGGCGGCCCGGGTGGCGGCCGAGCGGGGCCACAGGGTCAAGCTCTTTGAGAAAACGGGAGAGCTGGGAGGAGGTCAGTTCCGATTGGCTACCCTGGCTCCATTCAAGGAGGAGTTCAAGAACATCGTCCGCTACTACAAGAGCCAGTTCAAGAAGCTCAAGAACCTCGAAGTGGTCCTGAACTGCGAGGTGGACGCCGAGACGCTCAGGGCGGAAAAACCGGACGCCGTGATCTTGGCCACAGGGGGCGCGGCCCGGGTGCCGGAGATCAAGGGGATCGACAGACCCAACGTGTACACCAACCACGATTTTCTGCGCCAGGGGGTCAAGGTTTCGGGCAAGGTCGTCATTGCCGGCGGCGGCTGCGCGGGGGTCGGCACCGCGGACCTGATTTCGGATGTTTCCACGGCCGATCGGCTCTCGGATCTCGGGCTCAAGGTGACGGTCGTGGAGATGATGGAGCAGTGTGCTCTGGACGAAGAGCTCATCACGAGATTGACCCTGCTTCACAGACTGCAGACCAAAGGGAACGTGGAGCTTCTGAACAATTACGTGGTCAAGGAGATCACGGACAAGGGCGTGGTTGTCATTGGGCCCGACAAGAAGGAGACGACCTTGCCAGCGGATTACGTCGTCTTGGCCTTCGGGGCCGTGCCCTATCACCCTCTGGAAGAAGCGGCGCGGCAATTTCCGAACTGCCAGATCATCGGGGACGTGGTCCGGCCCGGCAAGATCAAGGATGCAATAGAAGACGGATTTTTTGCGGGCCTGCGGGTCTGACAAGACCGGGGCCGCCCGCGAACAAAAGCGTAAGGCGCGAAACGAAGCGTATCAACCAGGAGAGGGAGGAGAGAGCCATGAAAGTCATCGATATGCACACCCACTGGTGGAAGGACATGAAGTTCTTCCCGCCCGGATTCCAGTGGGGCATCGCGCAGGTGGGGGCGAACTTCCTCACCTTCCCGCCCAAGGATCCCTGGGAAGTCTTGAAAAGCGGGGCGATCGGATCAGAAAACTTCCTTCCCTTGGATCCGGACGGGTCGAGGATCATCGCGGACCAGGAATACTGCGGGATCGACGTGTCCGTCATTCTGCCTCTCGATTGGGGGTTCATCCGGTACTACGACCAGCATTATCCGGGCTGGCGGGAGGATCACGGGTATTCCCAGGACGACATCAATCGCTATTCCTGCGATATGGCCAAAAAGTATCCCGGGAGGGTTTATTCCTTCGCGGGCGTGGACCCCAGGCGCCGCGACTGCGTCAAGATCCTGGAGCGGGCCGTAACGCAGTACGGCGCCATCGGCCTTAAGCTTTATCCACCCTGCGGATTTACGGCCGACGATCCGCGCTGCTACCCCCTGTATTCGAAGTGCGTGGAACTCGACATCCCCGTCCTCATTCACAGCGGCTATACCTTCTCTCCCATGACCGAGAGCATGCCCTGCCATCCGAAGTACATCGAAAAGGTGGCTTTGGACTTCCCGGACCTGACGATCATCATTGCCCACTCCGGGATCCAGACCTTCGCCAGCACGGCCTGGTGGGAGGACTGCATGGGCATCGCCCGGAGCAAGTTCAACATTTACCTGGACACGGCGGCTTGGAACGAGAAGGTTTCCGGGCTCACGCTGGACATTCCGAAACTGCTCCAGATGCTCCGGATCGAGATGGACATCGTGGGGGCCCACCGGGTCATGTTCGGCACCGACCTGCCGGGCTTCACGCTGCCCGACGACCGTCTCGAGTCCAAGAAGTTCGTCCATATCCTGAAGAACCTGGTGGACATCGGAAAAGAGCACGGCATCGTGTTCAGCCAGGAGGAGGCGGAACTTTACGGATATCGGAACGCCCAGCGAATCCTCAAGCTGCCGGAGTAGGCACGGGACAGGATCCGGAAATTTCTTTGAAAGGAAGGGGATCTCAACCATGGCCGCCGATCTCATGAAGCTCCTCATGGAGGGGAAGACCTACGACTGGGTGCTCCGCCACTGCCAGCGCGAGGACTTGACGGCTGAGCGCGTTCAGGAGATCCGGAACCAATTGGCCGCGGCCGGCATCGATCTTGGCACCCTTGCCGTGCTGCGGCAACTCGATCCGTTCGTCGCCAGGAGCCCCTATCCTTCCAAGAAGCGCCTGGATCACACGCAGTACTATTTCTTCCCGATTCCAGCTTTCGACATCGAGGTCTTCTTCGCCGTTTTCATCACCGAGCACGGCCTCGAACTCGGAACAGAACTCTTTCCAAGCAAGGTGGACTGGCAGTTCGGCCACCGCGAGGTGCAGTACTGCATCGGCGGGGAGGTCAGGGTGGACATGGTGGCGCCGGACCATACGGAGACGACCCGGACGGTCCGTGTGGGGGATGTTGTGGCTGCACCCGCGGGGGCGAACTTCGTCACCTACAGTACAGAGGAAGGGGGCCGTTTCGGCCATGCCCATATTTTTCTCGTCAATGAGGGTGAGGTGGCGGGGCGGATTTATTACGACGTGGCCGGGACCCTGCGTCTTCAGACACTCGGGTTGATCGATCCTCCTCCGGGCCAGCAGAGCGCGCCGTTTTCGGACGTGAGCGCCCGGATCCAAGTCAGGAACTGCCGGGAACTTCTCGAGGTTCACAAGGACCGGGAGAGGGACCTGCCCACCTGGCTTCGAAACGGGTGGGAGCGCCGGGAGCAGACGAGAGCCCTGGATTACGCAGAAGGGACTCGAAGGGTCGTGGTGAGCTCGCCCGATCGGAGGCCGTCGGACTTCATCGAGTGGGGCAAGGGGGCCCGGAGGTGTTTTGTGAATCCCCTGATCGCCGAACAGTCGGCTGCGGTGGCCGACACGCACTTCCCGAGCGGCTACAAACGTCTTCACACGCACCAGGAGCTGTGGACGATTCTGCAGGGCCGGGCGCGGATCCGTCAGTCCGTTCCCCCTCTGCACAGCGACTGGGTGGAGGTGGAGGTGGAGGAGAATGACGTGATGGTCGCCGCCGGGGGCGCGCACATCCAGGTTCTGGAGTCGACTCCGGATTTCGTGGTGCGCCGGATGGCCGAGTCCTGCGCTCGGAATCAGCACGCCGCGATGATGGAGTTGAAGCTGGAACTGGACGGTGTTCCCCGAAACCTGTGAAAGGCGGGAACCGGACTTAGGCGTGTTAGGGATCGGACGGTGGAGCGGGGGAGGCGGCAGGTGTGGCGGCAGGGGCTCAGGAAGGTGGATGGGCAGGAGACAGGATGGAGCCCGGGAGCCCGCAGAGGGGACCCAAAGTTGACTTCCATGGAAGGGTCCATGGAGGGTCCCAGGTGTTCAATCTGTAGCAAAGAGGGGGTTGCTATGGGAAGGAGCAAGAGATCGTTCGCTTGTCTCGTGCTGGCAGGAATCTGCCTGTTCCTGGCCGGCTCCGTCACGCAGTCGCAGGCCTACGTGGCGAGTTTCGAGGACTATGTGAAAAGCCATTTCAACGCGCACGGATATTTCGCCCAGCGGTTCTCGGTCAATACCGCGGACCCGGAGGAAGTGCCGGGAGACAACAGCGGTCAGCTTTCCATGATGCGGAGCACGCTGTATACGGACGTGGATTACACGCCGTTCTCCTGGCTGCGGCTGGCCACGATTTTCGAGGCCGATCTCGAGTACCCGACTTCCTACCTGAGAGAACTGGATCGGATGACCAGCGCAAATCTCTGGGACGAATACTCGAGGTGGGATTTCCGGGAATTCTACGGGGATTTCCAGTTCGGGAATCGTCTCATGATCCGCCTGGGGCGGCAGCAGGTGATCTGGGGGGATACGGACTTCTTCCGCGGGATCGACCTCGTGCATGGGTTCGATTATCGCTGGAGGTCCTTCCTGGAGGCGGAGAACGAATACCTCCGGATTCCGCTCATCATGGCCAACATCATGATCCAGGTGCCGGAGTTGAACGGAAACCTCCAGTTGCTTGTCCGGCCGGGCGTGGACAAGGACGAGTGGATCGGCAACCGCTATGACCTCTACGGAGGCCGATGGTCTTCCAAGCCGAGCAAAGGGGTGAACTTCTTTGACGTCATGACCTACGACTTGGATCACAAGGAAGGAGACCAGAACGATCCGAGTTACGGCGTCCGCTGGGCCGGCGAGCTTTTCGGCATTGAGTATACATTGAACTATCTCCACACCTTCAATGAGGACCCGATCGTGAACTCGGCCTTTGTCCCCTGGAAGGAGGCTCCCAAGGGCGCGATCGGCGACTTCATCTATCCCATGATCGATCTCGTGGGCTTCACGGCGAACGTGGATATCGACTTTCTCGACGTGGTGGCGAGGACCGAGTGCAGCTACACCTGGGACAAGCCGTTCAATGTGGGCCGTGACTTCCTCGGAGGTGCCCTTCCCGGGTTCGGCGGCATTGCGACCAAGGACGTGTTCCGGTGGATGGTGAACTTCGACTGGAACGCGAACTTCGCGCCCTGGCTGCTCGGCGCGGACCGGCCCGGGTTCTTCAGCGCTCAGGTTTTCGATACGTGGGTTCTGGACTACGACAAGGACAAGGATGATCTTGTCGCTCTGGCGGGGTATGGCGCCAAGCTGACCACCCACACGATGTACATTACCGTCATCTTCGGGTGGAACTACCTGCTCGACCGGATCAACCCGCAGATCGCATGGGGGATCGATCCGGAAGACGCCTCCCAGTTCGTCATCCCTTCGCTCAGCTTCGTGTATGGGGACCACTGGCGTCTCAAGCTCGAGTACGACAAGTTCTTCAACAACTCAGGCAAGAGCCCTGGGGAGATCGAGAACAAGACCCGCGTGTTCAAACTCTTCGAGGACAACGACCAATTTTACGTTAGGCTCATGTACCAGTTCTAGTGAGCCGGGGGAAACTCAGGTTCCGGACCGGCCCTTCCAGAGAGGGAAGACGTTCTCGGGCGACGGGCCGGCCAGAAGGCGACTTGCAACCGAAGCAGAAGGAGTGAGGGATCATGATCAGATTCAGTTTGCGCCTTTTGTGGGCAGTGTCTCTTTGTGCCGCCCTGCCTCTGGCGGCCACCCTTCCGGCAGCCCAAGCCGAAGAGCTGCCGGCGGGCTTTGTCATCAACAAGGCGAACCTCGATCAGGTCATGGACAAGACCTTTGAGGGCAAGGCGATCAAGGATTTGCTGCCGGAGAAATTTCAATGGTGGATTCGGACTTGGGGCATGGAGATGCCGCTGCGCAAATCCGAGCCGATTCCCATCGATCCCAGATGGATCGAAGCAACGAAGAAGTATGCCGGCAGCGTGAAGTTCGACCCTCAGACTGGGGACGTGACCGGCTACAAGGCAGGCCTTGCTTTCCCGCAGATCGACCCGAACGATCCGCACGCGGGCATCAAAGTCATGTGGAACGAGTACCTGCATGCGGGTTTCCCGCGGCCGAATTTCCAGTACATTCCGACCTTCGCCTATCTCATGATTGACGGCAAGTCCGGCATCGAGCGCAACATGGTGTGGGCCTTTCTCAAGATTTGGTTCGCGGGCAATCTTTCGGGCGAGCCCGTCACCAACGAAAACATTTACTACCAGCAGATCCTGCTGGCCCGCGAGCCCTATGACATCCGAGGCATCGGGACCTTCCGGATCCGGTACTGGGGAGGCAAGTTCGACGACGGGTGGGCCTACCTGAGGAGCGTTCGCAGAACCCGGCGTGTTTCGGGCGGCGCCTGGAGCGATCCGATCGGCGGCACCGACCAGTTGAACGACGAAATCTCGATCTATTCTGCCTACCCGACGTGGTTCAAGAACTATAAGCTTCTGGGAAAGCGATGGATGCTTGCCGTAACGCACAGCCCCATGGCCTGGCAGCCTGCAGCTGGGGATCCCTACCCGGTGATCGACGTCAAGAATCCGCCTTATTGGAACCCCAAGTTCCAGTGGGAACCCAGGGAGGTGTACGTGGTCGAGGCCACCATGCCCGAGGAGCACGTGTACAGCAAGCGGATCTTTTACGTGGATGCCGAAACATGGGTGCCCTACTTCTCTGAGGCCTATGACAAGCGCGGCGAGCTTTGCAAGCTCATGATGAACGCCAACAGGCCCTTCAAGGGAAGCGACGCCGTGAACAGCTGGGGCCTCGAGGAGACCTCTGGCTGGGCAATCGACCTCAAGAGAATGCATGCCACGGTGTTCCTCCAGGGGCCGGACAGCCGCCGGAATCCTCCCCTCGGTCCGGACGACTGTTCGTTGAGCGTGATGGAAGCCATTGCCCAGGGGAAATACCAGCAGCCCAAGTTCCCGGAGCCGAACTGGTAAGGAGTCGAGTCTCTTAGCTTGGAAGTGGTTTTTGTATCTTTGCGGCGGGTCCTGCGGCCTGTTTGCCGCAGGACCCGCCGGAGGGAGAGAGGCGGCTTTTGTTGAAAATGGACGGAGATGGGATCAGGGAGAATCTCCAGCCGTGGTGTCTCCTGCTCGTCGTGGCGGATGGCGACCCCTCGTGGAGCCTGCCCGGGGAGCAAAAACAGGAATTGAATCGACCATGAAAAAGATGGACTGGGTGATATTCGGTGTTGTCGCCGCCCTGCTTCTGGGCCTCGCGAACCAGGCGGAAAATCTGCTTCCCTCCTCGTTCGACGCCGGCAAGTTCGTGCCGTCTGTCGTCGAGCGGCGCGACAACATTTACGGGGTCTGTACCGTGGGAGACCGGGTGATCTGGATGGCGGGCACGAACGGCAAGATCGTTCGCAGCGAGGACGGCGGCAAAACCTGGAGCGAACAGGAAAGCGGGGTGAGGGAACACTTTCAGGACATCGCGGCATGGGATGAACTGAGGGCCGTGGCCGTGGGCAACGGCGGCGTCATTGTGATCACGGAAGACGGTGGAAAGACCTGGAAGGCTGTGGAGTCCCCGCGCTCGGAAGTCGCCAACAAGCTCATGCAGGTCACGACTGGATCTGCCGGCAGAGCGTGGGCGGTCGGGATCATGGGCGCCATTGTGGGGACCAGGGACTATGGTGCCACGTGGGCTCGCTTGGTTCCGGAGGAGGACATCGGGTGGAACGGGATCGACTTCTGTGATGATCTGCGCGGCTGGGTCGTCGGCGAATACGGCAGGATGAAGCGCACGGTCGACGGCGGGGATACCTGGGACGATGTCGAAACCGTCGAGGAAGGAAGCCTCATGAGCGTGGCTTTCCGGGACGGTCAGCACGGGGTTGCGGTCGGCCTGGAAGGAAAGATCCTGGTGACGGAAGACTGCGGGGCCCGGTGGGCGGCCTTGGAGACTTCCCCCACACAGGAGCACCTTTGGGACGTCTTTTGGCACGAGGACTCGCAGTCCTGGATTTGCGTCGGAAACCTCGGCACCTACGTTGTGGGCGACAAAGAGGGGAAAAACTGGCGGGCGTCCCGCCTTTCGGACAAGGAGCTGCTCTGGCACACGTCCATCGCGGCCGTCGGGCCCCGGGTGATCATTGTCGGCGGTTCCCAGGGCGTCCTGGAAGGCGAAAACTGGAGCTACATTTTCTGACAGGGAGTTCGAAAACAAAGCCCACGAAGGGCCTGGGCCCTGGAAAGCAGGAATCGCAGCGAAATGAAAGAAGAGAGAAGCCGAATTCTTCGGATATCGGAATATTGCATCGAACACAGGATCAAGGTCCTCGTCGCAATGGGGATCTATACCGCTCTGTGTCTGATCCTGGCCACCGGAGTACAGGTCAAAACGGTTTTCGAAGACCTGCTTCCTTACCGGCACCCGTATATGAAGGTCCACAACGAGTTCAAAGGGTCCTTCGGGGGATCGAACGTCGTTTCCATCATGGTCAAGGTCCACGAGGGAGACATCTTCCGGCTCGAAGTCCTGTCCAAAATCAAGGAGATCAGCAACGACCTGCTCCGGGTGAGCGGCGTGAACGAGTTCCAGATTATCTCTCTGGCATCGAAGAAGCTTAGAAAGGTGCGGGCTGGGACCGAGGGCGTGGACACGAAGCCCATCATGTGGCCTTATCTTCCGGAGACGCAGGAGGCCATCGACAAGCTCAAGGAAGCGGTCCTTTCCAATCGTCTTATTTATGGGACCTACGTTTCCCGAGATCTTAAGGCCGCTCTCATCACCGTGGATTTCATCGAGCGGCAGATGGATTACCCCACGGTTTACCGGGAAATCCGCGAGGTTTTGAGCCGGCATCAAGGCAACGGCATCGAAGTGAGCGTCGTGGGGGAGCCCATCCTGCAGGGGATCATCCGGAGCATGCTGCCCGAGACCGTGCGGATTTTCCTCCTGAGCATCGGCGCCCTTGGTGCGCTTCTGTTCGTTCTTTTCATGAGGAGCTACCGGGGGACCCTGATTCCCCTTTCCAATGCCTGTGTGGCGTCCATCTGGGCTTTCGGGATCGCCCGTGTTCTGGGCCTGAATTTCGATCCCTTGGGAGTCGTGATCGCCTTTCTCATCACGGCGCGCGTGATTTCCCACTCGGTCCAGTCGATCAACCGATTCGACCTGCTGGTGGCCGAAGGCGTGGAAAGTTCGACCGCCGCAGCCAGGGCCGTTCTGGCCCAACTTTTCAAGCCCGGGATCCTGGCCGTGCTCACGGACGCGGGGGGCGTGCTGATGGTGGCCCTGGCTCCAATCCCGCTTCTGCAGAAAACGGCTTTGATCGGTGCGATCTGGCTCTTGGGGATTACCTTAAGTGGAGTCATTCTGACGCCGGTGCTGCTCTCATTCCTGCGTCATCCCGAGAGGTACGCTCATCCACTGAACGTCGATCCCTTGATCGTGGGGTTCCTGAGAGGGGCTGCAAAGCTCAGCACGGGGAACAAGGGCAAGTACGGGATTTTGTTCGTTGCCTTCACTCTCATTCTCGTTTGCGGGTACTGGGCGAACATCATCGAGATCGGTGACGCCCTTCCCGGGACGCCTCTCCTTTGGCCGGACTCGGCTTACAACACGGCGGTCAACGAGATCAACAGCCAGTTCTTGGGCACGGACCGGATGTTTGTGGTGGTTCGGGGCAAGGAGAAGGACGCGCTCAAAGATCCGGAAGTGCTGCAAGGGATCGTTCGGTTCCAGCGGTACGTGGAGAGGCAGCCCGAGATCGGCGGGAGCATCTCCCTGGCGGATCTGATCCCGGACGTGCGGCGGGTCCTTCAGGAGGACAACCCACGCTACGAGGAAATCGGCTGGGATCATGACACGAACGCCGAACTCCTGTACATGTTTCTTGCCGGGTCTGACCCGGGCGATCTGGACCGTTTTTCGGACATGAACTACCAGAACGCGGGTGTGACCCTGTACTTCAAGGACCATAAGGGCGGGACGATCCGGACGGCCGTGGCGCGGATGAAGGAGTTCATCCGGGCCAATCCGATGGAAAAAGCCTCGATCGAACTCGCCGGCGGTCTCGTGGGCGTTCTGGCGGCGGTGAACGAGGTGGTGTTCAAGATTCAGGTTCAGAGCACAGCTTTGGCCCTGCTGGTCGTTCTGGCCACGTGCGCCCTCACATACCGGAGCGGGACGGCCGGCTTGTATTTCATGGTGCCCCTGCTACTCTCCAACACGATCACCTTCACCTTCATGCACTTCAAGGGGATCAGCCTGAATATCAACTCCTTGCCGGTCACGGCCCTGGGGATCGGCCTCGGCGTGGATTATGCCATTTACATCGTGGACTGTATCAAGGAGGAGTTCGCGGGCACAGGGGATCTCAAGAAATCCGTCGAGACCGGCCTGCTCGCGGCAGGCAGGGGTGTTGTGTTGACCGCAACGCCTCTGGTCGCGACCACGGCCCTCTGGTACGTGTTTTCTTCCCTGCGCTTTCAGGCCGAGATGGCGATCCTTATAGCGATTTGGATGGGAATTTCCGCTCTGAGCGCGCTCGTGGTCATGCCGGCCATGATTTATGTCTTCCGTCCTGCCTTTGTCCTGGCGAACGGGCGGGAGGAAAAGGTGGTCCCTGAGGAGGGACTCCGCGCTTACGCTTGAGATTGGGCTCACGGGCTCGAAAAGATGTAGGAAAGAAAACCGCGATCATCGTCCGGAGACCGATTCAATCCGACAACAAGGGGAGGTGGGCCATGGCAAGGAAAAAGAAATACGACAAACTCTTTACGCCCTTCAAGATCAAACATGTCGAACTCAAGAACCGCCTGGTGAAATCCTCCCAGTGGTTCATCTACTTGGAGCCGGACGGATCCATCGGCGATCGGTTCGTGAAGTTTTACGAGTCCATCGCCAAGGGAGGCGTTGGGCTCATCATCCTGGAAGAGACCGTGACGGACTATCCCTTGGGATGCAGCAACATTCCTCACCCGCGCCTGGACGACGACAAGTACATCCCGGGCTGGAAGCGGGTGGCCGAGGCGATTCACAAGTACGGGGCCAAGTGCTTTGTCCAGTTGACCCATGCGGGCCCGGCTCACAAGATGGCCATTGACGGCCAGCAGCCCGTGGCTCCCTCCGCGATCGATCCGCCCGCAGAGCCTTTCCTCGATAAGGCGCGGGAGTTGACGATACCGGAAATCAAGGCGATCCAGGAAAAGTGGGCTCAGGGAGCGCTCCGGGCCAAGAAGGCCGGCGTGGACGGGGTGGAAATTCACCTGGCCCACTATGCTCTTGGCAACGCTTTCCTCTCCAGATGGCAGAACCGCCGCCATGACGAGTATGGGTGCGACAGCCTGGAGAACCGGGCCCGGTTCGGCGTGGAAATCATTCGCAGGGTTCGGGAGCTTTGCGGGGACGACTTCATCATCGGCTGCCGCATGTCGGCCCGGGAATGGGGGATCGAGCTCGGCACCACGAACGAGGAGGCCGTTGAATTCGCCAAGATGTTCGAAAAGGCGGGCCTCGACTACATCCAGTCGAGCGGCTACGGCTACAAAGAGTTCTGGTGCTGCTGGGCGCCCCAGCAGATGTACTGGCCCGAGCCTCTTCCGGTGACCAAGGAGTTTCGCGACCGGATTCCGACGGGCGCCATGCTCCCGGAGGCCGAGGCGATCCGCAAGGCGGTGTCGATCCCGGTTTCCTCGGCCAATGGATACAACTACGACAGCGCCGCAGACGCCATCAACAAGGACCGGGTCGATCTGATCTGGATGGGTCGAAACCTCATGGTGGACCCCGCGTATCCCAAAAAGCTCGAGGAGGGACGCATCGAGGACATCCGTCCCTGCACGCGCTGCATGCACTGCGTGGGCAAGCTGTGGGAGAACGTGCCCATCGAGTGCCGGTGGAACGCCTTCATGGGGCATGAATACGAAATCGGGGACGGCCAGGACTTCGAGCCTGCGAAAAAGAAAAAGAAAGTGATGGTGGTGGGCGCGGGGCCGTCGGGCATGGAGGCAGCCCGGGTGGCCGCGCTGCGCGGACACGAGGTCGTGCTCTGCGACAAGGTGAAGTGGCTGGGCGGGCTCATGCCCCTGGCGGCCTTCATCAAGGAGACAGGCTACGACTTCGACACCGTGGTTCCCATGCTCGAGTGGTACGAGAGACAACTGAAAAAGCTCGACAACGTCAAGATCAAACTGGGTGTCGAGGTCAACGCGGAGCTGGTCGCCAAGGAAAAGCCGGACGCGGTCATCATCGGGCCGGGCAGCCTTTGGGAAGTGCCCGATATCCCGGGCAAGGACGGCAAGAACGTGGTGACCACGGGCCAGCTCAAGGCGAGGTCCAAGGATCTTCTTAGGTTCCTCGGGCCCAGTATGATGAGCATGGTGACCAAGCTCTTTCTGCCCATCGGAAAGAAGATCGTCGTGATCGGAGGCGACCTCAAGGGCGCCGAGGCGGCCGAGTTCTTCGTGAAGCGGGATCGGGAAGTCGCGATCGTGGAAGAGGGCGACGTTCTCTGGGAGGGAATGAACCTGCACCTCAAGATCCTCTGGGACATGTGGATTCAGGCCAGGCAGATCCCTGTCTACAGCGGGGTGAAATGCGAGCAGATCACGGACAAGGGCGTCTGGATCCGCACGAAGGAAGGGGAGAGAAAGCTCGTCGAAGGCGACACGGTCATGATCATGGAAAAAGAGAGGAAGAATGACGAGCTGTACCAGGCTCTCAAAGGCAAGGTTCCTGAGGTGTACCTGATCGGGGACGGCAAGGAAGACAAGAACGCTTGGTTCGCCGGCAGCGTTCACGACGGAGCCCGGGCCGGACTCAAAGTTTAAAGCCTCTGGAAAGCAAGAAGGTCGGTGCGGAAAAGACAGGCAAGCCGGAGGAGGTCGAGAAATGGCGATTGCGGTAGCCTACGACGGCAGCGAGGCCGCCAAGAAGGCCCTGAAATACGCGATACGGGAGGCCGCCCTTAGGATGACGGAGGTTCTGCTGGTCTATGCGCTGGCTCCTGATCGGGTCTTCAAGGACACCCGGCCGTTCGTTCGCAGCTTCAGCATCTCGGAGCTCACCGAGCACTACCGGAAAGCCATGACCGAATCCGTGCACGCAATGCTCAAGGAGGCGGAGCAGGAAGTGGCCAAAGCGGGCCTCAAGAGCGAAGTGCGGGTGATCAACATCGGCAAAGGGACGGGCCCGGACATTGTCAGGCTCCTCCACGAGGAATCGAGCGTGGAAATGATCGCCATCGGCATCTATAAAACCACGCCGGTGGGCAAATTCCTGCTCGGCAGCACGGCCCAGTACGTGGCCATGAACGCGCCGTGTCCGGTCCTGTCCGTGAGCCCTGTCGTGTGACGTTCGAGCTGCCCGGAGGGGTGGGGTAGGTCAGAGAAAGGAGGGCTGAAATGGGGTACGACACAATCCTTCTGGATGTAAAGGAAAAGATCGCTTTCATTACCTTCAACAGGCCGAAGGTGATGAACGCCTTCAACACCCACATGCTCCATGAGTGCATCGACGCCATGGAAAAGTGCCGCGACGATAGCGAGGTCCGGGTCGTGGTGTTTCGGGGCGCTGGGGATAAGGCCTTCAGCGCCGGGGCGGACATCGCCGAAATCAAGGACAACGGGCCTTGGGAGCAGCTCGTTTACAACCGGCTCTGGATCCAGTTCTTTCACATGATCGAGAACGTGCGAAAGCCCATGATCGCCTCAGTGCACGGCTATGCGCCGGGCGGGGGAACGGAGCTGAGCCTTTGCTGCGACATGGTCTTGGCCAGCGAAGACGCGAAGTTCGGGCTCGCCGAAATCAAGATCGGCGTGATCCCCGGAGCCGGAGCCTGCGTGCGTTTGCCCCGCTGGGTGGGCAAGGCCAAGGCCATGGAAATCCTGATGACCGGGGAGTTCATTCCGGCTGCCGAGGCCCATCGGATCGGATTGGTGAACCATGTGGTGCCGAGAGACCAACTGGAGAGCTTCACTTGGGAATTCGCGCAGAAGCTGGCCCAGAAGTCCCCTCTCGCCTTGGCTGCGGCCAAGGCGGCCGTAAACGCAGGGGCGGAGCTGGACCGGGACCGGGGCGTAGAGTACGTGCTGAACGAGTTCCTTCTTCTGTTTGCCACGCAGGACCAGAAAGAGGGCATGAGGGCGTTTCTTGAGAAACGGCCGCCGGTTTTCAAGGGGAAGTGAACTGGCTCACGGGGAGGGCGTCGGGGAGTGCGTGGAAAGGGAGGGAGGTTCGGGCCCGCATAGAGACCTGCAGGAGCGGAGTGGAAAGCCATGGCGAGAGGAGCCTCACCAAGGCGGTACAGTTACCGGGGTTCGCGCGGCCCCGAGCTTCTCCGACGGGCCGCCAAAAACGCAGTGGCGAGGAGCCACACCGTGACGCGAGAGGAGATCACGGCCGCAGCCCTCAAGCTGTTCTGCAAGAAAGGCTTTCTGGGTACGTCCATGGCGGACATTGCTGACGCAGTCGGCCTGACCAAGGGAGGCATCTACCACCATGTGGAGAGCAAAGAGGATCTGCTGAGGGAACTTCACGACGAAATGATCCGCGCGGTCTTCGACGGGATCCGCACGGCGGTGGAGCCTGCTCCGGATCCCCGGAGTCGGCTCGTGAACTGGATCCGGATGCACGCCCGGGTCATGCACGATTACCTGGAGCAGATCTCCGTTTTCTTCAGGGATTACAAGCATCTGCAGCCCGCCAGCCTGCGGCGCCTCATCCGGCAGAGGGACGAGGTCCAACGGACCCTCGCGCAAATTATCCGCGACGGCATTGCTTGCGGCCAGTTTCGGGATGGGTTCGATCCGGACATTACGGCTTTACTTATTCTCGGCACGATGAACTGGTTTTATCAATGGTACAGGCCGGACGGAAAGCTTTCGCTCGAGGCGATTACCCGAATGGCCGAGGAACTCATCTGCAAAGGTGTCTTGAGAGAAGAAGCGAGACAGGAGGGGTGAGGGAGAAGGAACGATGGAACCGACGAAAGATCTCATGCTGAAAATGTACGAACGGATGGTCCTCATCCGCCGTTTTGAAAAGCGCAGCGCGGAACTCTTTCAGGCCGGGAAATTCCCGGGCTGGATCCATGTGTGCATCGGCCAGGAGGCCTCGGTCACCGGTTCGTGCTTCGCCCTGAGGGAGGACGACTGGATCTGTCCCACCCACCGCGGCCATGGACAGGCTCTGGCCAAGGGGATGGATCCTAAAAAGATGATGGCTGAGCTTTACGGCAAGAAAACCGGCAGCAACGGGGGGCGAGGCGGCTCCATGCATCTGGCCGACAAAAGCAAGGGGATCCTCTGCGGGATCGCGATCTTGGGCGGAGGCCTGCCCTTCGGGGCTGGCGTGGCCATGGCCGCAAAACTCAAGGGCACGGACCAGGTCGTGCTCGGTTTTTTTGGGGAAGGAGCGAGCAACGAGGGCATCGTGCACGAGACCATGAACCTGGCTGCCCTCTGGAACCTGCCCATGATTTTCTTCTGCGAAAGCAACCAGTACGCGGAGCTGTCCCACAGGGACTTTCACCTGAAAGTGGACACCGTGGCCAAGCGTGCCGAAGGGTACGGGATGCCGGGGTTTAAGGTCGACGGCAACGACGTGCTGGAGGTGTACAAGGTGACGAGCGAAGCGGTCGCAAGGGCCCGCAGGGGCGAAGGGCCGACCCTGATCGATTCCATCACGTGCAGGTGGGAAGGCCACTACGTGGGAGACCCCCAGGCGTACCGGAAGGAGGGGGATCTCGAGGAATGGATGAAAAAGTGCCCGATCGCCCGGTTGGAGAAAAAGCTCTTCAAGGAGAAGCTCTTGGACGAGGCGGGCAAGGAGGCCGTGGAGAAGCGGGTAGACCAGATCATCGCCGAGGCGATCGAATTTGCAGAGGCGAGCCCTTACCCTGCGCCGGAGGAGGCGCTGGAACTCGTGTATTGTTAGAGGGCGGATCTCATCGGCAAGGAAACAGCGGTGCGGGGGAGAGTCAAAAGGATCGGACACCGGAAGCCGGAGTCGGCGCTCCCGGAGGCTGAAAAGAGGAGAGGGTCGTGAAGGAGATCAAGTTCTGGCAAGCGTTTCAGGGGGCTTTGGAGGAGGAGATGGCGAAGGACCCCACGGTCCTTTACCTGGGGGAGGACGCGGGGGGCAAGGTGGGAGGCCCCTTTGCCCTGGCCAAAGGGCTTCAGTTCAAGTTCGGTGAAAACCGCGTGTTCGACACGCCCGACAGCGAGGGAGCCTACGTCGGTTTGGCCCTAGGTCTGGCCGCGAGCGGTTTTCGGCCTGTTGTGGACATCTCGTTCATGGATTTCATGCTCGTGGCCATGGACCAGATCATCAATATGTGCGCTAAGCTCCGGTATATGGCCGGAGCAGCCAACGTGGACAAGCTCCCCATGGTGATCCACACCATGGCCGGAGGCGGCCGCAGGGCAGGAGCCCAGCACTCTGCTCACTTCGAGAACTGGTTCGTCAACGTGCCGGGTCTCAAGGTGGTCGCCCCCTCGAACCCTTACGACGTCAAGGGGATCGTCAAGAGTGCGATCCGCGACGACAATCCGGTCATCGTGGTCAAGCACAAGTTCATCCTGAGCATGAAGGGCATGGTGCCCGAGGAGGAATTCTTGGTGCCCTTGGGTAAGTCCTTCGTGAAGCGGGAAGGCACGGATGTGACCGTGGTGGCGATCTCCCACGCGGTGAATTTGGCTCTGCAGGCTGCCGAGAAACTCCAGAAGGAAGACGGGATCAGCGCCGAGGTCATCGACCCTTTGACGTTGAGCCCTCTGGACAAGGAGCCCATCCTAGAGTCCGTCAAGAAAACCGGAAAACTCGTGACCGTGCACGAGGCCTGGATCCCGTGCGGAATGGGCGCAGAGATCGGCGCGATCGTTTACGAGGAATGTTTTGACTACCTTCAGGCGCCTCTCGTGCGGGTGGGCTCGACCTTCAATCCCAAGCCTTACAGCCCCGGGATGGAGGACTTCTCCCTGCCGAACGTGCCGAAGATCATGGACGCGGTTCGGAGGGCGGTGAGGAGCTGACGGACGGAGCCTTTAGATCCCGGTCCCGAGGCGGATGCCCCAGGGTCGAACCCGCTTCAGGGGGACGGCCGGAGAATACGTGCGACCAAGGAGGAGGATGGTGGCAGCAGAAGTCACAATGCCGAAACTCGGCATGACCATGGAAGAAGGTAAGATCGTCGAGTGGCGAAAGCGGGAGAAGGAGTGGGTCAACAAGGGGGAAATCCTTCTCGTCATCGAGACCGACAAGGTCACTTACGAGGTGGAATCTCAGGATTCCGGGATGCTCTGCATCCTGATCGAATCCGGCGAGGGCATTCCGGTCGGAACCGTGCTCGCCTACCTGGCGGCCTCCGAGGAGGAATACGCCCGCCTGCGGGGGGCCGCGTCCGGGGCGGCCGAGCCCAGGGCTGCTGCCCCGGCCGCGGCCGTGGTCCAAACGGCGCCTGGGGTCGAAAAGGCTGCGGCCCCAGCAGGGCCGGTCAAGGCCACGCCCGGCGCTCGCAAACTCGCCAAGGAGGCCGGGATCGATATCGCCCGAGTCCCAGGCACAGGCCCTGAAGGGAGGGTCACGCGGGAGGATGTGGAGCAGTACCTGGCAAAGGCCAAGGCCGCGGAGGCCGAGGTCGCGCCTAGTCCGCCGCCAAGGGCTGCAGCCGCTCCCGCCGTGGAGATGGGAAAGAGGCTTTTGAAGTCCGAGCGCATGACCGGGATGCGGGCGACCATCGCCAGGCGGATGATGGAGAGCATCCACGGCACGGCCCAGATGACGGCACTGGCCCAGTGGGATGTGACGAACCTCATGAACCTCCGCAGGGAGATCAACAAGCTTTCGGACTCTCTCGGGTACCGGGCCACGATCCCGGGCATGATGGTGTTCTTTCTTGCCCGGGTCCTCAAGGAAATGCCGGTTTTCAACGCTTCCATCGAGGGAAACGAGATCCACTATTGGGAGGACGTGAACATCGGCGTTGCGGTCTCGGTGCCGGAGGGGCTTGTCGTGCCGGTGGTGCACGGGGCGGATCGCCTTTCCCTCAAGGAGATTCAAGTCCGGCTCGCCGATCTCATCGAGAAGGCGAGGAACAAAAAGCTTCTTCCGGACGACATGACCGGGGGCACCTTTACGCTCAGCAACCTCGGCAGTTATGGGAGCGAGTTCGAGACGGTGATTCTCAATCCTCCCGAGGTGGCTCTCCTGGGAATTGGCAACGCGGAGAAAAAGCCGGTCGTCATCAACGACCAGATCGTGATTCGAGAAATCATGCCTGTCAGCCTCACCTTCGATCACCGCCTGATCGACGGGGCGGCGGCCGGCGCTTTCCGGCAGAGGCTGCGGCAGCTCGTGGAAAACCCGGGCCTTCTTGTGACCTGTTCCCAGTTCGGCTTTTAGGGCGGCGGACCCCAGGGCAGGCCGGATGTGATCCTGACCCCCCCTCCTTCACCCTGCCCCTTCCCCCTTTGGGGAGGGGGACAGGGTGGGGGAATTTTTTAGGCTCGCAAAGAACCAAAAGGAAAGCGTGAGAGCGATATGAGTCAGACAGGGGAGAAGAGACACGTTGTCGTGGTGGGCGGGGGGCCGGGCGGATACCCGGCCGCCATCAAGGCCGCTCAGTTGGGCGCGCGCGTCACCCTCGTGGAGAAAAAAGAGGTGGGAGGCACATGTCTGCACTGCGGGTGCATTCCCACCAAGTTTCTGCTCAAGGCGGCCAAGGAACATGACCTTCTGGTCAAATGGACCGGAAAAGGAACCAAAGGCCCTTTGCCTGCGGTGGACTTCGGCGCACTGGTCAAGCAAAAGGATCAGGTGGTGGCCGAACTGACCAAGGGGACTCGGGCTCTTTTGCAGAAAAACAACGTGAAGGTTGTCGCAGGGACCGGCAGCTTCGAAAAGCCCGGCCTTCTGCGGATTCTGGAAACGGGAGACCAGATCCGGGACTGCGCCTTCATTCTTGCCACGGGTTCCGAGAACCTGTGGCCTCCCATCGAGGGGAGAGACCTTCCAGGCGTCTTGGACAGTGATCGGGTCTTGGGGCTCGACAGCCTCCCCAAGAGCCTGACGGTCATCGGCGGGGGGGTCATCGGGGTGGAATTTGCCCAGATGTTCCAGCGCTTCGGCACCGAGGTGACGATCCTTGAACTGCTGCCCAGGATCCTTCCGTACGAGGACGAGGATGTCTCGCAGCTCATGCTGAAGATTCTGAGCGGCTTTGGCATTCGCATTCAGGTCGCTTGCCGTGTCCAGTCGATTCGGCGCAAGGACGGCGGCTTTTCGGTCGCCTTTCAGTCCGAAAAAGGGTCTGGGGAAGTCGTGTCGGAGCACGTGCTCGTGGCGGCTGGCCGCAGACCCTTCCATGAGAAGCTCGGCTTGAAGGAGGCTGGGCTGGATGTGGCCTCGGGCAAGCCGATTCCGGTGAATTCGCGGATGGAATCGGTTGTAAACGGCGTCTATGCGGTCGGAGATTTGGTGGGCGGTCTCATGCTCGCCCACAAGGCCACGGCAGAGGGGGAGGTGGCGGCCTGCAACGCGGTCGGGATGCGACGGGAGATGATCTACGCCGCTATCCCCCGGGTGGTGTACACGGATCCTGAGGTGGCCAGCGTAGGCCTTCCGGAGAAAGAAGCCCGGGAGAAATACGGGAACGGGCTGCTTGTCGGGAGGTTCCCCTTTACGGCGAACAGCCGCGCCGTCATCGAAGGCTCTACCCGGGGGTTCGTCAAAGTCATGGCCGAGCCCAAGATGCAGTGCATTGTCGGCGCTTCGATCGTGGGGCCCCAGGCAGGCCATTTGATCGGCGAGTTGGCTCTGGCGATCCAGATGGAGGCAACCCTGGAAGACGTGGCCGAAACCGTGCATGCCCACCCCACGCTATCCGAGGCGCTGCGCGAGGCCGTGATGGATGCCAGGGGAGAGGCCATTCATATCCCTCCGCGCACCCGTTGAGGCGGACGGTCAAGGGGAGGTTAGAAGGGCAGTGGGCATGAGCGGTCACTGGCATGGTAGCACGTGAGAAAGTAGGGTATCCTGTTTTTAGGGGGGGGACCGAAAAGATTCTTGTCCAACCCTTGCCAAAGGAGGAACGGACGTGCTCAAGATCGAGGCCGTTGAAAAACTCGGGGGTCGCATTCTCCGGTGCGACGAGCCCGTCGAGGAATTGGGCGTCAGCAGCTACACGATCTTGCGGGAATTCATTGAGAAGGGAGACCGCCAGGCCTCTTTGAAACTCTTGGATTACCTGCAGCACGAATTCAAGTGGCTCCACGATCTCTATTCGGATTGGGCCTATATTGACCTGGACTACATCGCGAAGAACTATGGAGAGGAGGAACTACCGAAATTCCTCCGGTATGCCAAGACCAAACTGGACATGATCGCCTACAAAGGCTACGGCCAGATCCTGCCCATCGACGTCCTCAGGATGTTCGCCGAGGGGATGCGGGCTCATCGGTGCGGTCCTGGGGAGATCGGCACGCACACGATCCGCGAAGAGAAGGACCGGTACGTCATGATCTTCGACCCCTGCGGGAGCGGTGGCCGGATGCGCCGCAAAGGGCAGCTTGACGGCATTCCGCCCCGGACAGGAGAGCCTTTCAACCTGGGCGTGACCCAGAAGGCCTATCCCTGGTCTTGGGGACTGAAGGGTGTTCCTTACTATTGTCTCCACTGCTCGATCTGGCATGAGATCATGCCGATCGAGAAAACGGGCGTTCCGGTCAAGATCACGGATTACAACCCGGATCCGCAGGCTCCCTGTATCTGGTACATCTACAAGGATCCGGAGGCGATTCCCGAAGCCTTTTACACCAGGATCGGATTCCGCAAACCTAAGAAGCGCGGCGAGCCTGCGGAAAGGATTGCCTGAGAGGATCCTTCCTTTGGAACCAGGCCTCCGGATCCCACGGACGGCTTGGGGCCGAGAGGCTGCGGGTATGGCCCGTGTCAGGACGAAGGGCAGCCAGGGCCCTTTCGGTTTGGAGTCCTTTTCTTCTCTGGCTTGCCGCTGATCCCTGGCTCTGCTTCGTCAGCTCGTTGGGAAATGCCGGCCGCGATTTCAAAGCATAGGAGGGGGCTGCCATGAGCATCCGCAAGGCTTACGTGGATACCCGGGACGGTCAGGTCCATTACAGGTTCTGCGATGGCGGAAAGGAACCGCCCATTGTGTTTTTCCATCAGACCGCGAGTTCCTCGATCAGCTTCGAGAAAATGATGGGTCTCCTCGAAGGGGAGTATCGGATGTTCGCGACCGATACGCCCGGGTTCGGCCAGTCTTTTTTTCCCCCTGAGCCCCCGACCGTGACCTATTACGCCACGGTTCTCCTCGAAGCCCTCGCGAACATCGGGATTCGGACCTTTCATGCATTCGGCCACCACACCGGGGCAGCGATTGCGGTGGAGATGGCCGCACTGGCTCCTGAGCGTGTGCTGAGCCTCATGTTGGAAGGACCGGTCTACTTAAGCGAAAAGGAAAGGCAGCACTGGCTCGACACCGCCATCGATCCTCTGGTCATCAAGATGGACGGAAGCCACCTGATGAAGGTCTGGGACCGCGTGGTGGGACTGGATCCGGATCATCCTCCTGCGCTCTGCCACAGGGAGGCGATCGATACGCTCAGGGCCGGAGAGCGGTGGCACGAAGCCTACATCGCCGTGTTCCATCAGGACAGTTACGCCCTCTTTTCCAAGGTGCGCTGTCCCATGCTCCTTCTGTGCGGCGACCGGGACGTGCTCTACCCGTACTTTCAACCTGTTTGCGACGCCTTCCCGACAGCCAAAAGCAAAGTTCTGCCCGGAGGAGGCGTGTACGCGCCTGACAACTGTGCGAAAGAGATCGCGGCAGAGGTCCGGGAGTTTCTCAAGGATCTGACGTGAGGGAGAGGATCGCGGGTTCCCGACCGTCCTTGCCGTGACCGGTTCCCCTCGCTGGCAGGCCTCTCGTTCGGTCTGGCACGGGGCAAATCCAAGGGTCGAATGCGCCCGAGGAGGCACGGGGGAGTCCAATGGTCGTTCCAGGTGACGAACTGGAAAGAGAAGCTCTCTTCCACGTGGCTCAACTCATGTGCCTGGCTGCGCGCACGGCGCCCAAGGGGGGCGGCGTTGACAACCTCGTCACGGCTGTCGTGTCGGGCGAGCAGAAGGATCTGCTGGCCCGGGAGATGAGAAGGATGGCCGAAGAATACGACATGGAGGCTTTCCGTCTCAACGCCCGGGACGTGGAGGATGCTCCGTGGGTCGTTCTCTTGGGCATCGTGCTCAAGCGCTATGGCGTGCGGAGCTGCAACTTTTGCGGCTACGAAGGGTGCAAGAAGAACCGGGAGGCCAACGGGATTTGCGCCATGGCTGTAAACGACCTTGGAATCGCTCTCGGGTCGGCTGTTTCGGTTGCCGGCCTGCATCACGCCGACAACCGGATTATGTACACGGTCGGCAGGGCGGCCTTGAACTTGAAGCTTCTTGGGCAGGACGTGCGGATCGCCTACGGCATTCCCCTGAGCACAACCGGAAAGAATCCCTTCTTCGACCGCCAGTGGCAGAAGGTGTACGGAGTGGAGGGCTGGAAGGCGAAGTAGGGCTTGCTCCGGCCGAGTGGGCAGGAGAGGGGAAGATGACAGCCAAGGCTGCCAAAAGCATGGAGGTGATTCAGGGAAGGGTGAAAACCTTTCCGGAGAGGGTCCGGAGGGAGAAGCGGGGCGGCCGAAAGATCGTGGGGATGACCGGGAGGTTCGTTCCCGAGGAGCTCGTGCGCGCCTCGGGCGCGATTCCGTATCTTCTCTGCCGGGGCGGTGACCCGGAACCTGTCGAGGCCTCGCTTCCGTACATGCACCGGTTCCTGAATCCTTTCGTGAGGGCCCAGCTCGGCTATTACCTTCTCGGCATGGATCCGGTTGTGCCCATGCTGGACCTGATCGTTGCGCAGTGTGACGATTGCCACGCCAGCCGCCTGGCCGATCTGATGGAGTATCTTCGCCTGCCCGCATTCCGGATCGGGATCCCACCCGATTGGCAGAAGGAGCTGTCGGTCCGGTACTACGCCAAGGGCCTGGCAAGACTCAAGGGCCGTCTGGAAGAACTCACGGGCCGGCGAGTGACAGAGGCCGGATTGCGGGCCTCCATAGAAAGCCTGAATCGGGTGAGGACCGTGCTCCAGGAGATCGGAGACCTGAGAAAGAAGGAAAATCCCCCCATAGGCGGACTCGATTTCCTCAGGCTGAACCATGCGTCCTTTTACGAGGAGCCGGATCTTTTCGCTGCCGAGGCTGCGAGCCTGCTGGAGGCTCTGGAAGAGGGGCCAGGTCTGTTTGCTCCGGACGCACCACGGGTTTTGCTCGCCGGCCGGGTCGTGGCGGTCGGAGACTACGCGGTTCCGAGGCTCATCGAGGAAAGCGGCGGCGTCATCGTAGCCGAAGTGCTCGACGAGGGGGTGCGACATTGCGCCTGGAAAGTGGACGAGGGAGGAGATCCGATGGATGCCCTTGTCGAGACGTACTTTCTGCGGCGCCTGCCTCCTTCGATCTTCCAGCCTTCTTGGGGCATCAGGGTTCGGCACCTCAAAGAAAGCGTTTTGGGGAACCGGGTGGACGGGATCGTGTGGTATCAACTGGCTTTCGACGAGGTCTACGACATGGAATACGCCGCGGTCGCCCGGGCCATGAGCGAGATGCAGGTTCCGATCCTCAAGGTCGAATCCTCCTATGAGTACGCCCGGGAATCCACTGGCCCTCTGGCCACGAGGCTGGAAAGCTTTGTCGAATCCTTGCGGGCGAAAAGACGGGTTGGGCCATGAACCGCGATGTTTGCGCCGAGTTTCTCCGATTCACGGGATTCGAAGAAAGCGAAATCCCTGGGTTTCTGCCGGACTTCATCGAGGCCTGCCGCGCGCTGAATCTCTCCGAGGCAGACGTGCGCTTTTCCGTGGAGACGTGGATCCCTTCGCAGTTCGATACGGAGCTGGAAGGCGTGCGGCGCGGCCTGGGCTGCATCGTGCGCGAAGCCGTGGATCTCACCAGGACTCCCCGGTACAAAAAACAGGGCGTCAAGCTGGTTTACGGGATCCTGCCGGCCATGTCGGTCTATTACTATGCCCTCAAACGGACCGCGCCGGACCGCGTGTATGTCGCCTTCCCGGATCTGTTCCTGGTCGCGTTTCTCCAGATGTTCTTTCACAGACTCAATCCGACTCTCGAGATCGCCGAAGCGGCCGGCATGTCGTACGGATGCCGCCATTGCGCCCTGAACAAGGCGCGCTTCACGGCGCGCAGGCTGGGGATCATCCCGTCTCCGGACATCAGCTGGATCTGGGGATTCGTCTGCGATGAAGGCCCCAAGACCGACGAGTTCATTCAAGAATGCTTTGACAGCGACTGGCGGAACTACAGCACCCGGCTCCCCCACGATCAGCCTTTGGGCACCCAAGAGGACGAAGTGGACGAGCGGGTGGAATACTTGGCTCTCCAAATGCGGGACGGCTTCGAGCAGGTCCAACGGGTGGTCGGGATTTCCGTGCCGGAGGAAAAGATCGCAGAGGCCTTCGAGATCCGCCAGCGCTTCGTCGAAAAGATGGGCGAACTGCGGGATCTGCTCACTGTGGATCCGCCTCCTCTGGGCGGCGTGGAGGCTTTTATCCTGGGCATGCCCCGGGACATGCCCTTCAACACGGGTCTGGAACCCATGGCCGAAGCCCTGGAGCAGACCCTGAAGGACGTAAGGGGAAGGGTCGCCGCCGGGCGGGGCGTTCTTCCGAGGCAGGCTCCGGTTCTCATGTACGAAATCATTCCCTACTGCCAGCCTTGGCTCGTTAAGATGTTCATGGAGAACGGTGTGGGCGTCATGCCGGGAGGCCCCACCCAGAAACAGCTCCAGCCGCCTCGTTTCGAGGATCCTTACATGGTCGCGGCCGAGGCGTGGCTCAAAGGCTCTGTCACGGTGAACGCAGGATACAAGGCCGATCAGATCTGCGAGCGCCTGTTGCGGTACAAGTTCGACGGCCTTCTGCTGGGTTTTCTTGATTTCGACCGCTGGCTCGGCAGCGACAACCGGCTGATTGCACGCATGGTGGAGGAGAGAACGGGGCTGCCGGTCTTCTACGTGGAGGGGGACTTCTGGGAGGATCGCGATTACAGCCCGGAGTCTCTCAGGACCCGTGTGGAAAGCATCTGCGAGATTCTCAAGATGCGCAAGGCGGGCTGAAGCCGTGTTCGTCGCAGGGGTGGATGTCGGATCGGTCACGTCCAAGGCGGTTCTGCTGGACCCCGAGGGCAGGATCGCGGCGTTCTCCAAGGTGCCGACGACTCACGACCGGGGGCTTTCCGGGAGGCTCGCTTTTCTCAAGGCCCTGCAGGACGCCGGCGTTCCGGAGGCGAGGGTCCGGTACGTGGTGTCGACCGGCTATGGCCGAAAGGCTGTGACCTTTTCCGACGAGACCCGCCCCGAGATTCTCTGCCACGCCGAGGGAACGAGGCAGATCTTTCCGGACGTGCGAAGCATCATCGATATTGGAGGTCAGGACAGCAAGGTTATCGACCTGGACGGCAGAGGCATGGTGCGCAGGTTCCAGATGAACGACAAGTGCGCTGCGGGAACGGGCCGGTTCCTGGAAGTCCTGGCCGAGAGGATTCTTGGGCTGGATCTGGAGGCGCTCGGCCGCGCGGCTCTTTCCAGCCGGGACCCGTGCAGCCTGACGAGCGTGTGCACGGTCTTTGCCGAGTCCGAGATCGTCTCCCTTCTTTCCCAGGGGAAAAGGAGGGAGGATATCGCTTGCGGGCTGAGTCGGGCCATTGCCAGGCGCGTTGTGGCCATGGGCCTTGGCGAGGGCGTGACCTTTGTGGAGCCAGTCTGCTTCTCAGGGGGCGTGGCGCTCAACGGGGGCGTGGTGGAAGCCCTGAAACAGGAGCTGAAGAAGCCGATCTTCGTCCCGGCAGAGCCTCAGATTACGGCCGCCCTGGGAGCCGCGGTTTGGGCGAGGAAGAAATCCGGGACGAACAGGAGCGAATGACCGGCGCGGGCCGGGCCGCGCGCGATAGGGGAGGGAACTGCCCATGGTGAAAGTAGGACCTCCACGGCCCGGATTTACGAACCGCCTCTACCGGGAGGTGATCAGCCAGGGCTTGTGCACGGCCTGCGGGGCGTGCGTCGGTGTCTGCCCGAACGAATCCATCGCCTTGGAGTGGGTCGTCCCAGAGCTCGTCGGGCCTTGCGAGAGCTGCGGGAGCTGCTGGAAGGCTTGCCCCGGCAAGGAGATCCGGCTCGGCGATCTCGAGCGGAAGGTCATGAGCCGGAGCCGGAGACCCGAAGAAAGACGGATTGGGATTCACAGATCCTGCTATGCTGCCCACGCGGTAGACCAGGCGGTCCGACGGAACGCCACGAGCGGGGGCGTGTTGACCGCTCTGCTGCTCTATGCGTTCGACAGGGGTCTCATCGATGCCGCGCTCGTGACCGGCATGAGCGCGGCAGAACCCTGGAAGCCGGCGCCGGTCCTTGCTCTTTCGCGGGACGAGGTTCTGGTGAGTCAGAGAACGAAATACATGCTTGTGCCGGGAGGACTCCTTTCGATCCTGGGCAAGGCCGTGATCGACCGGGGAGTCGATCGGCTTGCCGTTGTCGGCAGTCCCTGTCATGTGCACGCGATCCGAAAGATCCAGACGAACGGAAACGGGTATCTCAAAACCCGAATCGGGTCCAAGATCCGCTATGTCCTGGGCCACCACTGCGCCTTCAATTTCTATCCGGAAGGAACCGAGGCCCTGATTCAGGCTGTGGGCCTCAAACCCGAGGAAGCCGCATCGGTGGCCTGGCGAGACACTTCGGAAGTTCCGTTCCCGGGACAATTTTCGGTTTCTGCCGCGGACGGGACCAAGCGCTCGATGCCCCTTCTTCAGGAGTACGTGATTCTCGGAGGCATCTACGACCGTCCCCGGTGCCGTCTCTGTTACGACTGGGCGAACGAGGTCGCCGACCTTTCGAGTGGCGACGAGGTGGACGAGTTCGGTTTCCACAAGGCCGGGGCGCAGCGTTCCCACACCGTGGTCCGCACCCGCGCCGGCGAGGAGCTTTTCGCCGGGGCCCTTTCGGATGGGTATGTTGCGGCCGAGCTCGTGACAGAAGCCGACGTGGCCCGAAACCTCGGGTTTCTCATCAAGAAGGTGGGAAACATCCCGAGAATCGAGGAAGCGAGGAGGCTCGGTCTGCCCCTGCCGGACTTCGGGAATTACCCTTTCTTCTAGGAGAGCGCGACAAGGAGGTTCTAAATGGCCTTCAACCTGGCCAAGTGCGATTTCTGTGGAGACTGCCTGGATCTGTGCAAATACACGCCCTACGACCGGACGAGCGGTGCAGACCAGATCCGCAGACTTGTGCGGGGCGAAGACGCAGAGATCGTTACGGAGTGCGTGACCTGCGCGGCCTGCAACGCCTACTGTTCGAAAGGCGCCAATCCGTTCGACCTCGTTCTTCAGCGGCAGGAAAAAAGCGGTCTTTACCGGACGACGCCCTCGTATTTCAAGCTTGTGGAAAGCATCGATCAATCGCCCGGGGAAATCCAGAGGGGAGAGCCGGGTCGGCCCGTGTTCAATCTCTGCGCAGTGGATGTGATTCCAGGGCTGTTTGAGGGAGAGCTTTTCGAGGGCTGTACGTTTCTTCGAGGAGGGGCCTACGAGAGCCTGCTCGCCTGGATCCATGTCGGCCGGGAGTCGCCTCTGCGCAAGACCCTGCAGAGGAAGGTCGACGCCCTGGCCGCCACAGGCTACACGGAAATCGTCATGTTCCATGACGATTGTTACGCGGCCTATACGACCAAGGCCCTCGAGTACGGGATCGACGTGCCTTTCCGGGTCGTCCACTACGTGGAATACCTCAGGGACGCCCTGAGGCAGCGGCGCAGCCGGCTGAAGCCTCTGGGCTGGAAAATCGCCTATCAGCAGCCCTGTTCGAGCCGATACACGCCTTGGATGGACCGCTGTCTGGACGAGCTTTTCGATCTGGCGGGCGTCGAGCGGGTCGCCCGAACCTACGATCGATTGAACGCTCTCTGCTGCGGATCCACGGTCTCGCCCCATCTCGGGCATGAAGCAGGAGAATCTTACAAAGCACGGAACATCCGGGACGCCCTGGACCATGGCGCCCGTGCCATGGTCTTTATGTGTCCCTTCTGCGCCCTCCAGATGCGCGAAGAGGCTGCCCAGGCCGGCCTGGAGCCCATCTTTCTCACGAATCTCGCTCGAATGGCCCTCGGCGAAAAACTCTCCGCCCACCCGGCAGGCTTGGGCGACGATCGGGACCCCATCGCAGCCGCAGTGAAAATCGTAAAGGGGCTCCTCTAAAGGCACCCAACAGGCGGGCCTTTTGTTCTGGAGGGACGCGCTCGATCGCGTCCGTCTTTCGTCGAGGATCCAGCTTTGCAGCAGCGACAGGCATTCTGACCCACGGGGCCCGGGCTCACGAACCCGGACCTTTGGGTCCCGGGCTTCTGGAGAGAGGAACAGCGTCCCTTCTTGACTTTTCTTCGATGGCCTCTTAAGCAAAAAAGAAAACCTTTCGAGCACCAGTCTCGTTTTTTCGAGAGCCCTCGCCTTGCAGCCCAAGCCCGGCAATTTGCGGCGTTTCCTAGGCTACGTGCGGCCGTATCGGCGCCGGCTCGTCCTGTCCACGGTCGTGGGCGTGGTCAAGTACAACCTGCCGGTCTTCTTTCCGTGGATCCTCAAGGAGGTGATCGACGGGCCTCTATCGGGCAGACCGGGCCGCACGGGCCTTGGCCTGGATGTGCTCATGGCGATCTCGGCTCTGCTGTTTGTTTTTTATGCGGCCGTCTGCCATCTACGCACGCTGATCGCGGATCGTTTGGCCCAGCAAATGATGTTCGACGTTCGGAGCGATCTGTTTCGGCATTTGCAGCGCCTGCCCATCGAGTTTTTCCAGAGATACCAGACCGGCGTGATTTCTTCACGGCTCATCACGGACGTGCATGCGGCCCAGAACTTCGTCGGTCTTGCCGGGACCAACGTGTTCATGGACGTCACGAGCCTGGCTTCGATCACGGTCGCCACGTTCTGGATGAACTGGAAACTGGCGATCGTCGCCTGTTGCTCTCTCCCTCTTTACGTAATCGTTCAGAAGCGGTTCAGCACGACCATGAAGCAGAGCGCCCGGGAAGCGCGCAGCCGGATGGATTCCATCGAGGGAGCCCTGCACGAAACCGTCTCAGGCATGGCCGAAGTGAAGAGCTTCACCTTCGAGGCCGAGGAGGCGCGACGATTCGTGGACCGGTGCCGCTTCTACCTCGAAGCCGTTCAAGAAAACATCCGGACCCATGCAAAGTCGCTCGGGATCACGGCCCTTCTCACGCGCATTCCGCCGATACTGGTCCTTTGGCTCGGCGGGCACCTGGTCTTGCGGAGCGAGCTTACCGTAGGATCCTTGATGGCTTTCTACGCGTACCTCGAAATGATCTACAACCCCCTCAATCGGCTGAGCGAGCTGAACATCCAGCTCGCTCAGTCTCGAGCGGCCATCGACCGGCTCTTCGAGTTCTTCGATCTCGAACCCGAGACCGGCGGCGACTCATACCCTTCCCTAGAGGTGACGGCCGGGGAGATTCGGTTCGAGTCCGTCCATTTTGGCTATCGGGCCGACCGTCCGGTTTTCGCGGGTCTCGGTCTGGTCGTCCCGGCCGGACATCGCGTGGCCCTCGTGGGTCCGAGCGGAGCGGGAAAATCGACGCTCATCAAGCTTCTCATCCGATTTTACGATCCCTGGCAGGGAAAGATCTCCATTGACGGCCAAGATATCCGGGGGGCGAGCCTTGCGTCGCTGCGCTCCCAGATCTCTCTGGTTCAGCAAGACCTCGTGCTCTTCAGCGGAACGATCGAAGACAATATCCGCGTGGGCAAGGCCGACGCCACGGAAGAGGAAATCCGATTGGCGGCGGAGCGGGCGAACGCGCTTCCTTTCATCGAGGAACTTCCCGAAGGATTCCAGACGATGGTCGGGGAACGGGGAGTCAGGCTGTCCGGCGGGCAGAAGCAGAGGATCGCCATCGCCCGGGCTTTTCTCAAGGACGCGCCGATCCTCGTTCTCGACGAATCCACATCCCAGCTCGACAGCCTGTCCGAGCGGTTGGTGTACGAGGCTCTGGAGAGACTCATGGAGAAACGGACGACCCTGATCGTGGCCCACCGGATTTCCACCGTGAAGCGGGCGGACAAGATCGTGGTCCTGGATCGGGGCAGGATCGTGCAGGAAGGCACGCACGAAGAGCTTTTAGAGGATGCGTGGGGCCTGTACAGGCACCTGTACCAGGATTTTCTGACCGAGCCGGAACAGCCGCGTCGGGCGCTTCGCGCCTGAAAGGATGGGCTGAAGGTCCTGAGCACCGAGAACCCTTGGTTGACTTCTCGCGAAGTTCCCCCTATCCAGTGGCTATGCCTGTCTTTGCGCCCGGGTGGTGAAATCGGTAGACACAAGGGACTTAAAATCCCTCGGGGGGTAACCCTCATACGGGTTCGAATCCCGTCCCGGGCACCAAGGATCCGCGAAGAGCCATTTATATAAAGATCGGTCTCGGGACTTATGATGGATGTTCGCTTTCATGGGAGACTAAGTTAAAATAAGTAATAATGTTAGGATGTTAATCATATTACCTAAAGTTATTTCTTACGTCTGTCCACCCTATTGGAACTTCACTTCGTTGTATCGTCGGTATCGTTTCCGGTCTTCGAGGCGACCATGAATACAGAAAAGCTGACCCGACAGCTGACCTTGTTCTGCAGGAGCCATCTGGAGGACGCGGGGGCTGAGGTCACGGGCGTTCAAAGGGCGCCGGGCCATGCCGGGTTCTCCTATGTTTTCCAGGTCAAGTCCCGCGGTTTGACGGAAAGCTACGTCATCCGTCTGCCCCCGCCCGGGGTGAAGCTCGAGGGCACGGCGGACGTGATGCGCCAGGTTCGCGCCCTTCAGGCCTTGGAGGGGACTGATGTCCCCAGGCCGCCTCTTGTGTGGTGGGGCGAAGATCCCGATTGGTTCGGAACTCCTTACTTTGTGACCCGCAAGCTCGAAGGACGGACCCTGGCCCTGGAAGGGATCGGTTGGCTGAAGGAGACGCCTCCTGATGTGCGCAGAAGGATGGCGGAACAGGCCATGACGGCCCTGGCGGGCATTCACCGGATCGACTGGGAGCAAAAGGCCCGGCCTCTTGGGCCTCCCCTCGACCTTGCGATGGACGTCATGCGCTGGGAACGGTTCCGGGAAAGGGCTGCCGAGCCCGAAGCCATGGTCCTGGGGCCGAAGGTGCGGGACGGGTTGCTGGAGCGCCTTCCTGGGAAGACCCAAGTCGGGATGTTTCACGGCGATTATCAGTGGAGCAACCTCCTGTATGGGACGGACGGCACTCTCCTGGCCGTTCTCGATTGGGAGCTGGTCGGAATCGGCGCCGTACTGAACGATCTGGGCTGGATCCTCACTTTCAGCGACCCCAGGGCATGGGCGCTGCCAGAGGCTCTGTTCGGCGCCGGGGTTCTACCGGGGTCCGAGGACCTTCTCGGGATGTACGCCAGAGCTTCTGGATCCGAGCCTCGCGACGTGGCGTGGTTCCGGGCGCTCGCGGCCTACAAGTTCGCTGTGATCACGGGCTTTAACTTGATGCTGCACAGGCGGGGAAAGCGGCACGACCCCGAATGGGAGGTGCTCAAGGACTCGATACCCACCCTGCTGGCCTACGCTTTGGAGTGTCTGGGAGGGTAATTCTCTGTGCGCGAATCCATGTGCGTGTGCTTCGGCTAATTCGGCCCCTGGCGGGTCTTCGGCTGGAGGCTGCGCCTACAGTTCCTCCTCCGGCATTCCAGCACTCTTTAGAAGATGAAAGAGCAATGCTGGTTTGTACAACGACAACAGAGAGGCAGCCCTCCACGGGCTCCTAGAGATTCTTGAGCAATTCCTCAAACGTCTCTCCCTGAGTGGCGCAACGCGGAATTGCAGGGACCTCTGCCCAGTATCCTCCCTCTTCGGCCTGATGGACGACAACTTTGAGCTTCACGCCAAGGTTCCTTTCTGGCCAGAAGAGAAAGAAGTCTGTTGCCTCCCTACGAACATTTTCCCCGAAGGGCGGGCTCATCGTAACTCTTGGCGCCGTCCCTTCAGCGCTCCCAGAGGCACAGAATCGCCGAGCTCTCTTGCCAGCATGTGGTCGCGTTCTTGGCGGACGGCCTCGTTGTAACAGTCTACGGGCCAGGAAGCTCCTCGGGCGTAGCAGGCGTTGCAGAAGTCGCACTGTGGTCCTGGTACGCCCTCTTGTAGATGACGATAGAGCAAGGGATCTGCGATCAGGGCCCGGGCAACGGAAACCAAGTCGCAGGCGCCGCCAGCGATGGCTTGTTCCATGGCTTCTTTGTGTAGGAATCCGCCCACGCAGAGCACCGGGATGGAAAGGGCCTTCTTGAACTGGCGCGCATAGGGAAGGTTGAAGCCCTCCCGATACGGCGCAATCCGCTCCAGGGCACGGTCCAGGATCGGGGCCAGGGCCCGGGCGGCGTATCGATGATACCAGGGCAGATGTCTGCCGATTCCAATGGTCGTGACCGTGGAAAAGAATCCCTTCCACCGGCCTCGCTCGAAGGGAAAGCCGGATTCATAATGGCCGCAGGAGACCTCGACCGCGTCGATTCCTTCCTCCTCCATGCGTTTTGCGATGGCCACTGTCTCGGCGGGCCCGAGACCTCTGCGGAGGAACAGTTCGTCAGAGCCGTTGATTTTCAGAATCACCGGGAAGCTCGGTCCGACTTCGTCCCGCACGGCCCTGTAGACTTGGACGAGAAGCCTCATGCGGTTTTCGAGGGGCCCGCCATATTCGTCGGTTCTCCGGTTGGTGTGGGGCGTGAGGAACGCGCTGATGAGATAGCCGTGGGCTGCGTGGATCTGGACACCGTCGAATCCGGCCTGTTTGCCGCGGCCCGCAGCCTGCGCCAGGCCTCGGACGACCCCTTGGATTTCTTCCTGGGTGATTTCCCTCGGACGGACTCCCAGGGCCGGCTCGAAGACCGCAGAGGCCGATACCGCTTCGCGACGACCGGCAAGCCGCGGCAGGGCCTGGCGGCCTACATGGTAGATCTGGAGGAAGATCCTGGCGCCATGGCGGTGTACGGCGTCGGTGAGTCGTCTCAAGCCCGGGATCTTGTCGTCGCTGTCGGCCGCGAGCTGCCGGGGCGCGGCCTTTGAATAGACGTCGAAGTACGCGTTTCCCGTGATGAGAAGCGGAGTACCGCCTGCAGCGATCTGCTCATAGTACCGGATGAGTTCCTCGGTCACGAAGCCGTCGTCCGTGCAGCGCGTCTCGGTGGTGGCGGACTTCACAAGGCGGCCTGGAAGTTCGACCGTCCCGATCCGGACGGGCTCAAAAAGGGGGCTGGGCGCCATGGGGTGGGTCTCCCTGGTTCGGTTCCGGCTCTCCGATCGGATTGGCCCTCTGGACGAGGTCCGGAAGATCATCCGCATCTTCTGGCTGCGTCCGTATCGCCGCATCCCAGCGGATCGCCCCCTGGATCCTTCGACCGCAGCCCGAAGGAACATCCAGGAAAGAGTAGTAGAGAGAGAAAACGAGGCCTCGGAGGCCCATTTCGAGCTTTCTCAGACGGGATCCCGCGAAATTGGGAAGGAAGCGATCCAGGGCCGTGGCCTTCAAAACGGCACGGAGGGCCCAAAGCGGCAGGAAGCGCGTAAAACGGAGAAACAGGCGCAGGCGGGCCACTTCGTCGCCGGGGAGGTAGAGCAGCATCCGGTCCGCATGCTCAGCGAAGCCGCACGCGCTGAAACGCGGCAAGAGGTCGTCTCCAGGGGCGAGGATGTCGCCGATCCGTTCGATCTCCTTGCGTTCGGACAGGGAGAGGATCTGCGAAACCATCATCCGACCTCTTGGAGAAGTTGCGAGCTTGCCTTGAGGGACAGGGCCAGGATCGTGAGCGCCGGATTCATGCCGGGCGCATTGGGGAAGGCGCTCGAATCGGCACAGAAGATGTCCGGGAAGCCGTGCAGGCGGAAGGCGGGATCCACACAGCTTGTTTTCGGATCCACGCCCATGTTGAGACCGCCGAAATGGTGAGGACAGATACTGAAGCGCGACGTGAAGATCTTCCCGGCGCCGACGCTCGAGAGGATATCGTAGGCGAGTTGCCGTGCAATTTTCGTCCGTCTCTCCTCGTCCGCGGTCAGCCCGCAATCGATGATCATGTGTCCCTTTCGGTCCAACTGGAGACGGCCGGGATGAAAACTACGGATCGCGGTTTCCACACAGGAGAGTTGTCGGAATTTTCTCATGACAGCGTGATGGGAGCGGCCGTAACCGGGGAGGAGCCAAGCGAGCCCAGCGGGGCGAGGAAACGTATTCTCGAGTTTGAAGCCCTGCTCGCGCATTTTCGGATCCTGGGAGCCGTAAACCTGGAAAGGGCCTCGATGAGCGCAGATCTCTCGATCGAAGAGCCCGAAATGGAACCACTGGGTGTGCACATAGAAGTTTTTCCCGAGAGCAGGGAGTCGGGATCCGAGCCCGGACTGAAGGAGGAGCCGGGTGTTCCCGAGAGGCGCACCGGCCAGGACGAGTTTTCGGCAACGGAAACGGAGCTTGGAGCGCTTTCGATAGGTCCCTCCCACGAAGACCGCGCCCTGAGTGGGCTCGATGTGTTCGGCCTCAAATTCCGGGAGGAGATGGAGCCCTTGCCGGAGTGCGGTCTTGAGCACGGTGTGAGGCATGCTCTGCTTGCTGTCGATGGGGCAGCCGCCGAGGCACATGATGCAGTCGTTTCCCTGGTCCCAGCGACAGTTGTGCTGGGCTCGGAGTTCGGGCTTTGCGATGTAGCCGAACCGGGCATGTCCCTCGACGAAGATCCGGGAACACTCGCTCCGGTACTTTTCGTCGACCGGAGCCATTTGGAGCAGGGCTTCCGCCTGTTCGTACCACGGGTGCATGGCCTCGGGGGTGAAGAAGTCGATCCCCGAGACGGCGCGCCAGGGTCCAAAGGCGTATTCGTCGAATCGGTACAGAATGGCCTGATAAGCAAGAGAACCTCCGCCCACAGCTTTCCCCCGCATGATCCCGTGGCGGCATGTCGTATCCATTTCGAGGCCGCCGGACCAGTAGATCTGCGCGTTCGAGTCGATTTCGGGCATGGGAAACAAGTGCCGGGGGAAATAGCGGCCGGCCTCGAGAACGAGGCACCGGACGCCCGCAAGGGCGAGTTGGCGGGCAAAAACAGACCCCGACGGGCCGGATCCGATTACGATGACTTCGTAGGAATCACGGATTTTCGCGTTCATGCCACCCACCTGCACGGCCGACGGGTCCGGAGAAGGATTTGAACAGGATCCGCAGTCCTTTGAGCACGCTATAGGCGCTCATCTTGGCCACATTCGCGGGACTCCAGGCCGGTGTGGGAATACCGAGTCTGGGGAACAGCCAGACGGCTTGGTCCATTCCCTTGGCCGGGCAGCCCCGTTGGCAGACGACCTTGCCTGCCTCGAGGCGGCCTTCGACGGCTGAGCAGGATCCGATGAGTGCGACTTTCTCCCCGGGGTGGAGGACATCCCCATGGTATCTGCCGACGACGAATCCCATGGGGCGCAGGCTCCTTACAAGACCCGGGTAGTAGAGCTCAGAGGTGGCCAGAGCGCCGACCAGCGCGTTGAGGCATCCGGTTCTGCAAGGTCTTCCTGTATCCGGATTCACGCCCACGTAGAATCGCGCTCGTGTTTCGAGCTTCTCCGGTTCCCAGGAAACGCCGCAGGGAGAGTCGATCTTTGCGGCAAGGGAAGAAAGTTCTTCGAGAGGGACATCGCCCGAGATCTGGATGTCCTGCAAATCGAGCGAACCGTATCCGCGGCCGGAGGCCTCGACAAGGTGGGCCGCCTCGTGCGGCGAAAAACCCAGGATCCGGGCGGCGACCACGTCCGCTGCCAGAGGGTCGTTGGCGAGCAAGACCGCTCCGAGAGGATACGGGTAAGGGGCGAACTCCGATCCGTAACCGATCTCAACGGCGTCCGAAATCACGAGGTTCGGATATCCCGCTTCGAGCAGATCCACGATCTTCTCGTCCAGGCGGTCGTCGTGGTAGAGCATGCGTTCCCGGTGGGTGAGGATGCCCATGTTGAGCTTGATGGCATGGGTCAGACGGCAGGCGTTATGGAACTTGAGCTTAGGAACCCAGATTTTGTAGTCCGCCTCGTAGAGAGACCTCGCTGCAAGGATTGTCCGGTGCCATTTGGCGCGGCTCAGGGATACCCGGACGAGTCGTTCCTCGTTGAAGTCCCGCAGGGGGACCCGGATCCTTTTGGCCATGCGGGTGTACCCTGCGTCGCGGAAAAAAAGGCGCGTGGGGATAGCCATGCCCCCGGATTCGGCGATCGAAATCGTGCTGCCCGGTCTGGCCCGAGCCCGAACGGCTAGAACAACAGCCTCCACGACTGCCGGGTGCGTGTAGGCCGTCCGGATCACGGGCGTGGCGCACACCACGTTCGGTTTGACGAGGATCCTGCCCGCAGGCTTCTCGCCGAGATCCTCGATCCCTTCCTCCACGATCCGGCAAAGGGTCGGAACCGCGTAAGTTTCGCACCTTCGCAGGATGACCTTGCGGTCCTTCATGTCCTGTGGCCTCTGGGCATGGGCAGACTCTTGTACTGGCGGCATACGTCCATTACGGCCTTTTCGACGGGAATGCGCTCGATCGCAGAAGCGGCCACGAAGCCAACTGCGTCGGTTTTTTCGTACACGATTTTTGTGCTCTCCGGGTCGTAGAAAGGCCCGCCGTGGATAAGGCAGATCACGTCCGGCCGCACCTCGCGGGCCGCGTCCATGATCCGCTGGGCCTTGGTCAAAAGCGCCTCCATGTCTTCGAGGGGAGCGTACCCGGTGAGACCGCCCATGCTCGGGCCGACATGGACGCAGACAGCGTCAACGCCCGCCCGGACCATGTCCACAGCGTCGGACGCCGTAAACACGTAGCTCAGCGTGAAAACATCCCAGGTGCGGAGCACGCGGATCATCTCGACTTCCCGGCTCCATCCCCAGCGGGAGACTCCATAACCGGGCGCCATGGCTTCCGTGTACCTTCGTAAGGCCATACCACCTTCGAGCAGGTTTTCGTAAAGGCCGACAGTGGGGAAGTTGATGGCCCCGCTGAAACCCTTTTCGAGGAACCGCCGGAGGGAAGCCTCGAGATCCAGGCAGAAGAAGTCGTTCGCCTCGATCCCCGCTACGAGAGGGGTCGTTTTTACGACGTTGGCGATTTCGTCGAACATGGAGAGCGTGATGACGTTGGATGTGCCCGTGATCATGGTGGTTGGCAGACCCATCATGCGCGTCTTTCCCGTGCTGTAAAGGATGATGAGATCCGCTCCCCCTTGTTCCGCGCACTTGGCGATGAGGCCGGCGCTGCATCCGGCTCCGAGGATGGGCCGCTTCTGCTCGATCTGGCGCTCGAGCCGGCTCAGGATCTCCGCTCTTGGGATTCGGGTGGCCATGGGAGCTCCTTTCGGGAAAGGATTCGTTCGAGGAGCCGAACGGTTTCCTCTGCGAAGATTTCGTCGTTGATGTTCCCCTCTGCCTCCGCCACCGGGATGTCCGGCCGGAGGCACTTCCTGAGGGCGGATCGAAACGCCCGGTCCGCAGCGGGGTCGTGCAGGGGCGCGCCGGGGCGGCTCGCCTCGGAGAACCCGCCGAGGGGAATCGCGACGCCGACAGGTCCGCGAGCCCGATTCGCCTGGTCGGCGAACTTCTGTGCGATCCGTGCGAGTTCCTCGGCCGTGGTTCGAACGAGCACGACGCTCGGGCCGTGCATGGACCAGGACCGGCCCCGGTATTCGGGTGGGACCTGTTCGATCCCGGTTGCGCCCGGAAAGATGTGCATGTCGAGACCTCCCGGGGCCAGGACGTGCGGAACGCCGCTCTGGAGCAAGGCTTCCAGTCGCAGCCGGTCCGGCCTTCCGAAAGGCGAGAGCAGGGCCAGAACCTCGTCGGAGTAAAGGACTTTGGGCACCATCTCGAAGGTCGTGACATCGACAACGAGGTCCACGAGGCCGTCCCGGGTCATCCGGTCAAGCTTTTCGGTCGTGGCGTGGAATACAACCGTGTCGTAGCCTCGCGCGGACAGGTACTCCGAAAGCCTCTGGACAGCCGGGGTCGTGACGCCCAGCGCTGTCAGGGCTGCCAAGGGCTTCTCGGTCTGTCGGGACGGCTCCCTTTCGAGCATGCCAGCAACGGCTCCGGCCGCCTGATCGAGCGTGCGGGCGACGATCCGGTTAAGCCCCAAGAGGTCCACAGGAGAAGCGAGGACTACGAGATCGTCGATTCCCGCAGGGGCGAAAGAAAGGAAGGTCGTAACGAGAACCTTCGGAAGGCCAAGGGGGAGATCTTTCATGACCGTGGCGGCCGCAGCTGCCGCCGTGGAGCCTCCGAGGATGACGAGGGCGTCGAGCTTGCCCGCTGCGCGAAGTTCTCGGACGATGTGGGCCGCCCCTTGGCTCATCGTGTCCGTGGCCTGTCTGCGGTCGGCTCCGGAGCGCGCAGCCTCGACGAGTTCGGAAAGGGACCGGCCTCCGGCCCGTGCCACGGCCTGGCGGCCGTAGTCGGCGGAGCAGGAGGGGGTTCCCATCACGCCCATATCGATCGTGAGGACCGAAAGCCCTCTCTCGTGAAGCCGGTCCCTCAGGAAGGCAACCTCGTCTCCCCGCGTGTCGAGGGCCGCTCCGAGGACCACCGTCTTGTCCCTAAACGGCCGGCTGTCTTTCATGCCCTCGCCTTTCGGTGTGGGCTGGTTACTCCTTTTCCCGAGGATCTCTTGCTCCTGCCGGCGGACCCAGCCGGAGCGAGGAACTTCAGGCCTTTTTCGGCGAGTTCCTGGGCCGTTTCCAGGATCTTCTTTCTCCGAAGCTGCCAAATGAAAGCGTTGACGGTCTCGATGGCGTTTTCACTGATTTTGCCGAGCAGTTCGGGGTCTTCAGGGAGCTTCCCGCGCAGCTTGCGCACGAAGTCTTTGACTTCTTCGATCGCGAGGGCGCTTACGACGTCGCTCTGCATACGGAAATGTTCGACTTCGAATCCGAGTTCCCGGGTCATCCCGCCCTTGCGAATGCCGGCGAAGGCCTCGACGACCCGAATGTCCTCCTCGTTGTAGGTCCGCCTGCGGCCCGGTCCGGTCCGGGAGGAAATCATCTCGCATCGCTCCATCTCGAGGATCTCTTCTTTCGGGAGTCCGGTCCTCGAGCTGAGTTCCTCCAGGGATTCGGGTCCGCGGGTTCTCCTGATTTCCTGGAGGTGAAGAAGCCCGGAAACGCCGACCCGCAGGAGATCCATTTCGGTGGGAGACATTTGCGGATCGGTGCGGGGGATGATGTCCCGGATGACTTTCAGGGGCAGGAAATATTTCAACTGGAGTTCTTTGATTTGGCGGATCCGCTTGACGTAGCTTTCATCGTAGTAGGCCACGTTCTTTTCGGCCTTCGCCGGTCTTGGCAGGAGGCCGTTCTGAATATAGAAATGGATGGTTTCTTTCCGGACGCCGGTCCTCCGGACCAGTTCGGCCATCTTGAACAACGGCGCCCTCGCTGTCTCGGTGGCGACCATGGAGATAAGGCCCATATCTCAGATGTAGAGTGATGCTATACGCTATATGTTTAGCGACCCTCTGTCAACAGAAATCTGGGCACACACAAATCTGGGCAAAGGGGGGGGCGAGCGTCCGGGTCTGGGCAGCCTCCGGCTCCAGGGGGTCTTCGTGGCCCTTCTGAGGGGCGGGCACGCTCCGGGGACGCGGCTCCCTTGGGTGGATCGGCCGGATTGACTCGGGCGCTCGAAACATTAGGATGGACGAAAACGGGCCGTGGGGGACGGTCGCTGTCAAGCTCTTCAGGTCGCTCCTCGGGTCGCTCCGGCTGCAGAGGAAGAGAATCGCGGCCGGCATTTGAGAGGGCCTTGAGGTGTGGGGGCGCTGAACTTGGGAATAGATTTTCATAAGACTTTGCGGCGCCGCCTGGGCGCGGACTGGTTTTTCCGGCGCAGGACACGCTTTCTTTCCGATCCCTTGCGACGTCTCGCTCCCTTGGCCTGCTCGAGCGATGGCCTTGCGGAAATCCACTCCTTGGTCTCTCACCGCCACTTGGAGATCTACCTGCTTGCGATCCGGTCTTTCCTGCGGTTTTACGATCGCGTCCGAGTGGTCGTTCACGACGACGGTACGATGGACGAACGAGACATCCGCTTCCTTCAAGATCGGGTGCCGAATGTCCGCATCGTGCCCAAGAAGGAGGCGGATGCCATCGTCGAGGCTTCGCTCCGGAACCATCCCTCCTGTCTTCGCTTCCGCCGAAAGCAGATCCTGACCGCTCAGGTGTTCGATTTCCCGAAATTCGCGGCAACCAAAAAGATCGTATCTCTGGACAGCGATACTCTGGTGTTCCGGCCGCCGGCCGAAATCGTCCGTTGGATCGAGAGCGAAACCGGCGAGATCCTTTATGCTTACGAGGAAAACCCACGATCCCCGCGCATCCGGAAAAAGAACATCACCTTGGATCCGGGCACGCCTTTCCGGTTCGCGCCGCACCTGTGCGGCGGATTTGTGTGCACGTACACGGATACGTTCGACCTCGATTTGATCGAGCGGTACTGCTCCTACGTGCTGGCAAACTGTCACGACCGCCTCTACCGGGCCCAGACGATTGCGGCCCTTTGCGCGGCGAATTCGCCTTACCGGGTCCAGCCCCTGCCTCCGACCTACCAAAACCTTCCACACTTCCGTGTCGACCCCGAGCCGGTGCTGCGTCATTATTTTCTGAGCCTTTCCCGCTGGAAGCCTTACCTGCGGGACGCGAGGATCGTCCTTGCCGAGATGGAAAAGGCTGAGGGGGGCCAGCATGCCGGATGAGCACTCGAGGGACCCGAGCGGTCAAAGGCAGAAAGGAAAGGCGCAGATAGAGAGGGAAGGGCGGAGAGAACCAGGATGAGCGAATTCTCAGAGTATTTTAACTGCCACATCGAGGAGATCCGGCGCTTCCAAGGAGGTGGCAAATATTTCCTCAAGTCCAGACGGCGCTACCGGGACTGCTTGTCTCTGGTGTTCGATTACTTGAAGGCGGGCGGGAAATCGGTCCTGGACCTCGGAGGATGGCAGATGGGAGCCCTTTGTGCGCCCCTGGCTTCTTCGGTCCTTTGCGTCTCCTTGAGCGCTCCAAAGACAAGGCTCGAGGCGGCCTTTCCGGTCACGGCCGAGGTCTTTGACATCATGGCCCCGGAATTCCCTCTTGATGGACAAAGCTTCGATCTTGTTTTCTTTCTGGAAGTCCTCGAACACCTTCCCCCGCCAACCGACCTGGTCATGAGGCGGCTCAAGGCGCTGATCCGGCCCGGAGGCTACATGGTGATGAGCGTTCCGAACCTCGCCTTCTGGCAGAAAAGGATCAAGTTTTTCTTGCTCGGCCGGAGTCCCCTGAAACTCTCCGACGAGAGGGACCCTTATGGCGGGTATCACCACATCCGGCCTTACACATACGACGAGTGCCTGAAGCTTTTCCGGAGGTTCGGCCTCAGGGTCGAGAGGCGACTGTCCGGCAATTACCATCGAGGCTGGTATCACTACCCCTTCCACTCGATAGAGAGGCTCGCCCCCAGACTGGCCCATAAGTTGATCTTTCTGGTGACCCCAGAAGATGAGGGCGGTCCAATGTCTCCACCCTCGCAAGGGAGTCAGGGGAGCATTGCTGGTCTGGGTGAGCAGGGGACTGACAAGGGGAACCCGGAATAGAAAAGATGCAGCCCGTGCCTCGAAAAAGGATCATCCAGGTCTCTCTGGGGCTTGGCTATGGAGGAAGCGCGAAATTCGCGATCCTGTCCACCCTGGGGTTCAGGCGTCTCGGGCACGAGACGCTCTTTGTCGCTTCCAAGGGTTCCCTGACGGAGCAAAGAGTCCGAAAGGCGGGCCTCGATGTCGAAGTGCTCCCGGGGGATCGGGGGGAAGGGTATCGAGTTTTCCGCCGCGTCTTGGACGGCTTCAGGCCGGAGTTCGTGGTGGCCCACGACTCAAGGGAGCGTAAGTACCTCATGCGCCACCGCCGTGCCGAGGGCCGCAAATTCTACGCGATCGCATTTCGGAGCATCGCATCCGCGAGCTTCCCGATCGTAAGCTCGATTCCGTACAACCTGTGGCTCGACCTGAACGTGGCGTGCAGCCGGGGCGTTGCCCGGAGTTTGTTCGTCCGGGGGATTCTTCCGTCCAAGGTCCGAATCGTTTACAACGGGATCGATCCGCCGCCGGAGCTGCCGCCTCCGGCGCCCGAGGCCCGCGCCGGCATGCCTGCGGGCGCGAAGCTGGTCGGGACGAGTTCCGCGTTCCATGAAAAACGCAAAGGGTATGATATCCTTTTTTCTGCCCTCGGTTCTCATGTGCCCTTTCCCTATCGGGTTCTTCTGCTCGGCATTCATCCGAAACGGCGCAAACGGGCCGCGGAACTGGCGCGCTCGTATGGAGTGCCGGAGGAGCTTCTGGTCTTTCCAGGCTACGTGGAGGATGTTTGGCCCTATTATGCGGCCATGGATGTCTATGTGCTTCCATCTCGAAAGGAGGGGTTTCCCCTCTCTCTGCTCGAGGCCATGGCGTGCGGTCTTCCTGTGGTGGCGTCCGATATTCCGGGCAACAACGAGGCGGTGGCGCACGGGGTGAACGGCTTGCTTTTTCCGGTCCGCAAGCCGGCAGAGCTTGGCCGGACTCTTGTCGAACTGTGCGAGAACCCCGACCGGGCGCGAGAACTGGGTCGAGCCGCCCGTTCGACGGTTCTGGAACGCTTCACGGTGGAAAAAGTTTCGGCGGATTTTGACAGAGTCCTGGAAGAGTTGCGTGGACGGAGGCCGTTGGGACGGCAGGTTCTGCGGGAAAGAGGCTAGAGGCTCGACTCCGAATGCGGCGAGGGTCTACAGGAGGAGATGGAGAGATGATCATCGACGCCCACAGTCATCTGGGAGACATCCTGTATCCGGGCGGAGGGGCGCTCATTTGGAAACGGGGCGTGAAGAAGCGGATCCGACTGGACATTGTGACCACCTCCGAGTTGGGCCTTCACAAAACCCTTTCCGGTAAGGCTGGCGCTCTCTTCTACAGAACCTTCCTGGATCTCGTCACGCGGTGCGAGCGGGCCCGGAACGAGACCGCCACCCTGGAAAACATGCGCAGGTCTCTGGAAGACGCCGGGGTGGACAAAACCGTGTGTCTGCCGGTTCCGCCTCACGTGACTTTTGAGGACCTCCTGGAAGCTTCGAGGCAGGATTCGGCCGTCATCCCGTTTACGGGGGTGGACTTCGAGCATTGGGGCGACGTTCAGGCGCGGCTCGACAGGGATGTGAAGGCGGGCGCGCGCGGGCTCAAGCTCCATCCCATCATTCAGAAGGAACCCCTCAACAGCCGGCGCACCTTCGAAGCGGTCGAGGCCTTTGCCCCGCACGGGCTGCCTGTGCTGTTCCATTGCGGGGTTTCCTCGTACTACCTGGGCCCGGAAAAAACGCGAAACCAGGTCATGTTGTACGGGTCGATCGAGCACGCTCGGGCGCTGGTTTCGGCCTTTCCAAAAGTGACCTTTGTTGCGGGCCACGCCGGCCTCTTTCAGGTGAAAGAGGTCATGGATTTGCTTGGGCCCTTTCGGAACGTGTGCGTGGACGTGAGCTTTCAGCCGCCCGGCGGGATCCGGGAGCTTTTGGCCGTATTCGGGCCGGAGCGGGTGATGTACGCGTCCGATTGGCCTTGGGGGAACCGGCCGCCCGCCATTCGGGCCGTTCGGATCGCGTGCCGGGGAGACTCGAAGCTGGAGGATCTGGTGTTCCGGCAAAACGCAGAGCGGATTCTGAAACTCTGATAAAACTTGTAGCGGGGGAGAGCTTCGATGCCGTTGTTCAAGAGAATTCTGTTTCCCGTGGATCTCACCGATGTGTGCCGAAAGGTTGTGCCCTACGTAGGGGCCGTCTCCAAGGCTTTCGGCGCGGAGGTGGGCGTTCTGTTCGTCGCGCACGCGATGAAATACTACGAAAACATCTATGTGCCGCCTGTTTCGACCCGCGCTTTCGAAGAGGAGGTTGTTCGAGGAGCCCGCAAGCGCCTCGATGAATTCGTGAAGGAAATTCAGGAAGACTTGCGGGTCGATCGCGCCGAGGTTCGCGTCGGGGACGCTGCTGAGGAGATCGTGCGATATGTCTCCGAAGAAGGCGTGGACCTGGTGATCATGGGCACCCACGGGAGAAAGACTCTGCAGAAGATTCTCATGGGAAGTGTGGCCGACTACGTGGTTAAGATGTCCCCTGCGCCGGTCCTAACGGTGAATCCCTATCGGCTCGCCTCTCGGTAGGAAGCCAGGAGCGCAGGCCCTCAGGGAAACGGGTTTCCACCGGGAGGAAGCCTGGCCGCCTCGGCCCGGATGATGAGCCTGGCTTCGTCTTTTGGCTTGCCTCGGATACGACTGTAAACGCGCCTGCAATCCTCCAGGGAGAGGCTTCGCACGAGCAGGGCCGTTTCGATCTCGTTTCGGGTGTGCGGGTAGGGCAGGCCGGCCGCTCCTTCTTCCTCTTGGTCGAGCAGCCTTAGGTGGAGCAGACTGCGAGCCGCCAAAAGATCTGCCCTCGGGCCTTCGAACTCCGGGCGGAACGTGTAAAGGAGAGTCAGTTGGTCGCCCGGGCCGAGGACCGTGTGGGATCCCCCAAGAGGACGAGTGACCGGTGCCATCAGATGGACCCGCCTGGCTTTCCAATCTGCGGGAAGTCCCCTTCTCAAGTCGATCCAGAGAGCGAGATGGATATACCCGGCCTCGACGTAGACTGTCTCGAAAGGCTGGATGACTTTGAGCAGCTTTTGGGCTCTTAACCTGTCCCGGAGGACTCCCCTGGCGGCGTCGGCTCGGGCAAAGGCTTTGACGGCTTTGAGAGCCTGTTCGAAATCCTCCGCCATAGAGGCTCGGTAGTAGGCGAGCAGGGCCGCGGTCCATGCCTTTTCTGCGTCGTAGACCGCTCGCCGGTCCGAGAAGGGTTCGATATCGTCCGGCCTGCCGCCGTCGCCGAAGAAATCGTGGATGCCGGAGAGAATCTCCAGGAAGGGATCCACCTGGAGCACGACCTTGCCCAGGGCAAAGAGGCGTTGGAGGAGGACACACTGGCGCTCGGAGAACATAGGGAATCCCGGGCTCATTCCGAGGAGGTAGTCTTCGATCGATATCCTCCCTTCAAGCATCGAGTGGAAGTCGGGGGCCGGAGGCTCCTCGAGGCAGATGGCGTCGTGTTGGCGCATCAGTTCAAAAGCCGCCGGAAGCGTCTCGATCCAGTGGGAGGAGAAGGCGAGGGTCAGGACCGGCACGGCTGCTCCGGATGCACGGATTCGGCTGCCGCCAGCACGGCGATCGCGTGCCGCTGGATGTCGATGCCGTTGATGCAATAGCACTTGCGGCACTCCAGGCAGCGTTCGATGCCCAACTTTCGCGCTTGGGCACGACGGTCCCTGCCGTCCCGCGGGTCGAAGTGGAGCTGGGCGAGCTTGACGAACACGTACGGTCCGGCCCGGCCTGGATCGAACGGGCAGGTCTCTGGGCAGGTGGCATTGCAGCCCAGGCACTCGATGCAGAGAAGGAGTTTTTCCCGCGCCTCGGGGCAGCGGACCACGGCAGGTGCGCTCGGTGGAGTCTGGCTGTCCGGAATGTACAGTTCCAGGGTGCGAAGGGAATCGAAAAAACCGGCTCTGTCCACAACCAGATCCCGGACAACGGGCATCCGGCTGAGGGGCCCGATTCGCATGGCGTCGCGGACCTCGGTGAAACAGGCCATGCGGGGTCGGCCATTCACCTCGACCGCGCATAGGCCGCACTTGCTGAAACGGCACCCGAACCGAAAAGCGAGCGTGGGGTCCAGGCGCTCGTAAATGTGCAGGAGGGCCTCGAGGACGGTCATGCGGGGAGCATGGGGAATTTCGTACTCCTGCCATCTGGGCGGTTCGCCCGAGTCAGGATAGAATCGTCTTACGGATATCCGAATGTTCATCGGCCTCTCTCCACGGCCCGGACGGTGCACGCTCCGTCGACCAGCCGGACCACCATGTTCCGGACAGGTTCCGTTTCGTCCCGGTTCGGAAAATCGGCCCGCACGTGGGCGCCCCTGGATTCCCGCCGCTCCTGGGCGGAAAGGGCGATCGCCTCGGCCGTGGCGAGCATGTGGCGGAGCTCGACCGCGTCCGCGGCTTCCTGATTGTAAGCCCGCACCCCGGCGATCTTGAGTTCTCTCGCTGCCTCGCGCAGCCGGCGGATCTCTTCCAAGGCGGTCCCGAGGCCCTTTGCATCCCGCAGAGGGCCCACGTTTTCCCACATGAGGCGCTGAAGACTGCGCTTGAGCTCGATCGGCCGGAAGCTTCCTCTTCTGCCGGGCAAAGATTGAAGGGAATCGAAGGCGGGCCGCGCGACTTCGGGTTCCGGCAGGCGGCCCAGGCGGGCGGCTTCACGTGCTGCGGCTCTTCCAGAGCGTCTTCCGAATACGAAAATCTCTGTGAGCGAGGTGGACCCAAGGCGGTTGCCGCCCATCACCCCCCCTTGAGCCTGGCCGCAGGCATAGAGCCCCGGGAGGCAGGTCCGGCAGTCCGGATCGGTTTTGACGCCTCCCATGTTGTAATGCGCGGAAGGGAGCACGTCCCAGGGTTCCTCTAGGCGAACCGCTTTTTCGCCGTAAGCCTTCCGGATGACATCCAGAAAGGGCCCGCCGAATTTCTTGAGCAGGCCGACGAAAAGTTCCCCGACCGGACTGTCGAGGTTGGGCCTCAAATCGAGTTTGAGCCCGCCCCATGGGGTGGCACCGCCTTTTCGGATTTCCTCCATGATGATCCTGGCAACCTGGGCTCGGGTCATGGTCATGATGTTTTCGAGCACGATCTCGTCCCGGCCGTTCAGGAGGCGGCCGAAGGGACCAGCCATGGAGGGCTCTCCGCACGGTGCTCCCAGCATGGCGGGCGGATGGGTGATGCCGAAGGGGATGAACTGTACCTGCTCCATGTCCACGAGTTCGGCGCCGGCGGAAAGGGCCAGACCGAAACTGTCGCCGACCACGGATGGCATGCAGTCCGTGTGCGGGTAATAGAGAGCGCCGGCTCCGCCGGCTGCCAGGATCGTGCTTCTGGCTAGAATCGCAAGGGGCGTTCCCGTGGCGAGACGCAAAACCGCTGCGCCGACCACGCGGCCCTCGTGCAGGAGAAGCTCAGAACAGATCGCCTCCTCCAAAACCGGAAAATCGGCTCGAGCTGCGGCAGCACGCATGACGTGCCCCATGGAAACGCCGACCGACGGACTGGTAATCGTGCGCGAGGCTCGGTGTCCGCCGGGAGGGACCTCAAGCCGTTTGAGGACCCCGGCTTCGTCGCGGAAGAACAGGTGGCCGTAACTTTCGAAGGTCAGAGCCGCGTCCAGGGCGTCCCGGACCAGCGCGGCGACCAGATCCGGATCGTTCAGAAAGTCGCCTCCCCGGATCATGTCCTCGATAAAGGCTTCCTCGGAGTCGCCGGAGGCAGGGTCCGGCGAAGCGGACATGGCGCCCAGGGAGATGCGCGTGTCTCCATAGCCGACCGGCTCCTTGGACACGAGAACGACCGCGGCCCCGGCCTTCCGGGCCTCCACCGCCGCGGTCACGCCAGCACCGCCTGCACCCACGACGAGGACGTCTGCCTGCAAGGATTCCATGGGAACCCCCTCGGATCTTTATTGGCGCCATTATGGAAGTGAGCCTTGATGTTTTCAAGGCGGCACCGTATGTTCGTGTCCTGAAGAAGAGGTTCGGCCATTCAAGATCTCAAGACGTCCCGGGCCCAGAAGGGAGAACATGCCATGTCAGAAGAGTTTGCTTGGTTGGACGCGACTGCTCAGGCCGAACTTGTCCGCACCGGACAGGTCAAGCCGGTCGAACTCGTTGGGGCCGCGATTCGAAGGGTGGAAAAGCTGAACCCTCGAATCAACGCCGTGATCACCCAGCGTTTCGAACGGGCTTTGTCCGAAGCCGGTTCGCCGAATTTGCCCGAGGGACCTTTCCGGGGCGTCCCGTTTCTCATGAAGGATCTGGGTTGCCACTCTGCCGGCGACCCGTATTACGAGGGATCGCGCTTCGTGCGGGACGCCGGATGGATTGCCGGGGACGACACCTACCTTGCGCAGAAATTCCGGCAGGCGGGTTTTGTCCTGATCGGAAAGACGAACACGCCTGAATTCGGCTCCCTTCCGACGACAGAGCCCGTGGCCTTCGGGCCGACCCGCAACCCTTGGGACCTGGGCCGGTCGGCGGGCGGATCCAGCGGTGGATCGGCCGCCGCGGTCGCTTCCGGGCTTGTTCCCTTGGCCCACGGCAACGATGGAGGGGGATCGATCCGGATCCCTGCGAGCGAATGCGGCATCGTGGGGCTCAAGCCCACGAGGGGGAGGGTCTCTTGGGGACCTGAGTTCGGAGAGATCTGGCAAGGGCTGGCCGTGGAATTTGTCCTGACGCGCACGGTCCGGGACGCGGCGGCCCTGTTGGACGCGGTCTCAGGTCCGATGCCGGGTGACCCCTATTTCGCACCACATCCGGCGCGGCCTTTTGCGAGCGAGGTAGGCGCTCCGCCCGGAAGGCTCCGGGTGGGCTTCATGGGCCGGGCTCCGGGAGGGATGGTGGAGGTGCACCCGGACTGCCTGGCCGCAGTGAAGCGCACGGCCCGCCTGTTGGAAAGCTTGGGCCATCACGTTGAGGAATCTCACCCTTCAGCCTTGGACCAGGTTCAGGAGTGGATGGACCCGCTCTGGGTCGTGGTGGCTGGTTCCCTGGCGGGCCTGTTCAGCCTCTGGGAGAAAAGGATCGGCAGGGCCATCCGCCCCGAGGACGTGGAGCCTCACAACTGGATGATGGTGGAGATGGGCCGATCGATTTCCGCCTTACAGTACCTTCAGGCTGTGGGCGCTCTTCATGTCGCCACGCGCAAAATCGCAGCCTGGTGGAGCGAGGAAGGCTTCGATCTTTTGCTTACGCCCACGATCGCCGAGCCTCCTCCGCCTTTGGGGGAGTTCGTCTCCACTCCGGCGGAACCCATGGCTGCGGCCAGGAGAGTCGAAAAAATCCTGCCTTTCACGCCGGCTTTCAACGTGACCGGGCAGCCCGGGGTGTCGCTTCCCTTGCACTGGAATTCCTCGAACCTGCCGATCGGCGTTCAATTGGTCGCGGCATACGGCCGTGAGGATGTGCTCATCCGAGTTGCGAGCCAGCTCGAACAGGCTTTGCCCTGGTCGGAACGAAAACCCCCAAGTTCTTAAAGAGAGAAGGTAACCTTTAGTTTTTGTGCCCTCTGAGCCGCACTTGTTTCTACCCGTCGGCTTCGGTACGGAAAGGCAAAGACAGTGGAGTTCCAGGCCGTGAAGACGGGTGGCGCCTCGAGCCCCTTTCGGACGGAGAGCCCAGCGTCCGCGGGACGACGCGGGAAGTACATGGATCCGTTTGATCCGAGGCTCTATCTGCCCGAGAGTCGAAGTCCTCAAATGGAGGCTCTGATCCGAAAGGTGGAAGAGACTTTGCCTATCCGGATCCCTCAAGGCAAGACGACAGCCGAAATTGCCCGGGCCCGCGAAGAAATGATGCAAGGCTTTCAGCTCGTCAAGTACGTTTCCAAAAGGGCTGTCGTGTGGGAAATACCAGACCATGAGAAAAAGGTCGCACTGCGGGTTTTCCCGAGAAACCGCCCGAGAGGAGTGCTTCTTCACATTCACGGGGGCGGCTGGTGGGCCGGCACGGCGGACATGCAGGACGAGCTGCTCGAAGGGTACTCCGAAAGTTTGGATGTGGCCGTCGCAAGCGTCGAATACAGGCTCGCTCCAGAGCATCCCTATCCTGCGGCGCCAGACGACTGCGAGGTGGCGGCGAGGTGGTTGGCGGAGAATGCCCGCTCTGTATTCGGGAGCGGGCGGCTCCTCGTCGCAGGAGAATCTGCCGGAGCTCACTTGGCAGCCGTTACGCTTCTCAGAATGCGGAACAGGGGGCATGGAGGCGCCTTTGCGGGCGCAAGCCTCGTCTTCGGCATGTACGATCTCTCCGGCCTGCCGAGCCACACGAGCCAGGACCATCGCACCCTCATCCTGAACTCAGGGTTTCTCCGATGGATCGTCGATCGGTTCGTGCCAGACCCATCCATGCGGAGGCATCCGGATGTGTCCCCCCTGTATGCAAATCTCGCGGGGCTCCCGAAAGCGCTTTTCACCGTCGGGACGCTCGATCCCCTTCTTGACGACAGTTTGTTCCTGTTCGCCCGTTGGATTGCGGCCGGAAGTCCTGCGGAGCTTGCCGTGTATCCGGGCGGTGTGCACGGGTTCATCGGCATGGACCCCACGCCTGAATCCATCGAGGCCAATCGAAGAATCGAGGCGTTTCTGGCCCAATGCCTGGAGGGACGCTGAGCACTTCAACTTGAGGAGGAGCGTCATGAAACTCAAGGGAAAGGTGGCACTGGTGACCGGTGCGGCCAGGGCCATCGGCAGGGCCCATGCCCTGAGGCTGGCCCGGCAGGGGGCGGACATCGTCGTGAACGACATCGACCTGGAGTCCTGGCGGGAATTCGGGGAGGAAATTGGCACTGCGAGCGTGGTGGAAGAGGTCGAGGCTTTGGGCGTGCGGTGCATCGGCATTCGGGCGGACGTCACGTCGAAAAGCCAGGTGGAGGCCATGGTTCATGAGGCAGCGGAAACGCTCGGCCCGGTCGACATCCTGGTGAACAACGCGGGAGGTCTGGCCGGGGAAGTTCTGGCGAGCTTTGCTTCGACCGTGTCCGAGGAGGATCTCAAGGCCACGATCGAACGGAACCTCCTGGGAACGATTTTCTGCTCCCAGGCCGTGGCCCGGTCCATGAAGGAGAGACGCTGGGGCAGGATCGTGAACACGGCTTCCCAGGCTGCACTCCAGGCCCAGCAGGGCGGCGTGTATGCGTCTTACGGAGCGGCCAAGGCGGGCGTGGTGGCCTACACGCGCTACCTCGCGCAGGAACTTGGCCCTTTCGGAATCACGGTGAACTGTATCGCGCCGGCCTATGTGGACACGAGGCGCTTGCGCGTGCGGGTGTTCGATGCGATCCCCGGGGCTCTGGAGCAGCTTCTGGCGCAGATCCCTCTCGGCCGCCTGGCCCAGCCGGACGATATCGCGAAAGTCGTGGAGTTTTTGGTAACGGATCTCGGCGACTACGTGACCGGGCAATGCATCAACGTGTGCGGCGGAGCGATCCGGTTTTGAGCGCGCCCAGGCTGGCCGCAAGGAAAGAGCTCGGCGTGCTTCAGGCAAGGGGCGGACGGAGCAGGCATGAGAACAACCCCTGAATGGATGGGAGCGAGCCATCATGAGAAGAGAAGAGATCGTTGGCCTGATCGAAAACTTCATGGAAACAACCTCTCTGAACGTCATGCCCGAGTGCGACGGCATGCCGGTCTATGATCCAAAGCCGCTCGTGGGCTTCGCTTCTGCTTTGGATCCCCTTTATGGGGAGCTCAAGAAGGATGGAATTGTGGGGCCCCACCACTGGATGCCCGGTGACTGGGTGGAAGGCGCTCGGTCTGTGATCGTTTTTTTTCTTCCCTTCACGCGGGAGGTCGTGGAAAGCAATCACCCCGAGGGCATGCCGTCCAAGGAGTGGTATTACGCCCGCTACTACGGTGAAGAAGTGAACAACGCCGTCCGGGATCATGTCGTGGCGGCGCTGCAGAAGGCCGGGTACCGAGCTTTGGCGCCCTCCCGCTCGGAGAAATTCGAGATGCAGCTTTTCTCGAGCAACTGGTCGGAGCGGCACTCGGCCTATATTGCGGGTCTGGGCAGCTTCTGCCTTTCGTATTCTTTCATCACCGAGAAGGGATGCGCGGGCCGGTTCGGCACGGTCGTGACCGACCTCGAAGTCGAGCCCAGCCCCCGAACGCTGGGTCTGCGTTCGAATTGCCTTTACGACGAGAAGGGGACGTGCGGCAAGTGCATCTCGAGATGTCCGGCCGGGGCCATCTCGGGAGAAAAGAAGGACCATGGCAAGTGCCTGGAGTTTCTCGTGACCAAGGTCATGGCCGAGTACGTGCCCAAGTACAACGTGGTCGTGGGCGGGTGCGGCAAATGCCAGACCCGGGTGCCCTGCGCCCGGAAAGTGCCCAAACTCTCGGATCTATGAAAAGGGGGGCTGCCATCTATTGCGGATTCGGCGTGCGGTTCGGGCTGACGCCCAGGGTGCAGCGAAACACGAAAGCTTGCCTGTCGTACGAACCTGGTGCTGTGGGGGCATCCGGTTTCTTGCAAAGCCCGTGCGGGGCGACCGGCTCTAGATCCAGCCGAGCACGCCCGCGAAGATCACGATGAGAAGGGCGTTCACACAGAACAGGCTTCCCACAAAGCGCCTTTGGGCCCGGCCCGAAGCATCGTAGGCGTAGACCGCGGCCAGGAAGAAAGGAATGTAGACGGTCACGAAGACCGGAAAGGCCCCCCACCACGGGTAAACCCAGACAAAGGTCGGCGTCCGGACGAGAAGGACCTCGAAAATCGAGCAGAAGGCCGCGTTCGCCAGAGCGATGAAAAGGCGGCTGTTCACGCCGAGGATTTTCACCTTGGGGTCCGCGGGGAGGAGCTTGGTCGCCACGATCCCGGCCACGGAGAACATGAGGCTGATCTCCACGCCCACGCCTACAAAGATGAGAAACGCGGTGCCCGAGGGCACGGTCCAGAGGGCATGCCCGCTCAGGTGCTGAATGAGGGCGTTCACGATTTCGACAAACCAATGAACCATGTAAAGGGCGAGCCCTGCCGCCACAGCCTTCCAGTTTCTCCGGGCGATTTCGTTGAAATAGACGTAGAGGACCAAGATGAGCAGGGTGACGACGTGCCACTGGAAGAGATCGCCGCTTCTGAGAATCCGCAGGGCCTCGCTGGTCGCCTCGGGATGATTCAGGGGCATGGAGATGCTCCTTTTCGTTTGAGCCTGAACGCCTGGAGGGTTAGGAGAACAAGACCTCCAGACTCGACAGCCTCTCGATGCCCAGGATGGCTTCCTCGACAGCCGCGGCTCGGCCGGCCCCGATGGCCGGCCGGGAAAGGTCCTCGAACTTGGCCAGGATCTTTTTCCGCTTGACCTCCAGGGGCACCACCTCCACCAGGATGTCCGACGAGGCCGAGCGGACTTCGCCCGCCTGGGTCACGACTTCCACCGTGGCACCCAGATCGTTTCGCTGCTCCTCGACCTCGACGGAGATCTTTTTCATGAGGGCGCGGACTGAGGGCTCGTTCACCCTTTCGTCCTGGAAGGCCGCAAGGCCCGTGTCGCCTCTGAGGATCGCGTTGGCCACACAGTACGGGATGCTGAACTTGGCGGCAAGGCCCGTCCTCGGGTCCATGTGGTGCGCCGCGGAAAGAGCTGCCTTGGAGGTGCGCACGCGGATCGAGCGGATCTCGTCCGGGTTCGGAGGGCTCGTGCCCACGGCCTTCCAGGCGGCCTCGATGGGCGAATGGGTGAAGTGGCACGAGGCATGGTATTTCTGGGCGAGATTTTCGATGTCCCAGGTGACTCCCAGCGTGTCCAGGGCCTGTTCGTTCTTCTCCCCTCTAAAGGCGTCGAAGAAGCCCTGGGGGCCTTCGAGGGTGTCGTGAGGCGCATCGAACCCCTCCTCGGCGAGGAGCGCGGCGAGCAGCCCGCCCTGGGAGGCTTTGCCGGCGTGAAAGGGCTTACACATGGTGCCGAAAACCCGCTTGAGCCCGGACGCCTGGGTGGCGGCGATCCCGATGGCGTGAACTGTGGCCTTAAGATCGAGCCTGAGCAGGCGCGCGCAGGCAGCGGCCGAGGCCAGGTGTCCGATGGTCGATGTGCTGTGCCAGCCCGCCAGATAATGGCTGAGGCCCGAGCATGCGCCGAGGACCGCTCCGACCTTGAACCCGACGAGGTAAGCAGTCAGGAGATCAATTCCGGCAAACTTCCTCCATTCGGCCAGGGCCAGCAAGCCTGGAAACAGGGCGACCGAAGGATGGCCGAGGAAAGAAACGAGCGTATCGTCGTAATCCAGGGCGTGGGAAGCTGCGCCGTTGACCAGAGCGGCCTGGCAGACCTGTGTTTTCTTGCCGTGCCCCAGGATGGTTGCTTGCTCACGGCCTCCGAGCGTGTCCGCGAGACGGATGAGCTTGAGAACCAGGGGATCGTCCTTTCCGGCCAGGGTGACTCCGTACCAGTCCAGGAGAGCGATCTTGGCGTGCTCGCGGATTTCGGCCGGGATGGCTGCGGCATCGGTTTCCACCACGAACCGGGCGATTCTCCGGGTCATGCCCTCTGGGGATTCAGACATGGTGTTCTTCCTATCACTAGGAGGTGGGAGACTCAGGGGTCGCCCGGATCCAGGTCCGGAGATCCTCCTTCTTGACTTTCATGGTAGCCGTAAGGGGCAACTCTGGAACGAACCGGATGTGCTTGGGATGTTTGAACCGGGCGACTTTGCCTTTGAGATAGTCGAAGATTTCTTCCTCAGTAAGAGCCTGGCCGGCCGCTGGCACGATAAAGGCCATTCCCACCTCCCCCCACTTGTCGTCCGGAACGCCGATGATGGCCACGTTCGAAACCTTGGGGTGCCCCGCCAGGATTTTTTCGACCTCGGCCGGATAGACGTTTTCGCCGCCGCTGCGGTACATGTCCTTGACCCGGTCCACCACGTAAAAGTAACCCTCCTCGTCCATGTATCCCAGGTCTCCGGTTCGGAGCGTCCCGTTGACAAGGGTTCGGGCCGTGACCTCGGGCAGGTTCCAGTAGCCGCTCATCACGGTGGGCCCCCGGGCCATGATCTCTCCGATCTGACCCGGCGGGAGCCTGCTGCCGTCCGGTCCTGCGATCCAGAGGTCTGTAAAAAAGCCCGGCTTTCCGACCGAGCCCATTTTGCGGAAGATATCCTCCCGGGGAAGGAGGGTCATGGCGGAGTTCTCGGTCTGGCCGAATCCCTGCTGCATGTACAAGCCCCGCTTGGCCAGTTCCTCGAACAGGCTGGGCGGGGTCCGCTCACCTCCTCCCACGACGCACCGGACCGCGCTCAGGTCGATTTGGTCGAGCCTGCCTGTCTCCAAAATCATGCGCCACATGGTGGTCAGGGCGAAGATGATCGTGCCCCGGTACCGCTCAATGTCGAGGGCGAATTCGTTCGGGTCGAAGCCCCTTCGCATGACGAGGGTCATCCCGCCTGCCAAGGCCGGCGTGGACACGATGAAAAGGCCGGCCGAATGGAAAAGAGGGACTTGCGCGATGAGCACGTCGTCCGGCCGGGCGCCCATGTAAAGGGAGATCTGAAAGTTCTTGAAGAAGGTTTGCTGGTGGGAAAGGATGGCTCCTTTGGGTTTGCCGGTGACGCCGGAGGTATACAGAATGGCAAGGGGATCGTCTAGTTCCACAGGGACCGGAGGCTGGGGCTCGTTCGAGGGCCGGTCCGAAACAAGCCCTTCGTACTCCTCCGCCCAGTCCGGACAGGCAGGCGGCGAAAAGCCCGGTAGTGTGGGGCCCCCGCTTCTTACGAAAAGAAATTTGTCCGGATCCACTTCGATCGAACCTCGGATCGACTCCACCGGTCCGACAAAGGAGTCGTGAAAGAGGAGCAAACGGGCTCCGGAATCCTTGAGCTGGTATTCGAGTTCCGGAGGCGCCAGTCGCCAGTTGAGGGGGACAAAGATCAGCCCCAGCTTGGCGGCTGCAAAGTACGCTTCAAGGAACTCGATGCAATTCAGGAGAATCACGGCGACCCGATCGCCTTTGACCATCCCCTTCTCGAGGAAAAGATGGGCGCATCGGTTCACCCTTTGGTTGAGCCTGAGATAGCTCACGGGCTCGCCTTCGTAAATAACGGCGATTTTTTCAGGGGTAACCTGGGCGCGCTTGCGCGGAATGGACCCCACATCCCATTGGACCGACATGTGCGAAACCCTCGTTCCGTTCAGTTTCCTTTGAACACAGGCCTTCTTTTTTCAAAAAAGGCGGCCTGGCCCTCTTTGAGGTCTTGGCTGTTGAACGCCTCGGTGATGATCCTCTCCGCCTCTTGAAGTTCCTCTGGGCCGATGCGCAGAGCGCTTCCGAAAAAGTTAAGAATTTTCTTTATTCCTTTCAAGGAAAGTGGCGCATTTGCTGCGATTTCATCCGCCATTTTGTAAACAGTCGCCTTCAGGTCTGACCTGGGGACCAGGTGGTCTGCAAGACCCATCTCTCGAAGTTCTCGGCCCTCATAAGTCCTGCCCGTGAAGAACACCTCCCGCGTCCTGGCCATGCCGATCACCTCGAGAAACTGCCTGAGGCCTTCCGGGTGGTACACCAGGCCGAGCTTGGCTGGCGGCATGCCGACCTTGATATCGTCGGCCGCGATCCGAATGTCGCAACACATGCAGAGGTTCAGTCCGGCCCCGAAGGCGTGGCCGTTCATCATGGCGATTGTGGGGTAAGGGAAGTTCTTGACTGTGCTCAGGGCAAGCTCGAGCGGGTTGGCTTGCTTGAGGAGTTCCTTCTCTTCCTCGGTAACCCGGGTCGGGATCGCGGCGATCTCGTAGCCGGAAGAGAAGGCCCTGCCTTCGCCCCCTGTGATGACGACCACGCGGACCGCTTCCCGGGCCTCCCAATCCTTGAGGGCCAGGTGGATCTTGATGAGGAGGTCCGGCGACAGGGCGTTCTTTCGGTCCGGGCGGTTGAGGGTGAGCGTGCCGACGTGACCGTCGAGGTGTTTCTTGAGTATGTCGTTCTCCTCCATTCGATCCTCCGCGACGAGAAAGAGTGCTTCAATCCGACGCTGGGTCGTTGCAGCCGCTTCGGACGCCAGCCCCTGGCCGGTTCTGGCTGCCGGCCCGGAGTGCGCCCGCGGTTGCGCGCCCACATTAATTATTGTAGAAGGGCAATGCAAGCCTAGGGGCCGGCTGATTTCTGGGACGACGGGTTGGAACGAGGCCGGCCAGCCGCATAACGCAAACAAGGAGAGGCTCCCATGCCGGCGGACAAGGAGGAACTGAAGGCGATCCGCGAGGCCCGGGAAAAGTGGGAGAAGGGCACACTGAGGAAAGGAATGGAGCGGCTCGGGCTCAAGGAGCCCATGGTCTCCTTCTTCACCCCCGCGGATCTTGAGGGTCACGATTTCCTGGAGAACGTCGGATTCCCAGGCGAGTTTCCTTTCACGGCCGGAAGGCATGCCATCCCGATCCATCTGCCCTTCTGGGGCAGGGGAAAGACGCTGGGAGGCGGCAAGACCATCCGCCACGCCTTTGGGTACGCGGGTTACGGCACAGCCGAGGACATGCGGGATTACTACATCGAGAGAGGGAAAACAGGTGTGCGGGGAGGGGGACCCAACATCGCTTTCGACCTGCCCACCCAGACCGGCTATGACTCGGACGATGAGCTGGCCGAGGGCGAAGTGGGCAGAGTTGGCGTGGCCGTGGACACGCTCCAGGACTTCGAGACGATCTACGAGCCCTTCGTGGGGGATATGGAACTCGACAGGATCGCCTCCAACTGGACGATCAACGCCACGACCAACATCATTCTCGCCATGTATGTGGCTCTGGCGCAGAAAAGGGGGATCCCCCTGAACAAGCTCAGGGGAACCCCCCAGAACGACATCCTCAAGGAGTTCGTGGCCCGGGGCACCCACATCTTCCCCATCCAGCACTCCATGCGGATGGTGCGCGACACCTTCACGTACTGTTCCGAGCATTTGCCGAACCTAAACACGATCAGCATTTGCGGCTACCACATGCGAGAGGCAGGCGCCACCCGCGTGCAGGCCGTGGCCTTTGCGTTCGCGAATGCGATCGCCTACTTCGAGTTGGCTCTGGGGGCTGGCCTGGAAATCGACGCCTTCGCGCCCAAGACCACGTTTCTGAACTTCGGGGGCGGAATGGAAGTCCTCAAGGAAGCCGCGGTGCGCAGAGCCGCCAGAAGGGTCTGGGCCAAAATCATGCGAGACCGGTTTGGATCCAAGGATCCCCGAAACTGGATTTACAAAGAACTCGGGGGAGGCCTGACCGGCTACTGGCCCATGACGATTCAAAGGCCTCTGAACAACCTGGTGCGGGTGGTGATCGGCGCGGTCTTCGCCGCCATGATCGGCGAGCCGCCGGCCTGCGAGCCGCCCTACGACGAGCCCCTGGGCTTGGGGCACAGCATCGAGGCGAGGCAACTGGCCGCGGACGCGTCTCGAATCATCGTGGAAGAGTGCAAGCTGTGCGACGTCCAGGACGTGTTCGCGGGCTCATACTACGTCGAGTCGTTAACGAACCGCTACGAGAAGGAGATTGTGGACCTCATCGCCAAGATCGACGAAATGGGAGGCGCTGTAAAGGCCGTCGAGAGCGGGTGGATGAAGGACCAAATCATCCAGAGCGCCCGGGAGTATCAGCGTAGGGTGGAGAGCGGCGAGGAGGTGCGGGTCGGCGTGAACAAATACACGGAGCCGGACGAGATCGAAATCCGCATCCCGAGGACTTCCCCCTACAAGGCCGAGCGCAGGGAAGACGCCGAGGAACGCCAGATCGCCAAGCTCCGCAAGATCAAGGCCGAGCGGGACAATGAGAAGGTGCGAGCTTGTCTGGAGCGGATCGGGAACGCGGCGAGGGACGAAAAGGCCAACCTCATTCCGTTTTTCGTGGATGCGGTCAAGGCGTATGCGACCGTGGGGGAGATCTGCCGCGTCTTGAGGGGTGTCTTCGGCGAGGTTCATTGAGACGGTCCGCAGGCGGGACCGAGGAATCGGTTTGCGGCAGGAGGGCACGGAGCCATGGAAAGGGGCAGGAAAATCCGAGTGCTCGTGGCCAAGGTCGGGCTCGACGGTCATGACAAAGGGGCCATCCTGGTGGCGTCGGCTTTGCGGGACGCGGGCATGGAAGTGATTTACACGGGCCTGCGCAGGACCGTCGACGATGTCGTGAGCGCGGCCCTGCAGGAGGACGTGGACGTGGTCGGCGTGAGCATTCTCTCCGGCGCACACCGGAAGGTGGCCGAAAAGATGCTGGCCCGGATGAAGGCTCAGGGAATCGGCGATCGGCCTTTGATCATGGGCGGGGTGATACCCGAAGAGGACATCCCCCTGCTCAAGGAGATGGGCGTTGCGGGGGTCTTCACGCAGAGCGCGAGTTTTCGGGAGATCGTCCAATTCATTCGCGACATAGCAGGGGGAAACCGGGAATGAGAAAATTTCAGATGTACATTGACGGCCAATGGTGCGAGTCCTCGGACGGCCGGACGGCTCAGGTCATCAATCCGGCCACCGAGGAGGCGTTCGCCGAGGTGCCCCTGGCCACGGCAGACGATGTCGACAGAGCGGTCAGGGCCGCAAAGGCCTCCTTCGACGCGGGCCTGTGGAGAGACAAAGATCCCGCGGAACGGTCCCGGATTCTCCTCGACATTCTGGCCCGGTTCAAGCAAAAGGCCATGGACTTCGCCCTGCTGGAGACGCAGAACCTCGGTTCGCCTCTGTCCCACTGTCTCTTTACGATGGTGACGAGCGCCCAGAACCGCTTTGAGTGGTTCGCCAAGGCGGCGAATCGCTGCTTCGAAGAGCCCATGCCTCTGTACCGGGCTCCGGCAGCGGCGTTCCCCTACGTGCGCAGGGAGCCGGTTGGCGTGTGCGCCCAGATCGTGCCGTGGAACGCTCCGCTCCTTCTCGGCGCCGCCATGATGGCCGCGCCTTTGGCCACGGGCAACAGCGTGGTCCTCAAGCCGTCCGTGCTCACGCCCTGCACGCTCCTGGAACTGGTGAAAATCGTCCACGAGTCCGAAATCCCCAAGGGGGTCGTAAACGTGGTCATTGGCGCCGGTGAGACCGTTGGAGAGGCTTTGGCCACCCACCCCTTGGTGGATAAGGTTTCCTTCACAGGAAGTTCTGAAACGGGAAAGCGGGTCCTCTGCCTGGCCTCCTCCACCGTGAAGAACACCACCATGGAGCTCGGCGGCAAGTCCGCCATCGTGTTTCTGGACGACGTGGACCTCGAACTCGCCGTCGACGCGGCGATCTGGGGCTGCTTTATGAATGCGGGCCAAATCTGCTACGCCACCACGCGTGCTCTGGTTCCGCGATCCCTGTACGGGCCTTTCGTGGAGGGGCTCGTTGCCAAGGTGAAGCGGATCCGAGTGGGCGACCCCATGGATCCGCAGACCATGATGGGACCGCTCGTCTCCCGGGAGCACCGCGACCGGGTGGAGCGGTACGTGGAGATCGGACTCCGGGAGGGCGCCACGCTCGCTTGCGGGGGACGCAGGCCGGAGTCGCTGCCCAGGGGCTTCTATCTGGAGCCGGCTGTGTTTACGGGCGTGGACAACCGCATGACGATCGCCCAGGAGGAGATTTTCGGGCCTGTCTTGTGCGTGATCCCCTACCAGGGGGACGAGGAGGCGGTGAGGATTGCCAACGATACCCGCTACGGCCTCCTCGGGGCGGTCTTCTCCCCGAATATCGAGAGGGCGATCTCTGTGGGTGAAAAACTCCGGGTCGGGAATGTCTGGATCAACGAGGTGCATCTGATGAGCCTGGATCTTCCCTATGGAGGATGCAAACAGAGCGGAATTGGACGGGAACGGGGTCTTCACGGGCTTCTCAATGACTACACGGAGATCAAGAGCGTCCAGATCGATCTGGGACACACGCGCAGGCAGAGAACGTGGTACGACCTGATCGTTCCGAAGTGAAGCCAATTCCCTGGCGGGGAAGAGACCGTAGGTTTCGTTGAAGGCGTCTAGGCCAGACCAAGGGAGGGACCGACCATGAGACTGAAGGGAAAGGTCGCGGTGATCACCGGGGCGGCTTCGGGGTACGGGCGCGGATCGGCGGAGATGTTTGCCGCCGAGGGCGCGAAGGTCGCCGCGGTGGATATCAACGCAAAGGGACTTGAAGAGGTGGTGCGCACGATCCGGGAAAAGGGGGGAGAGGCGATTGCGGTCGTAGCCGATGTTTCCAAAGCCGACGACGCAAAGCGGATCATGACGGAAACGGCGAAAGCCTTCGGGAGGATCAATGTCCTCTTCAACAATGCGGGCGTCGAGCACATGGACCGGGTGGTGGACGTGACTGAGGAGGACTGGGACCGCGTCATGGCCGTGAACTTGAAGGGCGTCTTTCTCTGCTCGAAGTTTGCGATTCCGTACCTTATCGAGGCCGGAGGCGGGTCGCTCATCCACACCTCTTCGCTTTCAGCCCTCAAGGGGAGGATGGGAAACGCCTGTTACGGAGCCAGCAAGGCTGGCGTGCTGGCTTTCTCCCAGATCCTGGCGGTGGAGCTGGCGCCTCACAAGATCCGGTCCAACTGCATCTGCCCTGTAGTCGCCACGACGCCGATGGGAGAGAGGTTCCTGAAGAGGGCGCAAAAACTTTACGGGATCGATGTGGGGCCCGAGTGGAACTTCGAGACGGCTCGGCAATTTGCCGCGGCCACGGTCCCCTTGGGGCTTCTGAGCGAGCCTTCGGACGTTGCCTACGCGGCTGTGTACCTGGCCTCGGACGAGTCCCGGCTGGTGAGTGGCACGTATTTGCTCTTGGACGGCGCCTCTAGGGCAGGCTAGGGCCGTCAGGGGTCGAAGGGGGAGGGGCGGCCGGGGACAGTCGGCGAGGATGGAGGGAAGGCGGAAATCGCAGCGAGGATAGGGCAGATGCGCGAAAAGACCCGGGTGAAAAGGATGTTTGTGCTCGATGGTGGGTCCTTTTCTTACGATGTGGGTCTCATGGTCCATGGCAAGGACCTTGGGAAGAAGCAACCTGTGGCGACTCCTTTCTATGCTTTCGACACGGAAGAAGGATGGTTCCTGTATGATACGGGCTGGCCGCAGGAAGCGGTGCCTGTTCTGGAGGCCATGGGCTGGCAACCGCGCATCGGGCCGGAGAACGCGGCGCCGGAGCAGCTCAAGAGAATTGGCGTTGAGACTTCGGAGGTGGCGGGAGTCGTTCTTTCCCATCTCCACGTGGACCACGCGGGCGGACTGTCGTTTTTCCCGCAGGCGCGGGTCTACGCGCAAAAGGATGAGATGGCCTGCGCAAGGCATCCGGTCACCTTTCAGGCTTTGGCCTATCAGGCCCAGACGTTCGAGATGCCGGGCCTCCGGTGGAATCTCCTAGAGGGGGACACGATGATCCTTCCGGGGCTTGCTGCGGTTCGAGCCCCGGGGCACACGCCGGGCCTTCAGGCTCTGGTGGCCGAGCTTCCGGAAAGCGGCTGCTTCGTGCTTTGCGCCGACGCCGCCTATCTGGTCGAAAACTTGGAGCGCGATCTGCCGGCTGGGAACGCGTGGAATCCCCTGGAATCTTTTTATAGCGTGCGGCGGCTCAAGATGCTCGGGGCGCTGCTCGGCGCGCCTTGCTTCCCCGGGCATGATCTGGACTTCTTCCAGGCGGGCGCAAGGTTCGCCCGCGCGTTCTGTTAGCTGCAAAAAGAGCCAAGCCGGTGCCAAGGATCTCCGGATGGAGAAGGGCCTGCGCTGCCTGGGAGGCCCATTGGACGTCCGGAGGGTGATCCCCTTGTTCCCTTTGCAGCGGCCCATACGGGTACCTTGGCCCGAGAACGTTGGCATCCTCGGACCAGCGCCCGAAGGGATCTCCTTTGCAGAAGCTCGCGACCGCCCTTGGGGTGCGCGAGGCTTTGGGAACAAGTGGTCTTGGGACTTTTCGGGCTTGTGTTTTTCTCGGTCCTTTGGCCTCTTGCTCCCGATCCCACAAGGCGTGTGGGCTGGCCTCGGCTAGCGGTTCGGCTGCGCGTTCCGGACTGGGTCTGCGCGCTGAGGTAGCCCAGAGGCGCGGTCAGCCCGAGTCCCAGCGGCGGAGGCGGATGCCCTTAGCCTGCCTGTGCTGTTCTTCGGGGCAGGTCGGGGGGCCGCTCGATCCCAAAGATGTTTCCAAAGCTCCTCTGGTTCAACTGTTCCACGAAGGCCTGGACCTTGGTCAGGGTGCTGCTGGGCCGGCGAGTTTCGTCCAGGCAGTCCCCTTCGAGGAACAGAGTGGGATATCCGCTCTTGCGCAGGAGGTTTTGAAGGCTTTCGCTCGCCAAGGGGCAGTGGCCGAAAAAGTGGGCGAACAGAATGATCCCATCCACGCGGTACTTTTCGGCCATGTCCATCAAGTAGGCCATGCGGCTGTTGAGATGATTGATGGGCTGGACGACTCTTCTGGCGATGCTTTCGAAGGGCCTGTCCAGGTCCATGGGCGGCCAGTGGATATGGTTCAGCTCCTCAGCCACAATTGCGCAGTCGAGGTCGTCTTCGAGATACGCGAAGAGCGAGCTGTCGTTGTAGTCCCACAGATACACCCAAAGGATGCGGTGTTTCTCGCCCAGGTGGAACAGGGGCGTTCGGCCTGGCTGGAGGCTTTGGGCCCGCTCGCTCAGTTCCTCGTAATAGGCACGGGCGACTTCCACGAATTCCGGTGATCCCCAGCCCGAGGCGTAAAGAACGGCCCTTTTGAGGAGTTCTGAACCCCTGGCCAGGGCCGGGCTTCGGGCCCTGAGCTCCTCGGTCAGAACGTGATACTGCCTGGCCTGGTTCACGTGCTGCAGGATCCTTCGAAGCTTCAGGGGGTCATGGCGCACTCCGAGGGCCGACTCGATCTTGGATACAGCGTCCCGGAACTGTTCGGCCAGGAACCGGATGCCCGCCTCTGCCTCAAACGTATAGGTGGGAAGGTCGACCGAGCAAACGTGTTTTTCGGGATCGATGCCGAATTTATCGGCAGCCAGGTCGATGACCCGGAGCATGTGCTGCCGGTAGTAGTCGCAGCTTCCGGTGGTATGAAAGATGAAATCCGGGGCGGGCGCCCGATCCATTCGGCCCAAAACAGCGGACAGGATCGTGCAGTTGGCTCTGTCCACACCCTCCTCTCGGGCTGCCACCAGAAGATTCTGCCGGGCGTTCCGGTTGTCGATGGCAGCCAGGACAGGCAGCGGAATGGGGATGATATCGAACAGATAGCAGATCTCGCTAGGGAACAGGGTGCCGTTCCAGGCCACCTTTTGAGGCCGCTCGGACTTGGGTAGGCTCGCGAGCCGAATCTGCTCTTTGAGGAATCCTTTTCGAAGCGTGGAACCCCGGAGGGGAGGGCAGTGTTTTTTTTGCGATCTGGATGGCTTTCCGAGTTGGTCGTACTCCCTGCTCAGCAGGGCTGCGCCCAAAGCGCCCATAAGGTGGGCGACCGGTCGCGGCTTGCCGTCGCTGTGGCAGTAACCCTCAATTTCTGGGATCACCAGGATCGGTCCGGAGTCCGCAGGGGCACCCAATCCTATTCGCAGCAGATGGTCCAACCCGAGGCGCACACCAAGGTTGAACGAAACCCCGCCCTGGAACGAAATGCGGCCCGAGTATCCTCTCAGGATGGGGATGACCGTATTGTAGATCTGCTTGGCCTGGGCCCAGCAGATGGCGGCGACCCGCTCCTCCAGGCTGAGGGTTCCTTTTTTCCTCACGTACGAGGACTTGGTGAAGACCGTACAAGTGGACGAAAATTCCTCGATCGGCAAGGGCTTCGCCGAGGACAGGGATTCGAGATACCTGCGGATGTAGAGACCGCCGATTTCACCGAACTCGGCGACCGAGATTCCCTCTGCTCTGGAAATTTCGTCGAGGTAGGTTCCTGTGCCCGCCGCGCAAAGGCCGCTCATGTGAAAGTCGAGCGGGTTGGCGAGTCGGATCACCTTGATGTCTTGACCGCCAACGTCGATGACGGCCTCGACGCCGGCCGTGTTCGAGGCCCGTCGCATGCCGCGCGCGTGAGCTCCGATCTCGCTTACCTGTCTATCCACTTTCACCGGAAAAGGGATGCTCCCGAAAACCTGGCTGCCCGTCGCGACGAAGCCGCGTATTTCAACCCCAAGGGATTCTGTGGCCGAACGGAGGAACTCCTCGGTCTTTTGCACGATCAGCGCGGCCCCGCAGGGGTTGCGGCAGCTTGCGCAGGAACGCTGGCACCTGTGCCCCGTGACCCGTTCGGTCTGCGGGCCCTCCTTGTGAACGAGCCAGTAGCGGCTGTCGAGGATGTTCTCTTCGTCGTCGATGAGCGCGAGGACGATGCTGGCAGCGCCCACGTCGAGGCCAAGATAGGCTGCCTTCCTGCATGAAGAGACGTAGGTCGTCAAGACGTTCTCCTTGGGTGTCGAATTGGGTTGATTTTCCCCTTGCGCCAAGAAGACAAAACGCGCGCAGGCGTTGCCGGTCTGGCGTGACGCTGAGTCCCTCTCCCTTTCATCGGACAGGGAGACGATAAGCCTGAGGGGACATTCGAACCCTCGGCATCATCGATTTTCTGGCTCGTCATACCTGCTGCCGATCTTGACTGCCGGATTGCCCGCCCAGATTTCGCCCGGAGCCACGTTCTTGGTCAGAACGGCTCCTGCTCCGATGACAGCGTCTTTCCCAATGGTACGGACCTGAGGGAGGATGAGCGAAAAATCCCCTAGAAAGACGTTGCTGCCGATTTCGATGGATGTGCGCAAGATCTCCTTTTCTTGGGTGATGTCTTCCACCCGCCCCTCGAGAAACTTGTGGGTGTGAGAAACGATGCGTACGTTTCTGCCGAAAATGCAATGATCCCCTATTTTGACAAAGCCCGTGCCGTCGATCTCCACGCCTTTGTTGAATACACATCTGTCGCCGATTTCCACTTTGCCTAAGCTGGGGTTGCCGTGAGGATAGCGAACGGGAGGTTTCTCGATAAGCGATTCGATCCAGTTCCGGAGTTTTTGATTCAGGCGTTTCTTGAGACTAGCCACGACGGGTTCCCCTCTTGCGATCCCTGACGGATCCAACTTATACGATGCCACGACTGTCCGGAGAAGTGCAAACAAAGCCGCTTCAGGCAGAAACGGTTCTTCCTTTGCCGTTGCAGACAGGGCAGCCCTGGAGGCGCAAGGGCTTTTCGAGGCGGCAGGACTCGAGCAGTTCCTCGTCCTGGAGAATTTCCAAGGTGGGGCCGTCCGCCGCGATTCTGCCCTCCCGCAGCACGGCCGTCCTGGGGCAGAGATCCAGGGCCAGGTCCAGGTCGTGGGTGGCGATGATTTTGGTATGCCGGAAGGAGCTGAGTAGCCGGATGAGCTGACGGCGCGCCCGGGGGTCGAGATGCGAACTGGGCTCGTCCATGACGAGGATGCTGGGCTCCATGGCCAGAACCGACGCGATGGCCACGCTTCTTTTCTCGCCGGCTGAGAGCCGGTAAGGGGGTCGGTCGGCGAGGTGGCTGGCGTCCACAGTTTCCAGGGCCTGCCGGACGCGCTCCTCCACCTCTTCTGGGGGAAGACCCAGGTTCAAGGGACCGAATGCGACATCCTCCCGGACAAGGGGCATGAAAAGCTGGTCGTCCGGATCCTGAAAGACCATGCCCACGGTCTTGCGAACCTGGGAAAGGGTCTTGGGCGTCAGGGGAAACCCGCCGATGCGCACCGTTCCGGCCTCCGGTACGAGGCATCCGTTCAGGTGTTTGAGCAGGGTGGATTTGCCGGCCCCGTTGGCGCCGACGAGCGCAACGGATTCGCCGTGGACGATGCGGAGCGAGACTCCTCGCAGGGCCTTGGTTCCGTCAGGATAGGTGTACCGGAGATCTTGGATCTCCACGATATGGTGGCTCATCGTACCATTCCCGTTGCGATCTTGCCGGCCCAGGCCGGCAGGTCGTAGATCCTCATGAGAAGGAACGCAGCGGTCCAACCGCAGAAAAACAGGATGTCCCTTTTGCCGATCGAGGAGCTCCTGGTGAGTCTTAGTTCTCCGTCAAAGCCTCTGCACAACATGGCTGCGTGGATCCGCTGTGCTCTGTCCAGGGTGCGAAGCAGGAGCTGGCCGATCATGTGGCTATAGACTCTCAGTCCGGTTCCCCGATTACCGAAACTCCTGAGGGATCTGGCCCGTTGCATTCGGGACCCCTCGTCGACAAGGACGAAGAGGTACCGATAGAGAAAAAGAAGCTGCACGGTCAAGGCCCGGGGGACTCCGAGCCTGTCCAGAGCACGACAAAGATCGTACATGCCGGTTGTGGCGACCAGGGCCAGGGCTGTGGTTACAGTGAGACCGAAACGGATCAGGATCGACGCAAAGGAGATCCAGCCGCCCGAGACTCCCACAGGGCCGAACCGCACAAGGACCTCCCGGTCGAAGAAGGGATTGAACACCCCGATGAAAAAGGCGAAGGGCAACGCCAGGAAGACCTTGCCCGCAAGGTAGCGCAAGGGAAGATCGCCCAGAGTGATCAGAACCACCGGGTACAGAACGAACGGCAGAAGGGCGCTCACCCGGTACTTGTCGAAGGAGACCACCGCGACGATGAAAACCATCGTGGTCAGCACCTTGATGCGGGGCTCCAAGCGATGGATCGGCGTGTCGAGTCGGCTAAGCGCGTCGAATCGGGTCAGGTCGAAAAAGGAAGATTCGATTCCGGCCATGGCCATCCTGCTGTCGGCCTTCGACGGGCGGCCGCCAAGGATGCAGGCCGTCGTGTTCAGAGCCGCTAGCTCTTGGAATGATATCTTCTGAGCCCCAAGCCGATCAATCCAGCAAGGGCCAGAGTGAGGAACGCTCCCACCAGGCCCGAAACCGTGGTGCCTGCGCTGATGGAAGGCCAGGGTTCGGCTTCGGCTGTCTCTGGTGTGCCTCCGGCCTCGGTGGGCTCTTCGGTTTCTTCTCCCGCAGGGAATCCGTAGTCCGGGAGGATGGCGGTCTTCTCTTGGAAGCGGCCCAGCCAAGCGTGGGGTCCTTGCTCCGGGGCGTCAAGTTCTTCCTTTCCTGAGGTGCGGAACATGGACCATTCGAGCCCGTCCGGGTGAGCCGAGGCGAACCAGGACAGGGCGCCGCCGGTCACCACGGTCACCACGAGCAGCCCGGCGAGCACGCCCTTGAGAGGGAAGGGCGTTCTGACTTTGCCGGTCGCGGCGGCCTCGAGCACTTCGGGTCTGGCTCTCCACACGAAAGTGACCACGGCAGCGGTCACAAGACCTTCCACGATTCCGATGGCCAGGTGAATGGGTTGCATGAGCAGGACGAAAGTGCCGAAAGGCAGCTCCGAAATACCGGAGAAGGTCGTCTCAAGAACAACTCCGAACGCCCCCATCTGAAGCGCCAAGATCGATGCTGCCATGGACCCTGCGAGGATCCGGCCGGGTGTAGGGTTGTCCCCGGAGATCTTTCGATAGATGAACGGATAGGCTACGAAGCACGGGAAGAATCCCAGGTTAAAGATGTTGCAGCCCAAGGCGAGTAGACCTCCGTCCGCGAAGAAAAGGGCCTGAACGGTCAGTATGGAAGCCATTGTGAGAAAGGCCGCGTGAGGTCCGAGGAGAATGGACAGGATCATTCCCCCTCCCAGATGGCCGCTCGAACCCGTGGCCGGGATCGTGAAGTTGATCATCTGGGCGGCGAAAATGAAAGCGCCCAAAACTCCCATGAGAGGGACCTTGCGATCGTCCTGGACCTGCCGGAGCTTTTTCCCGCTGTAAGCGGCAAGGGCGGCCGTAACGGCCCACATGGTTCCCCCCACAGCCGGTGAAATGAGCGCGTCTGCCATATGCATCGGATCATCCTCCCGTTCCTCTTTGAGATGTTTTGATTGGGATAGAGGGTCGCAAAGGTTTCAGAAGAAGGCCTCGGTTCTAAGCGTGCCGGTGACCAGCCCGTCGTTGCCTTCATCGCCTAAGGGACTCACGACGTATTGGAGATCCGGCGTCACGGCCAAGTGCTCGCCGAAACAGAACCTCCAGTACGTTTCCAGATGAAGTTCCATTCCGTCCTCTTCGAGGTCTTCATTGGCCTTCAGGCCCGCGATCCCCAGGCCCCATTCGTCTTCCTCTCTGGCGGGCAGCAACCCCTTCAAGTTGGCGCCTGCTGACCAGAACCAGGGCACTTCGTACACGTCTTCGTTCTGATAACCGAACCGGCCGAAGAGGCCCACCTTTTCGTGGATCCTCTGATCCAAGCTGAGACCGATCCCCCAGCCCTCTTCAGATCCTTCCCCTGCGATCCTCGGATGGTCGTAGGTCTGGGCCCAACCGTAGATGCGGTAGTCTCCCTCGAGCCCGGCCGGTGCCGGTTTGAATGCCGCCTGAGCGGCCACGAAAGGTTTGTCGAAAACCCGCTCGAAAGATCCCTTCTGCTGATCCTCGTCGAGCAAGGGCCTGGAAGAAGACTGGAGCACGACCGTTACGGCCCACGCTTCGGTCGGAGCCGCGCACAGGGCCACGAGAGGAGCGTATTCGTTTTCGCTGTCCAGGACTGGGTTGTTGACAAAAGGCTTGCCCACGAACTGAGCGTATTCGTCGTTCGCAAAGGCATTGTCGTCGATAAAGCCCAAAGGCTCGGTCTTGCCTACGGATAGAGAGAGCTTCCCGTCGAGGAATGTCTGGGTATAGAAGACATCCAGAAGGCGCACCCCATCGTCGCCGGGGTTGTCGTCGTTGATCGTGTTGACATCCGCGAACAGGCCTCCCTCGGCTTCGAGGTCCCGGTCGGCCCCGTCCCCCTCGCCCGCGTGGATGCGTACCGTCATCTCTCCGCTTTCGAGGGCAGAGAAACCGAGTTCCAGGTCGGCAACGAAGCCGACCCCGTCTGGGTTCTTGAACTTCCTGCCTGCGATCACGGCGTTCGTCATGCCCTGGTAGAACCCGACGACGCCCCCGTGTATGCAAAGGGTTCCCAGACGCTCCTGAATTTCTTCCCTGAGGCCTGACTCGGCCTGCTGGGGTTGAGCCTCAGCACCGGCTGAATTTTCTGGGCCGCTGCTGTGGGCGGTGGACGCTTCGGATCCCACGGAGTCCAAGGCGAAAGCCGGTGCGGGGGAACAGGTAACTTTGTAGGAAATGGCCAACAGTCCCGCGACCAGGAGGAGGAGCGCCTTCTTCATCTTCATGTTTCCTTTCCTGCTCTGGTTTAGAGGGTAACATCTACAAAGCCCGGATAGGGTCGTTCTCGCCTGTCCGTCCATGTTACCATTGACGATTTGATTTGCTTTCGAATCAAGTAGGTTGTGGACTCATTTCTATAAATCAGTTAAATTTATTTTTCAGACGCCTTCTTGGACGGCTTACAAGCGAGCTCTAGGAATAGGAAGATTTTCGTAGCAGCCTGTGGCATCAATTTTAATCTTGTAGCACCAAGGGGTGTGATTTGTCAAGGGAGAGGCGCAGGCTTGATCCGCCGGACCCAGGACCCCTGGAGTGGGGCCAGAGGGGTCAGGGGGGCCAGAGGGGCCAGTCCTTCATTTTACGGATTGGGGGAGAATGGTTCGCGGATGGAGACCGGGATGACAGCCTCCTGGAGGGCCGCGGTCCCACGTGGCCGCCTCTTGTGATGGAGGGCCATGCTCCGCCATGGCCGAAAACATAAGGCCCAGAAGACGGACGCGACGGAGCGCGTCCCTCCAGGGGGGTCGAGGCCAGAGGCGGAGGCCAGCGAAGGCCAGAGGGCCGGCCAGAGGGCCAGAGGGGTCAGTCCTTCATTTTACGGATTGGGGGAGAATGGTTCGCGGATCGAGTCAAGGATGACGCCTTCCTGACAGGCTCTGGAGCAGGCTCTGGAACAGGTGTGGACAGGTCGAGGGAAAAGGGATAGGTTTCTCCCTTTGTGGAGGCCGCCGTTGACCATCGATTCGGCAAGGAGGGTGTTCATGGAATTTCCAAGTCTCGAATGGGCTCGGGCGCTCCAGGAAAAGAGCAATCAATCGGAATCCTTTCGCAGGGCCTCCTTGTGGTCCGACGTGAAATTGGTTCTGGCTCTCGGAGCGCATCGGTACTGGTTCAAGCTTTACAGAGGCCGGATTATCGACGTGCTCGAGTACCTGCCCCTGTCGAATCCCCTTGGGTACGACATTGTGGTGAGCGGCTCCTTGGAGACCTGGAAGAGCATTGCGTCTGGCCGCAGGCTGCTCTGGCAGTGCGTTCTCGGCGGAGAGATCCTGATTGACGGCAATATGCTCGAGGCGAACCGCATGACCGAGGCGGTCTGCGTGCTCGCCGACGAGGTGATGCGCGAGGTTCCTTGTTGACGAAACCGAAAGATCCGAAAGAGCCTCTTTTCGAACCCGGAGTGCCGCTCCGGAGTCGTCGCGGCCACGGCAGAGGGAGAGCAAGGAATTCCACCAGGAGGGCTTGAGGAATGGCGTTTTCGCATACGGACATCCAGGGGCGTTTTGTCGTCGTGGAAGGAGCGAGGATTTATTACGAGGAAGTTGGCCGAGGGATTCCCTTGATCTGTATCCACACGGCCGGGGCCTGTTCGCTCGAGTACTACCGCTTCTTGCCTCTCATGGCTGACCATGGCCTGAGGGCCATTGCTCTCGATCTGCCGGGGCACGGGAAATCTCATCCCGTGAATTGGCAGCCTTTCCGGGTGATGCGCGAATACGCGGAGTTCGTCTGGAAGGTGGTCCAGGTCATCTGCTCGGGCGAAAAACCCGTGATTACGGGCTGCTCCATCGGCGGCAACATGGCTCTCGATCTCGCGTGCCATCATTCGGACGGTTTGCGGGCGGCCGTGGTCCTGGAGGGAGCGGCGGTTACGCCCATGATCGACGTGCAGGCGTACGAGGAGCCCCACGCGTGTCCTGGGTGGCAGAACGTGATGGAAAGGGTCGCCGTGGCCTCCATGTACCACCCGGCGCCGAAAGAAAAGGCCCTGGAACTTCGGTGGCTCCATCGTTACACAAGCCAGCACGTAGCGACCGGAGACCTCCAGTGCTGGGTGAACCACGACGTAAGAGAAAAGCTCAAAGACATTCGGTGCCCGGTCCTCTGCCTGGCTGGGGAGGCCGATTTCTTCGTCCCGGAGGCCTTCGTCGATTCGACGGTGGCGGGCATCCCGGACGGACTCGCTGAGAAGAGGATTCTCAGGAAAGTGGGGCACTACCCGATGTTCGAGCAGCCTGAGGCACTGGCTGAGGTGTTCCTGGATTTCCTGAAAAGGCGAAAGGTGATTTGAGGCTCCCAAAAAACGTGCAACGAGGAGGACGGATACGATGGGACAGAGGCGGCCTTTTCCGGCGAAAGCGTATGAAGGGATCGTGCGAGAGACCCACCAGGGCGTGGAGATGCTGCATTACCAGGACAGGCCCGAGAATCTCGTCGATCTCCTGGACCGCTCGGTCGCCAGGTTCGGCGACAGGGAGGCGGTGGTGGACGGAGAGGTGCGGCTTCGGTACAGGGAATTCGAGAGGCGGGTGAACAACCTGGCGGCTTCGTTGAGGAGTCAAGGGGTGAAGAAGGGAGACCGGGTGGCGATCCTCATGCCCAATTCCTGGGAATTCGCCGTCTCCTACTTCGGGATTCTCAGGCTGGGCGCCATCGCGGTGCTTCTCAACTGGAGGTGCACGGGACCCGAGCTTGCCTACATGCTGGAAGATTCGGGCGCCGTGATTCTGCTCATGCACGGGCAGTACTGGGAAAAAATCGAAGGGATTCGAGCAGGGCTCTCCAAGCTAAGAGCGATCTTTTCTCAAGGGGAACCCCTGCCGGAGGGGGTTCTGGGATTCGGGGACCTTGTGGGACGGGAGGCTCCGAGTCCTGTCCGGAGCGAGTCGGCCCTTTCGCAGGACGACCCGGCCGCGATCCTCTACACTTCGGGAACCACAGGAAAGCCCAAAGGGGCTCTGGTGACCCATCGCAACGCGGTCGCCAATGCTCTCAACGCAGGTAGGCTCGCCGAAGGCGACGAGAACGACAGGACGCTTATCATCGCTCCGATGTTTCATGCCACGGGGATTCATTCTCAGTTGACCGCTTTTCTCGGGATCGGCGGCTGTTCGGTTTTGCGGGCCGCCTTCGATCCGGTGGACACGCTCCGCACCATCCAGCAGGAGAAGATCACCTTTGGAGCCGGCGTGGCCGCCATGTTCTGGATGATCCTCAACATGACGCCCTGGAAGGATTACGATCTGAGTTCGCTGCGCTATTTCGTTTTCGGTGGCTCCCCGGTGCCCGTGGAGTTGTTCCAACAGATGATCCGGGCCTTTCCGCACGTTCAGTTCGGAAATGTCTACGGACTGACCGAGGCTACCTCCATCGTCACCTGGAACACCCACGAGGACATTCTGCGGATCCCGGAATCGGTCGGACAGCCCGTGCCGGTCGTAGAGGTGAAAGTGATCGACCCGCTCTCTGGCCGGGAGCTTCAGGCGGGAGAGGTCGGCGAGATCTGCGTGCGGGGGCCCACGGTGGTAAAAGGATATTGGAACAAGCCCGAAGCGACGCGCGAAACGTTCGTCGACGGCTGGGTTCACACCGGGGATCTGGGATACAAGGATGAGGAGGGGTATGTCTACGTGGTGGATCGCATCAAGGACATGATCGTTTCGGGGGGAGAAAACATCTATTGCATCGAGGTTGAGAATGCGATCATGCAGCATCCGGCGGTGCTGGAAGTGGGGGTCGTGGGCGTGCCGGATCCGGTGATGCAGGAAGCGGTCAAGGCGGTCGTCTTTCTTAAGCCGGGAGCGACAGCGACCGAACAGGAGATCATCGACCACTGCAAGAAGCTTATCGCGAGCTACAAGAAACCCAAGTACGTGGTCTTCAGCAAGGGCCTGCTCCCCCGGAACCCCGGGGGCAAAATCCTAAAGAGCGCCCTGAAGGAGATGTGAGGCTTCGCGATCGGAGGTTCGCCATGCTGCTCGAAGGAAAGGTGGTGCTCATCTCAGGCGCGGCAAGGGGCATCGGCCGTGCGAGCGCTCTGGTCTTGGCCCGTGAGGGCGCCGACGTGGGCGTCGCGGACATCCTTCCAGAGGTGGAGGAGACAGCCCGCGCGGTCGCCGCGCTCGGAAGGCGCGCCGCCTGGGCGGTCTTCGACATTTCGAACCCTGCGGAAGTGGCCCGGGGCGTGGGGCAAATTCGGGAGCAGCTCGGCGATATCGACGTGCTCGTCAACAACGCCGGCATCGTGGCCAATATTGCCCGGCTCGAAAAGATGACCCACGAGGCCTGGCAAAGAGAAATCTCGGTGAATCTCTCTGGCGCGTTCAACATGATCAAGGAGGTGATCGGGCCCATGGTGAGAAACAAGTGGGGCCGGATCATCAACATTTCATCCGGAGCCGCGACCGGGGGGCTCCACAAGCAGATCGGTTACGCCGCGAGCAAGGCCGGCCTGCTGGGCCTGACCAAGACCGTGACCTTGGAGCACGCCCGGGACGGCATCACCTGTAACGCCATCCTGCCCGGACTCATCGGCACGGAACTCGTGCAGATGATGCCCGAAGAGATCCGGGAGGCGGCGGCGCGCGCGATCCCGGCCAGGCGACTCGGCCATACCGAAGAGGTGGGCTACCTGATCGCGTTTCTTGCTTCGGACCGGGCCGCCTACATCAACGGGGCAGAGATCCGGATCGATGGAGGAATGGGCCTGAACGTGGGCACTCTGGCAAGTCGGCGGGAGTTGAGGGAGACCGCCGGGGAGCGCTGACCCGGCGTCCCGGAGCAGCCGCTCCGGCTCGGTCGGTCTAAACACGAGGAGAGAGGCTCGCATGACCCGTAAGCGCACGAGATCCGGCATACCCCTGAAGGATTTCTACACGGCAGAGGATCTCTCGGGTTTCGATTCCGAACGGCGGCTCGGCGCGCCGGGGGAATATCCGTACACCCGGGGCCGTCGCCGCCAGGCCGAAGGCGGCTGGATGCAGAGAGAGCTGTCCGGGGAAGGCGACCCCGCTCGATCCAACGCGCAGCTTCAGTACCTCCTTTCCCAAGGGCAGATCGGCCTCGACGTGATCGGGGACAGCCCGACCATGGCCTTTCTGGACCCGGATCATCCGATGGCGTCCCATGCGGTGGGAACCCAGGGCGTCTCGCTCTGCTGTCTGGAAGACTACAGAGTCCTTTACAGGGATCTGCCCTTGGATTCCATCGTAGTCTCCGGCTCTTTGCCGCCTGCCATTGCGGTCGCCGGGCTCTACTTGGTGGCCCGGGAGCGGGGGATTTCGCCCGACCAGTTGAGGGGCTCGGTGATCCAGGCTCCTTTCTATGCCGAGGACTGCGGCTATGCCATCCACATGCCTTTTCGTCTCAGGCTTCGAATGGCTTGCGACTGTATCGCCTTCTGTGCCCGCGAGATGCCCCGGTTCCACTCGTTCGTGGAAGATACCTATTTCTTCAGCGAGGCAGGACTGAACGGCGTCGACGAAATCGCTCTCGGGATGATCGAAATCCGCCATGTGGTGAAGGAACTCCTCAAGCGAAATGTGCCGATCGATTCTTTTGCGCCCCGCATTGCCATTCTCGTCAACTGCGGGATGGACTTCTTCGAGGAGATCGCCAAAATCCGGGCCACCCGGAGGCTTTTTGCGCGGATGATGCGAGAGGAATTCGGCGCTCGGGATCGGCGCTCTTGGTCTGTCGTGATTACGAGTCACACTTCGGGCCTTTCCCTGACGGCCGAGCAGCCCGTGAACAACATTGTGCGAGGCACGATCCAGAGTTTGGCCTTGGTGCTGGCCGGCGTCCAGGCTTTGGAGATCTCTGCTTTCGACGAAGCCTACCGAACGCCCAGCCCCGAGTCCCATCGGGTGGCTCTGCGGACCCAGCAGATCGTATACCTGGAATCGAACGTGTCCAAGGTGGTCGATCCGCTGGCGGGCTCGTATTACGTGGAGTCCCTGACCGACGAGATGGAGAGAAGGATCCGGGAGAGGGTCCGGGAGATCGAGTCCATGGGCGACCCGGCTGAGTTGGCCGAAAAGGGGTGGTTTCGGAGGTTCTTCGAGCAGGCCATGGCCGAATACGCCGCGGCCGTTGCGGCTGGTACGCTCCCCAAGGTGGGGCATAACATGTTCCGGATCTCCGAGGAGGAGGACACGCTTCTCAAGGAAATCGTGGAAGGCAAGATCGAGCCCTGCCGCGAAAGAATCGGGGCAATCCGGAGGTACAAGGAGACCCGAAACGTCGAGTCCGTGCGCCTGGCTCTCGATGCTCTGCGGAAAAGAGCCGAAGAGGAGCGGGAGAACATCATGCCTTACGTGATCGAGGCGTTTCGGGCCGGGGCCACCATGGGCGAGATCGGAGGCATGCTGAGGCTGGCTTACGGCTGGCCCTACGATCCCCACGGGCTCGTGGAATGTCCCTTCTGAGAGGCGGGCCGCCATGAAGAAGATCAAAGTGTATATCGGTACTCTTGGCCTGGATCAGCATGAACTTGGTGCTCTTGCGGTCGCCCGGATGCTCAGGGACGCAGGAATGGAGGTCGTCTATGGGGGTCGGTTTAACCTGCCGGCTGCCATCGTGAAGACATGTCTGGAGGAGGACGTGGATGTCATCGGGGTAAGCTGCCATTCCTGGGAGCATCTGTTCTACGTTCCGGAGATCCTCGAACTGCTCCGGCAGAGGGGAGTCACCATCCCGGTCGTGGTAGGCGGATCGGTTATCACCCCCGGAGACAGAAGGAAACTTGTGGAAATGGGAGCGGCCCAGGCGTTCGGCCCCGGGGCCACGGAGCGAGAGATCGTCGAGTCGATCCGGGCGATCGCCAGCGGGCGTGACCGGACCTGACGCGGCCGGCCTAGACTTTCGGCCGATTTACCCGAAAAGAAAATCGGTCGCGGCCGCGTCCATTCGCAGTTGCTCGTCCGCGTCCCATAGGCAACCGTTCTTGCATGACGCCGTGGCCCGGAGCCCGCAGAAGAGGCCGCTCGAGACGACCGCCACCTCCACATCCCCCCCGCACTTCGGACACCGGCAAGGCTGGGGGCTTCTTTCTGTTCCGCAAAGGCTCTCGCGGCCTTCCATCCGTTTCTCCTGGCTTCTTTCCATCGGATTCGCTTCTGGACGCCCTTCATCATACGGCATAGCGGGGTTCAAAGCCAAGGGGCGCTCTTCTTGAAACAGCCGTCTTCAGGGGGGTATCCTCTTGCGGCGGTCCTTCCGGAAGGTTGCAGGGAAAAACCATGGACATGACGGCTGGACGGGAGCTGTTCTGGCAGATCGAACCCCAAGAAGTCTTTTCCTGGTTGCGCTGGGCTGCTGTCGTTGTCTTCGGGCTGGGATGGCTCCGCCTTCTGGTCTGGGTCCGGTCAGGTCGGCAGGCTGGCGAGCTGCCAACTGTGCGGCTGGGTTGGGTGCGAGCCCTGGCGGAAGCCGCTCTTCACAGTCGTTTCAAGCCATGGGTGGCGGCCCGGATCTGGCACGTTCTCGTGTTCTACGGCTTTCTCTCCCTTCTTGTCGTGACTCTCTGCGTGATGGCCTCCCATGCCGGAATGTCCTTTCTGTTTCGGGGCAAGATCTATCTGGGCTTGACGCTTCTGGCAGAGGTGGCGGGTGCGGGCCTTTTGGCTGGAGCTTTGCTCGCCCTGGCGGATTCCTTGAGGCGGCCCCGGGAGGGACGAAGGAAGTTTGAAAGGGTATCTGCCCTTCTCCTTTTGATCTTCATCTGCCTGAGCGGCTTTCTTGTGGAGGCGGAACGGATCGCCCTTGCCGCGGATCCCTGGCGCGGCTGGAGCTTCGTCGGGAATTTTCTCTCCCATCTCCTGGCCACCTCCGGAGTGGCCGTCTCCATGGGTTTTTACGAGACGCTCTGGTGGCTCCACGCCGTGGTTTCCCTTTGCTTTGTTGCGTGGATACCGTTTTCCACCGGCCTCAGGCATCTCCTTTTCGCCCCGGCCCGGCGGGCGGACACGGCGCTGCGGCCGGTGAGCCAGCCTCCTCAGGCGGATTTGAATTCCGTGCGACTGGCTGAGCCCGGCCTGGAGCCCGTGCGGCTGGGAATGAAAGCGAGCCGGGATCTTACGCCCCGGCAAAGGGCGAGCCTTCTTGCCTGCATGGACTGCGGGCGATGCGAAAGGCTCTGCCCGGCCTTTCAGACCGGACAGCCTCTGTCTCCCAGAAAAGCGATTCGGGATCTCGCTGGCTCTTCAGGGCCGCAGAGCCTTCTGCGCCGCGTAGGGCTCGGCATCGACCGGTCCGAGGTGTCTCCGGCAGAGGCGGTGTCGAGGTCGGCTCTGTGGGCCTGCCGGTTGTGCAGGGCCTGCGAGGAGACCTGTCCGGCCGGAGTGGAGCATGTGCCGCTGGTTCTGGACATGAGACGCGCCGAAGTTCTCTGCCAGGGAAGACTGCCCGAGGCGGCCGCCCAGGCATTGCGCAATCTGGCGCGGACCGGCAATCCCTATGGGGCGCCCCCTGCGGAGAGGCTGCGCTGGCTGAAGGACGAGGGGATTCCGGAAAAGCCTGTTGGCGGCCAGAGTTCCTGGCTGCTTTGGATCGGGTGCCTGGCGAGCGGCGACGATCTGAAGCTGCGGGTGATTTCGGCATGGGTTTCCCTTCTCCGAAAGGCGGGCGTCTCGTTCTATGTGCTCCGCGAACAGGCATCCTGTTGCGGTGAGCCCGCGAGGGTTCTGGGGGACGAGGATCTCTTTCAGACTGTGGCGAAATCCCGGATTCGATCCCTTGCCCAGGCCGGGGCGGAAAAGATTCTGGTTCACTGCCCCCACTGCTACTCGATCCTGAGGGACGCCTATCCAGCGCTCGGGGCGGACTTCCTGGTCGTCCACACGAGCGCGTTCTTTCGGCAGGCTCTTCAGGAGGGCCTTCTGCGGGTCTCGCCCGAGGAACAAGGAAAATCCGGTCCAGGGCGCGTCGCCTACCACGACCCTTGCTTTCTGGGCCGCTATCAGGGGTTGTATGACCCGCCGAGGGAAATCCTCGCAGCCGTTTCGGGCGTGTATCCCCTGGAGGCTGCGAGGCATCGGAAGGGCTCCTTCTGCTGTGGCGGAGGGGGAGGCCATTTCTTCATGGATCTGGACGCGGGCGAGCGGCCCGCCTCTCGGCGACTCGAGGAACTGCTCGGGCTCGGGGCCGAGGTTCTTAGCGTCTCTTGCGGGTTCTGCCACGCCATGTTCGACGACGCGGCCAGACGCCTCGCCGAAGCGCCTCCGGCGAGAATCGCGGATTGGCTCGAGCTGCTCCAGGAGAGGACCGTTCCCGGGAGCGCTGGCAAAGCTCTCCTGGCAGGCTGAAGGGGAAGGATCTCACCCTTTTTCGCCCGGTCTCGGCCGGGGTTCCGCCCGGCTCGGGTCGAGGAATCCCTCCTCTTTCAGGATCTGCAGAATCTTGCGAGACGCCTCGTCGGGCGGCAAACGGAGGACTTGGGAGCCGGCTGCCTTCTGGCCGGAGCCGGACATGCCGTATGCCTGTCGGATCCGGTCCAGGCTGGAGACCTTGGCATAGTCGGCAGCGGCCGAGGCCCTTGCGGGCTTCGGCGGGCTGAACCGTTCGCGCTCGAGAAACGGTGCGACAGGACCTGGATCGACCGTGCAGGGTTGCAAGGGGGTCCGTTCTGATCGGATTTTTCCCTCTAGGGTGGGATACCGGAGGGGAGGGCCCCTGTGGATGCTGACGCATGCAGGCAAAGTCAGACGAATCCGCTCCCGGGTCGAGCCGCGGCTTCGGGTTGCCTCGAGGCGGCCGTCTTCGGTCCATTTGAGGCCCGTGACGCCGTCGAGAAAGGGCAGGCCTGCCAGGGCGCTGACCATGGGGCCGACCGCCCCGGCTCCGGTGTCGAGATCCCTTGCGCCGAAAAGGGCCAAGCCAATGCGAGTCTGGCGAAAGACGGCGCTCAGGTGCGCCGCTACAATCCAGGCGTCCGGTTCCCCAGTCGCGCAGTGGATCCAGAGGGCCTCGTCCGCTCCGCAGGCTAGGGCTTCCCGAAGCACGGCCCGGCACGGCGTGCCGCCTGCCGAGCACGCAACGACCGCGGCAGGTTCAGGGCTGGAGTCCCGCAAGCCCAGGGCCCCCTCCAGGGCGAGTTCGGACAAAGGATCGGGCATGGGGCGGTAGCCCGGCAAGTCCTCGAATTTCGGGACCTGGGCCGGCTCGATCGAAAAGGCCGGATTGTGAACGGGCCTGAGAAAAGCCACGATCCTGAGGATCGTCGGTGTGCCCTGCGACTCGCTAGGGGGTTGCGGCATGGCGGTTTTCCGTTTCTGTGCTCCGGTGGAGGATTTCTCGAATCACCTCGCCCGCGTCGGCCACGATTCCCCAGGTGGCGATCCGGAAGATCGGCGCCATAGGATCCGTGTTGATCGCCAGGACCGCGCGGGAGTGTTTCATCCCCTGCAAATGCTGATGGGCGCCCGAAATGCCGCACGCGATGTACAGATCCGGCGCCACCTTGGCTCCGGTCTGGCCGATCAGTTTTTCCTTCGGTGCCCAACCGAGATCCACGGCGATCCGCGAAGCGCCCACGGCTCCGCCCAGAAGCTCTGCCAATTGTTCCAGCAGAGCGAAGCCTTCTCTGGACCTCATGCCCCTGCCTCCGGCGATTACGACTTCTGCGTCCTCGATCGCGACCCGGGAAGCCGGTTCTCGCACGGATTCCAGAATCTCGAACAGGGGGCTGGAAGGTCGGGCGGGCAGGAAGGGCGCCGCATCTTCTACGGCAAGTGGCAGGGGCTCTGCGTTGGAGAACGGCTTGGGCAGGTCGAAGGACCTTGGAGAAAGGCAGATCAGGCCCCCCCGGCCCGCGGGGAACCGGAGCAGCTCAGAAAGGGTTCCTTGCACCAGGGGGCGGGTCATGACCAGACGGCCCCCGATGCTGCGCAGGTTCGTGATCCGGCAGGCGTAGCCCGCGCCGACATGGGCTGCGAGCCTGGGAGCAAGGCTCAGCGAAAGTGGAGTGGGGCCAAAGAGAAAGAAAAGAGGCGGACCGCACCGATAGAGAGCCTCGATGCGGGTCAGAAGACCTTCGCACGCCGGATCCCAGGCTGCGACCTCGCCGACCCAGCGGACTCTGCGGACGCCCACCGATGCCAGATAGGCTGATCGGACCTCGGGGGATTCGGCCCCGACCCAAAGGGCGACCATTTCCGACGCCGTCTGCTGGGTCAGGACCCGGGCTGCGGAAAGAGCCTCCAGGGACTCCCGGGAGATTCTTCCGGTTTGGCTCTCCACAAGGACCCAGCATGCATCGGACGACATCGACTGCCTTCACTCGAGCTTGTTGGCCGCCACGTACCCCTCGTAGATGGCGTGCATGAGGTACCTCGGAGCCACACAGTCTCCCACGCGGACAAGAGAACGGACTTTGCCTTTGAGCGCTCTGTAAAGTCGGTCTTCAGCTTTTCTCCAGTAAGACAGGACCAGGGTGTCGCAGGGGATCTCGTGCTCCCGGAGGGAAACCGGGTTGTAACAGAGGCAGGCTCCAGCCATGGCCTTTTTGACGGCCGTGAAGTACGTCAGCTTCACGTCCTTGTTGAATAGACTGAGCAGGTGCAGGGCCAGGGTGGGGCCGTCGATGTCGAAAGGCGAAAAGATCATGCGCATGCCCATGACGAGCATTTCGACCTGTTTGCCTTGGCCGCTCAAAAAATCCGCGGTCGCAAACCCCTGCAGGCCTGGCTGCACGTCGTACAGAAGCACTTTGGAGCCGGTCTCCGCCTCGCCGGAGAGCACGTGCCAGGCCGAAACCACATGGGCGCCGGGCTCGATCTGGACCGCGAGGTCCGGGCCGACCACCCCGGGGCTCGGGTCCGTGATGGGCTGGGCGCCCGTGGCCACGATGACATGATCCGGATCCTTCTCGAGCACCATCTGTTCCGTAACTTCGACCCCGAGTTCGATCGGAACAGACAGGCGCCTGAGTTCCTTTTCCAGATTCCGGATCGATTCGAGCAGATCCGCCCGCAAGGGAGCCTTGGCCGCCACCAGGATCTGGCCTCCGAGCTGACTGCCTTTTTCGTACACACTCACTTCGTAACCGCGGAGAGCCGCGACCCGGGCGGCGCTCAGGCCGGCTGGTCCCCCTCCGATGACCATGACCCGCTTGCGGCCGGGGGCCGGCAGGATATGGAATTCTCTCTCGCGGCCCGCCTCTGGGTTCTGGGCGCAGGTGATGGGAAGCATCTCCTGGCAGCGGCCCCAGCAGCCTTCGTTGCAGTTCATGCAGAGCCGGATTTCATCCTCTCGGCCTTCGCGGGCCTTTCGGGGCAGGTCCGGGTCGCAGATCGTGGCTCTGGTCATGGCCACCATGTCGGCTTCGTGGTTGGCCAAGATCTCCTCGGCGGTGTGAGGGTCGGTGATCTTGATCACGGCGAAGACCGGGATGTCCACCACGTGTTTGATTTCAGCGGCCATCCAGACAAAGGGTCGCGGGGGAGTCCCCATGGGGGGGATCGCCACCACGCCGGTCTTGTACGTGCTCACCGTGACGTGAAGGAAATCGACCTGACCGGTCTGCTCCCACCTCTGGGCGGCCTCGATCATGTCCGGGAGCTTGAGGCCGCACTCGAGAAGCTCGTCGGCGCTCACCCTGAGGCCCACGACGAAATCCTCCCCGACCGCCCGTCTGACCGCGTCGATCACCTCCAGGCCGAAGCGCAGCCGGTTCTCAAAGGAGCCTCCGTAACGGTCCCGGCGGATGTTCGAGTAAGGGGACAGAAACTGCTGCGGCAGATACCCGTGGCCGAAGTGGATTTCGACCCCGTCGAGCCCTCCCTCCCGGGCCCGGACAGCCGCGCTCGCGTACAGACGGAGGATTTCTTGGATCTCTTCTTCCTCGAGTTCCTTCGGGACCTCGCCGGAAGCGGGACCAGGCACAGGCGAGCAGGATTGGACGGGCAGAAAAGAGACCTTGGAAAAATTCTGGTGCCCGTTGTGCCAGAGCTGGGCGAAGATTTTTGTGCCGTGGCGATGCACGGCCTCGCTGATCCTGCGGTAAGGCTCAATGATGGCGTCCGTGTCCGCCATGCAGGTGTTCGGCACAGGCCAGCAGTGGCGGGTGATGCTCTGGGCCTCTGTGATGATAAGCCCCACGCCTCCCTGGGCCCTTCGTTCATAGTAGGCTTTGAGCCGCTCCGAGGGGAGGTTGTTTTCCGCAAAGTGGGTGAAGTGTCCGGAAATGAGGATGCGGTTGGGGATGGTCACGTTGCGGATCGTGATGGGCGTAAAAAGATGCGGGAAAGAGGCCATGGTTTCCCTCCAATGATTAGGGGGTGGGACGGCAAGCCTGCTTGGGGACCCGCGCTCCGGACGCGGGCTCCACCTTGCCGATTCTCTTTCGTATAGCAAAGGGATCCTCGAGGTCAACCGCCAGATGGGCATGATCCTGAGATCCGTTCGACTCCAGGGGAGCGATTGACAGCATCCTGTGCGCCCTGTTAGATCTGCCTCGGGACCGGCCCTGGGAAGGAAAGCGGGGATGGGCGGGAAACGGGCTGGGCGGTGGTATTCGTGGCGAGGGAGCGCGCAAGGGGGTTCGCAAGGAGGCGAGGGCCAGGGCGTTCGGCGTCTTGGGGCCCGCGCGGGCAAGGGGGAGGAAATGAAGGATCTCGCAGGCAAGGTCGCGGTGGTCACGGGAGCTGCCAGCGGCATCGGGCGCGCGACGGCCCTCGCCTTCGCCGCTGGCGGGTCGGATGTGCTCGTGTCGGACATCAATGAGGTGGGCCTCGGCGATGTGGAGGCGTCCATTCGAAATCTGGGCCGAAAGGTTGCCGCCGTTCGGACGGACGTGTCGAAGGCCGGCGATGTCGAGGCCATGATCCAGAAGGCCCTTTCGGAATTTGGCCGGATCGACATTCTGATGAACAACGCCGGCATCGGCCTGACCGGCGAAATGCGCTTCCTCAGCCTCGAGGACTGGCAGCGCATCGTGGGGATCAACCTGTGGGGGCCCATCTACGGGATTCACTTCGCCCTTCCTCACATGATCCGCCAGCGGAGCGGACACATCGTCAACGTGGCCTCCTCGGCGGGTCTGATCGCCAGTCCCGGGATGTCCGCCTATTCGACGACCAAGTTCGGAATCGTGGGCCTTTCGGAAGTGCTGAGGACCGAGCTTGCCCGCTTCGGGATCGGGGTCACGGTCGTGTGCCCGGGCTTCGTTCGGACCAATATTTTCCAGACCACTGTGATCCGGGGAGCCAAGGATCCCGAAGAGGCGAGGAAGCTGCCCTCTTGGCTTGGCATTCCCCCCGAGGCCTGCGCCCGGGACATCGTCGGGGCCGTCCGGAAGAATCGGTTCCTCATCATCCCAGGGCCTGAAATGAAGGTTGTGTACGCTTTTAAGCGGTTCGCGCCGCCCTTTTATCGCGGCTTCATCCGGCTCATGGCCCGGCGCATCCGGGAGATCAGCCAGGACTGAGAAGATCAAGGGCACGACGAGGATGCCTTACCTGAAACGGCCGGCGATGCCGTTGAAGACGAAGTCAACGACCTCTCTCTTTCTCTCCTCGATCAGGGTCCGGCTGTAAACGTCCTTTTTCCAGATCTCTCGGATTGTGGAAGAAGCGATGAAGAACATGGTAAGACATCCCAGGAGATTGGACAGGATGTGGATGAGTTCGTTGGGAGAGCCGCGACCCGGCTTCAAGTTGGAAAAGAGGAACCGCTCGGCCATCTCGAACATCTCTCGCAGATAAGGCCTGGAGAGCAGCTCGTTGACGTACTTGCCCTTGTCGATGGATTCCCGAAGGAGGATCCGGGCTGCGGAATCCTTCTCGGCCAGCAGCTCCACGGCCGCGCACAATACCCGCTTGAGCTTCTCCTGGGGAGAGAGTCCTTCCTGCGCGAAAATGGGGAACAGCCGCCGCTCCATCGTGACATAGTAATTCTCGATTACGATCCGGTAGAGGTTCTCTTTCCCGCGGTAGTGGTAATTGATCAGGGAGGGAGGGACCTGTGCAAGGGCCGCGATTTCTTTGACTCTTGCGCCCTTGAGACCCTTTTCCGCGAAGATTTGCTCGGCCGCGGCGAGGATCCTGGATTCGGTGGCCTGCGGCGGCCTCTTCCGGTCCTCCCTGGTGTGCGCGGCTCTTCCCGGTCGGGTGGAGGCTCGGGGCATGGCGTGTCCTTCGTGGGGGAACTCGGAAGGGGCGAACCCCGATAGACCATGCTCGGAGACGGGTTGTACAACCTGAACGGACGTTCAAATGTTGCAGTCTGATGGCCCCTTTGTCAAGAGGACTCGGGGAATCATTTTGCTAACATCCTGATATTATGGGAAATTCTTCCTGCGTTGCGGGCCAAGAATTTTGTTGACACCTTCTCCTGCCTTTTGGAATAATTCGAACGGAAATTCAAGCAAACCCACCGGGGAGTCCATCGATGCGAATAGAAGATGGTGAGATTGTTCTGGAACCCGGGGAGGTCTTGATCCGACCCGGTATCTTCACGCGCCAGCCGGGCGATCCCATGCCTCATCTTCTGGGCCGGAAGTGCCAAGATTGTGGCGACGTCTCGTTTCCTCCCTACCGGCACTGCCTGGTCTGCGGGAGCGAGAAGGAGACCGTCGAGGTCGTCTTGGGCAATGGCGCCGTCCTGTTAGGGTATACGGTGGCCAGGCAAGTCATGCCCGGGTTCGTCCCTGGATACATTTTGGGCAAGGTCCGGATGAAGGACGATCCTACCCTTGTCGTTACGGCGCAGCTCATAGACGTCAAAGAGGAGGACGTCGAAGTGGGGATGGATCTCGTCATGGTTCCAAGGGTAATCCGGGAGCTGCCCAATGGAGAGAAGGTGGTCTCCTACTGCTTCCGGCCTGCGGATCCCGCTCGCGTCTCGGCAGCGCAAGGAGGAGAGAGCCCATGAGAGAGGTCGCAATCATCGGAGCTGGCATGATTCCTTTCGGGAAGTTTCCGGACTATCCGGCGGCACGGATGGGAGGGGACGCCGCCGAGATGGCCCTCCGGCAGGCCGGCATCCGGGCCACCGACATCGAGGCGACTTTCCTGGGCAATACCGGAGGCAACGCTCCAAATCTGGCCCAGCGAGTGAACGGCGAAATCGGAATCACCGGTATCCCGGCTTTCAACCACGAGAACGCCTGCGCCAGTTCTTCGGCCGCCTTTCGGCAGGCCGTGCTTGCCGTGGGCCACGGGATGCACGATTACGCGCTGGTCGTGGGCGTTGAGAACATAACGTGCCACATCGCCTCCGGCCGCCTGCCTTCCGGGCCCCTTGTCCTTCCCCACGGTGCGAATCTGGAGGCGGACAACGGGATGATGATGCCTGCGGTTTTCGCTCTTCTGGGAAGCCACCACATGGCCGAATACGGGACGACCCGGGAGCAGTTCGCGCGGGTTGCCGTGAAGAACCACGCCCACTCGGCCCACAATCCTTATGCCCAATACCGCAAGGTCTTCACCCTGGAGGAAATCCTGAATTCCCGGATGGTTTGCGATCCCTTGACGCTTCTTCAGTGTTGTCCCATCGGGGACGGCGCCGCTGCGGTGGTGGTCACGACTGCCGCCAACGCGAAGAAGCACACCACCAAGCCGGTTTATGTGGCGGCCTCGGTTCTGACTTCTGGGAAGTACAAGGCGTCCGTGCAAGGGGCGGTGCAGATCGAGGCGTGCGCAAGGGCCGCGCGCGAGTGTTACGAGGCGGCCGGGATCGGTCCCGAAGACATCGATGTGGTGGAGCTTCACGACTGCTTCAGCATCCATGAACTCGTTGCGTACGAGGACCTGGGGTTCTGCCCGAAGGGCGAAGGAGGCCGGTTCATCGACGAGGGGCTCTCGGATTACGGCGGCAAGGTCGTGGTCAATCCGTCTGGCGGACTCCTCTGCAAAGGACACCCGATTGGCGCCACGGGTGTGGCTCAACTGGTGGAAATCGTCTGGCAGCTTCAGGGCCTCTGCGGAGCCAGGCAGGTTCCGAACGCCAAAGTGGGCCTCACCCACAACGGAGGCGGTTTCGGGCCGGGCAACGAGCCAGGGGCCATGAGCATTACCATTCTCAAGGTCTGAAAACGGGGGCGAGGACAAGGTCTGCGCGGGCAGGTGTTCGCCTCTGCGTTGCGGGCGTCGAATCCGCGAAAGGGAATCAAGGGGGGGACGGATGGGATTTTCCGACTACTTCGACGAGAACCTCTACCGGCTCCAGAACACCGGGGAAGTCAGAAAGATTCAGATCGAGAAACTCCGTCGCCACCTTTCAAACTTTTATCTGCGGAGTCCGGCGGTCCGGATGTTCCTGGACGCCCAAGGGCTCAAGCCGGAGGGAATCACCCTCGAGGAGTTCCGGCAGGCTTTTCCGCTGCTGGGCCAGGGCACCCTCAGGGGATCCATGGCTGCCGAGGGACCTCGAGAACCCGGGTTCATCGTGCAGATGATGGCCAGCATGGTGGGAATCGATCCTTGCGAATACGTGCTCATGTGCGCCACCTCCGGGACCACGGGTGAGCCCACGCCGTACTTTTTCACGGCCGAGGACCTCGACATCATGCCCAGGGGAACAAGCCGGGGCCTCTTCATGGTCACCAAGGGCAACGTCGAGGAGATCCGCAGGATGCGCGCCGTGCAGGCTTTCGGACTGAGCATGTTCGGCGCTGGCGTGCCGCTCGTCGAGTGTCTCATCCGTCTGGGCGTCTGCTGCATCCCGGTGGGGGCCGAAGCCGGCACGGACCGGATTCTAAAGTTCGCGGACCGGTTTGCGGCGAACTGCATCTGGTGCACGCCCTCCCTGGCCGAGTATATGGTGGACACGGCACTCGACCGGGTTCGCGCCATCGGCTTCCGATATGTGTTCTGCGGCGCCGAGCCGGGCGCTGGCATTCCCGAGGTGCGCAGGAAGATCGAGGCGGGCTTCGGGGCGCGCCTTTACGACGGCATGGGGCTCGTGGGCGGCCTGACCCTTTTCTCTTGTGGAGAGGAGGAATACGCGGGCATGCACCACCTCACCGACGACATGTTCTTGTTTGAACTCGTGGACCCGGAGACCAAGGAAACGATTCCTTGGGAAGACCAGGCGGTCGGAGAACTCGTCATGACGCCCCTGCAGGGGTACACGATTCCTCCGGGCCGTTTTTCCTCAGGCGACGTGGGCCAGATTTTCCTGGCTCCCTGCCGATGCGGGGAGCCGGGCTGGCGGGTTAAGATGCGGGGGCGGACCGACGACATGCTCAAGGTGAAGGGGGTCATCGTGTACCCGGCCGCCGTGGACGGCGTGATCACGGGTTTCGTGCCCCGGGTGACCGGCGAGTTCCGGATCGTTCTCGAAGGCCCTCCCCCCAGGGTGGAACCGCCTCTCAAGCTCAAGATCGAATACGGCGAGGGCCTTCGGCCCGAGGAGCTCGACGCCTTGGCCAAGGAGATTGAAGCGGAGATGCACGCCAAGCTCAAGGTCCGGCCCCGCATTACCTGGGTGCCGCCCATGACGCTGGAACGGTCCGCCCACAAGACGCGGTTCATCGAAAAAGCTTACGAGAAACAAGCGAAGGCTTGACGGGGATCCGGCGACCCGAGGGCCGGGACCTTCGCAGGGAATCGAGTTTGCGCAAGGAGAAAGACCATGCCTGAAATCTACATGAACGACTGGCCGCCCTTCGCGCCAGACGATCAGAACCGCAGGGAAGCGACCTTGGTGGCGGTCAAGCTCATGGCCAACGCCGCCCAGACGGCTCCGAACGCCGGCGGGGTTTCCCAGATCGAAGCTTCAATCGTGTACGGATACCGGGAACAGGAACAGATCGCCCGGAAGATGGAGGAGATCGGAAACACCCGTTACGCCGACACCCTGCTCGGCCGGAGGTTCCTGTACGAGGCCGTGATGGTGAGGGAGTCGGACGCCGTGCTGCTCCTCGGCAACTTCCGCGCCAAGGACACGCCCATGGACGCCAAGTGCGGCGCCTGCGGCGGGCGGCGGGACTGCTCGTTCCTGTATAGCAGGCGGGAAGCGCCGAGCGGGCTGATTGATCCTACCCGGCGACAGCACGAGACGCTCATCGACGGACCCTTGTGCGGCGTTCGGTGTCAGGATTTTGGGTACGCGATCGGATCGGCTTTGTGGATGGCCAACAGGCTCCTGGTGGACGCCAGGGCGTACATGACCGTGGGCGTGGCCGCCCTGGAACTCGGGTATCTCAGGGACTCGAGCATCTGCGTGGGCGTGCTGGCCGCTTCTTTATCCAAGAATCCCTACGTGGACGTCAACACCGACTACCACGTGATCAATCTGGGAAGACTCGTCGACGGCGTGCGCAAGCACTACGCCCTGGGCCGTCAGGCAGGAGGAGATTATCGATTCAGTGATCCGGGGCTTCAGGCCGCCAGAGCGCGGCGAAGGGAAAAGAGATCGGATCCCCAGGACGATGGAACCCCGTAGGCGTGAGAGGAGGACGTCCATGCCTGTCTACGACGCAAACCGCCTGGCTCACGAAAAACTGTTCGACATTGCCGTCTTTTGCGCGCAGTCCGCTCTGAAGGCGCCCCAGATCACCGGGAAGGTCGAACTGAAAATGCGGATCCTCACCGGAGAGGATCTGAATCCGGTCCTGGAGGCCCTGACCGTGCTTGGACGGATCGACATGTTCAATTTTCTGAGCTTCGCCACGTGGCAGAGCGCGGCCGCCCAGGGCCGCATGCCGGTCCTGCTTCTCATCGGCGCGAACGTTCGCCAGAGCGATCTCAACTATAATTGCGGAGCCTGCGGCTTTCGGACGTGTGCCGAGTTCAATCAATACTCCCGCTCCGTGAAACCTCCGCCCTACATTATGGTGAAAGGACCGGTCTGCATCTGGCGGCTCATCGACTACGCAGGCGCCTGCGACTGGGCCTGTGCCGCGGCGTGGCATCACAACATCACCAACCGGATGGAGATCGCCACGGGCTGGGCAGCCCGCGAGGTGGGGTATCTGGACGAATGCGACGTTGTGCACGGCCTCCCTCTGGGGCCCTGCACGGACCTGCACTGGTATTCCCGGGATGCTGTCACTGCCATGATGGAATACGACCTTTGGCTCGGACGGATGCACCAGAACTACCCGACCCTCTTCGGAACCTTTCCGGGGGAGGGGAGGCCGGACCTTAAGATCCGGCCGGACTGGTGGACCCAGCCCGCGGAGGTGGAAATCAAACAGATTCCCCTGGAGCAATTCGAGGCGATGTACGCCTCTGTGGAGAGCGATTTGAAAGCGATTCGGGAGCGCGTGAAAGGGCTGTCCGCGGGGCAAGGCGAGGCTGGTTCGGGAAAGGGGGAGGGGGCGGTGTGAGAGGGACTTGCGATAATTGCGGGAAAAGCGATTCCGAGGCCCGCCCATCCGGGCGGCCCTCGAGAGGGAAGGAGGATCAGTCATGGAGGAAGCCGCAGTCCTGAGCCGAAAGGGAAACGGCCCCCGGGAAAGCTGGACCGAGGGGCTCAAACGGATCCTTGGACCCGACCGCGTTCGCGAAAGCCGGGAAGATCTTGCGAAGTACTTCAGAGGCCCTGCGGACACGAGCGGTTTGGTGGCGGCCTTTCCCTCTTGCGTGGAGCACGTGCAGGAAGTGGTGCAGTGGGCCGGCGAGAACGGCATGTCGGTGTTCACCCTCCAGGATCGGTTTCTGGGGCAATGGGCGTCAGGTGGGAAAGGGGTCGTGCTGGATTTTCGGGACATGGCGAGCATCGTGAGGGTGGACAAGCGAAACCTGCTTGCCCACGTGGAACGGGGCGTCACGTTCGATGCCCTCAGGCGTGTTCTTGACGAACAGGGACTCAAGTTGGCTGCGCCGATCGGCGCCCCCACGGATTCGGTTCTCTCCAATTTTCTCTGCCGCGTGCCGGTCAAGAAGGCGACTCTTTATCCGGAGGTTCACCTTTACAATCTGCAGGTCGTGCTGGCCGACGGCAGGATTCATCGGACGGGCAGCCATGCCTTGAACGAAAAAGAAGACTGCCGGGAGGACGGCGGCCCCAGTCTGAGTCGCTGGTATTTGGGGAGCGACGACATTTTCGGGATCGTCACGCGTGGAGTGGTCTGGCTGTATCCCAAAACAGAATGCCGGGACGCGATGCTGTTTGCTGCCGAGCGTCTAGAGGAGGCGGTCGCCGTGCTGCGGGACGTTCCGCGGTGCGAGCTGGGCTGGGAATGGCTGGCGATGAACAGGCGATACGCCCAATCCTTGCTCGGGGGCAAGGATGATGATCTCCCCCCGTGGATCGTGGTGGTGGGGTTCGATCATCGCCGAAAGCTCGTCGAATACCAAAAACGAAAGGTGCTGGATCTCCTTGCGGGCAAAGGGTTGCGCCCCGTGGATGCGGAGACGTACCGGCAGGCATTCGTGACTCTGCTGGACGAGGTCTGGTACGAGGGGTCTCCGTTCGGCACGGGCTTCTACTGCGGTTGCGACAAGATGGCGAGCCTGGACCTTGCGGTCAGAAGGCACGTGGCCCAGGCCGGCCTTGGAGCCGACCAGATCGGCCATTGCCTGCTGTCCGTAAACCGTGGCCGCTGCCTTTACAGCCGCTACGAGGTGTTCGGCGCCGACGGGGTGGATCGGGCAGCGGATCTCGAGCGAGAGCTGTGCTGCAAGGGAGCCTTTTTCGATCGGCCTCGCGAGGAAGTCTGGGAAGTGGTCTCGGCAAAGGTGGAGAACCTCCGCAGACACATGCGGACCCTGAAGGGAGTGGTGGATCCGAAGGGGGTGCTGAACCCCGGCCGGTACGTTCGCATGGAGGAACAGGGGTATCGGGCGCCCACTGCGGTCTATGGGGGGCCTGGAGACACAGGGATCGTGGAAGAGAATTTGGCGCAGGTGGAGGAGAAACTCCGGTCCGTGGTCGGTCCCGAGTGGGTGAGTTCGAACCGGGCCGACCTGGCGGCTTACGGCCGCGACTTCACGATCTTCTCCGGAGAAAGGCCGAACATCGTCGTGTTGCCGGCGAGCACCGAGGAAGTCCAAGGCATAATCCGGATCGCCTATGAACACCGGATTCCCGTGGTGCCCCTCACCACGGGTTTCAACCATGGCGGTCTTACCATACCGAGAAAAGGCGGGATCCTGGTGGACTTGAAGCGGATGAACCGGATCCTCAGGATCGACGAGGAAACCATGACCGCAACGTTCGAGCCCGGGGTGCGGATGCGCTCCCTTTGGTACGAGACCCACAAGGTGTCGACCTTCCAGGGATTGCGGCTCAAACCGATTCTGCCTTTGACCTTGGGGAGCGTTTCGCTCCTGAGCAATTACGTTTCCCGAGGCGGTCCTGGCAGCGCGGTGAAGTACGGCTTTAGTTGCGACCTGACGGCAAACATGACCTGGGTCTTGCCGAACGGCGAGATCCTGCGGACCGGACCCTCGTCGGTTCCGGAGGTGGGAGATCTCGGGTTGAACTGGGGGCCTGGGCCCGACATCACCGGGATGTTTTTCAATGCCGACGGCGCCTTCGGAATCTGCAGCCAGATCACGGCCAAGCTGTACCCGGATCTGCCCTCGGAGATGATTCTTCAAACCGCCGTGTTCGACGAGGACCCCGAAGGATGCCGGAAAGCCTGCGGGATCATGTACGATGTCTGCCAGGAAAACCTGGTGGAGTTCATCTATAAGAGCCATCCGGGCGTCATGTGCGTGACCCTGGCCGGCATCATGGGCGGCAAACCCCAGGACTACCTCATGATGTCGCCGAAACATCCCCTTTTCATGATCGTGACCGGCATGGACGAGGAGGAAGTGCAAATTCGGGCAGAACTCGTCCGGGAGATTTTTGCACGCCACGAGGTCTTGGAATTCGATATGAGCATGGTCCCGCCCGAGTTCGCGGATTTCATGTCCACGGAGCCGATGAAGGCCAGCTTGGGGGTCAAGGGGAACACCGTAGGGTCCTACCGCGGCGCTTTTCAGTGGCAGGCCGGGTACATTCAGGTCAACAAGGTCCCGGAAATCAACCAGGAGTACAAGAAACTCATCCGGAAGTATTGGAAGAGTTCGGATGTGTTTACGTCCCTGGAAGGTTCGCTGACTGGAACCGACATCCAGGGGCCGCTGCCTTACGCGCGGATGGGCACGGTTGAGTTCGATTACTGGTGGGACCAGGGGAACCCGGAATCGGTCAAACGCGCCGCGGTCATGATTCGAAAGACCACCGAGATGATGTTCCGTTACGGCGTCATCCCGATCCGCAACATGTTCGGGTTCGGGGAACTGCTCATCCCGAGGCTCGAGGTGTACCGGGACCTCTTGAAAGACGTGCGGGCGGCCTTCGATCCGGCCAATCTCATGCATCCGGACGTTCTGCCCGTGACCGAGGATTACGTGTAAGGGACCGGGATTCTCAGCTCGGCCGGAAGGCCGCCCAGGAAGATCTTGGATAGAGAAGGACGCAGGATGCTCAGGACCCTCTGGAAACACCGTGTGGAATTTTACCCTTACCTGGCCATCTATCTGTTCTGGTTTCTGGGCGCGTTCCTCGGTTCTTTCCAGGTTCGCAACCGCCCTGGGATCGTGGCCTTGGGGCTGGTCACGGTTCCTTCGATCGTGCTCATCACCATCGCCACGGTCCGGACGTGGCGGGAAATCCGGGACCGGGAGACGGCTCGGGACTTTGCGCTCAGGAAAGAATAAGGGCTCCGCTCCCGTTCCCGGCCTCCGCTGCAAAGGGCTGCGGCCAGATGTATCCGCCAACCTCCGACGGAAGGGACATTCGGAAAGGGCCCTCCCCGGACAGGCCCTTTGGAGTCGCAGCTTATGGCCTTCTGGTCCTCGTGATTCTCGCTTCGACCTGGATCCATCACTTCGAGCCCCACCTCCTCAGAGTCCCGAAGAACGGAGACGTCTCCTCCTGGAGGCACCCTGCCTTCGAGGAAACGCTGCTCTATGATCATGCGACCCAAGAGCAGCGCGAAAATATTCTCGCTCAAGGCGTGGTCCTCAAGGACCAGTACGGTTTTCAGGCGGCGGGCGATCTGTTCGCCCTGCTCATGGGATGGATCTGTTTTCTTCATGCCCTTCGGCACCACGGGTTCTGGAAGGCTTCATGCTTTCTTGTGGGGTCCTTCGTGTTTACCGGGCTGGAGGAAACCATATGGATCCTTTCGGGCCGGTTCCTGGGCGGCACGGTGAAGAACCCGTTGGGGGAGCCTTTTCTCGGCACGTACTGGTTCACTCGCGGAATCTTCTGGTTCCTGGAAACACCCCTTACGGCGTGCATGGGCTGGTTTTTCATCGCCTATGCGTGTGTGCTGACTGCGGGCAAGGTCTTCCCGCGCATGGGCCTTTGGGGCAGAGCGGCTGCGGGAGGACTCATCGCCATGGGCATCGATCTCTGGGTGGATCCGGTCCAGACAGCTCCTGAGGTCATGTCCTGGGTGTGGGCCAAAGGAGACCCCCTGCTTCTGTTCGGTATTCCCCAGTACAACTTCGTCGGGTGGTTTCTATTGATCTTCCTGTTCGCGATTTTCTGGGAAGCCCTGCCGGGCCTGGAGGTCCGTCGGGGACGGACGGGAGCGACGGGGGTGTTTTTCGGGCTGGTCCTCGCCGTGCCGTTCGCAGTTTTTGCGGTCATCTGGGTTTGGATCTGTCTGCTGGGCGGCGTTCTTTCGCTCTTTGGGGTCGAAAGGGCGATCCACATCCCGCGGGGCTGGTAGATCCGCTGCGATGCTCAAGGATTTCTAACGGGGGGGGACCTCATGGCAGGCAAAATCCATGTGCTCGGAGCCGGTCTGTCCGGCATGGTTGCGGCCATCAACCTGGCGCGCGAGGGGTTTGAGGTGCTGGTCCTGGAAGGAGCCAAAGGGATCGGAGGCATGGGAGGGCTGCACCCTTCGGTCCATACGACTCCCATCGACCCGGCCTGGATGAGCACCGAAATCGGGATTGACGTGACGCCTGCCTTCCACAGGCCCAAGGGGTTTCTTCTGGGCCTTGGCGACAAGACCTTCAAGCTGAACCCTGGCCCCATGCACACCGTAGAGAGGGGACCGCGGCCGACCTCGATCGACACGCTTCTCTACGAAGAGGCCCGGAAATCGGGCGTTTCCTTTCAGTTCGGCGTCTATTTGAAAGATCTGCGGGAAATTCCCAAAGGCTCTATCGTGGCAACGGGCCTCCACACGGAAATGTTCGATTTCCTCGCAATCCCCTACGAAACGCCCCGGGGGTTCGCTTCCACCCGAAAGACCGATTGGGATACCTGGTGCGCCAGCACCCTCGCCTCGTATACGGACGATTATTTTTACGCCAACTGCGTCAATCATCTCATGTACGGGCTCCTGTTCGGCCGCAAGAAGATTACGGTTGAGAACCTGGAGGCCTGCAAGAAAGATATCCGCGAGAAGTTCGGCTTGGACCTCGAGCACTGGGAATACTTCACCGTCCGCGTCCCGACCGCGTCGGCCCGCAATCCGAGGCTCTTCCAGGATGGGTATATCCTGGCTGGAACCCTCTCCGGAGCCATGGACCCCGTGGCCCTTTTTGGGATTCACGGGGCGCTGCTTTCCGGCAAAGTCGCGGCTGTCGCGGTGCAGGACCCCGAGCGTGGATGGAAGGCCTTCCGAAGGATCAGCCGCTTTTTCCCAGTGGCCTTCTATCTGAAGCAGTTCCAGAAAAAGCTGCCCGCAAGCCCGGCGCTGATGGAATTCAGCTTGAGGCATCCCAGGCTGTTCTATCCCTTGATGATCGTCCCGTCCTTTTCGGTCCCAGGCTGGAGAGGGGGCGTCTGGAACTACGAGGTCTTTCGGGGCGCCGAGCGAGTCTCCTAGGGCCCGCTCGGGCCTGGCGTGTGACCCTTCAGGGGCGGGTGGAAAGACCCTGCGATTTTCTTGTTGACAAGCCGCACAAAGAGCATCTATGTTGGCGCTGAATAGAGTAATGAAATTTCATTATCCCATAGGGGTCCAGCATCTCGATGTCCAAGGGCTCACAGAGGAGAAGGGAACTCACGCGGGCCAGGATCCTTGCGGTGGCGAGGCGCCTGTTCAGCCAGAAGGGTTATCACAATGCCCAGGTGATGGACATCTGCCGGGAGGCGCGGATTTCGGCCGGCACCTTTTACGTTCATTTCAAGAACAAGAGGGATCTTCTGGAGCAGATCGCGCGGGAGAGTCTCGAAGAGCTGCGCAAGACCTTAAGGCGGCTCAGGGAGCCCGAGACGTCCGGCGACCTCAAGGAGAGGCTTCGGCGCATCCGGGACACCTACACAACGTATTTCGATTACGTCGAGAGGCACCCGGAGCAGATGCTCATGGTCCTGAGGGGAACTTTCGGTGTGGACCAGGACATGGACGGCGCGGCTTGGCGGTACCTCAACCGTTTTGCCGAGGATATCGCAGAGGATTTCGAGAACTGGCAAAGGCGGGGGATTTTCAGAAAATGCAACGCCCGGCTGCTCGGGCACATGGTGAACGGCATGACCCTTCAGGTGGCTCATTCCTATCTCGTGGAGAAGAAATTTACGCGGGAAGAAGCCCTGGAGACTCTCGTCGAGGTGGGCACAGCCCTTTTTCGCCACTATCTCACAGCAAAGGGGAAAAGGCTGCTCAGGTCCTAGCGAATGAATCTAGCAAATAGCTTTAGGAAATTGTTCCAACTGCTCTATTTATAAAGAAAAAGGAGTTTAGCCATGGCCGTTTTTCAGGACGTGGAAGTGATCCGGAAGATTTTTGTCGACCTTTGGACCCATCTGATCGAGAAGACCGAATTTGGACCCAAAATGCGGGAGGCTGATCTTTCGGTCCTGTATGTCACCAAAGACCCTGAGGTTTATATGTACGTGGACGGACATGGCGTCCTGTTTGGGGAAGAGGCCAAGGCCAAGGACGCGGTTCTCACCATGGCCATGTCCGGGGACACGGTGCACAAGTTCTGGCTGAAGAAGCTCAACGTTCCGAAGGCCCTGGCGCTCAGGCAGATCAAGGCCAAGGGGCCGGTTCCAAAGATGCTCAAGCTGCTGCCCTTGCTCAAGCCTGGCTACGAACTGTACGAGGAGGCCTGCCGCAAGTACAACATTCCCACGGATGTTTGACAGAGTCTTTGAGAGGGTTTTTCCGCTTTCCCTGAAACGTCTGGAGGAGTCGGTCATGGAGTACTTCGATATCAGCCTGCAGTTGACGGACGAGGATATCGAGCTTCGCAACGCGGCCCACAAGTTCGCAGAAGAGGTGATGAGGCCCATTGCCAAGCAACTGGATCGGATGAGTCCGGAGGAGGTGGTGGCTGCGGGATCGCCCCTGTGGACGTTTCTCCGGAAGGCTTACGAACTCGGCTACCACAAGATCCTTCTGCCCGAAGTCTACGGGGGACTCGGCCTGACGCCAACGCAAATCCACCTCATCAACGAAGAGCTGGCCTGGGGGTCTTTCGGGCTGAGCGTTCTGCTCGGCGTCTGCGCGTTTCCGTTCTTCGCCGCATGCCTGACCGGCGACGAAGGACTGATCGAAGAGTTCGTGGCGCCCTTTTGCGCGTGCACGGACGGGAGCATGAGGGGCTGTTGGGCCATCACGGAACCCGAACACGGATCGGACTACCTCGCCTATGAAAGCTTTTTCCGGGATCCCAAAATCCGGGGCAATGTCCAAGCCAGACTTGTGGGCGACGAGTGGGTGATCAGCGGCCAGAAGTCGGCCTGGGTTTCGGGCGGGTCCATCGCCACGCACGCTCTTCTTTTCTGCCAGATCGATCCGAGTCAGGGAATGGCGGGCGGGGGTATCTGTGTCTGCCCTCTGGACCGGCCGGGCGTCTCTCGCGGAAAGCCTTTGCGCAAGATGGGACAGCGGGATTTGAACCAGGGGGAGATCTATTTCGACGAAGTGAGGATCCCGAGACATTACATGTTTTGCGAGCCCGACTTCTATTCCCAGATGCTTGAGATGATCCTCTCTTCGGCCAATGCGGCCATGAGCATCTTTGCCACGGGCTGCGCGCGGGCGGCTTTTGAGGAAGCCCTGAAATACGCCAAGGAACGGGTTCAGGGGGGCGCTCCGATCGTGCAGCACCGGTCCATGCGGCAGCGCCTGTTTGAGATGTTCGCCAAGGTGGAAACCTGCAGGGCCTTGTCCCGGGCGGTGGTGAACTTGAATTTCAACGTCTCTCCGCCCCTTCCCGAATATTCCCTCGCGGCCAAGACCCGCTGCACCCAGATGTGCTTCGAGGTGGCCCACGAGGCCGTCCAGATCCTTGGCGGCAACGGGCTGACCGAGGAATACCTCACCGAAAAGCTGTTCCGGGATGCCCGGGCGTCTCTCATCGAAGACGGGACCAACGAGGCTCTGCTGGCCGCCGGGGGGCATATCGTGGCCCAGACGTACCCGAGAAGCGCGGCCGAGGTGTTCGAGGCGTGAGAGCCGCAGGAGAAGGCCAGGACGAAAGCAAAAAGGAGGCCAGGATGGGCGACGATGTGTACATTCTCGGGATCGGGATGATCCGGTTTTCGAAGTATCTGGAAAAAGGCGTCAAGCAGCTCACGGGGGAGGCGCTCCGGCTGGTTCTGGAGGATGCCGGCCTGGACCTTGGGGACCTTGAGGCCGCGTGGTTCTCCAATTCGAACTGGGGGTACTATAGCTTCCAGCACTCCATCCGGGGACAGGTCGCCCTTTCGGCAAACGGGCTGGAAGGAATTCCCATCACCAACGTGGAAAATGCCTGCGCCAGCGGCTCCACGGCGCTGCATGCTGCCTGGACCTCGATCCGGGCCGGCCTTTACGACTGTGTGCTTGCGATTGGGGCCGAGAAGCTCTATGACACGGACCGGGCCAAGGTCATGATGGGATTTCTGTCCGGAACGGACGTGGAGGTGGCGGCCAAAATGCTGGCCGATTTTCAGGCAGCCGAGGCAAAGCGGAAAGAACGTTTGGGGCAGGCTCAGGGTGGGTCTCAGGTCGAGCAGAAACCCGGGGGGCATTCGGCTTTTATGGATTTGTACGCCATGGGAGCCAGAAGGCACATGGAACAGTACGGGACCACGCAGCGCCAGCTCGCCGTCATTGCTTCGAAGGCCCATAACAATTCGACCTTGAACCCTCTGGCCCAGTACAACTTTCCCATGACCGTGGAAGAAGTGCTTGCGGACCGGGAGATCGTCTACCCCTTGACGCGGGCCATGTGCGCTCCGATCGGGGACGGCGCGGCAGCGGCGGTCGTGTGCAGCGAGCGGTTCCTCCGGTTCCGGGGAGGAAGTTCGAGAGCGGTGCGCATCCGCGCCTCGGTGCTGCGGTCGGGCAGGAGGGAAGGGGAGAACGACATCTGCGGCCGCGTCTCGAAGGCTGCCTACGAGATGGCTGGCTTGGGCCCCGAGGATGTGGACGTTGCTGAGGTGCACGATGCCACGGCCTTTGGGGAGCTGTATCAGACCGAACAGATGGGCTTCTGCCCGATCGGCGAGGGCGGGCCTTTCGCGGAAAGCGGTGCTACGGCATTGGGAGGCCGGATCCCAGTAAACCCGAGCGGCGGTCTGATCGCGCGGGGCCACCCGATCGGGGCCTCCGGGTTGGCCCAGATTTACGAGCTTGTCCTGCAGCTTCGGGGAGAGGCTGGCAAGAGGCAGGTGGCTGGAGCCAGGATTGCCATGGCGGAAAACGGGGGAGGGTTTCTGGGTCTGGGGGAGGCGGCCATGACAATCCATATTCTGGAAAAAGTCTAAAGGGCGAGTCGTAGGGTCAAGGCAAGGCCCTGTGCATCCAGGAGGGAAGATGGCAGAGAAGACGAAGGGTGCTGCTCAAGCCGAGTTCGTCGAGGCACTCAGGCAGAACTGGACCGAGACCGAGCGGGTCATCTTGAGCCGCAGGAGCGTCCGCCTGTACCGGAAAGAGCAAGTGCCGGAATTCATGGTCCGACGAATCCTTGAGGCGGGCAGGTTCGCTCCGTCCGCCGGGAACTCGCAGCCCTGGAAGTTCGTGGTTCTGCGGGATCCGGAGATCATTGAGGGCATCACCCGCACGGTTGTGGATATCTGCAAGAAGATGACGGGCATCCTCGAATACCGGCGCGCCGGGGCTTCGTGGCGGACGCCTTTGGTAAAGGGTTTCATCCGGCTTAGGCCCAACGACCTCCACCCGACGCCCTTCGGCGCCATGGGCATGATCGCGGACGGCAGACTGGGGCTCTGGCACGGCGCGCCGACGGTCATTCTGATCTTCAAGGACGTTCGAGGCGTTTCGAACCCGGATCTCGACTGCGGGATCGCCGGGCAGAACATGGTCCTGGCCGCTCACAGCATGGGGCTCGGCACGTGTTGGGTCGGATTCGCCAAGCTCGCTTTCGAGTACACCGACCGATGGAGGAAGCGGCTGGGCATCGAATATCCCTACAGGTTCGCGAGCAGCCTGTCCGTGGGGTGGCCCGTGGGAAAACCGGACGGAATGGTCGGCCGGCAGACCCATCCCGTGGATTGGTACGAGAACGGGCAGAAGAAAACCCTGTATTGACGGAGGAGTCCATGGCCCGGCTAGGCTTCCGAGACAGGCTTCGCGTGCCCACCTACGGAGATCCGGAACAGATCCAGCCCGGGGAGGTCGCCTTCGACCGCGACAAGTGCAGCGGGTGCGGCATCTGCGCCCAGGCCTGCCCGGCCAAGGCGATCCTCTTCGAGGACAAGCGACCTCGGCTCAAACCTCCCTCGGAGAACGAGTGCATCGCCTGCGGGGACTGCATGGCGATCTGTCCTGAGGGGGCGATCCGGGTCGTCAAGGGATATCACTATTCGGGTTTCTATAAGACCATCGATCACGGCGACATTCAGCCTCCGAGGCTGTGAGGGGCATTTTTTGTAAGAAAGGAATGGAGAGACCGATGTGTGCTGCGGTGTCCAATTGGGCGACTCTCTTAGAAGAACAGGCAGAGAAGCTCGGAGATAAGCCTTTTCTCTACTTGGTGTACGCGGACCGGTACGTGAGCTACCGGGAGATGAACGAAAACGCCAATCGGGCAGCCAACTTCTTTCTCGAGCTGGGGGCAAGGCCCGGAGACGGCGTGGCGACTCTCATGGGCAACTCGCCCGAGTTCCTCGATGTGTTCTTTGGGATTCAGAAGATCGGTATGTACGTGGTGCCCGTGAACACCTCTCTCCGGGGAGACAGCCTGGCGTATATCATCGACAACAGCGATGCCAAGTTCCTGGTCGTGGATCACGACCTGGTCGGCCTCTATCGGAGCGTTCAGGCGGAATTGCCGCAGGTCAAGCGCGTGTTGGTGAACACCCGGGAGGCGCCGGCCGGATTCAAGGTGCCGGGAGATCTTGCCGACTGGGGGGATGCTTACAGGCCAGGCGTCTCACCCGAAGCGCCCCGAATGGATATCGATCCCGACTCCCTTCTGCTCCTCATGTACACCTCCGGTACCACCGGGCTCCCCAAAGGAGTGGTTTCGCGATACAACAAGAACATCGTAGACCGCATCCGCCCCCTGGCAGCCTTCACCCTTACGCCCGACTCGGTCTATTTCACGGCCTTGGCGCTTTTTCACGGGAATGCTCTTTTCATCACCACGACCCAGTCCCTGATCGCGGGCTGCACCGTGGCGTTGAGCAAGAAATTCAGCGCCAGCAGATTCTGGGAGCAGGTCTACCGCTCCAAGGCGACCATCTTTAATACGATCGGGGCCATCATCCCCATCCTGCTGAAGCAGCCCGAGAGCCCCTACGAGAAAATGCACTGCGTCAAGACGGTCTTGTCCGCTGGATGCCCCGCCGACATGTGGGAGCAGTTCGAAAAACGGTTCGGCGTGACCCTCTGGGAGGGATACGGGGCGGTGGACGGGTCTGGAACGCTCATGAACCTAGGGAATGCGCCCAAAGGCTCTGTGGGAAAACCCCTGCTCAGCGAAATTCGGCTGGTGGACGACGAAGGGAAGGACGTTCCAGTCGGGCAGCCTGGGGAGCTCTTGTTCAGGGTTCCGCCGGACAAGAAGAGCAACGTGGAGTATTACAAGAATCCAGACGCCACCAGCCGGAAGACACGGGGGGAATGGGAATACACGGGAGATCTCTTGTACAGGGACGCAGAAGGGTACTTGTACTTTGTGGGTCGCAAGACCGACTCCATGCGAAGAAGAGGAGAGAATGTGTCCGCCTTCGAGGTCGAGAAGGCGATCCTCAAGCATCCGGCCGTTCTCGAGTGCGCGGTTTACGGCGTGCCTTCGGAACTCACCGAGGACGAGATCATGGCCTCGGTCCGCGTCGTGGAGGGCATGAAACTCGACCCGGCGGAGCTTTGGGCGTTCCTGCAGGACAAGCTGGCGAAATTCGCCGTTCCTCGCTACATCCGCATTGTCGACGACTTCCCCAGGACCGAAACATTCCGGGTGAAAAAGCACGAATTGAAGGCGATCGGCGTCACGGACGATACCTTCGATGCGGAGCGCAGGTCTTGAAACCCGTGCGGGAAGCGGCGCGTTTCGGCCTGTTCCCCCGTCTTCAAGACACCCGGAAAAAGGACTCGTCGAAGCCAGGCCTGCCTTCGTAGCGCTTCTGGAAAAAGCCGGGGTATTCGTCGAGCTTCTCCAGATGGCCGGGATCCACCTCAATGCCGGCCTGACGCAGCGCCCGTGCGATGGACGCCGGAGAAGGGGGACACCCCTTGGCCACGATCCTCTCCCGGATGTGGGGATGGTCTCGGTTCGCCTCGTCCATGCACCGGCCGATCAGGACGGTCTTCTTTTTTCCCGGAGTGGGCCCCATGGCTTTGCCCGTCAGAATCTCCACATCATCCCAGGGCTGGCCTTTCCAGGCTTTTGAGATCGCCCAGAGGGTCAAGCCATTGATGTGGGAGCAGTAGGTGCACATGGACAGATCGTACTTGCGATACGAAAGGCCCCGGATCCCCATTCTCTCCATGGGCATCGGGAGGCATCCGTCCGGCGTGTAAGGAAAATCGTACTCGTGGGGGGAAACGACCGTTTCAAGCCGTTCGCCCAGGATCAGAAGGTCCGAAAGGTCTGCGGGCCTCGACCGGTCCCGAGCCGCAAGGGCGAGATGGGGGACTTTCCCCGGATCGTAGCCGAGCACGCGGGCGCCGACCAGATCGGCCGAAAGAGGATCGGAGGATGCCAGAAGAAGGTCTGTTCGTCTCGCCGAACCATCGTACATCGGGCCGCGTTCAAGGGAGAAGATTCCGTCGATAACGGTAAGCGAGCGGGGCAGGGCCCGATGCAGCCTGGAGACCATGAAGTGGAGGTCCCTGGCAGGATCGGCGCTGTGGCAAGCCTTGCGGGACGGGATGTCGAGGAGCCCTTTGAGGTTCTTGATCCCCAGGCTCACGATGGTCTGGGCGTGACACTTGAGAACCGGCAGGTTCACCACGAAGTCGCTTTCGAGGAAATCGACGGCGAAGCTCAGCTCCACCCCGGCTCCCAAATCCACCTTTCGGAAGGGGCGCTCGAAGAGATTGACGGCCCTGACGCCGTAGCGCTGCGCCAGGGTGTTGTACCCCAGGGCCTCGAAGGCGTGGGCGGTCGTCTCCGTGTCTCCAGGCCTGTGGGTGACCGTGCCTTCGCCGATGAGGATCTCTCGGGCGCCCAGGTCCTTGAGGAGCACGATCACGTCTTCCACGACGCGGCTAGTTGTGATCACGCCCCATTTGGGAAAGGAGGTCTTGCGGGTCCAGCACACGATATTGGGCTTTAGGAAGACCCTGTCGCCGGCTCTGAAATGCTCCAGGCCTTTGCACAGTTCGATCGCCTTTCGGACCGATTCGAAGGGTTCTTGGTAGCGCACAATGGAAACGAGGGAGGTCTGCATCTGTTCGAACCTCAAGCAACCTTTTGGGCTCCAGAGCCCAAGAGCACGTTCAGGCTTTTTCGGCCACAATCCTCAACGCGGCCCGGTTCATCCTTTCGGCCAGTTCTGGGCTGGCAGCCTCGGTGTAACAGCGGAACTCGGGAGCGTTGCCGGACGGCCGCAAGTGAACGATCGAGCCGTCCGAAAAGGTCATGCGGGCGCCGTCCGTGAAGTCCATGGCCGTGACCGGACCGAACCGCTCTTCGAACCACTCCCGGGCGGCCTGCTCTCCCCCTTTTCGCAAGGTCTCCACGACCGCGCGGCCACGGTCTGTGTCGAATGGCCGCAGGAGGCCGCTGGAGGTATAGCGAGCCGGCAGTTCGGCCAGGAGCTTAGAGATGGGTTTGCCTTCGCGCCGGCTCCGGGTCAGAAGGCAAAGGATCGGCAGAATGGCGTCCCGGGTCGGCAGGGCGCGCAGCAAGCCCCGAAGCCCCGGGGCCGAAAGGTCGCTTCCGGTCAGGAACCCTCCGTTCGCCTCGAAGCCCACCACGCGCTGTCGGCCTTGTCGGAGAGCCTCTTGCATCGCCTCCACGACGAATGGAGAGCCGATCCGTGTGCGCACGACGCGCGAGAAGAGGCCGCAAATCTCCAAAGCCGTGTTGCAGCTCACCGGAGCGCAAACGGTGTCTGCGCCGAGGAATGCTGCGACCAGGATCCCGAGAATGTCCCCTCGAACGATCTTTCCCGTTTCGTCCGCCACAAGAGGACGGTCTCCGTCCCCGTCGGCGGAAACGAGGGCGTCGGCACCGTACTCCTTCACCCATTGGCTGATCTGACCTTCGTTTTCAACCGCCTCGGTGTCCACGGCTACGAACCGGTGGGATCTGCCGACCGGGAGGACTTGCGCGCCAAGGGACTCTAAAAGCTGGCGAAGGACTTGCCTCGACACCGAGGAATGTTCGTAAAGGACGACTTTCGCTCCACTAAGGCTTTCTGGGCGGAAAAAGGAAAGATAGCGGTCGAGATAGGCCCTCTGGGCTGCTTCGCTGGCCGGTCCCGTTTCGGCGCGGGGGTCGGGCAGGCTTGCTCCTTGCTCGTCGAAACGACCGGATCCGGTTGCGGCCGCGGAGGCTTCGAGCTTTTTCAATTCCTCGTACAGGCGGGTGATGCCGGCTTCGTCGGACTTGAGAACTTCGCCCCAGGGGAGATTGAATTTGATCCCGTTTCGATCCTCCGGCACGTGGCTTCCCGTGACCATAATGGATGGAATGTGGTGGAGGATTCCATAATAGAGAATAGCCGGCGTCGGAACAGCCCCGCAAAAGTCCACTTCCAAACCCTCGTCTCGGACAGCCAAGGCCACGGCGCGCAGGATTCTGGGGGTGCTTTCCCGGTAGTCTCCGGCTAGAGCGACGACGCGAGCAGAGGATCCGATCGCTTTCAAGTATTGGAGGAAGGCCCTCGTGTAGAGCCAGCATTCGCGGTCGGTCATTTCCGTAACGAGGCCCCGTACTCCGCTTGTGCCAAAACGCAAAGCCACAGGTTGTCCCCTCCCTCAAAAGGGTCGTTGGGTCCGGGTGCCGCCTCCGGTCTTGCTGCCAGGCCGCCAGCCTGTCCAGAGCTCGCCTGTCCGGTTCCCCTTATGCATTTTGGCGGATCGAGCCGTCAAAGTCATGGTCCCGCGGGAGAAGGGAAGCGGCCCGACTGGGCCAGAAGGAAAAAAGAGGGCGCCCGGCAACCCGGACGCCCTCCTGGTAGCGGGGGAAAACCTTCCGGCTTAGTACCCGCCGCCGTAGCCGCCTCCCGGAGGCATGGCCGGTTGCTTTTTCTCTTCCGGGATCTCGGCGACCAGGGCTTCCGTGGTGAGCAGCAGGGAGCCCACGCTCGCGGCATTCTGCAGGGCGCACCGGACCACCTTCGTCGGGTCGATGATCCCGGCCTTGACCAGATCGCAGAACTCCTCCTTGGCCGCATCGAACCCGAAGGCTCCCTGGCCCGCCTTGACCTTCTCCACCACGATCGAGCCTTCCCAGCCGGCGTTGCCCGCAATCTGCCGCAGCGGCTCCTCCAG
>Ga0315298_1000108_pt1 | contig 157598 bp, 148 predicted proteins | sample WHS_1_MG_FD_203077 | JGI IMG/M metagenome (GOLD analysis project Ga0315298, IMG submission 203077) | Extremophilic microbial mat communities from Washburn Hot Springs, YNP, Wyoming, USA - WHS_1_MG | ecosystem: Environmental > Aquatic > Thermal springs > Hot (42-90C) | place: USA: Wyoming...
AATGGCCGCTACCGAACACATGACAAAGCTCGAACAATCACCCGAACGGGTCAAAAGCTTTTTCCAAGATCCGAGGGTCAAATATGCAGCCTGAAAATTCAAACTTCAGCTGGCCGGATCAATAAGTTTCTTACGAAGGCGGCGGCTGCGCGATTTGTTGGATGGCATCATTGCTTTGTGTCCTTTGATTGCCGCGTTTCCCGATCGACCATTCTCAATGCGGCTTCCTGGAGCCATTCCTTGCGGCCGTATTGATATTCCAGAAAGAGACTTTCCAGCGTTGTCTCGCCTTTGATCAACTGTTTCGCCAGCCTGGCTAGAGCAATGACTTCTTCTTTGGATCTGACATCAAGCGGGGTGCACAATTCAATTCCCGTACACCACCATAAAGTCTGAATCTTCATGGCCGGGCGCACTACCAGATCAATCCCCTCTGATTCCTTGTGGCTGATGAGATCGTTGACCTTGTCATAATAGTCTCGATGGGAATCTGTCGCGGGCTGAGTTACCCAAGAAGAGACCTTTTTGCGAGAACGCCCAACCCGTTTCCATTTCTTTTCAGCATTGTCGAGGAAGCTGCCTGACGGGGCTTCCCCGGCTTCCGAAAATGCCATCGACTCGATTGCATCGTGATATGTCATGCGGGGATGAACCCACCAGACCATCACACGGCGCTTGTTCAGGATGAAGCCAACGTCATCCCACCAGGACAGGGCAAATTTGTCGGGGTAAGCATGCGGTATCATCAAGCCCTGATCGCCGAGGCGCCATTGATGGTCTCGGTGATATTGCTTCATGCGGCGGCGAAGCTGCTCATGATAAAGGCTTTTCATAGAGATCCTGGTCAGTTGTTCCTCACTCAAAAGGTCTTTTTACTTGTAGGGTTGGTCGCCTCTTTTTTAGTTGGCGCCGCTGAGGTTCTGCTTATAATTTTAGATTGTACATCCAATAAAGGGGCGCTTTTTGCAGCCAATGGCAGCAGCCAATGGTGCGGAAGAGAGCCGAAGGCGATTCGAATTCAAGAAATTCACTCTTTTATAGTCTCTTTCAACGGCATATGAGGCTGAAAGGGGTGTGTGTTTCTAACGGCATAGGAGGCTGATGCCCTCGAAAGCTAACGTTGCCGAGTACGCGGCATTCAGATTTGCGCTACTGATTGTCCGTATATACATCACATCGTATTTCTATAGACGGGAATGGTTAAGGTGCAGGAATATGAGATTTTGCTTCAAATATTCTGGGAAGTTGCTATAATCCCAGAATGAGCAAAATTCGACTACAAACCCAAGCGCAACTTTCCGCTTTCCCCGCAACAGACGACGCGCCTGCTGCTGCGATTTATGAAGAGGAACCTCTTCATATCGGAAGCGCGGATGTCGCTATTGCGCATTTAAAAGCGATGGATTGGGGCTTTACAGATGATGATACTCAATTTTTAGCACATGATCTTCATCCGTATCCGGCTAAGTTTATCCCGCAACTGCCTGGCACGTTCATATCCCGACTAAGTACCCGCGGCGAGGTTGTTTTTGATCCGTTTGGCGGAAGTGGGACCACGGCATTAGAAGCAATTCGCCTCGGTCGCCGAGCGATCAGCCTTGATGCGAACCCTGTAGCCGCCCTTATTGGCAAGGTAAAGACGGCTCGCGTTTCATCAGAGTCAACGTCAGAATTGCACCTTCTCCACGGCTCGCTGCGGGCACTACTGGAGTCATTGCCAAATGATGCTGCTGAATTGATTGCGGCCTATGGGGCCTATGCCCCTACGATCGCCAATCGTGAGAAGTGGTTCGCTGATTCTGCTTTTGGAGAATTGGCTCATATCCGCTATCGAGTCAACCAACTTCAAAATGAAACGGCACAAGACATAGCGCTTCTAGCCTTGTCTCGCACGGTATTGTCGTCATCTTTCCAAGACTCAGAGACCCGATATAAGAGTGTGCCTCGCACGGTCAACGTTGGGGAAACAACAAAACGGTACGTCAAAGAATTTGAATCAGTTATGAAGTCAGTTGCCCGTAATGCGGCAGCAACTCGCTATGGAGTTTCTCGGTTTTTGACAAGCGATGTTCGAAACCTATCCCCTAAAGATATTCCGGATGGTTCCGTTGACCTCGTGGTGACATCTCCACCTTACGGAAATGCTACGGATTATCACCTTTACCACAGGTTCCGGTTGTTGTGGCTTGGTTATGATCCTATTGCGCTTGGTAAAGTAGAAATCGGTTCTCACCTTAAGCATCAACGCGAATCAAGTGGATTCGACAGCTATTTCGCCGATATGCGTAAGGCGCTAGATGGTATTAGCCGGGTATTGAAAGACGGTCGTTATGCCGCACTCGTAATTGGCGATTCAGTCTATGATGGGCTAACCTATGCAACGGCAGACCTACTTGCCGAGTGTGCCCATGAACACGGATTTGACACAAATTGCGTTATACAGCGGCCTATTCACAAGACAAAGCGCTCGTTTACCCCGGGTGGAAGGCGTGCGTCAACTGAAAGCCTATTGATTTTGCGTAAACAAAATCGTAGAACTCTTGTTACCCTCGAAGCCCCCCCATACAAGCCTTGGCCTTACGAAATAAAATTACGGGAACGTGAAACCGTAGGCGATATTCTTCATAGTTCGTCTGCTAAGGATGAGACTACCTTTCACGTAAGCGCGGATGTTAAAGAACTCGCTCGCTGTCGCTCTTTGGTGTTCACCCATCAAATTTGCCATCCTAGTGGCTACAAAGAGCCAACGTGGCAAGCCATTCTCGAAAATGGCATGGCCGCAAACCCTAGCGCCCGCAAAGATCCGAAATACGTTACGCACGGTATTCACCCTTATAAGGGCAAGTTCTATCCACAACTGGCAAAGGGACTTATCAATCAGCTTGAGCTACCTAGCGGTGCACGTATTTTGGACCCATTCTGCGGCAGCGGAACTACGTTGCTGGAAGGACACCTTAATGGCTATGAAACGTTTGGCTGCGACTTGAATCCTTTGGCGGCTCAAATAGCACGAGCGAAAACAGCAATTCTCGAAGTCGACCCAGATGTCCTAACTGAAGTTGTCTCTTCAGTTGTGGAGGCTATTGATGCGGCCCCAGAACACCTCTCTTCGACTTTAGATCAATTCAATCCCGATTCTCATGAAGAAATAGGGCGTTGGTTTGCTACTCCTGTGGCTATCAAGTTGAACTGGTTGCTCAAGATGATTCGCTCTGGCAGCAATGGATCTGTTCGAGATTTTCTTGAAGTAGTGCTTAGCAGCATTATTCGTGAAGTATCACAGCAAGAGCCGACCGATCTTCGGGTTCGATACCGGAAGACTCTTCTTGAAGATGCGGACGTATTCAAGCTGTTTAAGGATCAATTGGCTCTACAATTTGGGCGAATTGAAAAATTTTGGAAGGTTCGTGGTTATGCGCCAAATGCATTTTTTCGGTCTCGTGCAATTTCAGGGGATAATCGGTTACGAGCCACTTATGATACGTTGGGATTGACAGAAGGATCAATTGACCTGGTGCTTACTAGCCCCCCTTATGCCATGGCGCTACCGTACATAGACACTGATCGGTTATCCCTGCTGACGCTTTTTGGCTTGGACGTGAGTGCGCGCCGCCCACTGGAAAAATCCCTTATCGGCAGCAGAGAACTCACAGTTACGACAAAGCGGCAAATTGAGGATTGCTTTCTTACCAATGAAAATTTGCCGCCTGAATGCTTGAGGTTTGTTCGAGATTTACACCAAGCGATAGAGGCTTCTCCAGATTCTGGCTTTCGCAAGCAAAACATGCCCGCGCTCATGCATCGATTCTTGATGGACATGGATGCAGTTTTTGAACAAATTTATAGGCTATGCAAACCTGGCGCTGAAACCATGGTTGTTATTGGTGACAGCAAGATGAATGTTGATGGCGTCAATATTAGAATTCCATCGACCGACCTCGCTGAGTCGATTGCTATTGCTCGCGGGTTTCAGCCGGTTGAGAGGCTCGATATTTCGGTGACGACGGAAAATCTAAAGCACATCAAGAACGCCATTACTGAAAATGTTGTACTGCGACTGAGAAAAGGATGATTGTTTGCAGGAAGAACGAGTCGCACTAAAACCATCCGAATTTGCGAGGCTGGTCCTTACCGCCGCTGGGCATAACCTGATTACATGCCGCGACCCATGCATCGTAAGATGGACTTTCTGGTGTAAAAATATTCATCTCGTAATCGATCCCATCTTCTGAACTCAGGGTCATTACAAGCACGGAATATGCTGGAACAATAGCTACTAGCGGACTTGCGGTGATGCGAATTTCACTATTTGTTGTATAGAGAATTGTATTGAGTGCGTAAGCAGCATTGAAATACAATTCCTGATCATTTTTGCCAAAGACAGTTATCCGGCATATTGGATCAGGGATGCGCTGGGGGTATGGTTTGTTTTTGCTGAACTTCGGACTGGACCACCCGCTAAATGGTATTCCGAAAAATGCAGGATTCTGCTTTATAGCTGTTGTACTGAGGTGGATCTCTCCGTTCCCGTGAGGGATGATCTGGATAGCCAGCCCCCCAACAGGTACGAATGGTTTTAGAACATCAACAACTTTTGCCTGAGCATTTATCGATTCCGCTTGCTTGACGAGAGCTTTTTTTGCCAATCCCGCCAAACTAGTAATCTTAGGCGGGATGCTGCTGGGTGGCTTAATTGGCAGTGTATTCCCATTTTTTGGCTTTTTCGCGGACGATGTACCCCATTTTTTCCCTTTCTTGGTTTCGTCCAATAGCATCTCACTTGAATCTAACTCTGCAAGCACCGCCGGAGTCAGTTCAAAGGTGGCTGGACATTTATCGGGCAGCAAAGATACAAACATCGATAAAATTTCGTCGAATACAACGTTCTCTTCAGGAAGGGCAAATCTAAGCTCGACGGCCGCTTCAAAGTTCATTTCCATGCCGCCCATCGTAAGATTATTTGAACCGATGAATGCCACGCCTTTATTCGGTCCCTTGAACCAGAATACCTTGGGGTGAAAGGTAACCTTCTCGTGTTGCGTATAGTAAACATGGTCGATATTTTCAATAGCGTATTCCAGCGCTTGTCTGCTGGTGCTCTGGAGATCAATGCCAAATATACCAGATGAAGTTTTGCCGTCCTTTTTCCACTGTACCAAGTCATCGTGCAAACGATAAAATGGACCTATTCGCGCAAACGCAACAATGAAACCAAATTCAGTAAACCCAGGTTCCCGAAAGCACTCTTTTATAACGTTTAGTAATCTACGTTTCCCCAGTGGCTGATCTAGCGGAGAAATGAAAGTGACGTTAGCCATATTGAATACAGTGTTTTGATTGACGGCGAGACTCTTCATGCGAGGAGTCAAACTAGATTCCGAATCGTAGTATATCCGAATATTTCCAGTATAAATCGCCATAGTTTAAATGTTTCGTTGGTATAAATATTGAGCAGCCCCATCAATACTCTTCCCACATACCGGCTTGATGCCGCGCTCTGCGAGTAGTCTGACGGCATGCGATGCGGAGGTTCCAACCGATTCGGCGAGATCGCGACTCAGGACGTAGCTGGATCGGAAGCGCAGCAACTCCTCTTGTGTGATGAACTTCACGTTGCCTGACGCTTCCATTCTTTCGGCCTTCAGGATTCCCTTGCGAACAAAGTGATAGGCGGCCTCCTGTTTGATGCCGAGCTCCACCGCAACCTGGGGGATGGTCATGGCGCCGTTCCTCGCCTTCTGGACCTGTTCGCCACACCATGATTTCAGTCGATCATGATCGAATATCCAGCCGGGTATTCCGGGCTGATCGGGCGAATTGGCAACGGGCATGATTTCGCGATTTTTCACGGCCCGGATTAGGGCAGGGAACAGGAAATCCTGAAGCAGCCAAAACCGCAAGGCGTGATCCATGCCGATTGTCGGGGACGATATGGTTTCAGGTGCCGGCAGGCCTTCCCCGATCGAGAGGATATCCTGGAGCGACTTCAATGAGATTCCCCATACGCCACCGGCAGTCCTGGACTGCGTGTAGGCATGGACGACATTCCACTTCAGCAGCTGGGTCATCCTGGTTTTCTTGATGTTCAGGAAGTCGGATGCTTTCGTGTGATCGACCATGTCATCCAATATTTCCTGGATGCCCGGGAGGAAGGCGCGATCGATGCACAGCATGCGCTTGTTCGATTCTGCCCGCCGCACACGCAAGTTGATCATCCCCACGTCATACATCGATTCAAGATGGCGGCGCGTGGTGCCCAGCTGCTTGGCGGCCTGGTTCAGCGGCAACCAGACCCCGCTGGATACGCCATCAGGCGAAATCCGCTTGTTCCGTCGGGTCAAGGGAACCAGCCAGTTGTTCGAGATGTGGGCTTCGAAGGCTTCACGGATGAAATCAAATTTTCTGCTGCTCATGCGGCTGAAAACATAGGAATAGAAATTCCCGTATTCCCTGGACAGCAACTTGTTGCCCGCTGGCGAATTGATCCTCCTGAGCTTGTCGAGCATCAGGTAGAAATTGCCCGGCCAGTTGACGATGATTTCGGCTGCAGCCCTGGCGAGTCTTGAAGTGACCTCAATGTTCCCCAGGTTCGGAATCTTCTGTGAGACTTTCACCTCATCGGCAAGCGCATGGGTTCCGATCACATGGATCATGTGGCAAAGCTGCTCGAGGTCGATATGCGCAATGGGGGAGAATGCATGAGGCCGATTGTCATCCAGCTTGGAAAGGATGGCCGTGGCGAGCCTCAGTTCCGCGTCTTCCGCTTTCTCAGCAGTCGCTTTGACGAGTTTTGCGCCGCAGTCGCAGGCAAGCAGGGTGCCGCGCTTCCAGGTAAGACGCTTGCCGCAGTCAGTGCATACTTCCACCAGGCGAGTCCCATGCTTCGGGCATACGGTGAAGTATCTGCACTCCCATTCGATTTTCCATGTCGGGGTCTCTTCCAGGCAATGAGGACAATACCGGCTGTTGTGCAGGTTCCAAGGCTGGATGTGGGCCAACCACTTCGATTGCAGCTGGGGGAATAGCTGCTTGAGCGGTCGTGTCGTATAGAGTCCCAGCCATTTAACCAAGCGATGGATCGAGACCTTGTCTTGTCCAAGCAGAAAATCGATGCTGCCGTAGCCGTTTCCCTCGGCGAGCCTGAAAAGATATCCCTGAAGCCCCTCCCCATAGGCGGGGAGGGGGCGATACGGTAGTTTGCTCATGATCGCCCCCTTTGCTTCATGCCGCCTTGGTTCGGCTGGCGCCCCATGACGGGGCCGAGTCGATCAAGGAAAATGGCTCGCCCGGGCGATTCAGGAATCGCAGCTTGTCCTGATCGGCTGTGAACGGGTTGAGATCCTTCGGGGCCTCGCGCCATACCTCTTCTTCGAACGCCTCAGCGAATCCCAGCTCGTCGAGACGCGAATACCCATGCCGATGCGCCAGCATGACCGCACCGTCGATGATCTTTCCCACGTAATCGATCAACCCGAAGCTCGCATAATGGAATCGCTGCGCGATCTCTGGATGGCTCAGAGAAATCGATGGCAGCGGCAGGCTTTTCTCGATCGCGCTCAAAAGTCCCCGAAACTGCTGGATTTCGCCGGGACTGCTGAAGCCGAAGGGCTTCAGGTAATGTCTCGATGAAAAGCGCCGTGCGAGCTGCACATTCATTTTCAGCACTTGGTCGCTGTAGGGGAGGCCGATCAGCACAACCGGGATACCCGCCTTGTTCAGCATATTCTTCAGCCAGTCTGTCACGCGCCCGATTTCATGCCGGCGGCCATGCTCGAAGAATTGCTGAAACTCATCGATGATGATGAGCTCGGTCTTGCACAGCTTGAGTAGATGATAGATGCGTTGGGTTTTCTGTTCTGCCGTACCCTTGTAGCTCATCGAATCCCCAAGCTCGATCAGGAACGCCTCGGCCAGATTCTTTGCAGTAGGCGCGCTGGGTGTTTCAACGCACAATACTGGTATTCTGGTTCTGTCGAGCTCGCGCTGTTGCGGATACCGGGCGGCGTACTCCTTTTTCACGGTTGTTTTTCCGGAGCCGGAGTACCCTGTTATCAGCAGACCTCCCGCATATCCAGAAGCCCGAGCCCGTTGGTGCAGCAACTCGATCCGGTCGAGGGCTTCGGTATGGATGGGGTACTGGATGGCCTGCTTGCGGCAGGAGTAATTGAGCAATTTTTGATTTGTCATGACATTTCTCCTTAGTCTTGGTGTCCATACAGCTTGTTCTTGCTAACCGAGAAGTCTGGCAGGCCCTGGTCAGCAATCATTGCGAGAACGGGCTGTGGAGCGGGTTTGGGAAGGGCCGTGGATTTCGGGGTCATTCCATCAGGCGTCACGCTGTCAATCTTGCGAAGCTTCGCAGCCTTCTTGCGCACGCCCATCTTCTTGTGCGCGACCGCAACGTCGATCATGGCCTGCAACTGGCGCTTTTTCTCCAGCAACAACGTACGGTCCATGTAGTCCCTGGCTTCATTACGCAGAGCCTGGCGGATCAGGTCGTGCTGATCGAGCGTCAGCCCTGCCGAGTATTCCTGATCGATCGCGGGAACCTTCAGATAGACCTTTTCGTCGGGATCGAAGACGTGCACAAAGAAAATGTCGTCTTCATGGTACTTCAGCGACAGTTTCAGGTTGCTGCCATGGCGGCGGTAAAGAGATTGAAGCTCGGGGCTATTGTATTTCAATCCGTTGATCTCGATGCCATAACGGAATAGCGTGCGTTCGGCCATATGCGCCGTGATGATCCACAGTTGCTCGGGGTTGGCCGGATACTCGATCAAACGCTCGCGCTCGCCCTTCTCCCACATCAGGGCCGGGGGCACGCCAATGCCCCGGTGAACCTCCTGATGATAAATCTCGACAATCCACTTATAGAGTAGGCCTAGGAGGGTTTTGAAGCCAATACAGGCGAGGCTTTCAGATGGGTATTCACCTCGGTCCCAGGTATTGGAAAATGTGGCACCGGGCAAACGATGGATGAGATCCTGGCTGATGGTCCTGAAGAAACGCTCGATAGAGCCCTTGTATTCGGGAAGTTTCGCTGGGCAGAACTGGATTTGTATGTTGAGTTCCTGGCAGGCCTTGATCAGGGAGTTGGAGTGCAATTCCATGCCGTTATCGCACACGATCAACTCCGGGATTCCTCGTGCTGGCCAGGGAAGGGTAATGTCTGGAAACGACTTCATCAGCTCATCTTTGGGCAGGATTGCCTGCCGAAGGCACTGCAAAACCGAATATGCCGATGGGTTGCCGAAGCTAACGTAGATCCCCATGATCATTCGGCTGTGTTTATCAATGATCACGGTGAGCCAAGGACGCCCATGGGGCATTTTGGTGTCTTCGTCGTAGACGATGAAATCTAGCGGCGTATGGTCGATCTCCCAGCGCTCGAGGATCTTCTGCGCTTTTTGCATCCCGAACACGCCTCTGTATTTCCGGTTTGCGGCGGCCTTACCCATTCGCGCATCGTCGACTTCGTATTTCTCGAGATTCTGGAGGTATCGATATATCGATGATCGTGATGGGACGTGAAATTTCTGGATTTGATCGGGATTCAGCTTCTGCAGTTCTAAGAGCCTGCGTGTTATTTCTTCATGCACCGCTTTCGCAGGGTATCTTTGCTGGTTGAGGAAAACTTGCTCTATGACTTCCCTGACGATTGAATGCACTTCTAGTGACCAAGGAAGGTGTCTTCCTCTCCCTTCACGGTTGTCTGCCAGCTCGACGATGCTTCCGGATTTCCATCGCCGATGCCAGCGGTAGACAGAGACTGGACTGGGAGGATTGCTGTCTCCCATTTCCTGAGCAGCTTCGAGAATTTCTTTTATGAGTCTGTTTGGAGAAGAAATCAGCTTCCCATCCTTCGTCAGCCAGTTAAGGTAGTTCTGCCGTCGACGAGCCTCCCTCTGGGCTGCTACGGGAAAAGTAGTGAGGTCACGATTGGGCAGAGCCTGGACAGGGGCTGTTTCATTTTCCTGGGAAGAATCTGGAACCCATTCGCCTTTTGCACACCCGGATAGGATCTCGCTTTCGGTGGCCTTGATGACGTCGCCTTCCTCGGTCAGCAGCAAAAGCATCCCATCCATTGTCCGGCGCTCGATGGTCCAGACTTGCTCATTCTTGAAGAAGCGGAGCCCCTTTTTAATGGAAAGTCGCATCATGATCTTCTCCTTGGAATCTGTACGAGATGCTGGTTGATGGGGATATCGGCTGGTCGAAATTGCAAAGCAGATAGTTTGCCGCGATGAGGCGGTACACCATCTTGATGTCTCCAAGCACGGCCGCTGCACCTGCGATCGTTCGCGTTGGTAAAAGCAGAAGCTTTTGCTGGGCGTCCATGAGATCGGGCTCGTCCTCTGGCCTGGGCATGTGATACCCAAGCAGTTGGAAGTTTTCCAGGCGAACCGGGTTGCGTAGTTCTTTTTCGGTCAGGATCTGGTACCAGATATCGGTTGTTTGGTAATGCGCCCTGATAGCCTCATAGCGGATGGCGATTTCGGGTTTTGCCAATTTCTTCGCCGGCTTCACTTCAATATGACTAATCAGGCCGTCAGTGAACTCCACTTCAAAGTCCGGAATGCAGTGTTTGGTTTCACCGTTAAACTGAAAGGGTATCCGGGCTGGTTGGCCCCTGTAACTGACGACTTCGGGCGAAAACTCAAGAAGCAAGATAGCATCTCGCTCCAACAGGGATTCCCAGGGGATCGTCCTGTTCATTTTCCGTGATGGAAAATATCCCCGCACGGTCCTGCCTGAACGTGTCACCACTTTGCGTACAGCCATTTGATTTCTCCTTGTTTTCCAGAATCGGGGCAGCAGCTACCCGCGATCCATAATTGATGAATCGAATTTGCCAATTTTTGGGCATGAAAATGCCCGTTGCGGGTAATTTGGGCCGCAATTTGGCAATGCTGTATAGGATTGGGCTTGACGCAGTTGGGAGCAGGGACGATACTTGCGATGTCGAGTCGGGTAGCGTCAGCTGCTCGTCAAAGGGGCAGGCCCTATCTGGTTTGCCCTTTTACATTTTTACCTCCCTGTACGGTTCGTTAATGGATACCCGGCCAGTTTTGGCTCTGGGCGCCGAATTCTTCTTCCCGTCGAAAGACAAAATCTCGGTGATCGCCCGGATCTGCGCGGGCTCGAGGTTATCTAGCTCTTCCCAAAGCTTCCGCATCATTCTGTAAATCTCTGTTGATGCATTCCCTGGCAGTACAAATTTGCGTTGAGATTCCTCGACGCTTTGGCGTAATGCTGCCTGCTCGTTTTCATCGAGATTCATTGCCACGATGAGTTTGGTCACGAATTCCTTAGTCGGCGGTCCTTTTCTGCCAAGCTCCAACCCCGAAATATAACCTTGGTCGTACTCCATCAATTGAGCCAGCTCGGTCTGGCTGACCCGATACTGCCGCCGTAAATTGTGAAAATAGATTGAAAAAGGACTCAATTCGCAGACCCGAAGTAGTCAATAATTATGGATAAAAATATAATTGATTATGATGCTGCGTGCAATAGAAAAATGAGCATAACTGATTGAAAACAAAGTAACAAAAGTGCACTTGTGTAACAAGTGTCGAGGTGTGCAACCGGGGGTTTTTGATTCAGATCAGGGGGATGTGGAAAGTATTGCTGGTACTATCTGAGCTCTTCCAATTGGAAGTTATAACGTCTCAAATTCGGTCTGCTCGTGACGCTGACGCAGTCGAACGGTTGGTGTTGTGAGAGTTGCACGTGTCGTAAGGAGTTCATACTGCGGATATAAGCGGTGGCCAGGTTGCGCACCCAATATTAGAAGGTCCAGATGTATGAATGACAGATCTATAGGATCCCAAGGCCTAAAACCAGCCGGTCTATCTGGATCTATTATTGCGGACGCGGTTAAATTTCAAATTGGTGTCAAATCCAACCTCGAACATTTCAGGGTCATTCAAGTACAGAAGCACAAGCACTTGCCCATGTGGCCCCTGCATAGCCTGCTCAAGCACTTCGTATTGGTCTGCGTCATCGTTTTCGAACCAGGTTTCTGCGGGCTGTTTCCCGATCCGGTTGCATAATTTCCCTGCATATAAAACATCGTAGGCAAAACTATCATCATCAAGGTGCTTGCGTAACCACCATCTTTTGGGCACATGAGATGCCTTGATGTGCCACTTAAGGCCAGTTTTGGTGTAGCAGGCAACAATAACAGGAAGCGTATCGAGCATTGCCAACCTGATGGACACCGCCTGCATACTGACCACAAATTGCTCGGCGATATCTTGAAGATCGTTCAGACCAGGACGGTTGGCCGCTTTGATTGCAGGCTGGAATATCGAAGTGGGCATCAGCAAGTGAGATGCGAAGGTGTCGGCCTCCCTTTCTAGCCCAATTTCAGAACTGAAGTTCTGAACAACGTCATCTGCTCTGCATCGAAAGGATTTACCCCTATGTAGCATCCAATGGCCAATTTCATGCGCGATGGAGAACCTTTCCCGGCCGCGGCTTACTGCGGGGCTCACGGTGGCGATGGCTTTATTGCCGAACCCTACCAAGGTTGCTTCACAACCGCTGAGTGGTTCATACAGAACGTCGATTCCGGCATCAAAGGCAATTGCCTCTACGTCGATATCAGCGGGGTTGGTAATACCGAATTCACTGATTAACTGCTCGGCACGTTGACCAGGCTTACCGATTGCCATGCGGCGTATCCTTTAGCCGTTGGATTTGATGGTAAAGACGAATAATGTCCTCATCAGTCATTTCACTGAGTGATCTTGCGGCCATTGTAAAGTTTTGATCGTTCATGGCTGCTTGGATCACAGCACGAGCTGTAGCTAAACTCACTTCGGAAGTTGGTTTCATGATTGGCCTACTCGCATCAAAGCCAGCACGACCGGCTGCCAAACGCCGTCGGCCCGCCCCCGCTTTGGCGTTAGTAACCATTGCCAAGTTCTCATTCCGCAAAGTAGAAGGATCATCCCCCTCAAGAATCTCGCTATCGGCCATTTCATGCAATTCCACAGCGAGTGACTTCAAAAATTCCTCGTATTCGTCTGGTTTCTTGACGTCGCTCATGCCATCTCCTTGTTTATTGCATCAAGGCGCCGCACCAATCGCTTGCGCGCTGCTTCATACATGTTCATTTCCCATCCAAGGAATTCTGCAGCCTCTTGCCCTCGAATTCCCATGGACCATGCCACAGCAACTTCTTGTAATTCGGCATCTTCGACGATAGCCTCGTGAACTGCGTTCAACAATTCGCGGGATGAGACTATGTGCTCTGGTGTCAAATCAGTACTCGGTACCACTGCTGGCCCATTATCATCTTCGCAATCGATAGGCTGTTTAAATGTTTCCACGTCGATTCGATGGTCTATAGCTCCTTCGCGTTCGCGTTCTCTGCAATTTGATGCTTCGCTGTGCATGGCATTGATCACGACTATAACGGGCGCCACATTTCGCGGGAAGCTCCTTTCCCCGCTGAACAGAGCAGTGTAAGTCTCTGAAATTAGATCTTCAGGGGATAGGAAAACCAGGCCGTTGGCATAACGGCTGGCCATGATTTTTATTCTTTTCCAGTCGGCTCCCGAAAGACCTTTCAGAGCAATTTCAATCTCGGCAAGGCTCAAGTTATTTCCCATCCCGACCCTCCATCTTGTTCTGCTTATATGACTGCCGAAAAACGTCTTGCGGACGCGCACAAAATATTTTTTTGAAGGCGTCCGCAAAACAGATGTGAGCAGTCTTAGTTATTAAGCCGCAGAACTGCATGTAATACAAGCAGGTGCAGTGTAATGCTTGCAAATTGGAAACTAAATTATGCATAAGGGCTTTATACAACTTATGCCTTCAACTACAAGGAAATTCGCAATGGAAGAAACAGCAAACTCAGATGGCCACAAAGCCATCACTATCTATATAAATGGAACCCCAAAACAGGCGGAAAAGGGGAAATTATCGTTCGCCCAAATTGTGGCCCTGGCATTTTCAAGTCCACCGACGGGCGAGAAAGTTCAATTCAGCATTCAATACACCAGAGGGCACTCAGAAAAGTCCAAGGGAACACTGGTGGAAGGTCAGTCTGTCGAAATCATAGAAGGGATGGAAATTGATGTCACGCCAACTAATCGGTCGTAGCAAGGACCTGCTGCAACTGCAGAATGAGGGTTACGACATTGAAATCCGAGCAGGCTATCTGCTGGTTAAAGATGTCCCGTATGTAAACGCAAACGGTGCGATCAAGCTAGGTACGCTTATTTCTGCACTGTGTGTAAGTGGCGACGAGACTATTCGTCCCGATACACACGTGGCTTATTGGACCGGTGAACACCCCTGTCATAGCAATAGGCAAAAAATTGACACTATCTCGAACCCCAGTCCGCCGCAAAACCTCGGGAACGGCATCCAAGCTGACTTTACATTCTCGGCGAAGGCGGATTATCGCGACTACCACCACAAGATGACAACGTATATTGGGCGCATTACAGGTGAAGCACGGGTTATCGATGCTACAGTGTCCGCTCAAACCTATCCAGTTTTACCTGTGGAGGAAGCGGAATCAGTATTCTGTTACCTGGATACGGCTTCTAGTCGTATTGGAACCGGAGCACTCAACGAACGCTTTTCTAATCAGCGGATCGGCATCGTGGGGTTGGGCGGCACTGGCTCGTATGTGCTGGACCTTGCGGCCAAGACATGCGTGCGTGAAATCCATCTATTCGACGGCGACGTATTCTCTCAGCACAACGCGTTCCGCGCTCCCGGTGCGGCGTCTATCGAAGAGCTCCGAGCAAAACCGCGCAAGGTGGCGTACCTTGCAGCAATATATGGCAAGATGCGACGAGGAATCCATGTGCATCCGTATGCAATTGATGAAGGGACAGTCGGAGAACTGCTGGGCTTGGACTTTGTTTTCATTTGCATGGATAGCGGGAAAATCAAGAAGGCTGTCGTTGCAGCACTGCTGGACGCCGAGATTCCATTCGTTGAGGTTGGGATGGGATTAGTGCGCGGAAATGGCAATCTGTCGGGTCTCATGAGGGTGACCGCAGGCACGAGCGCGGTCAGGGATGAAATCCTGAGCAAGATCAATTTCTCAGAGGGCGAAACAGATGAGAACGACTACGCCACCAATATCCAGATCGTGGAACTCAACGCCATGAACGCAGCGTTGGCCGTGATTCGCTGGAAGAAAATCTTTGGATTCTATCGCGACTCGGCAAAAGCCCACTCTTACGGGTACTCCATCGCAGCCAACGATATGATAAACGAAGTGGAAGCATGAAGCAGAAGATTACAAGGTTGCGGCATGTATATGTCGAATTTATACCGGAGTCACTTGAACCGGGGTGCCTTTTCATCTCACGCCGGTTTAGCACAGCATCCCATCTTTGTTGCTGTGGCTGTGGCACAAGGGTGGTGACGCCACTGAATCCTGCCAAGTGGAGGCTGACTGACCATGGCGCCACTGTTTCTCTGCACCCTTCCATTGGTAACTGGAGTTTCCCTTGTAGATCCCATTACATAGTAGATCATGGATTTGTCCGTTGGGCCGGGGCGATGTCCGAGCATCAGATTGCCCTTGTTCGCAGAAAAGATTCACTGGATGCAAAGAGTTATGTCACTAGGAGCAATACCAAGAAGCAAATGCAGTTGCCTGATGTGGAGCGTGTGCCTGTGCAAACAAATTCGGTGTCAGACGTGGATCATGGCAGCTTCCTATCACGGCTTGGCAACTTGGTCGTACGGTGGTTTACAGGCAAATGATCTGTAGTAGTCAGTGTTGGTTAGCGTAGCAGAAGTGATCTAGCGTGGTGATGAATGGTGTTTTGGCCGTGAAGTCGATAAAAAGAAAGGGCCTCAGTCGAGGCCCTTTGCGCAATTAGTGAAAAATTCCTACATTTTTTCACATAGGTGGGATTTTTTTCACTTTATGTGGGATCCTACAGGAGAAGCCCTAAACGTCCAGATTCCGGGCGGCGAGAGCGTTGGTTTCGATGAAATTCCGCCTGGGCTCCACTTCGTCGCCCATCAGCGTGGTGAAGATTTCGTCCGCTGCGATGGAGTCTTCTATCCTCGCCCGCATCAGCCGCCTCACCTTCGGGTCCATGGTGGTCTCCCAGAGCTGTTCCGGGTTCATTTCTCCCAGGCCCTTGTAGCGCTGGATCGCGACGCCCTTGCGGGTTTCGTCAAGCAACCAGTCCATGGCCTCCCTGAATTCCTTCACGGTTTTCTGCTGCTGCCCCTTCCTGATCGTGGCGCCTTCTCCCATCAGGGTGCGCAGTATCTCGCCGGTTTTCCTGATCTGGGCGTAATCGTTGCTTTGCAGGAAATGCGAGTCGATCTGGCTGATGTTCGCGTTACCGTGGCGTATCGTCCTGATTTCAAGGCGATAACCTTCCTCGACCGGATCGTATTCCGGCCGGATCTCGATGTTCTTTCCGGAAAGGAGGGCGATCAGCGCCTGCGAACTTTGGATGGCGGTGGCTTCGTCGGAGAGGTCGATTTTCGGTCCCTTGAGCAGCACGTGGAGCACCTCCGGTTCGACCAGATGGGCGAGCCTTGCGATGATGGCTTCCGTCAGCAGGTATTCCTTGGAGATTTCCCCGAGGGTTTCCCGGCCTATCGAAGCATCGGAGCCGGAAGGAACGAGTTCCGCGTCCTGAAGCGCCTGCTGCACCAGGAACTGCTGAAGCTCAAGGTCGTCCTTCAGATAGCGCTCCTGCTTGCCGTGCTTGATCTTGTAAAGCGGCGGCTGCGCGATGTAGACATGGCCGCGCTCGATCAGTTCGGGCATCTGTCTGTAGAAGAAGGTGAGCAGCAGGGTGCGGATATGGGCGCCGTCGACGTCCGCGTCGGTCATGATGATGATGCGGTGGTAGCGCAGCTTGTCGGCATTGTATTCGTCCTTGCCGATTCCCGTGCCGAGCGCGGTGATCAGGGTGACGATCTCCTGGGAGGAGATGATCTTCTCGAATCTCGCCTTCTCGACATTGAGGATCTTGCCCTTGAGCGGCAATATCGCCTGGAATTTCCGGTCGCGCCCCTGCTTTGCCGACCCTCCCGCGGAATCTCCCTCCACCAGATAGATTTCCGAAAGGGCGGGGTCCTTTTCCTGGCAGTCGGCGAGCTTGCCCGGCAGACCCAGCCCGTCGAGCGCCCCTTTCCTGCGGGTGAGCTCGCGCGCCTTCCTGGCGGCCTCCCGCGCTCTCGCCGCGTCGATGATCTTGGAGACGATCAGCTTGGCGTCGGCCGGGTTTTCCAGGAGGAATTCGGAAAGGGCGTTGGAAACCACTTCCTCGACCAGCGGACGCACTTCGGAAGAAACCAGCTTGTCCTTGGTCTGGGAAGAGAACTTGGGGTCCGGAAGCTTGACCGAAAGAACCGCGGTCAATCCTTCCCGCATGTCGTCCCCGGTGGTCTCGGCCTTGGCCTTCTTTGCGGCTTCGCTCGTCTCGATGTAATGGTTGAGCGTCCGGGTCATTGCCGCGCGCAGCGCAGTCAAATGGGTTCCGCCGTCGCGCTGGGGAATGTTGTTGGTGAAGCAGAGCACGGATTCCTGATACGAATCGTTCCACTGCATGGCGATCTCGACGGTGATGCCTTCCTTTTCGGACGAGGCATGGAAGATTTTGGGATGGAGGACGTTCTTGTTTCTGTTGATGTATTCGACGAAGCCCCTGATTCCGCCGGAGAAGGCGAAATCCTCTTCCTTTCCGCTCCTGAGGTCGGTCATCTTGATCTTGACGCCGTTGTTCAGGAAGGAAAGCTCCCTGAGCCGCTTGGCCAGGATGTCGTAATGGTATTCGATGTCGCCGAACACTTCCCTGCTCGGCAGGAAATGGATTTCAGTGCCGTGCCTGTCGCTCTTCCCGGTCATCTTGAGCGGCTCGACCGGCTCGCCCTCGCGGAATTCCATCTGGTAGACATGCCCGTCGCGCCGGATCGTCAGCTTGAGCCATTCGGAGAGCGCGTTGACCACGGAAACCCCGACTCCGTGCAGCCCGCCCGAGATCTTGTAGGAGTTGCCGTCGAACTTGCCCCCCGCGTGCAGCACGGTCATGATGACTTCCGCCGCGGAGCGCCCTTCCTCCTCGTGGATGTCCACGGGAATGCCGCGTCCGTTGTCGCTGACGCTGACCGAATTGTCGGGATGGACGATCACGTTGATGTCGTCGCAGTAGCCGGCGAGCGCCTCGTCGATGGCGTTGTCGGTCACCTCGAACACCATGTGGTGCAGGCCGCTGCCGTCCCCGGTGTCGCCGATATACATCCCGGGGCGCTTGCGCACCGCTTCGAGACCCTTGAGAACCTTGATGTTTGTCGAATCGTATGTGGTCATGGTTTCACGTGAAACAGGTTAAATCCGCATCGGCATGACGACATACTTGAAGTCATCCCTTCCGGGTATGGAAATGAGCACGCTGCTGTTCGAGTCTCCGAAGGCGCAATTCACGGATTCTTCGGCGAGGTTGGTCAGCACGTCGAGCAGGTAGCTGATGTTGAAGCCGATATCGAGCGGGCTGCCGCCGTAATCGATCTCGAATTCTTCCTGCGCTTCTTCCTGTTCGGTGTTGGTGCAGATGATGCGCAGGTTTCCTTCGGTGATGACGAGCCTGACGCCGCGTATCTTCTCGTTGGAGAGGATGGCGGCGCGCTGCAGCGCCTGGAGCAGGGGAATCCTGCCCATGGTCATGGTCTGCTGGTAGTTCACCGGGATGACCTTGGTGTAGTCCGGGAACTTCCCGTCGACCAGCTTGGAAATCACGGTCACGCCGGAGAATTCGAAGCGGATCTGGTTCTGCAGGATTTCGAGGGAGAGCGCATCGTCGCTGTCGGAAAGCAGCTTGGTGAGCTCGATCACGGTCTTCCTCGGCAGGATCACTTCCTGCTTTTCGTATTGGCGGTCGAGCGCGCTGCTGGCGAAGGCCAGGCGGTGCCCGTCGGTCGCTACGACCTTGAGCAGATTGCCCTCGATCACGAGCAGCAGCCCGTTCAGGTAGTAGCGGATATCCTGCTGCGCCATGGCGTACTGCACCAGAGAAAGCAGTCCCTTCAGCATCTTCTGGTTGATGACGAGCTTGCCGTTCAGCGCTTCCCCTTCGGCCAGCCTGGGAAAATCTTCCGCAGGCAGCGTCTGCAGGTTGAAGCGGCTGTGTCCGGCTTTGACCTGGAGTCGGCTGTCCTGCGTTTCCAGGGAGACGTTGCCGTTGTCCGGCAGGGAGCGCAGGATGTCCTGAAGCTTCTTGGCCCCGACGGTCACCGAAACCTTCTGGCCGTCGTCCTCGCAGGGGGTCGACGAAGTGATCTGGATTTCCAGGTCCGTGGCGGCGAAGGAAATCGAGTCGCCGCTCTTCTCGATCAGGACGTTGGCAAGAATCGGCAGGGTATGGCGTCTTTCGACCACGCCCGTGACGGACTGGAGAGGTTTGAGCAGCAAATCCCGGTTGGCTTTGATGAGTAGCATGGCTTCCTGACCTGTTATTAGTTTCTCAAAATTTGGAGCAGTGTGTTGAATTCCCTCGCGATATCCGGATTGGTCGACTTGAGTTCGACGATTTTGCGGCAGGCGTGCAGCACGGTCGTGTGGTCGCGCCCGCCGAAAGCGTCGCCGATGTCGGGCAGGCTGAGCTGCGTGAGCTCCTTGGTCAGCGCCATCGCCATCTGCCTGGGCCTTGCCAGCACGCGCGTCCGCTTTTTCGAATACATTTCCGCAACCTTGATTTTATAGTAATCCGCGACGGTCTTCTGGATATTTTCGATCGAAACCTGCCTGTTTTGCACCGCGAGAAGATCCTTGAGCGCTTCCTTTGCCACTTCCAGCGTGACGGCGTGGCCGGAGAAGCGGCAATAGGCGAAAACGCGCTTCAATGCGCCTTCCAGCTCCCGGATGTTGGAGCGAATATGCTTGGCGATGAAAAACGCGACGTTTTCGTCGAGCGCCATGTTTTCCATTTCTGCCTTCTTCAGCAGGATCGCAACGCGCATTTCCAGTTCGGGCGGCTCGACTGCCACGGTCAGTCCCCAGCCGAAACGGGAAATGAGCCGGTCTTCCACCCCTGAAATTTCCTTCGGATAGGTGTCGCAGGTGATGATGACCTGCTTGTGGGAATCGACCAGGGCGTTGAAGGCATAGAAGAACTCTTCCTGGGTTCTCGCCTTGCCGCTGAAGAACTGGATGTCGTCGATGAGGAGCAGATCGAGGGAATGATAGTACTGCTTGAAGTCGTCGAACGCCTTATGTCGGTAAGCCTTCACCACATCGGAGACGTACTGTTCTGCGTGGGTGTAGCGAATTTTCGCCTCGGGGTGGCGGTCATGCACGAGATTGCCTATGGCCTGGATGAGGTGCGTTTTGCCCAGGCCGACCCCGCCGTAAATGAAGAGGGGATTGTAGGCCGTGCCGGGATTCTCGGCGATCTGGATCGCCGCGGCCCTGGCCAGTTGATTGGCCTTTCCGGTCACGAAAGTGTCGAAGGTGAAGGCCTTGTTGAGACGGCTCTGCTCGCGATGTGGGTGCTTGCCCGCGACCTGCTGCGCCGCCGGCGCAGCTGCGGGAGCCTTCTGGCCGGGCGCTGTGCTGTCGGCGGAAACCAGGTCGAAATTGACGGGCTTGCCGAAAAACTCTTCCGCCATTTCCTCGATCCTCGGCAGGAAGCGATCCTTGATCCAGAGCATGACGAATGGGCTGGGCGAGACGAGGGCGAACGTATCTCCTGCCGGCTCCAGCCGCAGCGGCTTTATCCAGGTGTTGAATTGCTGAGCGGTCAATTCGCTTTTGAATCGCTCGAGGCAGGCATTCCAGAATTTTTCCATGGGCAGTTTCTATTTATAAACAAATAGATATGTTTTCTGGGTGGTTTTGCGAATTCCCGTATTCTAGACGCTTTTCGCCCACTTATCCACAGCAAAAGGCCAAACAGGGGAAAAAAAGAAGGTTGACAGGGATCGTCGTAAAAGGGTGTAATAAGCAGTTTTATTGATGGGGAGTCAGAATGAAGCGCACATATCAACCCTCGGTAACGAGGCGCAAGCGTACCCACGGTTTCCTGGTCAGGATGAAAACCCGCGGAGGCCGCGGTGTGATCAGGGCTCGGCGTGCCAAGGGACGTGCGAGGCTGGGCGTTTAGAGCGCCTGCCATTTATTCGTTTCCAAGATCGTATCGCTTGCTGAAGGCGGACGAGTTTTCGTCCGTTTTTAGTTTCAGGCGCGCCGTTTTCGGCGAGTTTTTCCAGGTCCAGGTCAGGCCGAACGGCGGGGAGCATCCCAGGCTGGGCATGATCGTTTCGAAGAAAACGGAAAGGCGGGCTGTCTACAGGAATCTGGCGAAGCGGGTCATCCGCGAATGCTTCCGCGCCCGGCGCGGAGAGATCGGCGGGGTGGATGTCGTCGTGAGGCTGCGCAGGCCTTTCCGCAGGGACAGGGCGGGCGAGGCCAGGCAGGAGTTGCACATACTGATAGGCAGGGTGGCCCATGTCCCGGCTCTTGATCGGACTGATTAGGCTTTACCAATATGCATTGAGCCCGTTCATCGGGCCCTCGTGCAGGTTCACACCCACCTGCTCGGAATATGCCTGCCAGGCCCTGCGCAAGCACGGTTTCTTCAAGGGCATCTGGCTCGGAGCGAGAAGGATTTCGAGGTGTCATCCCTGGAACCCGGGCGGCCATGATCCCGTCCCCTGAAACAATGGTAGAGATTTATGGACAATAAACGGCTTGTAGTTTTCATCATCTTTTCCCTCTCCATCCTGCTGCTTTGGCAGAAATGGCAGGTCGCGCATGCGCCGCAGGTTCAGGAGGCGCAGCAGGAATCCGCAGCGCCAACTCCCGATGCGAAGCTGATCGGGAAACCGCAGGCCTCCGGTCAAGGCGCGGTGGATACTTCAGCCGAGCTTCAGAAAGGGCAGACCATATCCGTCAAGACGGACGTGATGCAGGCCGGCATCAGCACCATCGGGGGAGACTTGCGCGAGCTCGACTTGCTCAAGTACCGCGATGCCAAAGATCCGGGCAAACCCTATTCTTTTCTGCACGACGAAGGCGCCAGGATCTATGTGGCGCAATCGGGGCTGATCGGGGACGGCCTGCCCACTCACAAGACGCCCTACACCTCGAGTTCGATGAAATACGAATTGCAGCCCGGGGCAGACACCCTCGAAGTGCGGCTGGAGGCGCCTGAAAGCGCCGGATACAAAGTGGAAAAAATTTACACTTTCCACAGGAACAGCTACGTCGTCGACGTATCCTACGACATCCGCAACACGGGCGCAGCCGCCATCCAGCCCTTCGCCTACTTCCAGTTGCTGCGCGACGGGGAGCCGCCCGAGGGCGCATCGAGGTTCGCCAAAACCTACACCGGGGCCGCGATCTATACCGACAAGTCGAAATTCGTGAAGGCGGATTTCGCCGACATCGCGAAAGGCAAGACGAATTACCCGACGAACGACGACAACGGCTGGGTCGCGATGATCCAGCACTATTTCGTCACCGCGTGGCTGCCGCAGGACAAGACGAAGCGCGAATACTATACTCGGCAGTTGAATCCCGATCTCTATTCGGCCGGGGTGGTGCTGCCCGTGGGAAGCATCCAGCCAGGCAAGGATGGGCGGATTACGGTTCCCCTTTATGCGGGTCCGCAGGAACAGAATCTGCTGGCCAGGACTGCGCCCGGGCTCGATCTCGTGGTCGATTACGGCTGGGTCACGGTCATCGCGAAACCGCTGTTCTGGTTCCTGTCGCTGCTCTACAGCTGGGTCCATAACTGGGGTGCAGCCATCATATTGCTGACCGTCTGCATCAAGCTGATCTTTTTCCCCCTGTCTGCGGCCAGCTACAAGTCGATGGCGAAGATGCGCGCCCTGAGCCCCAAGCTCCAGATGCTCAAGGAGCAGTATGGGGAAGACAAACAGCGGATGAACCAGGCGATGATGGAGTTGTACAAGACCGAAAAGGTCAATCCGCTCGGCGGCTGCCTGCCGATTGCCGTGCAGATTCCGGTATTCATCGCCCTTTATACGGTGCTGCTTTCCACGGTCGAACTGCGCAATGCGCCTTTCATGCTCTGGATCCAGGATCTTTCCCTGCCGGACCCTTATTACGTTCTGCCGCTGATCATGGGCATCACCATGCTGCTGCAGACGAAGATGAATCCGACTCCGCCCGACCCGATCCAGGCCAAGGTGATGCAGATCATGCCGATCGCTTTCAGCATATTTTTCTTCTTCTTCCCGGCAGGGCTGGTGCTTTACTGGCTGGTGAACAATATTCTCTCCATATCCCAGCAATGGTACATCACCCGCATGATAGGAAAGGAAACCGCCGCCGCCCATGACAAGCGCTGACACCATAGCGGCGATTGCCACCGCATCCGGAAGGGGCGGGGTCGGCGTGGTGCGGGTTTCAGGAAGCGGGGTGCGCAGCCTGATGCAGGGAATGCTCGGCAAGTCCGTCAAGCCGAGGACTGCATCCCTTTGCGGTTTTCTCGACGGAGAGGGGCGTCCCATGGATTTCGGCATAGCCCTTTATTTCCAGGGGCCGCATTCCTATACCGGCGAAGATGTACTCGAACTTCAGGGGCACGGCGGGCAGGTCATCCTCGACATGCTGCTCGAGCGCTGTCTCGAACTCGGCGCGAGGCTTGCCGAACCCGGGGAATTCACGCAGCGCGCCTTCCTCAACGACAAGATCGATCTCGCCCAGGCCGAAAGCGTGGCCGACCTGATCGATGCCTCGACCCGCAGCGCTGCCCGATGCGCGATGCGCTCCCTGCAGGGGGAATTCTCGAAAAGAATCCGTGAACTGGTGGATGCGCTCATCGAATTGCGCATGCTCGTCGAAGCCACCCTGGACTTTCCCGAAGAAGAGGTCGATTTTCTCGAGGAGCGGGATGCTGCGGGAAAATTACAGGCCATCCGCAGTCGCCTCGACAGGGTGCTGGATGCGGCGCGCCAGGGCAGCCTGATGCGCTCCGGAATCCATGTCGTTCTGGCAGGGCAGCCCAATGTCGGCAAATCGAGTCTCCTGAACCGACTGTCCGGCGACGAGGTCGCCATCGTCACCGACATTCCCGGAACCACCCGGGATGCCATTCGGCAATCCCTTGAAATAGAAGGCATTCCGGTTCATGTCGTGGACACGGCAGGGCTCAGGGAGTCGGAGGACCCCGTCGAAAAAATGGGTATGGCGAAAACCAGAGAGGCGATAGAAAAATCGGATCTGATCCTTTATCTCGCGGACAGCGCGAGTGGGCTGGATATCGAGGACAGCAAGATACTGCAAGGCCTGCCCGAGCTTCCCGTCGTGATCGTCTACAACAAGATCGACCTCTCGGGAGAGCCGCCCGGAATTGGCAAGGACGGCGCCGTTTACATTTCCGCAAAAAGCGGCGAGGGGATGGCTTTTCTGGGAAAGCGTCTGTTGGAGCTCCTTTCCCTGCACGAAATCGGCGAAAACCAGTTCATCGCCAGAGCCCGCCATGTGTCCGCACTGCGCGAGGCGGCAGAATGCCTTGCGCGCGCCGATGCCGCGGCTCAGCCCGAAATCCTTGCCGAGGATCTGAGGCAGGCTCAGGCGTCCCTGTCCAGAATCACCGGGGAATTCACCCCGGACGACCTGCTCGGGGAGATTTTCTCGAGATTCTGCATCGGCAAGTAGGTCTGTTTCACGTGAAACACGATATCCCGTCCATGAAAAGTGGAGTATCATTCCCTCCTCAATCCGGTCTTCAGAAAAATGCATTCAGCAAAGTTTGATGTCATCGTTGTGGGCGGCGGCCATGCGGGTACCGAGGCTGCGCTCGCCTCGGCCCGCATGGGCAGGAAAACCCTGCTGCTCACGCACAACATCGAAACGCTGGGGCAGATGTCCTGCAACCCTGCCATAGGCGGCATAGGGAAAGGGCATCTGGTGAAGGAAATCGACGCGCTGGGCGGGGCGATGGCCCTCGCGGCTGACGAATCCGGGATCCAGTTCCGCATACTCAATGCCAGCAAAGGCTATGCCGTTCGGGCGACGCGCGCGCAGGCGGACAGGATGCTTTACCGCCAGGCCATCCGCAGCAGGCTGGAGTCCCAGCCCAATTTGAGCCTTTTCCAGCAGGCGGTCGATGACCTGATTCTCGATGGCGACAGGGTGGCCGGCGTCGTGACCCAGCTCGGCATTCGGTTCATGGGGGATGCCGTGGTGCTCACTGCCGGCACCTTCCTGTCCGGCCTCGTGCATGTCGGCCTGAAAAATTACCGGGCAGGAAGGGCGGGAGACCCTCCCTCGATCAGCCTTGCAGCCCGATTGCGCGAACTGGCCCTCCCGGTCGGGCGGCTGAAGACCGGGACGCCCCCCAGGATCCACGGTGCCAGCATCGACTATTCGGTGCTGACTGAACAGCCGGGCGACGAACCCATTCCCGTGTTTTCCTTTCTCGGCAGCGCAGATAGGCATCCGCGCCAGGTGTCCTGCTGGATCACGCACACCAACGAAAGGACGCACCAGATCATCAGGGGCGGACTGGACCGCTCCCCCATGTTCACCGGGGTGATAGAAGGGGTGGGACCGAGGTATTGTCCCTCCATCGAGGACAAGGTCACCCGCTTCGCAGAAAAATCCAGTCACCAGATATTCCTCGAGCCGGAAGGGTTGAATACGCACGAAGTTTATCCGAACGGGATTTCCACGAGCCTGCCTTTCGACATCCAGCTGGAACTGATCCATTCCATGAAGGGGCTGGAAAATGCGCATGTCACGCGCCCGGGCTATGCCATCGAATACGACTACTTCGACCCGCAAGGATTGAAAAACTCCCTTGAAACCAAGGCGTTATCCAACCTTTATTTTGCGGGGCAAATCAACGGAACGACAGGATACGAGGAAGCCGCGGCCCAGGGGCTGCTGGCGGGAATCAATGCCGCGCTGCGCTCGCAGGGGAGGGAAGCCTGGAGCCCAAAGCGCGACCAGGCCTATCTGGGGGTGATGGTGGACGATCTCGTTACGAGGGGGGTTACCGAGCCTTATCGCATGTTCACCAGCCGTGCGGAATACCGCCTGATGCTGAGGGAGGACAATGCCGACCTGAGGTTGACGGAGCTGGGCCGCGAACTCGGGGTCGTGGACGAGGCGAGGTGGCGCGCATTTTGCGAGAAGAAGGAAGCGATCGAAAAGGAAAGCGAGCGCCTCAAGTCGACCTGGGTGAACCCCAGAATGCTGTCTGCGGCAGATGCGGAGGCCGTGCTTGGCCAGCAGATCGAGAGGGAATACAGTCTCTACGAACTGCTGCGCCGCCCCGGGGTGGATTACGAGGCGCTGATGAGGCTGGACAATGCCCGGCCGGCCGACATCGAGGTGGCGAGGCAGGTGGAAATCCAGGCGAAATACCACGGTTATATCGAGCGCCAGGAGGCCGAAATCGCCCGCCAGAGGCAATACGAGGCGCTTTGCCTGCCGCGTGATCTGGATTACAGGACGGTGAAGGGACTTTCCGCGGAAGCCCAGCAGATCCTCAACCGCCACAAGCCGGAAACCGTCGGCCAGGCGGCTAGGCTTTCCGGGATCACGCCTGCGGCCGTATCCCTGCTGCTGGTGCATCAGAAACGCGGATTTTCCGGCGATACAGAGAAAATATCGGCATGAGGCTTGAGGAGGGGCTGGCAATCCTTGGGCTGGACATGGCGGGATCTGCCGTCGGCAAGCTCCTCGCCCATGCTGCCCTGATCGAGAAGTGGAACAGGGTATACAATCTGACCGCGATACGCGACAGGGACAAGATCGTCAGCCATCATCTTCTGGACAGCCTCGCGGTTTTGCCGCACATCGAAGCTGCCCGTTGTGCGGATGTGGGCAGCGGAGCCGGGTTTCCGGGTATCCCGCTCGCCATAGCGAGGCCGGATTGGGAGATGGTGCTGGTCGAGAGCAACCAGAAAAAGGCGGCATTTCTCAGGCAGGCCGCCATCGAGCTGGGCCTGCCGAATGTCAGCGTATTTGCAGACAGGGTGGAGTCCCTGGAAGGGTCGTTCGATCTCATCATTTCCCGCGCCTTTTCGGAAATGGGAGAGTTCGTCAGGCTTTCAGGGCACCTGGTCGGACGGGGCGGGCATCTTGCCGCCATGAAAGGGCAGTATCCGGAAGAGGAGCTGTCCCGTTTGCCCTCCGGGGTTGAAGTGGAAAAGGTGATTCCCCTGAATGTCCCGGGCCTGGAAGGGGAGCGGCACCTGGTCATCATGAGCATGGAGACGGATTAGCATGGCGAGAATACTGGCAGTCACCAATCAGAAGGGCGGGGTCGGAAAAACCACCACGACCGTCAACCTTGGCGCGAGCCTTGCCGCGGCGAGGCAGAAAGTGCTGCTGGTCGACCTCGACCCGCAGGGAAATGCCACGATGGGCAGCGGCATCGACAAGAGCGGCCTCTCCCACACCATCTATCATCTGCTCCTGCAAAATCGTTCGCTCGAGGAAGTCCGGGTCGCATCCCCCGCTGGAAAGTACGACCTGATTCCGGCCAACCGGGATCTGGCCGGGGCCGAAGTCGAGCTTGTCGACCAGCCGAACCGGGAAACCCGGCTGAAGGATGCGCTGGATGCCGTGTCCATGCATTACGACTACATCCTGATCGATTGCCCTCCTGCGCTCAATCTGCTCACGGTCAACGGTTTGTGCGCCGCCCATGCGGTGATGATCCCGATGCAATGCGAATACTATGCGCTGGAAGGCTTGAGCGACCTCATCAAAACGATCAAGCGGGTGCGTGCGAACCTGAACCCCGAATTGCAAATCGAGGGACTTCTGAGAACCATGTTCGATCCTCGCAACATGCTCGCCCAGCAGGTGTCCGAGCAGCTGCAGCAGCATTTCGGCGACAAGGTTTACCGCACGGTGATCCCGCGCAATGTCCGCCTCGCCGAGGCGCCGAGTTTCGGCTTGCCGGCGATGGTGCACGACAGGAATTCGAAGGGCGCTTCGGCCTATCTGACTTTGGCCGGAGAGATCCTCAACAGGCATCATTCATAAGCAATGGAATTCAAGGCAGGGTGAAAAAATGACAAGACTGAAGGGATTGGGTAGGGGGCTTGAAGCGCTGCTCGGCGCAGAGGAATCGTCTTCCGGGGAAATGCGAAAACTCAAGGTGGGCGAGCTTCAGCCCGGGAAATATCAGCCGAGAAGCCGGATGGACCAGGATTCCCTCGCTCATCTTGCCGAATCGATCAAATCCCAGGGAATCATGCAGCCGATACTGGTTCGTCCGGTCGAATCGGGGAAATACGAAATCATCGCCGGGGAACGGCGCTGGCGCGCATCGCAGCTTGCCGGGCTGGCCGAAGTCCCGGTTCTGGTCAGGGAGGTGCCCGACGAAGCGGCGCTTTCCATGGCGCTCATCGAAAACATCCAGCGCGAGGAGCTGAATCCGCTCGAACAGGCGGTGGGGATACAGCGTCTGGTGGACGAATTCGGCATGACGCACCAGGGGGCGGCCGATGCGGTGGGTTACTCCCGCAGCGCGGTCAGCAATCTGCTTCGTCTGCTCAATCTGGCGGAGCCCGTCCAGGAACTCCTTATGCAGGGGAAAATCGACATGGGTCATGCCCGCTCCCTCTTGAGCCTCGGGCCCGCGGAGCAGATCGAAATCGGCAATCTGATTGCGAAAAAGCAGCTTTCCGTGCGCGAAGCGGAAAGGCTGGTGCAGGCGCAGCAGCAGGGCGGGGCGCGGGAGAAAAGGGCGGACCGCGACGTGCTCAGGCTTCAGGAGGAAATCTCGGCCCGTCTCGGCACGGGGGTGACGATCAGCCACGGGAAGAAGGGGAGCGGCAGACTGACGATCGAGTATTCGAGCCTGGAACATCTCGATACGATTCTGGGCAGGCTCCAATAGGGGTGTTGCCGTTTGACAGGGATGGAAAACGTTGCTAACATCCCATCGGTTGTGTGATGGCGCGATGAAGAACAATGCACTCCATGTAGTGGGGATACAAGCAATCGTCGCGATAACAAGCGCCACGGCAGCCTACTTCCTAGATAATCCACTTGCGGCCAAATCGGTTTTGTTTGGTTCCTCCGCTTCGCTGGCTAACGGGCTGATGCTGGCCTGGCATATCCGGGAAAGGCTGGATGCCGGGCATCGCGAGCCCGCCGGGCATTTGAGAGCGATGTACCGCGCCAGTCTGGAGCGTTATGGGGTGGTGACGCTGCTGCTTGTCGCGGGATTGCGCTTCCTCGGGTTTAAGCCGCTTTATGTCCTGGCGGGATTTGTTGCAGGGCAGGTGGGATTGGTCGCGGCCAGAATGCTGCGGAACGGATTTGAGAGCTGAGAAAATATGGCTAGCGAAACACTGACATCGTCGGAATATATCAGGCATCATTTGCAGAACCTGACTTTCGGGCATCTGCCGAACGGATCATGGGGCGTCGCCCAGACAGCCGAGCAGGCCAGGGAAATGGGGTTTTGGGCGCTCAACCTCGACACCTTCTTCGTGTCCTTCATTCTGGGTGCCGTGTTCCTGTTCATTTTCAGCAAGGCCGCAAAGGGTGCGACTGCCGGCGTTCCGTCGGGATTGCAGAATTTCGCCGAATGGGTGGTCGAATTCATCGAAAGCAGCGTACGCGGTTCGTTTTCGGGCAAGAACGATCTGGTTGCCCCCCTCGCACTCACGATTTTTTTCTGGATCTTCCTGATGAACTGGATGGATCTGATCCCTGTCGATTACATCCACGTGCTGGCCAATGCGGCGGGCCTTCCCTTCTTCAAGTCGGTTCCGACCACCGATCCGAATGCGACCTTCGGCATGTCGATCGGCGTGTTCCTGCTCGTGCTCTACTATAGCGTCAAGGTGAAGGGGCTGGGCGGGTTCATCGGAGAGCTGACATTGCAGCCTTTCGGCAAATTCGGATTGCCCGCCAACCTGTTTCTGGAGGGGGTGAACCTCATCTCCAAGCCTGTTTCGCTGGCACTGCGGCTTTTCGGAAACATGTATGCGGGCGAGATGATCTTCATCCTGATCGCATTGCTGCCTTTCTGGCTGCAATGGACCTTGTCCCTGCCCTGGGCAATCTTCCATATCCTGATCGTGACCTTGCAGGCGTTCATCTTCATGACGCTGACGATCGTTTATCTGGACATGGCTCACCAGGAACACCACTGATTCTTTTACCAACCTTCACTTAACTTTTAAATTACAGGAGAAAAACCAAATGGAAACGGCACAAGCACTTCTTTACGTAGCCGGCGCGATCATGATGGGTCTGGGTGCCCTGGGTGCCGCAATCGGCATCGGCGTGCTGGGCGGGAGGTTTCTGGAAGGCGCTGCACGTCAGCCCGAACTGATCCCCATGCTGCGCACCCAGTTCTTCATCGTGATGGGCCTGGTTGACGCGGTTCCGATGATTGCTGTCGGTATTTCCATGTACATCCTGTTTGCCGTGGCAGGCAAGTAAGCAAGCGGGAATTAACCGAAGAAAGAATTTGCATGAACATTAATGCAACCCTTCTCGGCCAAACGATCATGTTCGTCATGTTCGTCTGGTTCTGCATGAAATTCGTCTGGCCCCCCATCACCAACGCCATGGGCGAGCGTGCAAAGCGGATTGCGGACGGTCTTGCTGCGGGTGAGCGCGGCAAATCCGAGCTCGATCTTGCGACGAAACGCTCTCTCGAAATTCTGCATGAAGCGAAGCAGAAGGCAGCGGAGGTAATCGCTCAGGCCGAAAGCCGCGCGGCGCAAATCGTCGACGAGGCCAAAGCCGGAGCCAGGGAAGAAGGCGAACGCCTGCTGAACGGTGCAAAGGCCGAAATCGAGCAGGAAGTTTTCCGTGCCCGCGAAGCTTTGCGTGACCAGGTGGCTGCGCTTGCAGTGGCCGGCGCCGAGAAAATTCTGCGCCATGAAGTCGATGCCGCCAAGCATGCCGAGCTTCTCAAATCTATCCAGTCTGAACTGTAAAGGACCGTCATGGCGGAGATCGTTACAATAGCGAGACCCTATGCCGAGGCGGTTTTTCGCTTGGCCAAGGAAAAGGGCACCCTGGACCAGTGGTCCGGGATGCTGGAATACCTTGCGGCCGTGGCGCAGGATTCGCAGATGCAGGACTGCATCAACGACCCCAACGTCACGCCGGCAAAACTGGAGGCGCTTTTCCTTTCCATCGCTAGCGGCAAGCTCGACGACATGGGATCCAACCTCGTCAGGGAGCTCGTGCATAATGGACGGCTTTCCGTCCTGCCGGAGATATCCGTCCTCTATGAGGCATTGAAAGCCGAAGAGGGCGGCATGCTCGAGGCCAAAGTGACTTCGGCCTACCCCATGACCAAGACGCAGATCGGGGATCTGGTGAAGAAGCTCGAGGCTAAGTTCAAAAAGAAAGTCGAGGCCAGTGCGGATGTGGACCCTGAGCTGATCGGCGGAGTCAGGATCGTGATTGGGGACGATGTGATCGATGCATCGGTGCGCGGCAAGTTACAGGCGATGGCATTCGCCCTTACAAGATAGGAGTTATCATGCAGTTGAATGCATCAGAAATCAGTGAACTGATTAAAAGCAAGATAGAGGGCCTTGCGACGACGACCGAGGTGCGCACGCAGGGCACCGTCGTTTCCGTGACCGACGGCATCGTCAGGGTGCACGGGCTTCGCGACGCCATGCAGGGTGAAATGCTGGAGTTTCCCGGCAACACTTTCGGTCTTGCGCTCAACCTCGAGCGTGATTCCGTGGGCGCGGTTGTTCTCGGCGAATACGAGCATATCAGCGAAGGCGACATCGTCAAATGCACAGGCAGGATTCTCGAAGTGCCCGTCGGTCCGGAACTGGTCGGGCGCGTGGTCAATGCGCTGGGGCAGCCCATAGACGGCAAGGGCCCCATCGCAGCAAAGCTGTCTTCTCCCATTGAAAAAATCGCACCCGGCGTTATCGCCAGACAGTCGGTGGACCAGCCCATGGGAACGGGCCTGAAGTCGATCGACTCCATGGTGCCGATCGGCCGCGGACAGCGCGAACTCATCATCGGCGACCGCCAGACCGGGAAAACGGCCGTTGCGGTCGATGCGATCATCAACCAGAAGGGCAACGGCGTAATCTGTATTTATGTCGCAATCGGCCAGAAGGCGTCGTCGATTGCCAACGTGGTGAGAAAGCTTGAAGAGCATGGCGCCATGGCGCACACCATCGTGGTCGCGGCAACGGCTTCCGAGTCTGCTGCGATGCAGTACATCGCACCCTACTCGGGCTGCAGCATGGGCGAGTATTTCCGCGATCGCGGGGAAGACGCCCTGATCGTTTACGACGATCTGACCAAGCAGGCATGGGCTTATCGCCAGATTTCCCTGCTTCTGCGCCGCCCTCCGGGCCGCGAAGCCTATCCCGGAGACGTTTTCTACCTGCACTCCAGGCTGCTCGAGCGCGCTTCCAGGGTGAATGCGGACTATGTCGAAAAACTGACCGGCGGGGAAGTCAAGGGCAAGACCGGTTCGCTCACCGCGCTTCCGATCATCGAAACCCAGGCGGGCGACGTCTCGGCTTTCGTTCCGACCAACGTGATTTCGATCACCGACGGACAGATCTTCCTTGAAACCGACCTGTTCAATGCGGGCATCCGTCCTGCAATCAACGCGGGTCTTTCTGTTTCCCGCGTGGGCGGTGCTGCGCAAACCAAGGTCATCAAGAAGCTGGGCGGCGGTATTCGCCTGTCGCTGGCGCAGTATCGCGAGCTGGCAGCTTTCGCCCAATTCGCATCCGACCTCGACGAAGTGACGCGCAAGCAGCTGGAGCGCGGCAAGCTGGTGACCGAACTGATGAAGCAGCCCCAGTACAGTCCGATGAGCATCTCCGAAATGGCGGTCACGCTTTTTGCCGTCAACAAGGGCTATCTCGACGATGTCGAAGTCAAGAAGGCACTTGCTTTCGAATCGGCCCTCCAGTCCTACATGAAGAACAGTCATGCCGACCTGATGGCCAAAATCGAATCGGACAAGGACATGAAAGCCGAAACCGAGAAGTCGCTTTCCGATGCGATTCAGAAATTCAAGGAAAGCTCGGTTTACTAACTGACGGAGTCATCATGGCTGGTGGGAAAGAAATACGGACGAAGATCAAGAGCGTCCAGAATACCCAGAAGATCACCCGGGCTATGGAAATGGTCGCGGCAGCGAAGATGCGCAAGGCGCAGGACAGGATGCGTACTGCTCGCCCCTACGGCGAGAAAATCAGGAATGTCGCAGCGCACATGAGCCGGGCGCATCCGGAATACACCCATCCCTTCATGGCAGGAAGGGCGGATTCGAAGCGGGTAGGCATCATCGTGGTCAGTTCCGACAAGGGGCTTTGCGGCGGCCTGAATACCAACGTGCTGCGCCTCGTTCTGGGAAAGATCAAGGGCTGGGAGCAGGCAGGGGTCAAGGCCGATGCGACTGCGATCGGAAACAAGGGCCTCGGCTTTCTGCAAAGACTGGGCGCGAATGTCGTATCCAGCGCAACAGGATTGGGCGACACGCCTCACCTCGACAAGCTGATCGGACCGGTGAAGGTGATGCTGGATGCCTATGCCGAAGGCAAGCTGGACGCGCTTTACGTTTTTTACACCAAGTTCGTCAATACGATGAAGCAGGAGCCGGTGATGGAGCAACTGCTCCCTCTTTCCAGCGATCAGCTGGGCGGCGCCACCGGGGTTTGGGACTACATCTACGAACCCGATGCCAAATCGGTGATCGATCAGGTCTTGAGGCGCTATATCGAAGCGCTGATCTATCAGGCGGTCGCAGAAAACATGGCTTCCGAGCAGAGCGCGAGGATGGTGGCGATGAAGTCCGCGTCGGACAATGCCGGAAATGTGATCGGCGAGCTCAAGCTGGTATACAACAAGACTCGCCAGGCGGCGATTACCAAGGAACTTGCCGAAATCTGCGCGGGCGCCGCTGCAGTCGGATAAACGTTTTTATTAGATTAGGGAATAACGATGAGCCAGGGAAAAATCGTACAAATTATCGGTGCGGTGGTGGACGTGGAGTTTTCTAGGGAAGAAATGCCCCATGTATACGATGCGCTGCAAATCGCTGAAGTCAACGTGACCATGGAAGTCCAGCAGCAGCTGGGCGACGGCGTGGTTCGCGCCATTGCCCTCGGGACTACCGACGGTCTGAGGCGCGGAATGTCCGTGACCGGAACCGGCGCCCCCATCTCGGTTCCCGTCGGGCAGAAGACGCTGGGCCGGATCATGGACGTTTTGGGCAACCCCATAGATGAAGCCGGGGATATCGATCCGGAAGCGCGCTGGTCCATCCATCGCAAGGCGCCGGCCTTCGACGAACTTTCCGCATCGACGGAACTGCTCGAGACAGGCATCAAGGTGATCGACCTGATCTGCCCGTTCGCGAAGGGCGGCAAGGTCGGCCTGTTCGGCGGCGCGGGCGTGGGCAAGACGGTGAACATGATGGAACTGATCCGCAATATCGCGGCAGAACATTCGGGCTACTCTGTATTTGCCGGCGTCGGCGAGCGTACCCGCGAAGGAAACGACTTCTATCACGAAATGAAGGACTCCAATGTTCTTGACAAGGTGTCCCTGGTTTACGGGCAGATGAACGAGCCTCCCGGCAACCGTTTGCGCGTGGCGCTGACCGGCCTCACCATGGCTGAATATTTCCGCGACGAGGGCCGCGACATCCTGTTCTTCGTCGACAACATCTACCGCTACACCCTTGCCGGAACCGAAGTGTCGGCGCTGCTCGGCCGCATGCCATCGGCAGTGGGATACCAGCCGACCCTCGCGGAAGAAATGGGGCGCCTGCAGGAGCGGATCACCTCGACCAAGACGGGCTCCATCACCTCCATCCAGGCTGTTTACGTGCCTGCGGACGATTTGACCGATCCTTCCCCTGCGACGACCTTCTCCCACCTCGATGCAACTGTCGTGCTTTCGCGTCAGGTGGCTGAACTCGGAATCTATCCTGCGGTCGATCCGCTCGATTCGACTTCCCGTCAGCTGGATCCACTCGTCGTCGGCGAAGAGCATTACAATGTTGCCCGTTCCGTGCAGAACACGCTGCAGCGCTACAAAGAGCTTCGCGACATTATCGCGATTCTCGGCATGGACGAGCTTTCGCCTGAAGACAAGCTGATCGTTTCCCGCGCCCGCAAGATCCAGCGTTTCCTGAGTCAGCCTTTCTTCGTGGCCGAAGTTTTCACCGGAAGCCCGGGGAAATATGTTTCGCTCAAGGATACCCTGGCCGGATTCAAGGGGATCGTGAACGGCGAATATGACCATCTTCCGGAACAGGCCTTCTACATGGTCGGGTCTATCGAAGAAGCCGTCGAAAAAGCCAAGACTTTACAGTGAGGAACGCCATGGCAATGACCATGCATGTCGATATCGTGAGCGCGGAAGAGACCTTTTATTCGGGGCCTGCCGAGTTTGTCGCAGCACCTTCGATACTGGGCGAGGTTGGCATTTATCCCCGTCATGCACCCATGCTGACCCGAATCAAGCCGGGATCGGTCAGGGTGAAGCGCGCAATGAGCGATGAGGAAGACCTCATCTACGTCTCTGGCGGGATCCTCGAGGTTCAGCCCGACGTCGTCACGGTGCTGGCGGATTCGGCGATCCGCGGCGAAGACCTGGACGAGGCCAAGGCGGTCGAAGCGAAGCAAAAGGCTGAGGAGGCGATGAAAAATCGCGAGGCTGTGATCGAGTTTGCCAGAGCGGAAGCCGAGCTTGCCGAAGCCATCGCGCAGCTTTCCGCTATCGAAAAGCTGAGGAAAAAACGCTGATCCCGTCAGCCTGAACCAGAAAGGCAGCCTCGGCTGCCTTTTTGTTTGCGGCATCGGAACCTGTGTCATAATATCCCGTCATGTCAAACAGCGAAAAACTGAACGTTGTCATCCTGGCTGCAGGCAAGGGGACACGCATGTATTCCAGGGTTCCCAAGGTGCTGCACAGGCTTGCGGGAATTCCCCTGCTCAGCCATGTCATCAATACCGCCAGACTTCTCAAGCCGGCAGGCATTTGCGTGGTGTACGGACACGGCGGAGAGGCAGTCCCGGCGGCTTTTTCAGACGGAGATTTGCGCTTCGCTCTCCAGGAACCCCAGAACGGGACGGGCCATGCAGTGCAAATGGCGCTTCCCCACCTCGTGGAGGATGGCAACACACTGATACTCTATGGCGATGTGCCGCTTACCGGGATTGCGACTCTGGAGAAGCTGACGCAAACTGAAGGCATGGCGCTTCTGACGGCACAGATGGGCAATCCGCACGGCTACGGCAGAATCGTCAGGGATGACGACGGCAGCATCGTTCGAATCGTCGAAGAAAAGGATGCCACAAAGGAAGAGCGAGAAATCACGGAAGTGAATACTGGCATACTTGTAGCACCAACAAAAAAACTCAAGTCATGGCTCTCCGGTTTAAAGAACGATAATGCCCAGAAGGAATATTATCTGACCGATGTGATTGAGATGGCAGCAAGCGAAGGGACCCGGATAACTTCGGTTCACCCGCAGCGGAGCTGGGAAGTGATGGGCGTCAACAACAAGGCGCAGCTCGCCGAACTCGAGCGCATCTTTCAGCTTGAGACGGCCCGCGAATTGATGATGCAGGGCGTGGGCCTCGCAGACCCGGCAAGGCTGGATGTCAGGGGAGAGCTCAGTTGCGGAATGGATGTCTTCATCGACGCCAACTGCGTGTTCGAAGGGGTGGTCAGACTGGGCGACAATGTCCGAATCGGGGCCAATTCGGTTTTGAAAAATGTCGAAATCCGGGAAGGTACGGAAATCGCGCCTTTTACCCATATCGAAGGCGCAGGCATCGGCCGGAATTGTAAAATAGGACCCTACGCCAGAATTCGGCCGGGAACGACTCTTGCGGATGATGCGCATATCGGGAATTTCGTGGAAATCAAAAACAGCCGGATCGGAGCCGGGAGCAAAGCCAATCATCTCAGCTACGTCGGGGATGCGAGCGTCGGCAACAACGTCAATATTGGCGCGGGGACGATCACCTGCAATTACGATGGCGCAAACAAGCACAGGACCGTGATCGAAGACGACGCATTCATCGGATCGGATACCCAGCTGATCGCACCCGTGACGGTGGGCAAAGGCGCGACTATAGGCGCAGGATCGACGATAACCAGAAATGCACCGGAAGGCGGTTTGACCTTGTCCAGAAGCAGGCAGGTTCATATCGAAAGCTGGAAAAGGCCGAAGAAGGGATAGGCAATACCGGCCCTTGACCGATCCTGTATGCGATACCCATGCAGCTTCTCGCATATTACGGCCCTGCAGAAGGGAACGGATGTGGACAAACCGGGAAATTTTGCCAAATCGGTGACTGTGGGGTAGCTGTCACAAAAGCGCAATCGATCTGCTGATATAGTCAGCGGATGAATATCCTGATGATTTCAGACGTGTACTTCCCGCGCGTCAACGGCGTATCGACCTCCATAGAGACGTTCCGGAACGAGCTCCTGCGAAAGAATGCCGGAGTCACCGTGATCGCGCCGGCCTATGGCGAGGATGAAAGGAGGGAAGGGATCGTCCGCATTCCGTCCAGGGGTGTGATGTTCGATCCCGAAGACAGGATGATGGCATATGGAGCCATCATGGCGCAGGCGGACCTCCTCCGAAAGCAGAATTTCGACCTCGTCCACATCCAGACGCCGTTCGTCGCACACTATGCAGGCATTGCACTGGCGAAGGAACTGAACCTGCCGACGGTCGTGACCTATCATACCTTCTTCGAAGAATATCTGTTCCACTACATTCCGTTTCTTCCCGCCGAGTGGATGCGCGGACTCGCGAGGCGATTTTCCAGGAAGCAATGCAACGATGTCGATGCCGTCGTGGTGCCGTCCTCTGCGATGGCCCGGACATTAGAGGATTATGGCGTCAAAAAGCCGCTGCACATCATTCCGACCGGCATTCCGGGAGAAATGTTCGCCAAGGGCAACAGGGGAGCCTTTCGCGAACTGCACGGGATAGCACAGAACAGGCCGGTGATGCTTTTCGTGGGCCGCGTCGCATTCGAGAAAAACATCGAATTTCTGCTGCATGCGGCAAATATCGCAAGGAAGACCGTTCCGGAACTCCTGTTGATCATCGCAGGGGAGGGGCCTGCGGCAAAGTCCATCGAGAAATTGGCAAAATCCCTGCAGCTCGAAGATAACGTCAAGCTGATCGGCTACATGGACAGGGAAAAGCTGCTGAAGGACTGTTACAGCGCAGCGGATGTTTTCGTGTTTGCTTCCAGAACCGAAACCCAGGGCCTGGTGTTGCTCGAGGCGATGGCGGCAGGACTTCCTGTCATCTCGACTGCGCACATGGGAACCCGGGACATCCTGAAGCCGAATTCCGGTTCAGTGGTGCCGGATGACGATCCGCATAGCTTCGCCGGAGAGATGGTCAGGTTGCTTTCGGACGGTGAACTTCGCCGGGAACTCTCCGTGCAGGCCGGAAACTATGCCGAACAGTGGAGCGCCGCAGCGATGGCGGAAAAAATGCTGGATTTGTACGGGGGAATGATCGCAAAAAGTTCAATCGGGGCGGCTATTGCGGTAAGATAGCATGGTCTGGACAAGATCAGTCGAGCATGGCGACCATTGCGGTTTTCAATCAGAAGGGAGGGGTTGGCAAGACCACAACCACCTTGAACATTGCGTCAGCGCTCGCGATGCTGGAAAGGAACCCGCTTGCCATCGACCTTGATCCCCAAGCGCATTTGACGCATTCCCTCGGCGTCAATCAGGAGACTTCAAATGGAATATCCTCCTTTTTCAGGGACGAGCGCTCTCTGCTCGATCTGATCCAGTACCGCTCTTCGGGTCTTCGGCTCATTCCGGCCCATTCGGATCTTTCCAAGATCGATGCGCTGTTCGGAAAAAGCGGAAATGTGGCCTCGCGATTGAGGGAGGGGTTGGGGGAGAAGCTTGCCGGGGATAATTCGCCGATCGTCATCGATTGCTGTCCAATGCTCGGCATATTGTCGCTCAACGCCATTATTTCCGCCGACAGGGTCCTGATTCCAGTTTCCGCCGATTTTCTTTCCATGCACGGGGTACAGAAAGTCGTTTCCCTGCTCGACGTGCTGCAGGCAAGGTATGGGCGAAAATTCGATTTCAGAATAGTGTTGACGCGATTCAATGCGAGACGCAAGCTATCCTTCTCGATCTATGACAAGCTCAAGGACCGCTTCGGCGACAAAGTGTGCGATACCCGCATTATGGAAAACGTCAGCCTTGCCGAAAGCCCGGCCTACGGCAAGGATGTGTTCAGCTATGCGCCGAACAGTCAGGGGGCGAAGGATTATTTCGCGCTGACGCATGAGCTGGTCGAAACCGGCTTCTTTTACTGATCCGGTCTTCTCGGTTTGTGGGGTGCCCTGGAAAACAGAAAGGCATGAAGCCGCTTGGGGAGGATGCCCATGATTTTCCCGATCAGCATCATCTGCCAGGGAAATGTATAGAAAATCCGGCCCCTGGCAATAGCGCTTTCGATCATCCTGGCAGCAAGGTCGGGCCTGACCAGGAACGGCATGGGGTAGGGATTCGAGTTCGTCATCGGCGTTTCGACATAGCCCGGACAGATGGTGATCACGCCGACACCCGTTCCGAACAATTCACACCGCAAGGCCTCAAGATAGTTGATAACAGCGGCCTTTGATGAAGAGTAAGCGCTGGCACCTGGCAGTCCCCTGAAACCCGCAATGCTGGCAATTCCGACCAGCTTGCCGCGGCCCTGTCTTTTCATTTCTTCCAAATAGGGCTGGAATGTTTTGGCCATTCCGACAACGTTCGTGTCGAAAATGGCCTGGAATACTTCGATATCTGGGGCATGTTCGGTGAGCGTGCCGCAACTGATTCCGGCATTGGCGACGACGATGTCGGGACAGCCGAAGCGGGACATGAAATCTGTTGCGGCACGCTGCAAGGCATCGAGATCCCGGACATCTGCGCTGTAAATCCTCACGGAATTGGGCCAGTTCTGTTCGAAGAAGCGCAGCTTTTCGATTTGCCTTGAGATGACGCCGACCACGGCACCCTGCTCAAGATAGTGCCTGGCAAGCTGAAAGCCGATCCCGCTCGAGGCACCGCTGACGATAATGCGAAGGGGTTTTTTCACGGCGTGATCATGCGTTGCTGCTTGGCCATGTCGACAAGCTGGTCAAGCATCTCGCCCCTGGCAAGATCACCCATAACGAGATATTTCCCGTCCACGACCAGGGAAGGAACGCCGGCAATGCCAAGGCGCATCGCCAGGTCAACTGAATCGCTGATCTTCATTTGCACTTCTTTCGAAGCGTAGATCGACTCGAATTTTTTCAAATCGACTCCGTGTCTTCCGATCCAGGCGAAGAGAACATGCTCGTCGTTTAGGTTGGCTCCTCCTCGGATTGCGGAAAATATGCGCTCGCGCAGCCTGTTTTCCTGACCCAATGTTCGAAGCGCATAGTAGGTTCTTGCAAGAGGCAGCCATGAAGACCTGAAAGCCGGGATGCGTACCATTTCGACGTCGTTGCGGCCCTGGAGCCACTCCTGAAGGAAGGGTTCCAGATCGGCGCATTCGGGGCAGCCGTAATAAAAAAACTCAAACAATTCTACTTTTTTTGTTGCAGGCTGCAGCGGCGGGTCAATCGGCAGGTAATCCCTGCCAACTTCGGGTTGGGCGAAGGCAAAAACGGAGAAAAACAACAGCAGCCAGCCAGCTGCGGATTTTCCCATCAATGCCTTGCTCTGTCGGCTCTCGCCATCTGGATGAGTTTGTCGAGTTCGGTGATCGTTCCCGGAAGGGAGTTCATGAGTTCAGGGGAGGTGAGGTATTTCCCGTCAACCACGATGGAAGGTGTTCCCATGATGCCATAGCTTCTGGTCATCTGCTTTGACTTGTTCACGTTCGTCTGGGCAGTGAAGGAAGCATAGGCATTGGCGAGCTTGGCGCGATCGATACCCTGTTTTGCCGCCCAGTCGAGCAGGGTGGCCTTGTCGCCCAGATCGATGTTGCGATTCTGGACGGCATCGTAAACGGCGCCGTGCAGTTTGGGTTCGAGTCCCATGATGTCGAGGGCATAATAGGTCCTGGCAAGGCGCATCCAGTCGTCATTGAAGATGGTGGGGACATAGCGGAATTCAACGTCCCTGGGCAGCTTCTTCAGCCAGGGATCGAGGTAGCGCTGCAGGTGGTAACAATGGGGACAGCCGTAATAGAAGAATTCGAGAACCTCGATCTTCTTTCCGCTCGATGTGGGTTGTGGGGGATTGACCAGGGAATAGCCCTGGTCGGCATGTGCGAACGTAGAGCAGAAAAGAAATATCGAAAACAACAAGCCATTGAAAAGTTTCATAATGCTCCTCCGATTGATTATTGGCCCGTTTCCTTGATCTTGACGATACTCGAGGCGATGCCGTTTTGCTGCAACTCATCCCTGATTTTTCTGAGATCGTCCTCGTTCTGGTAAGGGCCGATGCGGACTCGGTATTTCGACTCGCTCCCGGCTCCCGTCTGGATTTCAGACTCCAGTCCGATCATGGCGAGTTTGGCCTTCATGTTATCGGCATCCTCCTTTTTCTGGAAGGAGCCGGCCTGCAGATAATAGCTTTCCGTAGTGGGCGTCGCAGGAGCGGCGGGAACCGGCTCCGATGCGGCGTTTTGAGCTGCGGGATTTTCCTGGCCGGGAAGAATCTTGTAGAAATCGAACCTGGGCTTTTTGTCGTCAGGCGGGGTGGTTGCGGCCTGGGGTGCCGGTGGGGCGGCCGACTGCTTTTCGTCAGGTTGCTCATGGCTGACGAAGGGGCTGGGCATCTTGTTGATGTACCAGGCCATGCCGAGCGCAACTGCGAGACCGAGAATGAAACCGATCAGGATGCCTGCGAACATCGATCCGCCGCGTTTCGGCCCGGAATTCGATTTTGGTTTGTAGTCTCTGCTCATAAAGGCTCTCTTGTTACATTTTTTCGGGGGCGCTGACGCCGAGAAGGTTCAGACCGTTTCTGATAACCTGCTTCACCGATGCGATCAGGCAAAGGCGCGCAAGTTTGATGGGCTCTTCCGGTACCAGGAAATGAGAGGCATTGTAGTAGCTATGGAATTCCGATGCCAGCTCCTTGAGGTAGAAGGCGATCAAATGGGGAGATAGTTCCCTGGCGGCGCATTCGACCAAGTCCGGGTAATCGATCAGGCGCTGCAGCAACTCCAGCTCATGTTTATCCGAAAGGTGGGTGGCATCCGCTTCGAGCAGGCTTTCCGGATTGCCGCCCCATTGTTCCAGTACGCTGGCGATCCGAGCATGGGCATACTGGACATAATACACGGGATTCTCGTTGCTTTGCGATTTCGCGAGATCGAGATCGAAATCCAGATGCTGGTCGCATTTGCGCAAGACATAAAAGAAGCGCGCGGCGTCGTTGCCGACTTCCCGCCTCAGTTCCCGCAGCGTGACAAATTCGCCGCTTCGGGTGGACATGGAGGCCTTCTTGCCATCCCGGTAAAGCACGGCGAACTGGACGAGCGCGACCTGAAGTTTTTCTGCAGGCGCCCCTGCCGCCTGAAGCGCTCCCTTCACGCGAGGGATGTAGCCATGATGGTCGGCGCCCCAGATGTCGATGATGCGATCGAAGCCGCGCTCGATCTTGTTGAGATGGTAAGCGATGTCCGAGGCGAAATAGGTGTAAAGGCCGTTTTCACGCTGGACCACCCGGTCCTTCTCGTCGCCGAAGCGGGTCGAGCGGAACCATTTTGCGCCGTCCTGAAGGTAGATGTTGTCGCCTTCTGCGAGCTTTTCGATGGCGCGCTCCACCATCCCGCTGTCGAAAAGCGATTGCTCGGAGAACCAGGAATCGAAAACGACACCGAATTCCAGGAGATCGTTGCGGCAATCTCCAAGTTGTTCGTTCAAGACGAAGTCGTGAATGTACTGATAATCCTGGCCGAGCAGCTTTTTCGCATTCATGATCAGGCTGTCGAGATAGGCGTCTTCATTCGACCCATCCGACACGGGGATGTCGTAAAGAACGGCGCCTATCGGGTGCTTGTAGCGTTCGCCGTGCGCCTCAAGGATAAGGCGTGCCATGTCCCGGACATAGCTTCCCTGATAGGCGTTCGGCGGGAACAGGATGTCGATGCCGACGAGTTCGAGATAGCGCAGCCAGGTCGAGAGCGTCAGGATGTCCATCTGCCTGCCGGCATCGTTGACATAATATTCCCGCGTAACCTCGAACCCGGCTGCGCTCAGCAGATTCGCAAGGCTTGCCCCGAATGCGGCGCCGCGCCCGTGGCCGACATGCAGGGGGCCGGTGGGGTTGGCCGAGACGAACTCGACCTGGACCTTTTGCCCCGCCCCGAGAGCGCATTGCCCGAATTCGTCCCCGCTTTGCAGAATATGCTTCAGGATGCGCTGCTTGGACGATTTTTTCAGGAAAATGTTGATGAATCCCGCTCCGGCGATTTCAACCTTGTCGATATGCTCCGATTCGGGAAGTCCTTCCAGAATGCTTGAAGCGACCTGCCTGGGGTTTTGCTTGAGCGATTTGGCCAGCTGCATGGCGATATTGCAGGAATAGTCGCCATGGGTGGAGAGTTTCGGCCGCTCGAGATGGATATCCGGGCTGTCTGGGGAAATCCGGGTTGCCGCCTGGGAAAAAAGCGCAACGAGATGGGTTTTGAAGTCGGGTGTCATAAATATGCTCTGTTGTTGCAATTATATCGTTACAGGAGCCTAAAACTCTAGGGGATCGACATCGACATGCCATCGCACCGTGCGAGTTGCTGCGGGGTTCATCTTCGACAGCAGCAGCTTCAAAAAATTCTGCAGCTTCTGACGGGAAGGCGACTGGAACAGGATTTGTGCTCTTTCCATGTTGCCCAAGCGGGCCATGGATGCCATTGCCGGATCGAAAATCGTGACATCCTGCCCCAGGGGCGATGCGATGGTCCTGACCTGTTCCAGGAAGGCCATCGCCGTTTCGAGCGACATGGATTCCGCGCGGATCAATGCCTGATGGACATAGGGGGGAAAGCCTGCGGCAGCCCTTTCTTCGAGCAGCATGGCAGCGATGGCTTCGTAATCGTGTTGTTTCAGCGCACCATACAGGGGATGATCCCGGAATTCGGTCTGGATCAACACTTCCCCCGGGGAGCCTGCGCGCCCTGCCCGCCCCGAAACCTGGGTGAGCTGCGCGAAAAGACGCTCGGAAGCCCGAAAATCGCTGCTGTAGAGGGAGGCATCGGAATTCAATATGCCCACCAGCGTCAGGTTCGGAAAATCGTGCCCTTTCGCCAGGATCTGCGTCCCCACCAGAATGTCGGCTTCATTGCGATGAATCTTCCCGAGCATTTCGGTCCATGCGTGCTTCTTCCGGATGCTGTCCCTGTCGATTCTGAGAATTCTGGCCTCGGGGAAATGATCGAAAAGCTCGGATTCGATGCGCTGCGTCCCATGTCCGACAGGCTTCAGATCCAGATTGCCGCATTCCGGGCAGGACCGCGGAATGCTTTCCTCGAATCCGCAGTAATGACAGCGCAGACGCCTGTCCTTCAAATGCAGCACCAGACGACTGGTGCAGCGCTTGCAGTTGGGTGTCCACGAGCAGGAACTGCAAATCAGCGCGGGGGAATAGCCCCTGCGATTCAGGAAAACGAGACTCTGCTCGCCCCTTTCCAGTCGAATCGAAATGGCTCCGAGAAGCTTCTCGCTCAGTCCGCCCTTGCGCTTTTCCGTTCGAAGATCGACGAAATGCACCTCCGGGAGCATGGCATTCGGGATCGCCCTGTCCTTGAGTTCGAGCAGCTTGTAGCGTCCCCGCTGCGCGCTGTGATAACTTTCGAGGGAGGGCGTGGCAGAACCGAGAATGACCGGAACGGATTTCTGCTTGGCCCTGAATACGGCGACATCCCGGGCACAATAGCGCAAGCCATCCTGTTGCTTGAAGGAGGCATCATGCTCTTCGTCGACGATGATCAGCCCCAGGTCAGGCAGGGGCGTGAAAATTGCGAGCCGCGTGCCCAGGATTATTTTCGCTTCGCCCGCTTGCGCTTTTAGCCAGTTCTGCAGCCGCTCGGTATCGTTGAGTCCGCTGTGCAGGCTCACGAGGGGCGTATTGGGAAACCTCGATCTGAAAGCGTTTTCCAGATGCGGGGTGAGATTGATTTCAGGAACCAGAAACAGGACCTGTTTCCCGGATTGCAGGATTCCGGCGATGGTTTGAAGATAAACCTCGGTTTTCCCGCTTCCCGTTATGCCGTACAACAGCCAGGGATGAAATCCACCCGGAGTTTCGAGAATGCGAGCCAGGGCGTGCTGTTGTCCGGCATTCAGGGTCGGGGAGGAGGCGATTTCCAGAGCTTGAGTTTTAGCAGGGGTTTCTTCCAAAAGGCCCTGATCGAGCAGCCTCCTGAGTGCAGCCAGAGAGAATGCCGCCCTGATCGATTCGAATTCAAGCGTGCCTTCCTGTCTGAAGGATTCGAGCAACCTGTTCATGTTTTTGCCGCGTACCTGGGCAAGGCGCCCTGTTTCGGTCAGGCAAAAGAAGCGGGGCCGCTTCAATTCGACCGGCTTTGTCGTCTTCAGTCCGGCAGGTAGCGCATTCAGGATGACTGAGCCGATCGGGTGATGGTAATAGTCGCTGCAAAAGCGGAACAGGTCGAGCAGGCTTCGGTCCAGGGGGGGGATGTCCCGGAATATCCTGGTAGCGCTTTTCAGCCGGGTCGCCGGAATTTCGGAACGGGATTCGACATCAAGCAGGACGCCGACGAGGAGCTTGTTTCCGAAAGGCACAGTCACCCGGGAGCCGATATCATTGACCGTGGCGTCTCCTGCCAGGTAATCGAACCGGGTGGAGAGCGGAACATCCAGGGCGACCTTGATGATTTTGGGCGGACTATCCAATTTGATCGGGAATGCTCGAATCCGGTTTAGGCTCGTTCGTTAGGGTTGATTCTAGAAAAACGATACAACCTGTTTATTTAAAGGGACAAAAAAAGTTACTCACAAAAGCTGTTGATAACTTTGTGGGTTACTCGGCATATTACTGCTAAGTTTTTATCGCAGAAGGCGATCGTGCCATTGCCTAATAATTAGGCCGAATAATATACCAAGTCAAATCAAATGGTTATTTATATTTTGCCGATTTCACGATTTCCTCTTCCGGTTTTTCAGGAAATGTGCATAAGTCGACATTGATGCTGCAGAAATGCATGTTTGAAAGCAGAAAAAGGCCGCTTTACTGGGAGGCGACCTCGTGGTATTTCCGGCTTGAAGAATGGACGGTTTCGATCATCAGCCCGGCATTTGCAGGGTCGGTATATTGGGAAATCCCGTGGCCCAGATTGAAAACATGCCCGCTGCCATGCCCGAAGCTTTCCAGCACTTTTTCGGTCTCCCTGACGATACTCTCCGGGCTGGAGAACAGCACAAAGGGATCGAGATTGCCCTGCAATGCGACCCTGTCGCCGACAAGGCGACGCGCCTTGCCGATATCCATCGTCCAGTCGAGCCCCACCGCATCGCATCCTATGGAAGCGATTTTTTCTATCCAGAGGCCGCCGCCCTTGGTGAAAACGATATTCGGGATTCTGGCGCCGCCCCGGGTCTTGTGAAGGGAGGCGACGATCTTTTCCAGATAGGCGAGCGAGAATTCGGCATAGGCCGATTCCGACAATGCTCCGCCCCACGAATCGAAAATCATCACCGCCTGGGCGCCCTGTTCGATTTGGGCGTTGAGATAATCCGCGACGGCCCGAGCGTTGATTTCAAGGATATGGTGCAGCAGATCGGGCCTGCGATAGAGCATCGTCTTGGTGTGGAGAAAGTCGCTGCTGCTACCGCCTTCGATCATGTAGCAGGCCAAGGTGAAGGGGCTTCCGGAAAAACCGATCAGGGGAACAGAGCCCGCCAGCGCTTTGCGGATCTGGCTGACCGCATCCATGACATAACCCAGATGGGCGGAAGGATCGGGCACAGCCAGGTTCTTGATTTCCCATTCATCCCGCAGCGGGCGCTCGAATTTCGGACCCTCTCCCTCCGCGAAATAAAGCCCCAGCCCCATCGCGTCCGGGACGGTCAGGATGTCCGAGAAAAGGATGGCCGCATCCAGCGGAAATCGGGCGAGCGGCTGCAGCGTCACTTCGGTTGCGAGGTCGGGATTCTTGCAAAGCGAAAGAAAACTCCCGGCGCGGGCTCGCGTCTGGTTGTACTCGGGCAGGTAGCGCCCGGCCTGCCGCATCATCCAGACGGGCGTGTAGGGTACGGGCTCCCGCAGCAGCGCGCGGATGAAGGTGTTGTTCTTGAGTTGGGTCATTTGATTTGCCGGTTGGTCATCTGGGAAGCTCGGAGCGCCCCATGAGAAATTCGTCGACGGATCGGGCTGCCTGCCGCCCTTCCCGGATGGCCCAGACTACGAGCGATTGCCCCCGGCGCATGTCTCCCGCCGAGAAAATCTTGGGAACGGAGGTCTGGTATTTCAGCGTGTCCGCCTGCACGTTGCCGCGGGAATCGAGTTCGACGCCGAGCTCGGCGAGCATGCCGGCATGCACGGGATGCAGATAACCCATGGCAAGCAGCACGAGATCGGCTTCGAGTTCGAATTCAGACCCGGGAACTTCCTGCATCTTCATGCCGCCCTTGTCGTCGGAAACCCATTCGACGCGAATGCCGTGCAGCTTTTCGACTTTCCCGTCGCGCCCGCTGAAATATTTCGTGACGACGCTCCATTCGCGCTCGCAGCCCTCTTCCTGGGAGCTGGAGGTGCGCAGTTTCATCGGCCAGTTTGGCCAGGTGAGCGGCCTGTTTTCCTGAACCGGCGGCTTCGGCATGACTTCAAGCTGGGTAACAGAGCTCGCGCCCTGCCTGATCGAGGTTCCGACGCAATCGGACCCGGTATCTCCACCGCCTATGACGATGACATGCTTTCCCTTTGCCGATATCTGGGCTGGCAGTATGTCGCCCGCATTTTTCTTGTTCTGCGGGATGAGAAAATCGAGGGCGAAATGCACGCCGTCGAGTTCCCTTCCGGGAATGGGAAGATCGCGGGGGGCTTCGCTTCCTCCGGTCAACACCACGGCATCGTATTCTTCTGCCAGTTTCTTCGCGGGAAAATCGACGCCGACATGCTGGTTAACCCTGAACTCCACGCCTTCCAGCTTCATCTGTTCCATGCGCCGGTCGATATGCCGCTTTTCCATTTTGAAATCGGGAATGCCGTAACGCAGCAGGCCGCCTATCCTGTCACTCTTTTCGAATAGGGTGACGTCATGTCCCGCCCGCGCAAGCTGCTGCGAGCAGGCGAGGCCTGCAGGGCCCGAGCCGACAACCGCGACTTTCCTGCCGGTCTTTTGATGCGGGATCTGGGGCTCGACCCAACCTTCCTCCCATGCCCTGTCGATGATGGCATGCTCGATCGATTTGATCGCCACGGCATCGTCGTTGATGTTCAGCGTGCAGGCCGCCTCGCACGGGGCGGGGCAGATCCTTCCGGTGAAGTCGGGAAAATTGTTGGTGGAATGCAGTACCGCAATGGCCTCCTTCCAGCGGCCCTTGTAGACGAGATCGTTCCAGTCCGGAATGATGTTGTTCACCGGGCACCCCGAATGGCAGAAAGGAATGCCGCAATCCATGCATCGCGCGCCTTGCTGACGCATTGCATCTTCGGGAAGGGGGGAAACAAATTCGTGGTAATGACGGATGCGCTCCTCGACCGGGGAGGCTGGTTCGTTGGCGCGTTTGATTTCCATGAATCCTGTCGGTTTGCCCATTACGCAGACTCCAGTACGGCTTTTTTGTTTCCCATTTCGGCAAGTGCACGCCTGTATTCGGTCGGCATGACTTTGACGAATTTGGGCAGGTATTGTGCCCAATTGTCGAGTATGGCCCGGGCCCTTGCGCTTCCCGTATGGGTGAAATGGTTCGAAATCAGCCTGCGCAGCAGCGCTTCGTCGCTTTGCCCCAGATGATTCACGCGAACCTTTCCGTGAGATTCGAGCTCTCCCTGCTGGGTGGCGTCCAGAGTGGCTTCTTCTTCGGGAACAGGCTCGAGTTCGACCATGGCCATGTTGCAGCGCTGCTCGAAATTGTTCTGCTCGTCGAGTACGTAGGCAATGCCCCCGCTCATCCCGGCGGCGAAATTGCGCCCGGTTTGCCCGAGAACCACGACGATTCCGCCCGTCATGTATTCGCAGCCGTGGTCTCCCACGCCTTCGACGACAGTGGTGCAGCCGGAATTCCGCACTGCGAAGCGCTCTCCGGCAACGCCCCTGAAGTAGGCCTCCCCGCTGATCGCACCGTAAAGCACGGTATTGCCGGCGATGATGTTCTCTTCGGGAACGATTTTGCATTCGCTGTCCGGATAGATCACGATCCTGCCGCCCGAAAGACCTTTCCCGACATAGTCGTTGCCATCGCCTTCGAGCTCGAAGGTGACGCCTGCAGCCAGGAAGGCGCCGAAGCTTTGCCCTGCCGTTCCCCTGAATTTCACGTGGATGGTGTCGTCGGGAAGTCCGGCATGACCATGACGCTTGGCCACCTTGCCGGAAAGCATGGCTCCTGCGGAGCGGTTGACGTTGCAGATTTCAGTCTCGATTTTGACTCGCGTGCCGTTCTCGATCGCAGCGCTTGCTTCGCGGATGAGCTTGTGGTCGAGGGCCTTGTCCATGCCGTGATCCTGGTATTCCTGATGATAGCGCGCAACATTTGCAGGGACGTCGGGCTGATGAAGCACTTTGGAGAAATTCAGCCCTTTCGCCTTCCAGTGGTTGACGGCGCGACGCACATCGATCAGATCGGTTCTTCCGATGAGCTCGTCGAATTTCCGGATGCCCATGCTGGCCATGTATTCGCGCACTTCTTCGGCGACGAAAAAGAAATAATTGACGACATGCTCGGGCTGCCCGGTGAATTTCCTGCGCAACGCTTCATCCTGGGTGGCGACGCCGACCGGACAGGTGTTGAGATGGCATTTGCGCATCATGATGCAGCCTTCCACCACGAGCGGTGCGGTTGCAAAACCGAATTCGTCTGCGCCAAGCAGCGCGCCGATCAGCACGTCCCTTCCGGTTTTCATCTGGCCGTCCACCTGTACGGCGACCCGTCCGCGCAAACGGTTCAATACCAGGGTCTGCTGTGTTTCCGAAAGCCCGAGCTCCCACGGCGTTCCGGCATGCTTGACCGAACTCAGGGGGCTTGCGCCGGTTCCGCCGTCGTAGCCGGAGATCGTGATATGGTCGGCTTTCGCCTTGGCAACACCTGCCGCGACGGTGCCCACTCCGACTTCGGACACCAGCTTGACGCTGACGCTCGCTTCGGGATTGACGTTCTTGAGATCGTGGATCAGCTGGGCGAGATCCTCGATCGAATAGATGTCGTGATGAGGGGGGGGGGAAATCAGCCCGACTCCGGGCACGGAATGGCGCAATTTGGCGATATATTCGCTCACCTTGTGCCCGGGCAGTTGTCCGCCTTCTCCCGGCTTCGCTCCCTGGGCCATCTTGATCTGCAACTGGTCGGCATTGACCAGGTATTCCGCGCTGACGCCGAAACGGCCGGCGGCGATCTGCTTGATGGCGGAGCGCATCGAGTCGCCGTTGGGCAGGGGCTTGAACCTGACGGGATCCTCTCCGCCCTCGCCGGTGTTGGATTTGCCGCCTATCCGGTTCATGGCGATCGCCAGCGTGCTGTGCGCTTCCTTGGAAATGGAGCCGAGAGACATTGCGCCGGTGGCGAAGCGCTTGACGATTTCCTTCGCAGGCTCGACTTCATCCAGGGGGATGGGGTTGCCGGTCCGAATATCGAAAAGCCCGCGCAAGGTCATCAATTGCGCGCTCTGGTCGTTGATGAGCTTGGCATATTCCTTGTAGGTCTTGAAATTGCCGGAGCGGGTTGCGTGCTGCAGCTTGGAGATGCTCTCCGGGGTCCACATATGGGGTTCTCCCCGGATCCTGAAGGCATATTCGCCGCCGACATCGAGCGCACTTTCGTACAATGGGGAGTCGCCGAAAGCGAGGCGATGGATTTCGGCAGCTTCTTCAGCAACCTCGGCAAGGCCGATGCCTTCCACCTTGCTGGACGTGCCGGGGAAATAGCGCTGGATGAATGCGGAATTCAACCCGATGGCCTCGAAAATCTGGGCGCCGCAATAGGACTGGTAGGTCGAAATGCCCATTTTGGACATGACTTTCAAAAGCCCTTTCGATACGGCCTTGATGAAGCGCTTTTTTGCTTCGTTGGCGGAAAGGTCTCCGGGAAGAAGCTCCGTCATGTTCGCGATGGTCTCGAAAGCGAGCCAGGGATGAACGGCTTCAGCCCCGTATCCTGCAAGCAGCGCGAAATGGTGCACTTCGCGCGCGGAGCCGGTGTCTACGACCAGCCCGGCGCTTGTTCTCAGGCCTGTCCTGACGAGGTGGTGATGCACGCTTGAGCTGGCCAGCAGCGCCGGAATGGGGATGTGCTTTTCACTCACGGTCCGGTCGGAAAGAATCAGGATGGTGATGCCTTCGCGCACCGATTTTTCTGCGGCATCGCAAAGCGCGGCAAGAGCGGCTTCCATTCCGGCTGCGCCCTGGCTGGACGGGTAGCAGATGTCGAGGACACGGGAGACGAAGCGGCCATTCGTCAAATCGGAAATTTTCCGGATTTTTTCAAAATCGGCAGTCGAAAGGACGGGCTGGCTCACTTCCAGCCTCGGCTGGGGTTCGGTGTCTTCCACGCCGAGCAGGTTGGGCTTGGGCCCGATGAAGGAAACCAGAGACATCACCAGCTCTTCCCTGATCGGATCGATCGGAGGATTCGTGACCTGCGCGAAAAGCTGCTTGAAGTAATTGTAAATGGGCTTGAGCTTGTTCGACATCACGGCGAGCGGCGAATCGTTCCCCATGGAGCCGGTCGCTTCCTGGCCTGTCGCAGCCATCGGCTGCATCAGGAACTTGATATCTTCCTGGGTGTAATCGAAGGCCTGCTGGCGGTCGAGAAGCGCAGCCGTGAAGCGTGTTTCGGATTCGACTTCGGGCAGATCCGAGAGCAGGAGCCTGGATTTTTCCAGCCACTTCCCGTAGGGTTTTTGGGCCGCAAGCGTGTCCTTGATTTCCTGGTCGTCGATGATGCGGCCCGCCTCGAGGTCGATCAGGAACATTTTCCCGGGCTGCAGGCGCCATTTCTTGACAATGCTGCCCTGGGGGATGTTCAGCACGCCCATTTCGGAAGCCATGACCACGAGGTCATCGTCGGTGATCAAATAGCGCGCGGGCCTGAGGCCATTCCTGTCCAGCGTCGCTCCGATCTGTCTGCCGTCGGTGAAGGCGACCGCAGCCGGGCCGTCCCACGGCTCCATCAGGGCGGCATGGTATTCGTAGAAGGCGCGCCTTTCCTCGTCCATCAGCGGATTGCCGGCCCAGGCCTCCGGAATCAGCATCATCATCGCATGGGCGAGGGAGTAGCCTCCTGCGACGAGCAGTTCGAGCGCATTGTCGAAGCAGGCGGAATCGGACTGCCCTTCGACGATCAGCGGCCAGATTTTTTCGAGGTCTTCTCCCAGTATCGGGGAGGACATTGCTTCGTGACGCGCGGTCATCCAGTTGACGTTGCCGCGCATGGTGTTGATTTCGCCGTTGTGCGCGATCATCCTGAAAGGATGGGCGAGATCCCAGGTCGGGAAAGTGTTGGTCGAGAAGCGCTGGTGCACGAGGGCAAGTGCCGATACGACGCCCTTGTCCCGGAGGTCGGGATAATATTCCCCCACCTGGTCGGCCAGAAGCATCCCCTTGTAAACAAGGGTTCTGGATGACATCGAAGGGATGTAGAAGGCTTCTTCCAGGGCCAGCTTTGTCACCGCATGCTCGATGCGCTTGCGGATTACGAAAAGGCGGCGCTCGAAGCTGTTCGCGTCCTTGCAGGCGCTTCCTATGAAAACCTGGCGGACGAAGGGCTCCACTTTCCTGACCCCTTCACCGAGTCCTGTGTTCTCGGTGGGCACGTCGCGCCAGCCGAGCAGGGATTGGCCCTCTGCTGCGATATGCCGGGCTATGATCGCTTCGCAGGCTGTCCTGGCCGACTCGTTCCTGGGCAGAAAAAGCATACCGACCCCGTATTCGCCTGGGGACGGAAGGGTGAAATTGCATTGCTGCCTGAAAAAGGCATCCGGAATCTGGATCAATATCCCGGCACCGTCGCCTGCCAGAGGGTCCGCTCCCGTCGCGCCCCTGTGGGTGAGATTCTTGAGGATTTGAAGCCCCTGGCTGACGATGCTGTGGCTTTTAATGCCCTTGATATGGGCGATAAAGCCTACCCCGCACGCATCGTGCTCGAAACCTGGATCGTACAAACCCTGCCTTCCCGGCAACGTCAAGTGGCTCAAGTTCTACCTCTTATCAATAAGCTATCGAAAGCAAGACCTGCCGGCCCTGCAACCCCCGTATCCACAAGGGAAAGTTTTTGATTCTACCTTTTCCGCAGAATCACTTCAACCACGAACCTCAAAAGGGGATTTCTTCGACAGCGAACAGGCGGCGGTGTTCCCGGATGGCATAGCGGTCGGTCATTCCCGCGATGTAGTCTGCAGTGACCCGCATGATGTCGCCCCCCATTTCGGCCTTTTCCTGAAATTGGGCCGGGAGGAGGCGGCTGTCCTGCGTGAAGGCATGGAACAGGTCGGACACGATGCGGCGGGCCTTGACGCTCATGCGCGTTACCTTGTAGTGCTGGTAAAGACGGGTTCTCAGGAACTGTTTGAGCTCACGCTGCGCTTCGCGCATTTCCGGGCTGAAGGCGATGAGCGGCGGCGAGGTTCTCGCTTCATCGATGTCTTTCGGCATGGCTGACCTGATGTTGCAAAGGCTCTGCTGCGTCAGGTCGATGACCTGGGAATTGATCATGCGGCGGACGGTTTCATGGATCAGCCTTCGCCCCATAATTTCAGGATAAGCTGCTCTTGCCGTTTCGAAATGCCTTGCGAAAATCGATACCGACGAGAGCTGGTCGAGCGTGATGAGGCCGGAGCGCAATCCGTCGTCGACATCGTGGTTGTTGTAGGCGATTTCGTCGGCAAGGTTGGCGAGCTGCGCTTCCAGTCCTGGCTGCTTCTTTTGCAGGAAGCGTTCCCCGATATCTCCCAGCAAGGCGGCATTTTTTGCGGAACAATGCTTGAGTATCCCCTCGCGCGTTTCGAAGCTCAGGTTGAGCCCGTCGAATGCACCGTAGCGCTCTTCCAGGAGATCCACGACGCGCAACGATTGCAGGTTGTGTTCGAACCCGCCATGGGATTGCATGCATTCGTTGAGCGCATCCTGCCCCGCATGCCCGAAGGGGGTGTGACCGAGATCGTGTGCAAGCGAGATGGCTTCCACGAGATCTTCATTGAGTTGAAGATTGCGTGCTATGGACCTGCCTATTTGTGCAACTTCGATGCTGTGCGTCAGGCGGGTTCTGAAAAGATCGCCTTCATGGTTGACGAAGACCTGGGTTTTGTATTCCAGTCGCCTGAATGCGGATGAATGGATGATCCTGTCCCGATCCCGCTGGAATTCGGTGCGGCCTTCCGGACGATCTTCCGGAATGAGCCTGCCCCGGCTGTTTTCAGGACTTGCGGCGTAAGGGGCGAGTTCAGCCATGGATTTCGAGAACATTGGAGAGGGCCTTGAGGGGGATGTCCGATTTGACGCAGGCCTGCCCGATTCTTTCCAGGACGATGAAGCGCATTTTCCCGCCTTCGACTTTCTTGTCGAGTTCCATGAGTTGAAGGTAGCGTTCGACGCCGATGTCAGGTGCGACAGTGGGGAGTCCCGCGTGCTCGAAAAGGCGGGTGATACGCTCGACATCAGGCGCGTCCAGCATGCCCAGTTCGAGAGAAAGCTTCGCGGCAAGGACAGTCCCGGCAGCGACGGCTTCGCCGTGCAGCCAGTTGCCGTAACCCATGGCGTTTTCAATGGCATGGCCGAAAGTATGTCCGAGATTGAGCAGGGCGCGCTCTCCGGATTCCCTTTCATCGCGAGCGACGACGAGGGCCTTGTTCTCGCAGGAGCGCGAGATGGCGTAACTCAATACTTCGGAGTTGCGCCCGAGCAGCCCTTCCATGTTTTCTTCCAGCCATTCGAAAAAAGGCAGATCCCGGATCAAGCCGTATTTGATGATTTCGGCAATGCCCGCCTTCAGCTCCCTTTCGGGGAGCGTGTCCAGGGTGTCGATGTCGGCAAGGACCAGCCTCGGCTGGTAGAAGGCGCCGATCATGTTTTTTCCCAGGGGGTGGTTGATTGCGGTTTTTCCACCGACGGAGGAATCGACCTGGGAGAGCAGGGTGGTCGGTACCTGGATGAAAGGAACCCCACGCAGATAGGTGGCCGCTGCGAAGCCTGAAATGTCCCCGATCACGCCGCCCCCGAGCGCGATGATCGTGGTGTTGCGTTCGCACCGGTTTCCCAGCAGCGCATCGTAGATCAGATTCAATGTTTCCCAGTTCTTGAACTGCTCGCCGTCGGGAAGAATGACCGGAATGCTTTCGATGCCTTTCCCCTCCAGCGCATTTCTCAGGCGATCAAGGTAAAGGGGTGCGACGGTCGTGTTGGTGACGATGGCCGCTTTTTTCTGCGCCAGAACAGGCAAAAGGAGGTCTGCCCTTTCCAGCAAATTCGTGCCGATGTGAATGGGATAGCTGCGATGATCAAGATCGACGGTCAGGGAACGCATTTCAGGATTTTCTTTTTCCAATGAGTTGCAGGATGTGGTTTACCAGGCTGCTGACACTCTGTTTGCTGGTGTCGACGACGATGTCGGCGACTTCCCGATAGAGCGGGTCTCGCACGGCGAAAAGCTCGGCAAGCCTGGCATGCGGATCCTCTGTTTGAAGCAGCGGCCTGTTCTTGTCGTGGCGGGTTCTTGCCCAAAGGTCTCCAATGGATGCCCGCAGATAAATGACGGTTCCGTTCTCTTTCAGCAGGCTCCGGTTTTCTTTCGAAAGTATCGTTCCCCCGCCGGTTGCAAGAACGACATCCCTCAGTCGGGTCAGCTCTTCAAGCACGGCCGATTCGCGAATCCTGAATCCGGATTCGCCTTCCACTTCGAAGATGTGGGAAATGCTCACCCCCGTCCTGCTTTTTATTTCTTGGTCAGAATCGTAAAATGCCTTTCCGGTTTGCTTGGCAAGCATTTTTCCGACGGTGGTCTTTCCCGCGCCCATGAGCCCAACCAGGTAGATATTGTCGACGGCATCCATGCGACCGGCAAGCCTGATTTCAAAGCTGGTTGAGGTTGTTTTGCATTACTTTCGGCGAAACGAATATCAGAAGCTCGTCTTTCTGGTCGATTTGTGTATTACCCCTGAAGAGGACGCCCAGGTAGGGAATGTCGCCCAGCAATGGGACTTTGTTGACTGTATTGCTGGTGTTCTGGGTATGAATTCCGCCCACCACGACCGTGCCGCCGTTGTCGACCAGAACCTGGGTCTGGATTTTCTTGGTATTGATCGGCGGGGGATTTCCGGTGCCGGATACGCTGTCCTGAGTGACAGTGAGATCCATCAGGATGTTGTTGTTCGGGGTGATTTGCGGTTTCACCTTGAGGCTCAAAACGGCGCTGATAAAAGCCGTCACAGGCAGAACGCCTACCGCCCCTCCGGTGGCCGTAGTATAGGGAATTTGCTGGCCCGATTCGATTAGGGCCTCGACATTGTTTGCAGTCACAACGCGTGGGCTCGATATGATTTTGCCGGTTCCGTCGGTTTCGAGCGCATCGATTTCGAGATTGAGAAACTTTGTCGCAGAGGAATTGAACAGCAGGAAAGACAGCGCGCCAGCGGGTGTACTTTGTGCACCCGGAATGCTCGGGGCGGAGAAAGGGACGTTGACATTGGTGTTGTTGGCATAGGTCGCTGTGTTTGTTCCGCCGAATCCTTGAGCTCCACTGCCTGCGGTTTGGCTTCCGCCGAGTTGGATCACCGGATTTCCGCTGTTTTGCGCTGTTCCGCCGGTGGTGTTGGAGTAGCCCAGCTTCACCCCGAGGTTCTTGCCGAAGTTGCTGGTTGCCTCAACAATCCTGGCCTCGATCATGACCTGTCGCACAGGGGTGTCGATTTTCTGGACGAATTGCCTGACTTCCTCGAGTTTGGATGGCGTGTCTTGTACGAACAGGGTGTTCGTGATCGGGTCGACCACCACGCTGCCCCGTTTGGAAAGTATCCGCTGCTTCTCGTTGCCCAGTATTTTTTGTACGTCGGTGGCTTTCTGGTAATTGAGCTGAATGCTTTCGGTGCGGGTTTCCTCGAGTTCGGAGATCTTCTGTTTGCCCTCCAGGTCGAGTTTCGCCCTGGCTGCGATTTCAGCACTGGGCGCGATCATAACGACATTGCCGACCTTGGTCATGCCGAGGCCCTTTTGCTCCAGTATGATGTCGAGCGCCTGGTCCCAAGGAACATCCTTGAGCCGCAAGGTCAGGTTTCCTGAAACGGTGTCGCTGATAACGATGTTGAGGCCGGTGAAGTCGGCGATGGCGAAAAGCAGCGAACGCACATCGGTGTTTCTGAAATCGAGCGAAAGCTTGTTGCCGCTATAGCCCGGCCTGGAACCCTGAACGAGCTTGTTGGGATCGACAGCGACAGGCTTGACTTCCAGAATGAACTTGTCGTCCGTTTGATAGGCGGACTGCTCCCAAAGCCCTCTGGGATCGATCACCATTTTCACGTTATCGCCTTGCGTATAGGTGTCGATGGTGTTGACCGGGGTCCCGAAGTCGACGACGTCGAGCCGGCGCTCGAGGTTGCGTGGCAGTTTCGTCTTGATGAATTGTATGACGATTCCCGTACCCTGCCGGCTGACGTCGATGCCTGTGTTCGCGTCGGAAAGATTGACTTCGACCCGGGCTTCCCCGTTCTTGCCGCGATGGAAGTCGATGTCGCGAATGGCGTGGATCTGATCCCCGGGTTCGGGTGCTGCGAAAAGTGTGCTCGAACTGGTTCCTGTGCCTGTGCTGACCGCATGGAGCGTGACGATCAGGTTGTTGCCATCGATCTTTGACTCGTAGGTGACCGGGCGCAAGAGGTTCATCACCAGCCGGGTGCGCTCTCCGGCCTGCACGATGTTGATGCTGGTCAAGGCGCCCTTGCCGACCTCGACGGTGTTTTTGTCGATGGAACTGGCAGTGTCCTTGAAATCAAAGGCGACGCGGGCAGGATTGCTGATCGCGAAGGATGGGGGAGGGGATGATAGTTTTTGTTTCAGGGCGATTTTGACGACGAGTCCGCCTCCCTCCAGGCTGGCCACCCCGACTGAATTGATGCTGTTGGATGCTACTGCCGCCACGGAAAGTGACAGGCTTAGTATCAGGCCGAAAATCTGAGTGAATAATCGCTGCTTCATTTTGACTCCTGTTAATTCACCAGCTGCAGGGTGCTGGTTCTCTCGGTCCAGTCTCCAGTACTGTCCTGAACGAGTTCCCTAATCTTGATCGTTTGTTCGGTAATTTCGACGATTTTGCCGAAATTCTGGCCCATATGGTTGCCTTTGGCGACGCGGTACAGGGTGTTGTCGGGTGCCTTGATCAAGGCATAGATGTTGTCACCCTGCCGGATCGTGCCGACCATCTGCAATCCCTCGAGCGGAAAGGATTCAAGGGCCTCCTTGCGTCGATTCAGGTCGGGCTGCAGTCCGCCGCCCTTCCCTGTCCTTGAGATCTCCATTTTTTTCGGATTGAACGGATCGGTCAGGTCGAAATCGTCGTAAGTAAAAGGCTCGTAGGGTCTGATTTCCGGAAGAGGTTCGACCTTGCCGCGCAGATTCGCCCCCGAATTTTTCACGAATTCCTTGAGGTCGCTGAATTCGCTCTGGCCGCAGGCAGAAAGGGAGAGGGCGAGAATCAGCATCAGCGCGGCTCTCATTTCTTGTCCTTCGGCATGGGTTGCTTTCCCCGGTCGGATTCGTCCGGATAGCGGTAAGTCCTGACAATGGCATCCATCGTCAGAAGTCCTTCCTTGCCCGGAGTGATGTTGATGTCGCTCAGGGTGACGATGCGGGGCAGTTGCGCGAGGTCGCTGGCGAACGCCCCGATGTCATGATAGTTTCCGGTGACCCTAATCGAGATGGGCAGTTCGGCATAAAATTCTGTGACATTTTCCTTCTGGGCGGGCCTGAAGAGATCGAATTGCAGCCCGCGACCCAGACCGGCCTGGTTGATGTCAACCAGAAGCGCTTCCATTTCAGAGCGATTGGGCAATTGCTTGAGGAGCGCCCCGAAGGACTTTTCGATTTCCCTGAGCTGCTGCTGGTAAAACTCCAGATTAACGGCAACCTTCTTTTTCTCGAGGAAAGTGTTTTTCAGCTCCACTTCTTCATGCTTGGCGCGGTCGAGTTCGTCCCACTGGCTTTTCCAGTCCAGGAAAAAGCCGAGGATAAGGATCAGCAACAAGATGCTGCCGAGCAGCATCATCTTGGGCGTCCATGGCCAGGAGCCGGGATCTTTCAAATTCAGTTTTTTGAATTCGTCGAGAGTCATGATCAGTTTCCTGGCGGGTTTGCCGGGCCGGCCTTGTGCGCGAGCGTAAGGAAAAGGCTGAATTCGCTGAGTCGTCGGCTGTTGACCGTGACGCTGTGAATTTCCACGAGGTCGGGAGAGGTCATCCAGGGGGAATCGTCCAGATTGCGCATCAATGTGGAAACCCGTGCATTCGATTCGGCATAGCCGGACAGCTGGATTTTCGTGACATTGCCTTTCGTGTCTTCGCGCAGCGATTTGAGGTAGATGCCTTCCGGAAGCCGCTTCGCCAGTTGATCGAGCAAATGAACCACTTCGGAACGGTTGTCCTGCAGTCTCTCAACGACCTGTTTCCTGGCGAGCAGGGCTCGAGTCTGCTCCTTGAGTTTTCTGATTTCCTCGATTTGATGGTCGAGGATGGCAATCTGCTGCTTGAGGTAGCTGTTCCTTTCCTTCTGGTAATCGATCCTGGAATTGATGGCGATATGGACGGCGAAGATGATCACGAGCCCCAAGGCTGCCGTCATCCCGGCAAGAATGGCGATTTGCTTTTGCTGGGCGACCCGCTTTCTTTCGCGATGGGGGAGAAGGTTGATCCGTATCATGTTGGATCGAAGCCCCTCAATGAAAGGCCGCAGGCAATCAGGAGCATGGGGGCGTCTGTCGCAAGCTGTCTTGGGTTGATCCTGCTGGAGAGTTCCATATCGGCAAAGGGGTTTGCAATGAGGGTGTTTACCTGGGTTCTGCTCGAAACGGTGTCATCCAGATCCTGGATCGTGGCACATCCTCCGGCCAGGACGATATGATGGACCTCATTGAACGGCGTGGAGGTGAAAAAGAATTGCAACGCGCGGGATATTTCGAGCGCGAGATTTTCCCTGAAGGGACGAAGAATCTCGGCTTCATAGTTGTCGGGAAGGCCCCCTTTGCGTTTGGCCATTTCCGCTTCGTCCGGCGTCAGATTATAGAAATGCTGTATGTCGTAAGTCAGCTGATTACCGCCGAATGGCTGATCTCTCATATAGACGGACTGTTCGTTGCGCAGCACGTTGATGCTCATCAGGCTTGCGCCGATGTCGACGATCGCGATGGTCTTGTCCCGCCCCCCGTTCGGGAATTGCCGCTGGATCAGTTCGAAAGCGGTTTGGGCGGCATAGGGTTCTACATCCATGACGAGTGCATTCAGGCCGGAAGCTTCGGCGGTTGCGACCCGATCTTCCACCTTCTCCTTGCGCGAAGCTGCGATCAGAATCTCGACTTCCTCGGCATTTCCTGGCGCCGGCCCGATAACCTGAAAATCGAGATTGACTTCGTCGAGTGCGAAAGGGATGTACTGGTTCGCTTCGGTTTCGACCAGAAAGCTCAGGTCATCCTCGCTTTGGCCTGAAGGGACGATGATTTTCTTGGTAATGACCGCTGCGGCAGGCAGGGCCATCGCCACATTCTTGTTGCGGGTACCCAGTTTCTTCCAGGTTCTTTCGACGCATTCGCTCACTGCATCAAAATCGCTGATATTGCCGTCGAGCACGGCTTCGCGGGGGAGGGATTCAATGGCATAACGCTCGACCCGGTATCGATCTCCCGCTTTGCCGAGCTCGACCATCTTGACCGCTGACGAACTGATATCGACGCCGACCAATGGGAGCGATCTGATTTTCCAGAAACTCGGGTCGAAGTCGAAATTTCCCTTGAACATAGGCTGGTTATGCGCACTTTCGGATAATTCGGTTTAGATGCTAGCAGCATCGGTTCGTCATGTAAAGTTTGTCATCTTCCTTGTGTCATCCTTGACGCCGAGTTTCATTTGTGCGGCGACAGGCCATATAATACCGGATTGAAAAATTTCGAAGACTGAACGCTTCTATGGTTGCACGATGGCTGCTTTACATCCTACTCAGTGTGCTCGGCGTGGGTCTGATTTGTGCAGGGCTCATTGCATTTGCTGCAGTGATGACCTATCCCAATTTGCCCTCCCTGGAAGTGCTGAAGGATTACCGCCCCAAGATTCCGCTCAGGGTCTATAGCGAGGAGGGGGTTCTGATAGGCGAATTCGGGGAAGAGCGCCGGGCCGTGGTTTCCATCAATCAGGTTCCGAAATTGATGAAGGAGGCCATCCTTGCTGCCGAGGACGAGCGTTTTTATGAACATGGCGGGATCGATTACCAGGGCGTCCTGAGGGCGGCGTGGGTCAATTTTCTTCACGGCGGGTCGCGCCAGGGAGCAAGCACGATCACGATGCAGGTTGCGCGTAATTTTTTCCTGACCAAGGAAAAAACCCTTTTGCGAAAATTCAACGAGGCGCTGCTTTCCTTCAAGATCGAACGAAGCTTGACCAAGGATGAAATATTGCAGCTTTACATCAACCAGATCTATCTTGGTCAGAAGGCTTATGGCTTCGCGGCTGCGGCCCAGGTCTATTTCGGCAAGCCGCTCGACAAATTGAGTGTGGCCGAAATGGCTGTTCTGGCCGGGTTGCCGAAAGCGCCATCGGGCTTCAATCCGGTGGTTAATCCGGAGCGCTCGAAATTGCGCCAGCTTTACGTGCTGCATCGGATGCGGGTTCTCGGATTTCTGACCGAAAACCAGTACGAAGCTGCTGTGAAGGAGCCGATCAAGGTGAAGCATGAGCGCCACGATTACCCCGTCAAGGCGGAATATCTTGCCGAGATGGTTCGCCAGGACATGTACGACAGATACAAGGAGGACACCTATACGAAAGGATACAAGGTCTATACCACGTTGCGCTGGGCCGACCAGGTGGCGGGCTATGAGGCGGTGCGCAAGGGGGTGATGGCTTATGACGATCGCCACGAGTACAAGGGCCCTGAAAAATATGTCGACCTGCCTGACGGGGAGGCCAAGCTCGACGACATTCTCGACGATTTCGACAAAAGCGATGACATCCTGCCCGCCATAGTGCTGCAGTCTTCCCCTGCTTTCGTGAAAGCCTATGTCAAGGGAGTGGGAAAAATTTCGATCGGGCCTGATGGGTTGAAATTCGCCAAAAAGATGCTGGCAGAGAATCCTTCGCGGATCAGGCCGGGAGCGGTAATCCGTGTGATCCGGGATGAGAAGGAAAAATGGTACATTACCGAACTGCCCGCCGTGGAGGCCGCCCTCATTTCCGTCTCTCCCCAGACAGGCGCGGTGCGGGCCCTGGTAGGCGGGTTCGATTTCAATCAGAACCAGTTCAATCATGTGACTCAGGCGTGGCGCCAGCCGGGGTCGAGCTTCAAGCCTTTCATCTATTCCGCAGCACTGGAGAAGGGTTTCACTCCGGCGTCGATTGTGGATGATGCCCCTCTGTCATTCACCGCCGCCGAGACGGGAAGCGTTGCCTGGGAGCCGAAAAATTACGAGGGCACTTATTCAGGACCGATGAGAATCAGGGTTGCGCTGGCCGAGTCCAAGAATCTGGTTGCAATCAGGATATTGCAGGCCATCGGGGCCAATTATGCCCAGGATTACATCACCCGCTTCGGCTTCGATCCGAAAATGCATCCGCCCTATCTCACCATGGCTCTGGGTGCAGGTATGGTGACGCCCTGGCAGATGGCGGGGGCCTATTCCGTCTTCGCCAACGGCGGATACAAGATCAGCCCCTATTACATAGATCGCATCGAGGATCAGGAAGGGCATGTTCTGGCAAAGGCATCTCCCGTGGTTGCAGGTGCGCCCGGCACTTCCCCCGTGATCGATCCGAGAAATGCCTTCATCATGACCAGCATGATGCAGGACGTGATCAAATACGGTACCGGCGCAGAGGCCATGAAGCTTGGCCGCACCGATCTTGCGGGAAAGACCGGGACCACCAACGATCAGGTGGATGCCTGGTTTGCCGGATTTCAGCCCACCCTGACGACCATAGCCTGGATAGGGTACGACCAGCCCAGAACGCTGGGAAGGGGTGAAACCGGCGCTCGGGCTGCCCTGCCCATCTGGATGGGCTATATGGGGAAGGCGCTGGACGGGGTGCCGGAGGCTGCCTACACCATGCCGCAAGGGGTGGTCGAGGCTAAGATCGATCCCGTTACGGGGCAGATCGAAGCAGGGGGCGGCGGCATGGACGAATATTTCTACCAGGAACTGGTGCCGAAGGCCCAGGTTGCCGGGAAGGCCGCAGTTGCAGATCCGCTCTTCTGATCGTGGCGAAAGAGCGCACAAAGAAATACGAGCAGATGCGGGAGCGTATCGCTTACCTCGCGGCCCGGCTCATCGCCGAGGATGGAATCGACGACTTTTCCCAAGCGAAGCGCAAGGCCGCCCAGCAGATCGGTGCGCCTGATACGCACTGCCTGCCGACCAATGGCGAAATAGAAAAGGCGCTACGCACATTCAGGGGCCTTTATCAGCAGGAAGAGCAGCCCAGGGTGCTCGCCCATCTGAGGCAGACTGCGCTCCATCTGATGCGTCTCCTGGAGCGATTCAACCCCTATCTTTCAGGCCCGGTGCTGACCGGCACCGCGGGAAAATATTCCGAAATCGATCTGCAGCTTTATACCGACAGCGTCAAGGATGTGGAGTTTTTTCTCATCGACAAGCGGATACCCTATCGTTCAGGCGAAATCAGGACGGGGTGGGGAGTCGTTCCGGTTTTCATCCTGGATCAGGACGGCATTATGGTGAACGTGGCGGTTTATTCGGAAAACGACCTGCACGCCCTGCCCAATTCACGCGCGAAGCGCTCCCAGGTGGAAGCGCTTCTGGCAGATCCTATTCCTTGAGCCAGGCTGCGGCTTCCAGCGCGAAATAGGTGAGAATGCCGTCCGCTCCTGCGCGCTTGAAGGAGAGCAGCGCTTCCAGAATGCAGGCTTTCTCGTTGATCCAGCCGTTCATCCCGGCTGCCTTGAGCATGGCGTATTCCCCGCTCACCTGATAGACGAAGGTCGGAACCCCGAATTCATCCTTGATTCTTCTGACGATGTCGAGATAGGGCAGGCCGGGTTTGACCATGATCATGTCGGCGCCTTCGTCGAGATCGAGCTTCGCTTCCCAAAGCGCTTCATCCGAATTGCCCGGGTCCATCTGGTAACTGTATTTGTTTCCGGATCCGATGTTGGCGGCGGATCCGACCGCGTCCCTGAACGGGCCGTAGAAGCTCGATGCATATTTCGCGGAATAGGCGAGGATGCTGGTGTGAATCAGATTCTTTTCATCCAGTGCGGCCCGGATCGCGCCCACCCTGCCGTCCATCATGTCGGAAGGGGCGACGATGTCCGCTCCGGCCTGCCCGTGTACAACAGCCTGTTTGGCGAGAACTTCGACCGTCTCGTCGTTCATCACATAGCCGGTTTCGTCGATCAGCCCGTCCTGGCCGTGGGTCGTGTAGGGATCGAGGGCGACGTCGGTGATGATGCCGAGTTCGGGAAAGCGTTTTTTCAGCGCCGTCACGGCCCTGGGCACAAGCCCTTCCGGGTTGAATGCCTCGCGCGCATCCAGGCTTTTCTGTTCCGGGCCGATGACCGGAAACAGGGCCATGGCGGGAATTCCCAGTTCCAGGCATTGCTCGGCCTGATGGAGCAATCTGTCGAGGCTTTGGCGGATCACGCCGGGCATGGATTTCACTTCCTCCACCCGGTTCTCTCCTTCCAGGACGAAAACGGGATAAATGAAGTCGTTGGGAGAAAGGCTGCTTTCCCTTACCAGCCGCCTCGAAAAATCGTTGCGCCTCAAGCGCCTCATTCTTTTTTGCGGGAACATTTCTTCTCCTTGATGAAAATTTTCCGGAATTTTAAATCATCGGGAACTATTCTGTAACTCAGAGGGTCTGATTTAACAGATGATGCTGAATCATCCCCGCTATCCCCTCTATGAGCGGGCGTCTTAATCCCAAACTAAGACGTTTTTTACACCCCTTTCCGGCTTTCTTCCCCTTTTTCCGGGAAGGGGTTTCTTTTTATTCCAGCCATCTGCCTATCACGCTTTCCGCCTCTTCCATGCCGGTCTTCTTGAGGCTGGAGAAGAGCTGGACGCTGCAGTTGGGATATTCCCTGAGAAATTCGGTCACTTCCCGCAGTACTTTTGCAGATTCCTGCCGGGTGAGCTTGTCTGCCTTGGTGAGCAGGACATGAATGGGTTTTCCCGTCGGGCCGAACCAGCCCAGCATCTGGATATCGAGCTGGGTGAGGGGATGACGGGCGTCCATGATGAGCACGAGGCCGCGCAGCTGGGGGCGTTCCTGCAGATAGCGGCTGAGGAGGGTCTCCCAGTGGTGCCTTATCTGTTCCGGGACTTTGGCGTAGCCGTAGCCCGGAAGGTCCACCAGGTAATTTCCCTTGTCGTCCAGGCTGAAATAATTGATGTGCTGGGTTCGCCCAGGGGTCTTGCTGACGAATGCGAGCCGCGTTCTTCGCGAGAGCGTATTGATCGCGCTCGATTTTCCGGCGTTCGACCTGCCGGCAAAGGCGACTTCTCCCCTGGATTCCAGGGGAAGGTCGCGGAAGTGGTTTACCGTGGTGAAGAAGGCCGCATTGCTGAAGAGCGTCATGCTTTTGAGAAATATTTCTTCGCGGAAAGCAGGGTGCGCTCGATTTCGTCTTTGCCATGCGCCATCGACACGAACCCGGCCTCGAAAGCGGAAGGGGCGAAATAAACGCCTTCGTCGACCATGAAATGGAAGAAGCGATTGAATGCCGCCTTGTCGCACTGCATGACTTCCGCATAGCTTTTGGGAGGCGTTTCCCTGAAATAAAGACCGAACATGCCGCCCACCGATTGCGCAGAGAAGGCGATGCCTGCCTCTTTGGCAATGGACTCCAGTCCTTCGGTCAACTGGCGTGCGGTAGCGGAGAGTTTCTCGAAGAATCCCGGAGCCTGGAGCAGCTTCAAGGTGGCAAGCCCGGCTGCCATTGCGACCGGGTTCCCGGAAAGGGTTCCCGCCTGATAGACGGGGCCCAGCGGGGCGAGGCATTGCATGATGTCGCGCCTGCCGCCAAATGCGCCGACGGGCATGCCGCCGCCGACCACCTTGCCGAGGGTGGTGAGGTCCGGCTTTATCCCGTAAAGGCCCTGGGCCGAGGCGAGGCCCACCCTGAAGCCAGTCATTACTTCGTCGAAAATCAGCACAGAGCCGTGCTTCGTGCACAAGGATCGCAAGGCATCCAGAAACGCCTTTTCCGGGGCGACGAGATTCATGTTTCCGGCGACCGGCTCGATGATGATGGCGGCGATTTTGTCGCCCATCTTCGAGAAGGTCTCTTCCAACTGCGCGACGTTGTTGTAGTCGAGCACCAGGGTATGCTGGGCAGTCTCAGGGGGAACGCCGGCCGAGCTCGGGTTGCCGAAGGTCAGCGCGCCGGAACCGGCTTTCACCAGCAGGGAGTCGGCGTGGCCGTGATAGCATCCCTCGAATTTGACGATGGCGCTCCTGCCCGTGTATCCGCGGGCGAGCCTGATCGCGCTCATGGTCGCCTCGGTCCCCGAGCTCACCAATCTCACCTGGTCCATGGAAGGGACAAGGGAGCAGAGCAGGTCGGCCATTTCCAGTTCGAGTTCTGTCGGCGCGCCGAAGCTGAGTCCCTGCTGCGCCGCGTCGCATACCGCCTTGATCACTTCCGGGTGGGCATGGCCCAAAATCATCGGCCCCCAGGAACCGACATAATCGATATAGGCCTTGTCGTCTGCGTCCCAGACGAATGCGCCCTTGCCGCGCTTGAAGAAAAGCGGGGTTCCCCCCACGGAACCGAATGCGCGTACCGGGGAATTGACTCCTCCCGGGATATGAATGCGGGATTTTTCGAAAAGATTCTGGCTATTCGTCATTTTTGTATGGAAAAAAGTTCTGAAAATTGGTTTGCTGCGGCCCGGATGTCCGGCGCATCGAAAAGGGAGGAGACGACAGCAAGCGCATCCGCTCCGGATTCGACGAGACGGGCCCCGTTTTCGAGGTTTATTCCGCCTATGGCTACGACAGGTATCTTGAGGGAAAGTTTTGACATTTGCAACAGCGAAAGCGGCGCCCTGACAGCATCCGGCTTCGTGAGGGAGGCGAAGAAGCTGCCGAATGCGACATAGTCCGCGCCCAGATCCTGGGCATCCAAGGCAAGATCGATGCTGCCGTAGCAGGATACCCCCAGAATCTTGCCTTTCAGCCTTTTTCTGGCGTCTTCAACCGGGCCGTCTTTCGAGCCGATGTGAACGCCGTCGGCCCCGACTTTTAAGGCGAGATCGATTTCGTCGTTGACGATGAAGGGAACTGCATATCGGCTGCAGACGGTTCTGAAGGCGATCGCCTGTTCCAGCCGTAGATTTGCGCTGCCCGACTTGCAGCGGTACTGCACGATTTTCGCGCCGCCCAGGATCGCCTCTTCGACCTTGCGCGCAAGCAGGGCGGTATCCGCGCACTCGGGCGTGATTGCGTAAAGCCCCCTGATCACGCGTCTTCGCGCGCCCAGAAAAAGCGGTCCGGAATATGCTGGCCCATCCCAGGGCGGAATCCCGAATCGAGCGTGTTCCAGGTGTATTCCTGGGCCTTTTCGACTGCGGTCATGATGTCGAGACCCATGGCGACTGCGGCTGCGATGGCGGAGGCCAGGGTGCATCCCGAGCCGTGGTAGGAATGGGGAAGCCTGTTCCAGGAATCCGTGCGCAAAATTCCGGAACCGCCGTAAAGGGTGTTGATCACCTGAGGGGTGTTTTCGTGCGTTCCGGTGACGAGAACATATTCCGCCCCCATGTCCAGGATACGCTCGGCGCACCGGGCAAGGCCGAGGTCTTCCTCGTGTTCTTCCTGGGCGAGATATCTCGCTTCGATGCTGTTCGGGGTGACGAGCGTCGTCTGGGAAATCAGCAGGCTTTTCATGGCATCGACCATTTCTTCCGTGGCGAGTTCGTCGCCCCTGCCGGAGGAGAGCACCGGGTCGAGTATGAGCGGAATGTCGGGATAATCCGATACGACTTCGGCGATGGCGGCGATATTTTCGATGCTGCCCATCGCCCCGATCTTGAAAGCATGAACCGCCATGTCTTCCAGCACGCATCTGGCCTGGTCGGCGACCCACTCGGAATCCAGGGCCATGATGTCTTCTATGCCTGCCGTGTCCTGGATCGTCACTGCAGTGACCACCGAAAGGGGATGGCAGCCCATGCTGGCGAGCGTCAGGAGGTCCGCCTGAAGGCCGGCGCCGCCGCTGGGATCGCTCGCCGAAAAACAAAGCACGATGGGTGGAGGCTGATTCATGGGAAGATATGCATTAAAATTGAATTTTACCCGAAGAAGAAGGTGATCGCTTGAGAAAATACCTGTGCCTGATTTGCGGCTACATCTACGACGAGGCGCTGGGAATCCCGGAAGACGGCATTTCCCCCGGAACCAAATGGGAAGATGTGCCGATGAACTGGACGTGCCCGGAATGCGGGGCGCGCAAGGAAGATTTCGAACTTATCGAGGAATGAAATGAGGATACTGCACACCATGCTGAGGGTGGGAAATCTCGACCGCTCGCTCGAATTCTATACCAAGGTGCTGGGAATGAAGCTCCTGCGCCGCAAGGATTACCCGGAAGGCAGATTCACCCTGGCTTTCGTCGGCTACGGCGACGAATCCAGTCATGCAGTGATCGAACTCACCCATAACTGGGACACTTCCGCCTACGATTTGGGCAACGGTTTCGGCCATGTCGCGATCGAAGTCGGGGACGCCCGGGCGGCCTGCGAGGAAACCAGGAAACTGGGCGGCAAGGTGGTCAGGGAAGCAGGTCCCATGAAGCACGGCACGACGGTGATCGCCTTCGTCGAAGACCCTGATGGCTACAAGATCGAATTTATAGAGCGCTAGTATTGGGCTTCGCGCACCAGCGGCATGCCTTCTGCTTCCCAGCGTGCGATGCCGCCTGCGACGTTGAGCACTTTTTTGAAGCCCATCATCTGCAGCACTGCTGCAGCCATGGCCGAGCGGCCGCTGGTGGCGCAGTAGACGACGACCTGCCTGTCGCGTGCGCCGGACAGGGGCGGGTAGTGCTTGGGATAGCTCGTGTCGGCTGCGGCTTCCAGGATGCCGCGTGGCACGGGATGCGCCCCGCCGATATGGCCATGCTCGAATTCGGCCGGCTCGCGTACGTCGACCAGCAAAAGGTCTTCCCGTGCATCCAGTTTCGCCTTGAGTTCTTCAGGCGTGATCTCGGTGATGCAGGACTTGGCCGCTTTCACGAAATCCATCAGGCCTGCAGGCTGTTCGGGTTTGAATAAGTTGTACATTTTCCTGAATTGGATTCTTTCCGAAAGCGCAATATATTATCATCACTTTTGACGTTTATCCTAAAGAGCCATGGCCATACCCCGCTTTCATTGTCCGCAGGAAATTCCCTCTGCCGGCATTTTCCGCCTTCCGGCGCAGGTTGCGCATCATGCTTTCAGGGTGCTGAGGCTCGGAAAGGGCGAGGAAATCGTCCTTTTCGACGGCAAGGAAAGGGAATTCCGGTGCAGGGTGCTCGATTCTGCTTCGGTCGAAATTTTCGAAAAAATTGCGATGGACAGGGAGTCCAAACTTTCAATCACGCTGGTCCAGGCGCTGGCTGCCTCGGAGAAAATGGACTGGGTGGTGCAGAAGGCCGTCGAACTCGGCGCGAAATCCATTCAGATCGTCGAGACGCGGCGCAGCACGGTGAGGCTATCGGGAGAGCGCGCCAAAAAACGCGAAGACCACTGGACGAATGTGGCGATTTCGGCCTGCGAGCAGTGCGGGCGCAACCGTATTCCCGAAATTTTGCCCATCGTGCAGCTGGAAGTCTGCCTCCCGACCCTGGGGCAGGGGAAGAAGCTTCTGCTTTCCCCAATGGGAAAGCCCTTGCGGGATTTTTCGCAGCCGGGTGGAGAAATTTATTTCCTGATCGGGCCTGAAGGGGGCCTTTCCCCTGAGGAAGAGGCCATCGCCCTGTCCTGCGGATTCGAGGCGATGAAGCTGGGTCCCCGCATCCTCAGGACCGAGACGGCGGGGCTCGCCGCGATTTCTGCGCTGCATGCGCTTTGGGGGGACTTTTTCTGAATGGGTCACGGCCAGCGCATTCAATTGTGGCGGCTGCAGGTATATACTTGCCCTGAAAAAGGAAAACAATCATGATTCCTGCGGAATTCGTCAACTGGTTCAGATATTCTGCTCCCTACATCAACGCTTTCAGGGGGAAGACATTTGTCGTGGCCTTCGGCGGGGAGGTGGTCGCTGACGGCAAGTTCGTCGAGCTCACGCATGACATCAACCTGCTCGCGAGTCTCGGCGTGAAGATCGTGCTGGTCCACGGCGCGAGGCCCCAGATCGAATCGAGGCTGCATGAAGCGGGGCTGGCAGATCATTATGTCGAGGGCATGCGTGTCACCGATCTCGAAGTGCTGCAGCAGGTCAAGGAATCGATAGGCCGCCTCAGGATGGAAATCGAAGCGCTGCTTTCGATGGGCCTGGCCAATTCGCCCATGGCCAATGCCGATATCCGCGTTGCAGGGGGGAATTTCATCACGGCCAAGCCCATGGGAGTGATCGCCGGTGTGGACCTCATGTATACGGGGGCCGTGAGGCGGGTCGATTCCCAGGCGATCAGGAACAGGCTCGATGCGGGCGAGATCGTCCTCCTCTCGCCGCTCGGCTATTCCCCGACAGGGGAAATTTTCAATCTGACCCTCGAGGATGTCGCAACCCATGCCGCCATTTCCCTCAAGGCGGACAAGCTGGTTTTCCTCATGGAAGAGAACGGGGTGAAGGACGAGAGCGGCAACCTGCTTCGCGAGCTTTCCCTGTCGCGCGCCCAATCCCTGCTTTCTCGTGCAGACCTTTCCGAAGATGTTCGCACTTACCTTCCCTGCGCATTGAGGTGCTGCAGAGAAGGGGTTAATCGCGCGCACCTTCTCAGCCGCCATGTGGACGGCGCACTTCTGCTCGAACTTTTCACTCACGAAGGAATCGGCACCTTGCTCACCCAGGATATTCTCGAGAGCCTGAGAGAGGCGAAGATAGAGGACGTTGGCGGCATCCTCGCGCTGATCGAGCCGCTCGAAGCGGAAGGCGTGCTGGTGCGCAGGCAGAGGGAAAGGCTGGAAATGGAGATAGACCGTTTCTTCGTACTGGAGCACGACAGGAGGGTGATAGGCTGCGCAGCCCTTTATCCCTTCGACGAGGAAGGGGAGATCGCCTGCCTCGTGGTGCATCCCGAGTTCCGCAATTCGGGCGTGGGCGACAGGCTCCTTTCGAGATTGGAGGACAGGGCCAGAACCCTGGGGCTTAAGCGGGTGTTTGTGCTCACTACCAGGACTGCGCACTGGTTCGTCGAGCGCGGTTTTGCTGAAGCGGGGATCGAGGCGCTCCCCGAGAAAAAACAATCCCTCTACAATTACAAGCGGCGCTCCAAGGTGTTTCTGAAACAGCTTTCTTAAAGAACCGGACAGGGTAAAATTGCGCCCTGAGTTTCAGCAATTCGAGCTTCGACTTCCCCATCCCAGGAAAACCACAGAATGACTTCCACCGCCGATTTTGCCCCGGGTTTCTCCCCGATCCATTTTCATCCCGAGGTTTCCCGGGAGGAGCCCAAGTTATCACGCAGCTTCGAGAGGCTGCAGAAACAGATCCGGCGGCTCACCGGCAAGGCCATCATCGATTTCAATATGATCGAGGAAGGGGATCTCGTGATGGTATGCCTTTCCGGGGGAGCGGACAGCTATACCATGCTCGATACCCTCAAGTATTTGCAAGGCGTCGCTCCGATCCGCTTCGATCTGGTCGCGGTCAATCTGGACCAGAAGCAGCCGGGCTTTCCCGAACATGTGCTGCCGGAATACCTCGAAAAAACCGGAATTCGCTACAGGATCGTGGAACAGGATACCTACAGCATCGTGAAGGAGAAGATCGCGCCCGGAAAGACGACATGCTCCCTCTGTTCTCGCCTGCGCAGGGGGATTCTTTACCGCACTGCAAGGGAATTGGGCGCCACGAAGATCGCGCTCGGCCATCATCGGGACGATATTCTCCAGACCCTGCTTCTGAACATGTTCTTCGGCGGAAAGCTGAAAGCCATGCCGCCGAAACTGCGCTCCGACGACGGCAGCAATGTCGTGATCCGGCCCCTGGCCTATTGCAGGGAGGAGGATATCAAGAAATACGCGGCGGCAATGCGTTTTCCGATCATTCCCTGCAACCTGTGCGGTTCACAGCCGAATCTGCAGCGTCAGATCATGCGTGAAATGCTGCAGCAGTGGGAAAGGGAGGATCCCAGAAGGCTGAAGAACATGTTCAATGCCCTGACCCATGTGGTTCCTTCACACCTGATGGACAAATCCCTGTTCGACTTCGAGAATCTTCCTGTGCAGCATGAAGGAGACGTGCTTTTTGATCAGGAATGAGTTTTCATATTACAGGTTGACGCTCCTGCCGCCGTCCACGGCGATTACCTGACCCGTGACATAAGGCGCATCTGCGACAAGGAAGGCGACCGTCTTGGCGATGTCGTCCGGTTCTCCCACCCTTTTCAGCAGGGTCTGGTTGATGATACGCTGCCTGGAGAGCGCATCCGACCAGACTTCATCCTCCGGCCAGAGAATCGCCCCCGGGGCAACGGCATTGACCCGGGTTTCCGGGGAGAGTTCCCTCGCCAGGGATTTGGTGAGGGCAACCAGCCCCCCCTTGGCGGTGGAATAGACGAGATAGTTCTTGAGCGGTTTTTCGGCATGGATGTCGACGATGTTGACGATGCAGCCGTGATGTTTTCTGAGTTGGGGCGCTGCGGCCTGGGAAAGGAAAAGCGGTGCCTTGAGGTTGGTCCCGATCAGATCGTCCCAGGCGTTATCGGTGATTTCGCCGATATTGGTCGGAAAAAAGCTGGAAGCGTTGTTAATCAGCACATCCAGCCTGCCGAAGCGGTTCACCGTATCGGACACCAGGCTCGGCAGGACGGAAATGTTGAGCAGGTCGGCCTGGATGAGGGAAACGGAGTCTGGCCTTGCGGCGTTGAGTTCGTCCTGGAGCGCGCGCGCATCGATGGCGGAAGAGCGGTAATGGATCATCAGATCCGCTCCCCGGGCGTGCAGCCTGCGGCATATCGCGGCGCCCACGCGCCTTGCTCCGCCTGTGATCAGAACGACTTTGCCTTGCAAGGAAATCTCCTCTAAACTGAATGCCAGACAATTTACCATAGTCTCGATGCCGCCACTACCCGAGCCCGAAAGGGAAGCCCTCGCGCACAGCGAACGCCTTCAGGCGCTGATTCGCCAAAACATAGCCGATGCAGGAGGATGGATTTCCTTCGCCGAGTATATGCGCATGGCGCTTTACGCCTCCGGGCTGGGTTATTACAGCGCCGGGGCGGCAAAATTCGGCAAGTCCGGGGATTTCGTCACGGCACCGGAGATTTCCTCCCTGTTCGGAAAAACGCTTGCGCGCCTGGCTTTCGAGTGGCTGTCCGCCAATCCCGATACCGACATTCTGGAGCTCGGGGCGGGTACCGGAAAGCTCGCCTTCGACCTGCTGCAGGAACTGGAAGTTAGTCCGCGCCGCTACTATATACTGGAAGTGAGCGCAGACTTGAGGGGGCGGCAGGAGGAGCGGCTGAAGGGGTTTCAGGTGACCTGGCTGGAAAACCTGCCGGAAAACTTCGAAGGCCTGATCATTGCGAACGAGGTATTGGATGCCGTTCCCTGCAATCTGGTTAGCTGGCGCGAGCAAGGCATCGAAGAGCGGGGGGTTTGCATCAGCGAAGGAAAGCTTGCCTGGCAGGACAGGCCACTCGAGAAAGGGGCTCTGTTCGAGGCGGCAAGGGCCATTCATGTGCCGCCAGGCTATGTCAGCGAAATTCATCTCGAAGCGAGGGCGCTGGTTTCCAGACTTTCCGGAATATTGAAGCGCGGCATGCTGCTTTTTTTCGACTACGGTTTCGGCAGGGCCGAATACTACCACCCCGATCGTTTCCAGGGCACATTGATGTGCCACTATCGCCATCATGCGCATGACGACCCTTTTTTTCTTCCCGGATTGCAGGACATCACCACCCATGTCGATTTCAGCGCCATTGCCGAGGCGGGCATCGATGCGCGACTGCAATTCGCAGGTTATACGACACAGGCGCATTTTCTGATCAATTGCGGCATTACGGACATCCTCGCCAGGGTTTCTCCGGAAGATGTGGCTGCCTATCTTCCCTTGTGCGGCGAACTCCAGAAACTGGTCAGCCCGGCCGAAATGGGTGAATTGTTCAAGGTCATCGGTTTTCGCAAGGACAGCGAGTTTGTTTCCTCATGTTTTTCGTTAGGAGATAAAAGCAGATTGTTGTAAATATTAATTAAATTGTGGTTTAATCTTGGGCGGGGCTGGAATGATGTATTTGGCGAATATCATGAATGGAATCGATGGCCGACGCTGAGATTACAACCGACAAAGGGTGCAGGGTCATTCTGCTGAATGGGGAAGCGGAGCGATTGACCGGCTGGCTCACGCGGGAAGCAATGGGCAGGCCCCTGTCCGAAGTGCTGGTCGTGCTCGACCCTCTCACGGGCCAACGGGTCGCAAACATCGTTGAACGGATACTGCGCAAGGAGCCCATCCTTTTCGTCGGCCGCAACGGAGTCGAAACGGCTCTTGATGGCAGCGTATCCCCGCTCAGGGATTCGGACGGCAAAATAAGCGGCGCGATCCTGAAATTCTGCAATGCAGACGGGGCTTTTCCGGGCAGCTTCATCGACAGGCTGAAGGAGGGCATATTCCAGACCGACGCTTGTGGCCGCCTGACATTTCTCAACAAGGCCTGGGAGGAAATCACCCATTACCGGGTCGAAGACTGTCTGGGAAAGCCCATTGCCACCTATATCCATCCTAAAGATATTCGGAAAAATGCGGAACAATTGAGGCTGCTCGAAGAAACCGATCACTGCCGCTACAAGGTGCGTTTCTCGGCAAAGGGCGGCAAGGTTCGCTGGGTCGAAGTCTATGCGGAGGCGATGCGCGATGTATCGGGCGGCATAGCAGGTTTCCGCGGCAGTCTCGACGACATTACCGAAAGAAGAAACGCAGAGCAGCAGCTTCGCTTCGCTACTTCCGTATTCGAGCACAACCTCGAAGGCATATTCATCGCAGACAGGCATTACAACATCGTCAGCGTCAACCCTGCCTTCTGCGCCATAACGGGCTATGCTCCCGAAGAGATCGTCGGGCAATCCCGGGACATCCTGAGATCAAGACGGCATGATGACGAATTCCATCGTGCCATCCGCGCAGCGATAGATGAGCATGGAAAGTGGCATGGTGAAGTCTGGAGTCGCAGGAAAAATGGCGAGGTTTATCCGGAATTGCTCGAGATCAATGCGATAGACGACGAAAACGGTCAAATTTCCCATTACATCGGCACTTCCCTCGATATCACCGAACGCAAGCTTGCCGAGGAGCAGATTCATCGTTTGGCTTATTTCGATATCCTGACCGGATTGCCCAATCGCCTTCTCCTCATGGACAGACTGGAAATGCTGATCAACCAGTCGGGCCGGGGTGAGCGGCAGTTCGGTTTGCTTAGTTTGGACTTAGACCATTTCAAGGAGGCGAACGGCATCCTCGGACATTCGGGAGGGGACGCCCTCCTTCAGAGCGTGGCGCAACGTCTCAATGCCTGCGTACGCGAAGGAGATACGATTGCCAGACTCGGGGGAGACGAATTCGTTGTCATCGTGGCCAATCTCTGCAGAAGCGAAGTCGGCGAAGTGGCTCAGATCGCAGCGCTGGTCGCAGAGAAAATCAGGACGGCATTGTCCGAGCCCTTTCATTTTGAAAACAACGAAATATTGGTTACCGCAAGCATAGGCATCGCGCTGTTCCCCTCGGATGCGGACAATGCCGGCGACTTGATCAAGAGCGCGGACACGGCGCTCTATCATGCCAAATCCCAGGGGCGCGACAACTATCAGTTCTATGCCGAGCGGATGAACACGCTGACCCTGGAGCGGCTTTCCCTGCAGAACGATTTGCGCAAGGCGCTGGAGCGCGGCGAACTCGAGGTCCATTACCAACCCCAGGTCGATATCGGCAGCGGTTTCGTCACCGGGATGGAAGCCCTGATGCGCTGGAAACACCCGGTGCGGGGATGGATCCCTCCTGCGAGATTCATTCCGCTGGCCGAAGAGACGGGTCTGATCGTCAATCTGGGCGAGTGGATGATGAAAACCGTTTGCGCCCAGATGAATGTCTGGCAAATGGCCGGGTTTCTGAACGAATCCCAGCGCGTTTCAGTCAACGTTTCGCCAAGACAGTTCAGGGAAGGCGACTTCTCGAAAATGATCGAGAAGATCCTCGAAGAGACGGCGCTCTCGGCCCATCGCCTTGAACTGGAAATGACGGAAAGCATGCTGATGCACAACACCGAATCGACTCTCACTATGCTGAACCAACTCAAGCGCCTGGGCATCAAGCTTTCCCTGGACGATTTCGGAACGGGTTATTCTTCATTGAGCTACTTGAAGCGCTTCCCGCTGGACGTTCTCAAGATAGACCAGTCTTTCGTCCGGGATATCACCGGAGATTCGAACGATGCCGCGATCGTCGCTGCGATTATCGCGATGGCCCGCAGCCTGCAATTGAAAGTTATCGCAGAGGGCGTGGAAACTTCCGACCAGTTCAGCCATCTCAAGGAACAGGGCTGTCATGGATTCCAGGGATATTATTTCAGTGAGCCGCTTCCCGGGGAAGAAATGACCCGGCTCTTCCAGTCCACCCATCTGCACTGAACGCCATTTCAGGTTAGAATCAAGAGGCTTCCCTTTTTGTGGGCCTGACATGTATCGCCCGAGCCTTCCAGAGACAGATGAGCCTGTGGAACCGGCATTCGCCGATCCGGATTCGTGCGCCCGCTGGATATCCCAATTCCAGCTCACCGATATCCGCCTCGCCCATCGGACCCTTACAGGAAAATTGAGCGGACTGAATCGCGCCGTGCTTTCCCCTCTGGTTCGCCTGAAAGTAACGGAGCTGCTGCGTGAAACGGTAGACATTGTTCAGGAGAGTTATGGCAGGAAGCTTGTTGGAAAGCCCCTGCCGCTGAGCGACAGCGAATCTTCCATACGCGACGAGATCGTCTCGTTATGGGCGGAAATGGCGACTTCCTATGGACATTGCCTGAATGCAGGCATCGATGGGGAGCCTTCAGTGGCGGGGCATCTGGCGCGGATATGCCAGCGCTGCCTGCATTACACCGCACTGCAGATATCCGGGTATATTTTCCTTTCCCATCAGGTCGATTCGAGGCTTTGGCTGCAATTGCATCAGCTTTACCGACTTTCCGAGGATGCGGGATTCTCGACTGTCCCGGAAAGTTTTGATCGCCATCTTCCGCCGACTTCCTGTGCAGACCACTTCATTCGTACCGTGCTACTCTGTCAGGCTGACCCCTACGAACTGACGCGCAGCCAGTTGCAGCTCGTCAACCGCTGGCTTGACGGATGGACTTCTCTCGTCGTCATTACCAGGGATATTCCCGCCTCGGCAAAGACATCGCCACCTATCGCGATCGATCTTGAAAGTTCGGGCTGCATTTTGCATCCGGCTTCTCGAGGTGCCGCCATCCGCTACCTGGACATGTCGGAGCTGGGAAAGAATCTGAAAATCAGGATGGTGCTGTTGCAGCAGGGCCAGGCCCCGTCTCAGCTCGGTCTGGGGGAGAGCCTGCCGCCTGACTTCTGTCTTTCCCTCATTGAGAAGCTGCATCGGCACTGGTGCGAAGGGAAGATGGCGCGCAGGTTCGACGAGCGCACCATCAGCCACCGGGCCGAGCTATGCTTCGGCCTGGAAGAGATTCACTTTCATCTCAGCGGAAAAGTTTTTACGCAGCCTGTCGAAAAAAGCAGCCTCAACAAGAGGCAGCATGTTGAGATCGGGCTGTTCGGGCATATTGCCTCCAAAGGTGAGCAGAAAAACGGGCGCGGAACCGAGAGTTGGAACATTCAAGACGAGAACGGCAAGGAATTTTCGTTGATAAGGACCGAGAAAGGCGTTCGAGTGAGTCCGGGGCATCTTGTTGGCATCCGGGGCGACGAAGGTTTCGTGCCTTGCGTGATTCGCTGGGTTATCGCAGGACTGGAAGGGAGCGTCAACATGGGACTGAAGCTTCTTGAGGGAAGACCGGAAGCGGTTGCGATCCGCCAGACGGGAATCAATCTTACGGTATCCGGCAAATATGTGCCGGCCATCCTGCTTCACTTTGGGGAAAGAACGAGCCTCGTCATGCCCAGGGAATGGTATGTCCGGAACCGGATCATTGCAGTTCTCGACAGGGAGGGGCTGTCGATGGAATTCAAGCTCACCGGGCTTGCCGGGAAGGGCGCTGATTACGAGCGGGCAACCTTCATGCAGATTTGAGGCTGTTCGAGAAGGTAACGAGTTCGTCGAGCTTTTTCCGGGCCGCACCATTCGAAATCTGGCGCCCCGCCATTTCTACACCTTCGGCGATGCTCTTCGCGAGTCCCGAGATGTAGATCGAAGCGCCGGCATTGAGCATGACGATGTCGCGAGCGGGTCCCGGCCTGTTTTCCAGAGCGTCGAGAAGCAGTCTGCATGCGCTTTCGACATCGTGTACCCGGATCGATTCGATCGGGGATTTCTCCAATCCGAAATTTTCCGGATTCAGGCGGTATTCCGAAATCTTCCCATCCTTCAGTTCCGCCACGAGCGTTTCTCCGCTGATGGAGATTTCATCCAGTCCGTCCATGCCGTGGACCACCAGCACATGCCGGCTTCCCAGCATCTTCAGCGCTTCGGCGAATTTCCTGAGGAGATCCTGGTGGTATACGCCGAGAACCTGGTTTTTCGCATTGGCCGGGTTGGTCATGGGACCGAGCAGATTGAAAATCGTCCTGACCCCGAGTTCCCGTCTGACAGGCGCAGCAAAGCGCATGGCGCTGTGGTGGGAGGGGGCGAACATGAAGCCTATGCCGATGGCCATGATCGATTTCGCGACGTTCGCAGGGGTGAGGCCGACATTGACGCCGAGACGCTCCAGAACGTCGGCGCTGCCGCAGGTGCTGGAAACCGAGCGTCCGCCGTGCTTTGCGATTCTTACTCCTGCGGAGGCCGAGACAATCGCAGAGGCCGTGGAAATGTTGAAGGTATGGGTGCCGTCTCCCCCCGTGCCGCAGGTATCGACGAGATGAATATCTTGCGGCACTTCCACTTTGGCCGATAGCTCGCGCATCACACCTGCCGCTGCCGCGATTTCCGTCACCGTCTCGCCCTTGGCGCGCAGGGCGATGACGATGCCGGCGATTTGAACCGGAGTCAATTCCCCTGACATGATTTGGTGCATGACCGAGGTCATTTCCTCGCCGGAAAGATCCTTCCTTTCGACTAGGGCATGGAGTGCCGCCTGGGGCGTCATTGCTGTTCCAGGAAGTTTTTCAGCATGTCGTGACCGTATTCGGTCAGGATCGATTCGGGATGGAACTGCACCCCTTCCACGGCGAGCGTTCTGTGGCGCACGCCCATGATTTCCCCGTCCTCGGTCCAGGCCGTGATTTCGAGGCAATCGGGCAGGCTTTCCCGCTCGATCACCAGGGAATGGTAACGCGTTGCAATGAAGGGGCTGGGCAGCCCCCTGAAGACGCCCTTGTCGAGATGATGGATCAGGGAGGTTTTGCCATGCATGAGTTCCCTGGCATGGATAATCCTGCCGCCGAAGGCCTGGCCTATGCTTTGGTGCCCGAGACATACCCCGAGAATGGGGATTTTCCCGGCAAAATGCCGGATCAGCGGAACCGAGATGCCAGCCTCGTTGGGCGTGCAGGGGCCGGGGGAAATCACGATGTAGTCGTGGCGGCTGCTGTCGACGTAATCGAGCGTGATCTCGTCGTTTCTTTTCACGTCGACTTCCTGTCCGAGCTCGCCGAAATACTGGACCAGGTTGTAGGTGAAGGAGTCGTAGTTGTCGATCATCAAGAGCATCTAGTTCTCCGAATCGAGGCCGGCGAGCGTCATTTCCGCTGCGCGCATCACGGCGCGAGCCTTGTTGCAGGTTTCCATCCATTCGTTGCCGGGAATCGAATCGGCGACGATTCCGGCTGCAGCCTGGACATAGAGATTCCCGTCCTTGATCACTGCGGTTCTGATCGCGATCGCAAGATCCATGTTGCCGTTGAACCCGATATAGCCGACTGCCCCGGCATAGATGCCGCGTTTCGAGGGTTCGAGTTCGTCGATGATTTCCATCGACCTGACTTTCGCAGTCCCTGTCACCGTTCCTGCCGGGAAGGTCGCCCTGAGCAGCTCTATCGCGGTCATTCCGGGTTTGATCCTGGCTTCGACGTTGGAGACGATGTGCATCACGTGGGAATAGCGCTCGACCACCATTTTCTCGGTCACTTTCACCGATCCCGTCTGCGCGACCCGTCCGATGTCGTTCCTGCCGAGGTCGATCAGCATCAGGTGTTCCGCCCGCTCCTTGGGGTCCGAAAGGAGGTCCTGTTCGAGATCCCTGTCCTGCTCCGGGGTGGCCCCCCTGGGGCGGGTTCCGGCAATCGGCCTCACCGTGATCCGGTCTTCCTCCTGCCGCACCAGGATTTCTGGAGAAGCCCCGACGATGTGGAAGTCCTCCAGGTCCAAATAGAACATGTAGGGGGAAGGGTTGATCGCGCGCAATGCCCGGTAGAGGTTGATGGGCGGCGCATCGAAGGGAAGGCGGATGCGCTGCGAAATCTGCACCTGCATGATGTCGCCTTCGACAATGTAATGCTTGGCCTTGTCGACCGCCTGAAGAAAGGCTTCTTCACCGATTTCGGATACCGGTTCCGGCATGGAATGATGCGGCCTGTATTCGGGGATTCCGGCCGGGGAGCGCAGGCGCCGGTTCAGTTCCTTGAGCCGCCGGTTTGCTTTTGCGTAGGCGTTTTCTTCTTCCGGGTCGGCATAAACGATGAGGTAGAGCTTGCCCGAGAGGTTGTCCACCACAGCAAGCTCTTCGGAGAGCATCAATAAAATGTCGGGCGTGCCGAGGGTATCCTTTTTGCTTGTTTTTGCAAGCTTGGGCTCGATGTAGCGCACGGCATCATAGCCGAAGTACCCCACCAGTCCGCCGAAAAAGCGCAAGGGGGTCGAAATCGGCGCGGCCCTGAAGCGCTTCTGGAAAGATTCCACGAATTTCAGCGCATCGTCGGTCTCCCCTTCTTCCGTGACTTTTCCATCCTGCAGGATGCGGTAACGCTCTTTGAAGAACTTGAGCACACATTTCGCCGGCAGCCCGATGAAGGAATAGCGCCCGAAACGCTCTCCGCCGACGACGGATTCCAGAAGGTAGGAATAGGGTGCATTGGCGAGCTTGAGGTAGACGGAAAGGGGCGTATCGAGGTCGGCAAAAGTTTCGAGAACCAGCGGAATGCGGTTGTAGCCTGCCGATTTTAGCCGTTCGAACTCCTGTTCGGTCATGATTTCTCAATCAGACGGGTGGCATCCAGCAAACTTTCGACGAGCGCATCGGAATCGAGCTCCCTGACATCCATTCCTTCGTTGTATCCGTAGGGCACGCAGAAAACGGCGCATCCCGCAGCGCGGGCAGCTTGAACGTCGTTGATCGAATCGCCTATGAGGAGCATTTCGGGAGGCTTGATTCCGAAATGTTCGCAGGCATGCAGAAGCGGCATAGGATCGGGTTTTTTCTTCGGCAGGCTGTCCCCGGAAAGCACGATTTCGAAGAAATCGTAAAGGCCGGTATCCTTGAGCAGCGGGATCGTGAAGCGCGCCACCTTGTTGGTGATGCATGCGAGCCTGAAGCCCGCAGCTTTCAGCGCTTCCAACCCTTCAACCACTCCGGGATAGGGACGCGATTCCTTGGACACCACGCTGTCGTAATTTCTTTCGAAGATTTCCATGACGGGATCGAAATCTTCAGGCGCGCTGCCCGTCGATGCGATATAGGTTTTTGTCATCAGGTTGAGCACGCCCTTGCCGATGAAGGTCTTGATTGTTTCCGGATCGACTTTGGAAAGGCCGAGCTCCTCCAGCGTCAGGTTCGCAGCGGTTGCGAGATCCATGGCGGTATCGAGCAGGGTGCCGTCGAGGTCGATCATGACCGCCTTGACGGAAAGGGGGGTTCTGGCCAGCATCATGCTTTGGCGAGCTCGGCCCGCATCTGGTCGATGGTCGCCTTGTAGTTCGGCGTATTGTAGATGGCGGAGCCTGCAACGAAAGTATCCGCGCCGGCTCTCGCGATTTCCGCGATGTTGTCGGCTTTCACGCCGCCGTCGATTTCGAGCATGATGTCGAGTCCCTTCTCGTCGATCATCTTGCGCACGGCCTTCAGCTTGGTCAATGCTCCGGGAATGAACTTCTGTCCGCCGAAGCCGGGATTGACCGACATGATCAGGATGAGGTCGAGCTTTTCGATCACATGGTCGAGATAATTGAGCGGGGTCGCCGGATTGAAGACCAATCCCGCCTTGCATCCCTGGTCCTTGATGAGGCCTATGGTGCGGTCGATATGTTCGGAGGCTTCGGGATGGAAGGAAATGATGTTGGCCCCGGCTTTCGCGAAATCGGGAATGATCCGGTCGACCGGTTTTACCATCAGGTGAACGTCGATCGGCGCCTGCGTCAGCGGGCGGATCGCTTCGCAGACGAGTGGACCGATGGTCAGGTTAGGTACATAATGGTTGTCCATGACATCGAAATGAATGATGTCTGCGCCTGCGTCGATCACGTCGACGATCTCCTCGCCCAGTTTGGCAAAGTTGGCTGAAAGTATGCTGGGCGCGATCAGGTAATTGGGCATCGGTATTCCTCGGCAAAAGAGGCTATTCTACATGAAACCCCTGCGCAACTAGAAGCTGCAGTATCAAACTGAAACGAAGGCAATGGCTGTCAAAGATTACAACGTAAAAATAGAGGCTTCGGTATTTTTCATTCCGGAGGAATCCGACGAAGAGCGTGGGCATTACGTTTTCGCCTATACCATCACCATCACCAACGACGGCACGGTGGGCATCCAGCTGATCAGCCGGCATTGGGTGATCACCGATGCCAACGAGCAGACCCAGGAAGTGAGGGGGTTGGGGGTGGTCGGCGAACAGCCGCTTTTAAAACCCGGGGAAAGCTTCAGATATACCAGCGGAACGGCAATAGCGACCCCTGTCGGGACGATGCGCGGAGAATATCAGATGGTCGCCGAAAGCGGCGAGCATTTCGATGTCGACATTCCCGAGTTTCTCCTCAGCATGCCGAGGGTGCTGCACTAGGGAAGCCCTGAACAAGTCCCGCGTGGCCGCGACGGTCGGCTATGCGGGATGAGACTCGCGAAGCGAGGTGCAGCGAATGGTCATTCCCTTCGCAAATCGAGCGACAAGGAGGATCGCCCGCAAAGCCCCGTCCCTCAAGGGTTGCGGAAAAATCGAGCGCTCGCCTTGTCGCCCTCCTGGGCATTGTAGACCCGGCTACAACCTGCGTCGTGCTCCGCGCGATCATCTCGATTTCCCGGCAACACGGCTCATGTGCGACTTGTTCAGGGCTTCCCTAGGTTTCAGTATTCGAAATGCAGGCGCAACCCATAAAAATTCACCGGTCCCCGGTCGTGATTGTATGCGGGATTCGCGACATACTGGTAGTCGAAGCTGATGTCGACATGGTCTGATGCCTGCAGGGAATAGTAGGATTCCAGGATTTCTTCCGGGGCGTAATTGAGTCTCCCATCCCCGATCAGAATGCCCATCCCTCCTGCCGCGAAATAGGCGCGTGCTGCCCCGGACAATCCATTGGCCACTGCAGCAAAACCGAAAGTGTCCTGATGGCGCCCCCAGCGGTCTCCTTTAAGGGAAAGCCCTGCCGACAGGGACCGGTTGATTTCGGTGAAATCGAAAGCCTCCATGGCGCCGTCGTTGTAACTTGCGCGGACGAAGGCCCCGAGGTCTGTGGCGAGTTCCTGCTCCAGATTGAGCGCAATCCCGGGGCGCGTTGCGCCGCGCCGCACCAGCGCCGTATCCGGGATGCTGTTCGATAGGCTCGCGAGTTGCAGCGCATCTCCGTAGCTTCCCATGTTGGCGTAATTGACGAAACCGAGCAGCTTCAGTTTGCCGGGGTGCCCGAAAAGCTGGTGCCTCTCCTCCATTTCACCCACGAATTCATGCTGGCTGAATGTCGGGTCCAATTTCGTGCTGTTAGGCGTTTTGGACATGTCGAACAGCCCCCCGCGCAACGTCCACCAGGATTGCGTCCATTCCACGGATGCGCCGTAAGTGTATCCCCAGGGGTCGGCTGCATAGTCGAATGCCCCTGATTCCACGACCGACCAGTTCATGAAATCGGCCCGCGGGTCGTGGGCGTAGGCATTGGTATCGAAAACATCGACCACCGAGAATTTGCCCAGGGTCAGCGTGACATTGTTTGCCGATTGGATGCCCCCCAGTTGGTTGGCGGCGGACTCAACTTTTTGCTCCGCTCCGCCCAGGCTGATGGTTTTCCGGTAAAACAGCCGGGGCAGGCGCAAATAGGGGGCGTTCGCTCCGACCTTGTAAGCTTCGCCGCTGGGAAAGCCCGCCACGCCGAGGGTGTTGGAAAGGCCGAAACCCTGGTCTACTTCCGGATTGATCCAGACCTCGCTGTCGTCGGAAAGACGCAATCCGGCAAAGAGCGTCAGATCGGAAGTTTCGGCGCTGCTGCTCGAAGGGTTCAGGCTGTTCTGCCCGGAATAGGGAGCAGAAAATGCCGGATGCATCTGGCTCACGTTGGTGAACTGGACATGCATGCCCCAATCCTCGGGCTGGGCGGGATCGACCCCGTCGGCCAGAGCAATTTCCCCTTTCAACCCGAGCAGAAGCTGCAGCAGGAGCATCGTTCTCCGTTTGCGATTCATCACTTTAGTGCAGTCCGAATTTCCGGATGACCAAGGATTTTGCCCATTGCGTCAGCACCAGGTAGCCGACGAGGATGGCGCAGAGCGCCAGCCAGTATTTCCCCGGCAGGGCGGCGAGGCCCAGTGAGGATGCAAAAGGCGAGAAGGGCAGCCACAGCCCGATCGCGCTCACCACCAGCGTCGTGATGGTGAGCGGCAGGCTCGCCCAGCTCTGCAAAAAAGGAATCTTTCCGGTCCTCAGGATATGGATGATGAGGGTTTGCGAAAGCAGGGATTCGACAAACCAGCCGCTCTGGAAAAGCGCGGGCTTGTCCCATGCATCGAAAACGTAAAGCATGGTGAAGTAGGTTGCATAGTCGAAGATCGAACTGATCGGTCCGATGAAGATCATGAATTTCGTGATGTCCCCGAGATCCCATTTCCTGGGTTTCGAAAGATAACTTTCGTCGACATTGTCTGTCGGAATGGCCGTCTGGGAAAAATCGTAGAGCAGGTTGTTGGTCAGGATCTGGATCGGTGCCATCGGCAAAAAGGGCAGGAATGCGCTGGCGCCCAGTACGCTGAACATGTTGCCGAAATTGGAGCTCGCCCCCATCCGGATGTATTTGATGATGTTTCCGAATACCTTGCGCCCTTCGAGAACTCCCTCCTCGAGCACCATCAGGCTTTTTTCGAGCAGGATGATGTCTGCGGATTCCTTGGCGATGTCGACTGCGGTATCGACGGATACGCCGACGTCTGCAGCTTTCAGCGCGGGGCCGTCGTTGATGCCGTCTCCCATGAACCCGACGACATGGCCCCTTCGCTGCAGCGCCTTGATGACCCTTGCCTTCTGCATCGGAGAGAGCTTGGCGAAAACGGTGGCCGTCTCCGCGACCGTCTCCAGTTCCTCGTTCGACATCGGTTCGACTTCGCTTCCCAGAACGACATGATCGACGGACAGGCCGACTTCCCTGCAGATTTTGCGCGTCACTGCATCGTTGTCGCCAGTCAGGATCTTGACCGCGACCCCGTGCCGGTTGAGTGCCGCGATCGCTTCCGTGGCGCTGTCCTTGGGCGGATCGAGGAAGGCGATGTAGCCGAGCAGGATGAGATCCGTTTCATCCTTGACCGAATAGGTCGTCTCCATCGGCGGCACTTCCTTGTAGGCCACGGCGATCACCCTGAAGCCGTCCTCGTTGAGGCTCCGGGTCACGTCCAGCAGGCGCTCGGCATGCGATTTCTCGAGATGAAAGGATTCACCGTTGATTTCCCCGCGGCTGCAGATGCTGAAGATTTCCTCGACTGCGCCCTTGCAGATCAGGATATGCTTTTTCTCGCTGCTTTTTTCGACGACCACCGACATGCGGCGCCGCACGAAGTCGAAGGGGATTTCGTCGACCTTGCGGTAGTCGCTTTCGACCTTCAGGCTGCTCTTCAGCTCGATGTAGTTGAGCACTGCCACGTCCAGCAGACTTTTCAGCCCGGTCTGGTAATAGCTGTTGAGAAAGGCGTATTCCAGGATGTCTTCGCATTCGTCGCCGTTGATGTCGACATGCTTTTCAAGAATGATTTTGTCCTGGGTCAGCGTGCCCGTCTTGTCCGTGCACAGTACGTCCATCGCGCCGAAATTCTGGATTGAATTCAGTCGCTTGACGATCACTTTCTTGCGCGACATGGCGATCGCGCCCTTGCCCAGATTCACGGTGATGATCATGGGCAGCATTTCCGGCGTGAGCCCGACTGCAACCGATGTCGCGAAAAGGAACGCTTCCATCCAGTTTCCCTTGGTGAAACCGTTGATGAAGAACACCGTGGGCACCATGACCGCCATGAAGCTGATCATGACCCAGGTGAACTTGGTGATTCCCTTGTCGAAGCTCGTGAGCACCCGGCTCCCGGCCATGGTGCTGGTGAGCGCCCCGAAATAGGTGTTGATCCCGGTCTGAACCACCACTGCCGTGGCTGTACCGCTCACCACGTTGGTTCCCATGAAGCAGATGTTGGGCAGGTCTATGGGGTTCTTCGAATCTCTTTCGGCGAGACCGGAAAATTTTTCCACGGGGAGCGACTCGCCTGTGAGTGAGGACTGGCTCACGAAAAGATCCTTGGCGGTTAGGAGTCTGACATCCGCAGGGATCATGTCTCCCGCGGAGAGATGGACAAGATCTCCCGGGACCAGCGTCTCGATCGGAACTTCCTTGTGCTCGGTTCTGGATGGAGAAAGCCTGATATGAAAGGCTTCGATGATTTCGGCCGGAACGCCTTCCCGCCGGTCCTTGCGCCTGACGGTTGCGGTCGTGCTGACCATGGCTCGCAGCTTTTCGGCAGCATTGTTCGATCTGTGTTCCTGGATGAAGGATACGCCCACGCTCAGCAGTACCATGATCGAGATGATGATGGCCGAAGTGTAATCCTTCATGAAGAAGGAAATGGCAGCGAGCACGAGAAGCAGCAGGTTGAGCGGATTCTTGAAGCGATCGACGAGTTCGCTTGCAATGCTCTTGTGCTGTTCGTGAACGACGGAATTGGGTCCGTACTGCTCCAGCCGTTCTTCGGCTTCCCGGTCGAGCAGTCCCTCGCTCGAACTTTCCAGATCCTGCAACAGGGCGGCGGGATCCATGATGGCGACTTCGAACATGCGCTTTGAGACTTGTCCGACCAGGGCGGTCGAAGCCGGCTGAATCGTGGTCAGCCTGGAAAAGAGGCCGCTCAGCTTGTCGGCTTTGATGTATTCGAATTTCATTTCCAATCCCTGTCCGTTTAAAAGCACGTGAAGCGGTGAGTTCGCTTGATGTGCAGAGATTGGAAAATCTGCGCCTCATGCGTTCCGCTGTTGCCAGCGGAAGCTGAAGCAGGACTTCAGGGTTACCGCCGGAACGAGTTTACTGCACAAATGTTACAGAAATAATTACTGCCCAAAGTGGCGGCCCCTAACTGAAGGAAACTAAAGGATTTTAACGCCTGGCGAAGCAGGCGTCAATTGGAGGTGGACGTTGCTGCTCAGGATTTTTCGGAGCCGAGCGGCCTTCCCGTCTTGATTTTCTCGATTCTCGAGATCACTTCCTTGAGCTTTGCCTTGTCGAGCGATGCGAGCACATGCAGGCCCGCACGCAAAATCTCGCTTTTCTTGGCATTGATGCCGAGGCCGAGGCAGGCTTTCTTGAGTTCGGAAATTTTCCGATAATCCGTCTCCGGAAAGGTGAAGCTGTCCCGGATCACCTTGGATGCCTTGGGCTTGGCTGCTTTTGCCTGGGTTTCCGGCTTGGTCGCGGGTTTGACGGCCGATTTTGCGGCGGTTCTGGGCGCGACTTTTGACGCGATGGCTTTCGCGGCAGGTTTTGGCGCAATTGCCTTTGCGGCGGGTTTCTCGGGTGCCGGTTTCTTTTGCTCGGGTTTTGCTGAAGCCTTGGTCGTCATTTCAGTCTCCTGGTATGGAACCGCAAAGCGGCTTGAATAGAGTATAAACCGTATATATAATTAATTCAAGCGGTCACATTTCTTGAATATTGCGGGTGCTACAATTGGGCATGAACGTCGAGATCGAACTCAAGTTAAGAGTGCCTCCCGAGGCTGTAGCGAAGCTCCGGCGCCACCCTCTTCTCAAGTCGGCGTCCCGGCCGGCCAGGCTCGTGAGCGTCTATTTCGATACCCCTTCACTGGATCTCAAATCGAAAGCCATCGCATTGCGCCTGAGGAAGGAAGGAAAGCGCTGGATCCAGACCGTCAAGGGAGGCGGAAGCATGCTTGCCGGCGTACACACCCGCCACGAATGGGAGACACCCGTGCTGCGGGGCGCCCTCGATTTCACCAGGATCGAAGACCGGTCTCTCATCCAGTTTTTCGGCAGCAGCGAGCTGCGCCGCAACCTGAGTCCGGTATTCGTCACCGAGTTTTCCCGAAAGAATATTCCTGTCGAATTCGGCGGGAGCGCCATAACATACTGCCTCGACACGGGAAAAATCCTGTCAGGGGGCAGGGAGGAGTGCATTTCCGAGGTCGAACTCGAACTGAAATCCGGTCATCCTTCGGCGCTGTTCGATTTCGCCCTGGAATTGCAGAAAACGGTTCCTCTTTTCGTCGAGGAAAGGAGCAAGGCCGAGCGCGGCTATGCGCTTCTCATGGGCGGTTCGATCAGAGCGCCTGCGAAGGCATCTGTCGTTGATCTCGACAGGAAGATGGATGTCGAAGCCGCTTTCAGGGAAATCGTCAGGGGCTGTCTGTGGCAATTGCAGGGCAATGTCCAGGGACTCCTGGGCAGGGATGCCGATTGCGAATACCTGCACCAGATGCGGGTTGGACTCAGGCGTATGCGCTGCGCCTTCGGCATGTTCTCCACGTTTTTCGGCAAGGCGGCCTTTTCCGAAATGATTCCCGAATTGAGGTGGCTGGGCGGAGAATTGGGTTCTGCAAGAAACTGGGACGTTTTCGTTCTCGAGACGCTTCCCCCCATCGTGGATGCCTTATCGAGCCAATGCGATTTTCGAGAACTCAAGCTGGCGAGCGAAACCCTGCGCATGAAAAGCAGCGAGCGGGCCGTCGAGGCGGTTTCTTCGCAACGGTTCCAGAGCCTGCTGCTCAAACTCGGCGCGGCGCTTTCCCGGGAATCCTGGCCGCAGGAGCCATCCGTACCCATCTTCGGTTTTGCGAACCGGGTACTGGAGAAGCGCTTCCGAAGTTTCGAAAAGGGCGGGAAGAATATCGGGTCGCTCGATGCGGCAGAGTTACACGCCCTGCGCATTAGCGGAAAGAAGCTGCGTTATGCTGCGGAATTCTTCTCTACTCTCTATCCCGGCCATGCAGCGCGCGGGTTCCTGCGGGAAATGGCTGGAATTCAGGATGTTCTGGGCGCAATCAACGATGCCGCGACCACAAGTCGCCTGCTCGACACACTGCCCGATATGGCGGCTTCCCATCTCGTCAGGGGATGGGTGGCCTGCGATGCGAGGCATCGAGCCGGGCAGCTTGGCAGGAAGCGGTTCAAGACCCTGACACCGTTCTGGAAAAATTGAGGAGCAGCAATGGATCTGATATTGTGGCGTCACGCCGAGGCGGAAGACGGCTTCCCGGACGAAGGGAGAGCCTTGACGGAAAGGGGAGTCAGGCAGGCGGCGCTGATGGCCGGCTGGCTGAAGCCGAGGCTCCCCAAAGACTACAAACTGATCGTCAGCCCCGCCAAAAGAACCCGGCAAACGGCTCAGGCGCTGGAGGCGCGCTTTTCCATTTCGAATGCCGTCCGCCCGGGCGCTTCCTATGCCTCGATTCTGGCAGAAACGGGATGGCCGGACGCCAGGGGCTGCGTTGTCCTGGTCGGACATCAGCCGTCTTTGGGACAGGTCGCCTCCCTCCTGCTTTCCGGAGCAGAAGGAGAGTGGAGCGTCAAGAAGGGCGCGATATGGTGGTTCAGCAACAGGACAAGACGGGATGAAACCCAGACCGTGCTGAGGGCGGTTATCTCCCCCGACCTGCTCGAGCCTTGAAATACCCCTCCCGGCCCGCTATGTTTCAAAGGGGGGGCGAAATGCGATTGAGCATACTGGGTTGCAGCGGCGGCATCAGCGGGGATTTGCGTACCACCTGCCTGCTGCTCGACGAAGACACGCTGATCGACTGCGGGACCGGGGCGGGAGACCTCGATCTCACTCGCATGGTCGGCATCGACCGGATCTTTCTGACCCATTCCCACCTCGATCATGTGGCCTTGCTGCCGATGCTTGCGGACAGCGCCGGCAATTTCAGGGATGAGCCGCTCACCGTCTATGCTCTTTCCGAAACGATAGCGATACTGAAAACGCATGTTTTCAATTCCCATCTCTGGCCGGATTACACTGTGCAGCCCAAGCCTGAAAAACCCTATATCCGGTTCGAGGCGATAGAGGTCGGTCAGAGCATTTTGCTGAAGGGCGGGAAAATCACCGCGCTTCCGGCAGAGCACGCGGTTCCCGCCGTGGGCTATCTTGTCGACAGCGGGCAGGCGTCCTTCGCCTTCAGCGGCGACACCACCTATTGCGAGGCATTCTGGGTGTCGCTCGAAAACACCGAAAATCTCCGCCATCTCATGATCGAGGCCACCTTTCTCGAGTCCAGCCGCGAACAGGCGAAAATTTCAGGGCACATGACGCCGGGCCTGCTTGCAAAAGGATTCGAAAGGCTCGGGCGCCCTGTCGATATCCTGATCACGCACATGGAAGCGGGAAGAAAAGAGGAGACGATGAAAGAGATTTTGGCACTGTCTGGAAAATTCGGACCGAAGGCGGTCTCCAGAGGGCAGATCTTCGAATTCTAGCGTTTCTTGAGTTCGATCAGTTTCAGTTCAACGCCGAGGGTTTTCCATTCCTTGACTTCTTCCTTCAATGCGGTCGAAGTCAGGGGGTTCCTGTCCAGCCATCCCGCTTCGAGATAGAGGTTGAATCCGGAGGAAGTCGCCTCGGCCTCCATCACGGGCAACGCGATATCGGTCCGGCTGCGGTAGAAAAGTGCGGCCATTCTCAATGCGAAAATCAGCGAGGGGTCGGCAAAATGGTGCAGCAGGCCCTGCATCTTGGAAAGAGAGCCCTTGTGGCCCAGCACGAGCAGGCTGAGCCGCGCCTGTTCCTTCTTGGAAAATCCGGGCATGTCGGCATTGGCCAGGATATAGGCTGAATGCTTGTGATAGCCATTGTGTGCAACCGAAATGCCAATTTCGTGAAGCTTCGCCGACCATGCGAGATACTGCAGTTCGCCTTCGGCATCGGTCCCGCCGAGCAGCTTTTCGCCCAGGAAGAAACCCAATGCTCCGACGCGCTCGGCCTGGACCGCGTCGACATGGTAGCGCCGCATGAACTGCTGGGTCGTCACATCGCGCATGTCCTGGTGGTGGAATCTGCCCAGCATGTCGTAAAGGACGCCCTGCCTGAGCGCGCCTGCTGCAGGAATCATGTGTTCGATGCCGAGTTCGCAGAAGGCCGCGTACATGATGGAAAACCCTCCCGGCAGGATCTGGCTTCTTTCGGGGCGCAGTCCGGGGAGCTGGAGACGTCGGACGTCTCCCGCCTTGACGAGGTGGGCGCGCAGCTTCTCCAGCCCTTCCAGGGTGATTCCGGATTCGCTGAATCCGTTCTGCTCCAGGATGTCGGAAAGGGATCTCGCCGTGCCGGAAGAGCCGATGGCCTGCTGCCAATGCCCCTGGTAGAACTCGCCGACGATGCTCTGCAGTTCCAGGCTTGCGGCAAGTTCGGCCTGCTTCAGGCTGGTTTTGCTGATTTTACCATCCTGGAAGAAACGCAGGCTGTAGCTTACGCAGCCCATGTAGAGGCTGGCGAGCTTGAGGGGTTTCAGCCTGTTTCCGATGATGAATTCGGTCGACCCGCCTCCTATGTCGACGACCAGGCGGTTTTCGTCGGAGGTGGGCAGGCCGTGGGCGACGCCGAGATAGATCAGCCTGGCTTCCTCCTGTCCGGCAATCACTTCGATCGGAAAACCCAGGGCGAATTCGGCTTTCTCGAGAAATTCCTGTGCGTTCGCTGCAACCCGCAGCGTATTGGTGCCGACCGCTCTTACCGCATGGGCGGGCAGCCCTCTCAGGCGTTCGCCGAAACGATTCAGGCATTCGAGCGCCCTGGCTTCTGCAGCTTCATCGAGATAATTGTCAGGGGTGAGCCCGGCCGCGAGCCTGACCGTGCCGCGCAGGGAATCGAGGGGGTAAACCTGATCGTCGACGATTCGCGCGATCTGGAGCCTGAAGCTGTTCGAGCCGAGATCGACCGCCGCCAGGGTGGAATATTCGGGTGTCAAGCCTTATTCCCGGCTTTCGCGCTCGATTTCTTCGACCGTTACATGGCGCACGTCCTTGCCCTTGACGAGATAGACCACGTATTCGCACATGTTCTTCGAATGATCCCCGATCCGCTCGATCGCCTTGGCGACGAACAGGATTTCGAGCGATGTCGAGATGGTGCGGGGGTCTTCCATCATGAAGGTGATGAGCTGCCTCAGGATGTTCTGGAACTGCTCGTCGACGATCCGGTCCTGGCGCACGACCTTCGCTGCCATGGAGACGTCCAGCCTGGCGAAGGCGTCCAGAGAGTTCCTGAGCATGCCGAGGGCGATTTCCCCTGCGCGCCTGATTTCGTTGAAGCGGGGATGGGCGATTCGGTCGGATGCGCAAATCAGCTTCGCCATGCGCGCGATTTTTTCGGCCTCGTCCCCGATGCGTTCGAGATCGGTGATCGTCTTGACGACGGCCATGATGAGGCGCAGGTCTCCTGCTGCGGGTTGACGCCGTGCGATGATCTGGGCGCAAAGCTCGTCGATTTCAACTTCCAGCGCGTTGACCCGATGGTCGTTGGAAATGGTTTCTTCTATGGAATTCAGATCGCAGGTCTGGAGTCCGTCCAGCGCCCTCGCAATCTGCTCTTCGACGAGCCCCCCCATTTTCAGGACCAGGGAGCGCACCGACTCGAGCTCGACGTCAAACTGTTTTGAAATATGTTCGTTGCTTCCCATGGTTCTTTCCTTTTGCCTATGCCCTGATTTGCCTGACTCCGTTCGACGTTCCCAGCAAGAGCAGGTCAGCCGGGCGGCGCGCGAAGAGCCCGTTGGTTACGACGCCGGTGATCTGGTTGATGATGCTCTCGAGTTCGACCGGGTTCATGATGGAAAGGCCATGAACGTCGAGGATGACATTGCCGTTGTCGGTCGTGAAACCCGCCCGGAGTCTGGGCTGTCCACCCAGCTTGGCGAGCTCCCGCGAGACATAGCTTCTCGCCATGGGAATCACTTCGACCGGCAAAGGGAACTTTCCGAGCAAATCCACCAGCTTCGTTTCGTCCGCGACGCAGACGAATTTCCGGCTGACTGCGGCGACGATCTTTTCGCGGGTCAATGCGCCGCCGCCGCCCTTGATCATGTGCATGTTATGGGTGATTTCGTCGGCCCCGTCGACATAGAGTTCGAGCTCATCCACGCTGTTCAGGTCGAGCACCCTGATGCCGTGGCTCTTGAGCCGGTTTGCCGTCGCTTCCGAACTCGCCACCGCACCTTCTATTTTGTTTTTGATTTTACCGAGTTCGTCTATGAAGTGGTTGGCAGTCGACCCCGTTCCCACGCCGATGATACACCCGGAAGGGACCTGTTCTATGGCGGCTTTTGCCACCGCCTGCTTCATTTCGTCCTGCGTCATAAATTTTCCGCTTTTCCATTGTTCAGCCGTTAGAATAGCGCCTAGGATCGATTTGCACAATTCCGTAAGGAGGAAACAGGTTAAACTTTGACCTTGTACTCTATGACACGCTCGGTTAAAACTTTATGACACCCGATTATCTGGAAAAAATATTGACCGCCCAGGTCTACGATGTCGCGATTGAGAGTCCGCTCGAACTGGCGCCAAATCTTTCCTCTCGCCTGAAAAACCGGCTCATGATCAAGCGGGAAGACATGCAGTGCGTTTTCTCATTCAAGCTGCGCGGCGCCTACAACAAGATGGTGAGACTTCCCGGGGAAGCTCTGGCGCGGGGCGTCATCGCCGCTTCGGCAGGCAACCATGCGCAGGGAGTCGCCCTTGCCGCGCAGAAGCTGGGGGTTCCTGCGACGATCGTCATGCCGGTCACGACGCCTGCGATCAAGGTGCAGGCAGTGGCGGCGAGGGGTGCGCAGGCCGTGCTCTTCGGAGACACTTACGACGAGGCTTATGCCCATGCCATGCAGCTTGCAGAGGAGCGGCATCTGACATTTGTTCATCCCTACGACGATCCCGACGTGATTGCAGGCCAAGGAACCATCGCGATGGAAATCCTGAGGCAGCAGTCCCAGCCTATTCATGCCATTTTCGTCCCCGTCGGCGGAGGCGGGCTGATCGCGGGAATCGCAGCCTACATCAAGCGCCTCTATCCCGGAATCAGGATTATCGGCGTCGAGCCCGTGGATGCCGATGCGATGTCACGCTCGCTGCAGGCGGGAAGCAGGGTGAAGCTCGACCAGGTTGGGCTTTTCGCCGACGGCGTTGCAGTCAAGCTGGTGGGGGAGGAGACATTCCGGCTTTGCAAAGCATTCGTCGACGAGATCATTCTGGTGAACAACGACGAGATCTGCGCTGCGATAAAGGACGTTTTCGAGGATACGCGATCGATTCTGGAGCCTGCGGGGGCGCTGGCCGTGGCAGGTGCGAAAAGCTACGTCGAGCGCGAGAAGATCGACGGCAAAACCCTGGTCGCCATCGCATCCGGGGCGAACATGAATTTCGACAGGCTGCGCTATATCGCAGAACGCGCCGAACTCGGGGAGAAAAGGGAGGCCATCCTGGCCGTGACCATCCCCGAGAAGCCTGGAAGCTTCAAGAAATTCTGTTCCATCCTGGGCGCACGCAATGTCACCGAATTCAATTACCGTTTCTCGGATCCTGCGGAAGCTCATGTTTTCGTCGGCGTCCAGGTGCACAATCGCCAGGAAACCCTGGAGCTGCTCGGAGAATTGCAAAAGAACGGCCTGAAGGCGCTCGATTTCACCGACAACGAAATGGGGAAATTGCATGTGCGCCATATGGTCGGGGGGCATGCGCCACAGGTCGAAAACGAGATTCTCTATCGCTTCGAGTTTCCCGAGCGCCCTGGCGCGCTCATGCAGTTCCTGAACAGCATGAGCCACAACTGGAACATCAGCCTGTTCCATTACCGCAATCACGGCACCGATTACGGCCGCGTCCTGATCGGCATGCAGGTTCCTGAAAACGAAATGGCCGAATTCGGCGGCTTCCTGGGTCAGTTGGGCTACCGGTTCTGGGCGGAGACGGACAACCCGGCCTACAGGCTTTTCCTGGGTTGAGACATGGAATCGCTGTACGACATTCTGGAAGTCAGCCGCACCGCGAGTCCCGAGGTGATCAGGGCTGCTTACAAGAGCCTCGTCCAGCGTTTTCATCCGGACAAGAACCCGGACAATCCGGATGCCGAAGAGATGCTCAAGCGCATCAATCATGCCTACGATATTCTTTCAGATCCGGAAGAAAGGGCGGCCTACGATGTCCTGATCACCCTCGAGGAAATGCCTGCGCCGGAAGTTTTTTCCGGCAGGGAAGATCCGGAAGAGGCGGCAGTTCCTGTAGAAAATGCCCCCGATCTTTCCGGAAGGAAGCTGTTCAAGCGGCCCGCATTCCTCATTGCGGGGGCTGTTGCCATGGCATTGATCGCCTTCGGAATCGTCTTTTTCATGGGGGAGAAGGCAAAGCCGCAGGCGGCTTCGCCGCCGGCATCCGAGCCTTTGGCAAGCATTGTGCCACCCCGTCCGCAGCCTGTTGTTGCACCTCCCGCTCCCGCGGAGGAAGTTGTGCCGAAACCGTCTTCAGTCTCGGAGCCTGAGCCAGCCCCCGTTGCGATACCGGTGCCAATCAAGCCTGTCGAAAAGCGCGAAAGACCCAGGCCCGAGCCGAAGGTACTGCCCCGGCCTCAGCCCGTTTTGCCGCCTCCTGTCGCCGCCATCCCGCAGGCCAGGCCACCTGCCGAAGTTTCGAAATACGCCGATCTCGCCAGCGCAGTCTCAAGCGGAGACAGGATTGCGGTTGAGAAAATGATCAAGGGGGGGGAAGATGTGAACCTCGTCAGGGGCAACCAGGTGCCGTTGATCATCGCCGTCAAGAACGGCGATGCGGCCATGGTGAAGCTGCTGATTGCCCATGGGGCGGACGTCAATCTGACGGACAATCAGGGCAATACGGCCATGATTTATGCTAAAGTCAGGGCTGATGCCAACATGATCGAAATCCTGAAGAATGCCGGAGCCAAGAACCCTTTCGACTAAGTTTTGGAAAGCCGCAGCTTTCTTCGGTCTCGCCTTGTTCCTTTTTTCCGCAAGAACAGGCTTTTCTTCCGACCTGGCCGAGGATTTCATGGCGGCGCGGGAGGGCTATGCCGATGGCGATGCTGCAAGGCTGGACGCCCATGCGCGCAAGTTGCAGGGAAGCCCTCTCCAGCCCTATGCAGAATACTGGAAGCTCAGCATGAATCTGGCCGATGCCGGAGATGCCCAGATCGAGGCATTTCTGGCCCGGTATGACGGCAGCCTGCTCGCCGAGCGCCTGCGCAAGGCATGGCTGAAATCCCTGGCCAAGTCGGAAAACTGGAAAACCTTCACCGCGCAGTACCCTGCCGTAATCAACCCGAACACCGAACTTTACTGCGACTCGCTGCAGGCGCGCGAGGAATTGGGCGACAAGGATGCCGCGAGGGAGGCGAAGCCCTTGTGGTTCAGCTCCAAGGGGCAGCCACAAAGCTGTGGCCCCCTGTTCAGGGAACTGATTGCTTCGAACCAAATCAGTTCGAAAGACATCTGGGCGAGATTGCGGATGGTCCTGGAGTCCGGGGATCTCACTTTGGCGAGGACGATCAACGGGGAGTTTCCGCAGGGCGAGGGAATGCAGGACAACGCGCTGGTTTCCGCCTACGAGAATCCCTACCGCTATTTGCGCAAAAATGATGCGCCCCGTTCCCGAGCACAGAAGGAAATAGCGATTTTTGCCGTGATGCGCATCTCCATGGCCGACCCCGAACAGGCCAGAACCTACTGGTCTGAATTGAGCGATCATTTCGACCATGCCGACCGGGATTATGTATTGGGGAAGATCGCGTTCCGGGCCGCACGCAAGCATATGCCCCAGGCCCTGCAATGGTTCGAAGGGGTGGGTAACCTCGACGACGAGGAGCTTGCCTGGAAGGTGAGGGCCGCATTGCGCGAGAAGAACTGGCTTGAGGTGCTTTCCGGCATCGACGCCATGTCTGCTCCGTCCAGGGAAAACGAAGCCTGGCGCTACTGGAAGGCGCGCGCGCTCAAGTCGATGGGGGATATCGGCGGAGCCAATGCCATTCTGGCTCCGCTCAGCCGGGAGCACAATTTCTACGGCCAGCTCGCCCTGGAAGAAATGGGGACGGTCGCAACCTTGCCACCGGATGCCTACAAGGCGAGCGAAGCGGAAATCGCGGCTGTTGAAAATACGCCCGGAATCGAAAGAGCCCTGCTGCTGTATTCGATGGGGTTGAGGGTGGATGCCACCAGCGAATGGATCTGGGCGGTAAGGGGGTTCGACGACAGGCAGCTGCTCGCTGCAGCCGAACTTGCCAGGCGTCAGGGCCTTTACGACCGGGCCATCAATACCGCCGAAAAAACTACGCAGTTGAACGACTTCGGATTGAGGTTCCTCGCGCCTTATCGCGACGTCATGCACGAACAGACGCAGCAGCTGGGGCTCGACGAAGCCTGGGTTTACGGGCTGATCCGCCAGGAAAGCCGCTTCGTGACGGTGGCAAGATCCGGAGTCGGGGCTTCCGGCCTGATGCAGTTGATGCCGGCCACTGCGAAATGGGTCGCATCGAGGCTCGGGTTGAGGGATTTCCGGCATTCCCTGATGAACCAGATCGAAACCAATATCAGCCTCGGGACCTATTACCTGAAGCATGTGCTCACTGTTCTCGATAACCAGCCGGTTCTGGCTTCAGCAGCATACAATGCGGGCCCGGTCAGGGCGAAGCGGTGGATCGGGCCATCGCCCATGGAAGGCGCGGTTTATATCGAGAGCATTCCTTTCGATGAAACGCGGGATTACGTGAAGAAGGTGATGAGCAATACCGAATATTACGCCAGCGCCTTCGGGGAGGCGACGCTCCCCCTCAAGCAACGCCTGGGCGTTATCAGCAGCGTCGGCGGCAGCCTAAAGAACGAGCCATGAAGGTCTATTCCGTCGGCGGTGCGGTCAGAGACGAGCTTCTCGGTCTTCCCGTCAAGGATCGCGACCATGTCGTCGTCGGGAGCACGCCTGAAGAAATGGCGAGTCTCGGATTCCGGCCCGTGGGCAAGGATTTCCCGGTTTTTCTCCATCCCGAGACGCACGAGGAGTATGCCCTCGCCAGGACCGAGCGCAAGACCGCGAGGGGCTACCGGGGTTTCGAAATCTATGCCTCTCCGGAAGTGACGCTCAACGAGGATCTGGCAAGACGGGATCTGACGATCAACGCCATGGCCAAGGACGAATCCGGCAGGATCATCGATCCCTTCGGCGGCATCGGTGACCTTGAGGCCGGTATTTTGCGCCATATCGGCCCCGCTTTTTCCGAGGATCCGGTCCGGGTGCTGCGCGTTGCGCGCTTTTCGGCTCGCTTCGGCTTCAAAATCGCGGACGAGACCCTGGCCCTCATGAACGAGATGGTGCATAACGGCGAAGTCGAAGCCCTGGTTTCCGAGCGCATCTGGCAGGAACTGGCGCGCGGGCTCATGGAAAAAAAGCCTTCGAGGATGTTCTATGCATTGAAGGAATGCGGCGCGTTGAGCCGCATCCTGCCCGAAATCGACGTTCTTTTCGGCGTGCCGCAGTCGCCAGTCCATCATCCCGAAATCGACACGGGATTGCATGTCATGCTCGTTCTCGACCATGCCGCATCCCGGGACTATCCCCTGGAAGTGCGTTTTTCGGCATTGATTCACGATTTGGGAAAGGGCTCGACCCCTCCGGAAGAATGGCCGCACCATCCCGGCCACGAGGAAAGGGGGGTGGTTTTGGCGGGAGAGCTTTGTACGAGACTCAGGGTTCCCAACGAATGCCGCGATCTCGCCCTCATTTCCGCCCGCCATCACGGCCTTGCGCACCATGCCATGGACCTCGATGCGGCAGAAATCTTTTCTCTATTGCAGGGGTCGGATGCCTTCAGGAAACCCGGCAGGTTCGACGCCTTCCTGCAGGTTTGCGCATCCGATTTCAGGGGCAGGCCGGGCTACAACGACACGCCCTATCCTCAGGCGGAAAGGCTGAGGCTGGCCCTGGATGCGGCCCTTGCGGTCGATGCCGGGGCGGCTGCGAAAACCGCATCGAATCCGGCAGAAATCAGGGAAAAGGTTGCTGGGGCGAGGATGGAAGCGATCAGGCGCGCCCTGGACGGGTCGCACGGAGTGTAATGCAATTATTTTCCAGCCAGGTTTAATTTTTTGCCTCGGTGCGAAAGCCCCATCTTTTAAGCGATGTGCGTCGATAGCCGATTGAAGTTTTTCGGAACGAGGCGCAGAATTCAATGCAGGAAATCCTGGAGAATTTCATGAAACGGAAAATTGCAATGCTGGCCGTACTGGCCTCGGTTTGCGCTGCGGCATACGCTTCGGAAATGTCCTGGTATCGGTGGCGAAGCAGGGTAAGCGGGGCCGTCGTTTGCGCGCAGATTTCTCCCGGCAATGCCTGGTACAAGTTCAAGGGCCCTTACATGGACGGAACCTGCAGGAAACCGGGCAATCCGCAGTGACTGGCTGAAACTGAATTATTTCCCGTCGAGATAGCGCCAGACGCCTTCCTCGCAAAGGAAGCGGCTGGTTTCGTGCAGGCGATGCGCCTTTCCCCCGATCTTGTATCTTGCGACGAATTCCACGCTGTCCTGTCCAACTGCCTTCACTTCCAGCCCCAGCCATTTCGGGCGCGGCTGTTCATCAAGGCCCAGCCTCGCCGGGCGGGCGGAAGGGTGCCAGGTTTGCAGCAGATACGCTTCGAGTCCGAGCACGTAGGCGCTGTAGCGGGAGCGCATGAGCGCTTCGGGATCGGGCGCATTTATCCCGGAATGGTATTTCCCGCAGCAGGCCGCATATTCGAGGGGCTTGCCGCAGGGACATGGGTTTTTCAAGCCGTCACGATTCCGCTTATTGCGGCTTGATATAGTCGATAACCATGGGTGGGCGGTCTGGAAAATGAGCAACCAGTTCAAGTCTTCCCCCCATTGCTTCGATGTGCCGGCGCAGCGTGGAAAGCAGCATGTCACTTTTGCGTTCCAGGCGGGAAATGGTGTCTTGTCCTACCCCAAGACTTTGTGCAAGTTCGTCCTGGGTAAGTTCGACGGCAAGGCGCAGGTCTTTGAGCGTGGCAAGGTCGCTTGCACGTTTTTCTATCCGCGCCTGACGGCTTGCGTCCAGTTCTCCGATCATTTGATCGAGGTTTCTAGCCATTCGAGGGGCCTCCTTTCAATTCTGCCAGATGGGCATCGTATCGATCATCCGCAAGTGCCAGAAGTTTCTTGTAAAATCGCCTCTGATTTGCTCCTGCCTTGTCGCCGCCGACAAGAAGTATGGCTTGTCGCTTGGGGTCAAATGCAACACGGCATGCGAAAAAAGCTCATCCTGCAATGCTTCCGGCAGAAGCCTGAATTCCGGCTCGAACTCGTCGTGAAAAAGAACGGTCCAGTTCGCTGCGAGATTATGGGTTAAAAACCATATGGATGCAATCCCATGATTCTCTGCGTTGCGGCTGAAGCATAAATGCTATTTGCCAGAAGGGCTGGAAATATCAGGAAGAAATGGTCCGCTTTACGCAGACCCCATTGATTTTAGGACGGTTCGAGCTCAATATATTCGCATGGAAATTATATGAAACGAAAAGCCGGGCTTGGGCATATACTTAGTGACCCAATCCAAATTAGGAGTTCCTGTTAAGGTGAGCCACCTGTAAGAGCTCTGACTGCTATCACCAAACTGATTAGTTCTTATGGAAAGAAAAATAACGATACGTAACCTTAAGCATATTCGTGAGTTATCATTTGATATCCCCGCTGCCGGAGTCCATCTTTTGGCAGGGTCAAATGGTGCTGGAAAAACGTCGGTCTTGGCTTGTCTCCGTCGTATTGGACAGCGACAGGCATTCGCGCATCACTTTGCAGCATCACAGCATTCTAGGGCGCTTGATAACTTCGAGGGGGCCGAAATTATCTACACGCTCGATAATCGGAGTGTAACGTATGCCTACGGAGGGGAGCGCTGGGTTCCGCGGCCTCGTTCTAATAGCCGCCTGCTGGACGAATTCGGTTATCCCGCGGTTCTTTATATTGGCGCAACTGCGGATCGCATCACTCCTCGACCAGAAGACTTTAACCCACGTAGGCTTACCCAAGCGCCAACTGCGATTCGGGATGCTGCAAATCGTATCTTTGGAACAGATAAATTTAATACTTTAAAAACGATCAATCTCACTACGGGCTTTGGCAATCCGGCTTTCGTGATGCAATTTGGTAACGCGGCGAACGTTAAATATGTTTCAGAGCGGAATTTTAGCTTGGGTGAGCTTTGTATCTTGAAGCTTGTCCGCGAATTGATGAACTGTGCAGAATCTTCCCTTATTTTAATCGATGAACTTGAACTTGCGCTTCATCCAAGAGCGCAGATTGAATTGCTCAACTACCTCATTGAGATTTCGACTCAAAAGCGACTGACAGTCATTTTTTCCACTCACTCAGTCAGTCTTCTGAAGCGGGTTCGACGTAGCAACATGTTATTTCTGGAATCGAACAACGGAATCATCTCCATCCTGAAAGGGTGCTATCCAACCTACGCACTTGGTAATATGGCTTCTGATGAAGAACGTGCGCCGGATGTTGTAATTTACGTCGAGGACGAGGCGGCTCTATATGTCACGGATGCTCTAAAGGATTTGTGTATTGCTACGCGCTTTAATCAGCAGGGGGCTTTGTTCCCTACGGTACATGTGATACCGATCGGCCCATTCATTAGCGTTGTTCGGTTCTTGGAAAGAAGTGATGCGTTTCTTCCGCCGTCTACAACCTCTGCTGCATTATTGGATCTCGACGTAAAAGATGAAAATCTACGTGACTGGCAAACTAATCGACAATATCCGATGCTTGCTGAATTTCAACGCCACGAAAACCGGATTAGATACCTCCCATGGACACCGGAAGTTGGATTAATCGAATTTCTCCGAGGCAACGGAACTGGGGCAGAGAGAGAAATTCGTCAGCATTTTAATGACCAGCGATTATCTATTCGCACACAAGATATTGGGAATATACCGGGAAATGCAGGCAAGGAGCAGCGTGATGCTTGCAAAAGTGCTGTGTCTAGGGTGATCAAACATTTGACGACTTATATCCAAAACACCAACGAAGAGCAGGTACGTCGAGGACTTTTCCGCGTTTTCGCGAAATGGTATTTTGATAATAATCAAAACACAATCATGGAATTGCTCGGTCCTTTGGTGGCCGGAAGATAGCCTCGTACTTCCGAAATGAAAAGTGGGCTCAGATTCGATTTGTTGCTGACCTGCCCACTCCCGTGTCCCCATTCATTCGGGTGAGATGAATGGGCATATAATAAACTGAAGATCCTGCCTGCCGGGAGTTTGAAATGGGTTCCGCTGTCCTTCGTCGGCTGTTCATGGTTGCCCTGGCGCTGCTGCGTTTTCGCCGCTCTGTAACGCTCACCCAGATCTGAGTCCCGGCGAAGCGGCCAGACCGGGCGGGCAAACCTTCTCGGGGTTCCTGAGCTATATTGGTATTGTCCGGTCCAGGGAGAAGCCGCCATGAAGCGCATCGCATTGTTCCTCGCCACCAACCTCGCCGTGCTGCTGGTGCTGTCGATCGCAATCCGCCTGCTCGGGCTCGAACCCTATCTCGGCGCATCCGGCATAAATCCCAATTCACTGCTCGTTTTCGCCGCAATCATCGGATTCGGGGGTTCTTTCGTTTCGCTCGCCCTGTCCAAACACATGGCCAGGATTTCCATGGGCGCGAGGATCATTTCGCAGCCGCAGACTGCCGAAGAATTCTGGCTGCTCGAAACGGTGAGGCGCCATGCCGGCGCTGCGGGAATTGGAATGCCGGAGGTGGCGATCTACGATTCGATGGACGCGAATGCCTTTGCGACCGGCATGAGGCGGGATGCTTCCCTCGTCGCAGTTTCGACCGGGCTGCTGCAACACATGACGAGGGAAGAGGCGGAAGCCGTTCTGGGGCACGAGATCACGCATGTCGCCAACGGCGACATGGTGACCATGGCGCTTATCCAGGGCGTGGTGAACACCTTCGTGATTTTTCTCTCCCGCATCATCGGACAGGTGGTGGACAAGGCGGTGTTCAAGACGGAGCGCGGCCAGGGGCCGGCATTCTTCATCACCATGATCGTATCCGAACTGGTTCTGGGGATACTCGCCACCCTCATCGTGCTATGGTTCTCGAGGCACAGGGAGTTCCGGGCGGATGCGGGCGGGGCGAGGTTGTCCGGAAGGCGCAACATGATAGACGCCTTGAAACGCCTGGGCAGCCTTCATCCGGCACCCTTGCCAGAAAAAATGGCCGCCTTCGGCATTTCCGGCAGTTCAGGGGGAGGAATCAGGCGCCTTTTCATGACTCATCCCCCTCTGGAAGAGCGTATCGCAGCGCTCGAGGCGGGCTAAATCCAGTCGCGCCCGGTCAGAAAATCGGTGTAGAGCCCGTCTTCCGGGCTGCCTTTTTCCGGATGCCAGTCGTAGCGCCACTTCACGATGGGGGGAAGGGACATCAGGATCGATTCGGTCCGCCCGCCGGACTGCAATCCGAACAGGGTTCCCCTGTCGTAGACCAGATTGAATTCGACATAGCGGCCGCGCCTGTAAGCCTGGAAATCCCTTTCGCGCTCGCCGTAGGGGGTGTCCAGCCTGCGCTCGAGAATCGGCACATAGGCCGAAAGAAAATGATCCCCGACGCTTTCGGTCAGGTTGAAACAGGTTTCGAAATCGGGGGCGTTGAGGTCGTCGAAGAAAATGCCGCCGACGCCGCGAGGCTCCCTGCGATGCTTGAGGTAGAAATACTCGTCGCACCACTTCTTGAATTTCGGATGATAGTCCGGGCCGAAAGGCTGGAGCGCATTTCTGCAGGTCTGGTGGAAATGAATCGCGTCTTCCTCGAAGCCGTAATAGGGGGTGAGATCCATTCCTCCGCCGAACCACCATACGGGATCCTGTCCCTCTTTTTCGGCGACGAAGAAGCGCACGTTCATGTGGACGGTTGGAGCGTAGGGATTCCTCGGATGGAAAACCAGGGATACTCCCATGGCCTGGAAGGAGCGTCCGGCAAGTTCCGGCCTTGCGGCGGTGGCGGAAGGGGGGAGCCCCTTGCCGAAGACATGAGAGAAATTGACTCCGCCGCGCTCCAGCACATTGCCTTCCTCGATGACGCAGGACATCCCCCCGCCCCCCTCAGGGCGATCCCAACTGTCCCGGCGGAATGTTTGTCCGTCGACCTGCTCGATCCGTTCGACGATCAACTCCTGCAATTCGGTGAGGAAATCCTTGACGCCTGCTATGTTCATTTTTTTCTCCTTTGCTAGGGCCTGAAAATTTTGCCACTTTCGAAATCCAGGATGGTCGACGGTTTTCTTCGTTTGCCGATTTTACCGGGGATCGTCAGGACTTGGCTGCCGAATCTGGAAATGCAGTCGCGATAGGTCTTCGCTGGCTTCATACCCGAAACATTGGCGCTTGTCGAAACCAGTGCAGTGCCGAGGCTGTTGCAAAGTCCTGAAGCGCCAGGGTGTGCCGTCAGGCGAACGGCTATCTTGTCGTGCCTTCCCGTGATCCATTTCGGGGCGAAGCGGGATGCCTTAAGGAGCAGGGTATAAGGTCCCGGCCAGAATTTGCGCAGCTCCTCCCGTTTCGGGAGGCTTGCGACATAGCGCTTCAACTGGGGCAGGCGGCCTGCGATCAGGATCATGCCGCGGCTCTGCCTGCGCTGCTTGATCTTGAGCAGGAGGCGGACCCCGCCGTGATTTTTGGGGTCGCACCCGAGGCCGTAGCAGGATTCCGTGGCATAGGCGATGACCCCGCCCGCCCGGAGATGCCGCCTGATTCTTCCTAGCAGGGCAGCCGGGATCATTGCCTCGGAGAGAGCGCCCGGTAGCCGATATCTGTCCGCATCTGGCAGCCGTCGAAGGCAATCCCTTCCGCCACCTGATAGGCTCGGCGCTGCGCCATTTTCACGCTGTCGCCGAGCGCCGTGACGCACAGGACACGTCCGCCATTGGTGAGCACTCGCTTATCTTCAAGCCTCGTTCCAGCATGGAAAACGTGGAAATCTTCCTCGTTTTTCGGCAGCCCGGAAATGACGTCGCCCTTCCTCGGATTGTCGGGATAATCGTGGGCCGCCATCACCACGCCGAGCGCGGCACGCCTGTCCCATTCGGCTTCGATCTTGTCGAGCGTGCCGTTGATTCCGTGTTCGACGAGGAGGCTGAGATCGGTCTTGAGCCGCATCATGATCGGCTGTGTTTCCGGGTCGCCCATTCTGCAGTTGAATTCGAGCGTTTTCGGGTTGCCTTCCCGGTCGATCATGAGTCCCGCGTAAAGAAAGCCGGTGTAGCTGATGCCGTCCTCGCTCATGCCCCGCATGACCGGCTGGATGATTTCTCGCATCACCCTCGCATGCAGCGAAGGCGTGACCACGGCTGCGGGGGAATAGGCGCCCATGCCGCCGGTATTGGGTCCGCGGTCGCCGTCCAGAAGCCGCTTGTGGTCCTGACTGGTGACGAAGGGCAGGGTATTTTTTCCGTCCGCCATGACGATGAAGCTCGCTTCCTCCCCTTCCAGGAATTCCTCGATCACCACCCGTCCGCCTCCGGAAAGAATCATGTCGATTGCGGCATGCGCCTCAGGCAGATCCATGGCCACCACCACGCCCTTGCCGGCTGCGAGGCCGTCCGCCTTGATCACGATGGGGGCGCCCTTCTCGTCCACGTAGTTGTGGGCCGCGGTGATGTCTTCGAATTCCGCATACCCGGCAGTGGGAATGCCGTGCCTCATCATGAATGCCTTGGCGAAAGCCTTGGAGCTTTCGAGCTGGGCAGCCGCTTTCGTCGGACCGAAAATCTTGAGGCCTTCCGCCCTGAAGTCGTCGACGATGCCTTTTGCCAGGGGCGCTTCAGGCCCGACCACGGTGAGCGCAATCGACTCCCGTTTGGCGAAATCGATCAGGTCTGGGGTTTCCGTCAGATTCACGTTGAAGCAGCCTTCGTCCAGCGCCGTTCCCGCATTTCCGAGCGCGACATAGACCCGGCTGACTCTTGCCGAACGGGCGAGCTTCCATGCCAGGGCATGTTCGCGCCCGCCGTTTCCGATGACTAGAATTTTCATGTTCAGTGCCTGAAATGACGGTAGCCGGTGAAGACCATGGCGATGTTTTGCTCGTTAGCTGCAGCAATCACTTCCTCGTCGCGCATCGAGCCTCCGGGCTGGATGACCGCGCGTGCGCCCGCCTGCGCCAGCACGTCGAGTCCGTCCCGGAAAGGGAAGAAGGCGTCCGATGCGACGACGGAGCCGGAAAGATCGAGCCCTGCATGGGCCGCCTTGATCGAGGCGATCTTCGTGCTGTCGACCCGGCTCATCTGGCCCGCGCCCACGCCGAGGGTTCGCCCATCCCTGCAGAACACGATGGCATTGGATTTCACGTACTTGGCGACTTTCCAGGCGAAGAGCAGATCCTTGAGTTGCGCAGCGCTGGGCTGTGCCCTGGTGACCACGCGCAGTTCCCCCGCCTGGACGTTCAGCGCATCCGGACTCTGCACCAGAAGGCCGCCGCCCACCCGCTTGAAATCAAAGCGGTTATGCGCATCCGAAAGCGGCACGGTGAGAACGCGCACGTTCTGTTTCGCGGCGGTCACGTCAAGGGCGGCCTGGGTTGCGCCGGGTGCAACGATCACTTCGACGAACTGGTTGGCGGTGATGGCAGCCGCAGTCTCGGCATCGAGTTCGCGATTGAAGGCGATGATGCCACCGAACGCGGAAGTGGTATCCGTCGCATAGGCCAGTTTGTAGGCATTCAGGGGGGAATCCGCAATCGCAACGCCGCAGGGATTGGCATGCTTGACGATCACGCAGGCGGGTTCATCGAGTGTCTTGACGCACTCCCATGCCGCATCGGCGTCGCCGATGTTGTTATAGGAAAGTTCCTTGCCCTGCACCTGGGTATAGCTGGCGATGCCACCGGGCAGCGCAACCGGGTCGCGATAGAAAGCGGCTTGCTGGTGCGGGTTTTCGCCATAGCGCATGTTCTGCACCCTGATGAAATTGAAATTGATCTGCGCCGGAAATTCGCCGCGCGTCCCGTCCGGTTCGATTGCGGTCAGATAATTGCTGATCGCGCTGTCATAGGCCGCGGTATGGGAAAAAGCCTTCTTCGCCAGATCGAAGCGCGTGGCATCCGACACGGCTCCCGCATTTGCCTGCATTTCGGCGAGTACTCTGCCGTAATCCGCCGGGTCGGTCACTATGGCGACATGATGGTAATTCTTGGCTGCGGCCCTGACCATGGTCGGTCCGCCTATGTCGATGTTTTCGATGGCGTCTTCCAGCGAGCAGTTCTCCCTGGCGACGGTTTGCGAGAAGGGGTAGAGATTGACGACGACGAGGTCGATGGGGGGGATATCCGCCTTTTGCATCGTCTCGACATGCTCAGGAATGTCCCTGCGTCCCAGGATTCCGCCGTGGACCTTGGGGTGCAGCGTCTTGACGCGTCCGTCCAGCATTTCGGGAAAGCCGGTGTAGTCCCCGACTTCCGTCACCGGGATACCCGAATCGGAAAGCAGTTTTGCGGTTCCTCCGGTGGAAAGAATTTTCACGCCCATCTGGTGGAGGGCGGAGGCGAATTCCCTGATGCCTGTCTTGTCGGAGACGCTGAGCAGCGCTTGAGTGATCGAAGTCATGGTGGTGAATCTGTGTAGTTGAATAATCAGGAGATGCCGAGGTCCTGCATTTTCTTTCTGAGCGTATTGCGGTTCAAGCCCAGCACTTCCGCTGCGCGAGTCTGGTTGCCCTGGGTGTGGTTCAAAGCGAGTTCGATCAGGGGTTTTTCGATGCAGCGCATCACCATGTCATAGAGCGCGCAGGGTTTTTCGCCGTCAAGGTCGTTGAAATAGGACTCGACCGCCTTGCGGACGCAGGAACCGATTTCGCCTTCCCCCTTCATGCCGCCCATTTCTCGTCCTCCGTGTAAATCAAACGCGGGTTGTTCGCGCCGAGTTCGGAGAAGAAACGGTCGATGTGGGCGACCTGTTCTGCGCAGGACTGGAGCTGGTTCATGCTGTGCCTGAATTGGGCAGAGCCCGCCAGGCCCTTGGTGTACCAGGAGATATGCTTTCTCGCCACGCGCACCCCGGTGTCTTCGCCGTAGAACCCGAAAAGGTCCCTGAGATGCTCCATCAGGACGGCATGGATTTCGGAAACCTCGGGCTGCGGGAGGTGCTCCCCGGTTTCGAGATAATGTGCAATCTCGCGGAAGATCCAGGGCCTTCCCTGGGCCGCACGGCCGATCATCACGGCGTCCGCGCCGGTCTTTTCAAGCACGAACTTCGCCTTCTCGGGGGAGGTGATGTCGCCGTTGGCGATGACGGGAATGGCGATCCTGGTTTTGACCTCACCGATCGTATCGTATTCCGCGTCCCCGCTGTATCCGCAGGCGCGCGTCCTGCCGTGTATGGCGAGGGCCTGGATACCGGCGGCTTCGGCGATTTTGGCGATTCTGACCGCATTCCTGCTTTCCCTGTCCCATCCCGTACGGATCTTCAGCGTGACGGGCACATCCACCGCAGCGACCACGGCCTCCACGATACTGGCGACCAGCGGTTCGTTCTGCAACAGGGCGGAACCCGCCATCACGTTGCAGATTTTCTTCGCCGGGCAGCCCATGTTGATGTCGATGATCTGCGCGCCGTTGTCGACGTTGTATTTCGCAGCTTCGGCCATCATGCCCGGATCCGCCCCTGCGATCTGAACGGAAATCGGCTCGACCTCGCCGTCGTGGTTCGCCCTGCGGCGCGTCTTGTCGCTTCCCCAGAGCAGTGAATTGCTGGAAACCATCTCGGAAACCGCCATGCCCGCTCCCATCGCCTTGCAAAGCTGGCGGAAAGGTCTGTCCGTGACGCCCGCCATCGGGGCGACGATCAGGTTGTTCCTGAGTTGGTAGGGACCGATTTTCACAGTAGGGTTTTTTCCGGGAAAGCGGACATTGTAAACTTTTCCCGGAGCTTTCACAAAATGGAACCTGCTTTGATGCCGAACATCATTTTCCGGGAAAACCATTTCCTGGCGGGGGGAAGACAATCGAGCGCGGCGAGCACCGCGCCGCGCCCTGCGCGCAGGACGGGGATCTCGTTGGAAAACAGTTTTATCAGCGAATCTGTGAAGCGGATTCCGCCCGCCCTGTCGATCTGCCTGCGCCTGCTGTAATTCGAAAGCATGGATTCGGAACCGATTTCTTCGGTCTCCCGTATTTCCCGGGCGAGTGCCGCGACGTCCCTTAAGCCCAGGTTGAGCCCCTGGCCCGATACGGGATGAAGGGTTTGCGCTGCGTTGCCGACCAGGGCGAGGTGTTTTGCGATGAAAGGGGTCGAATATTTGAGGGCGAGAGGAAAGCCGGACATGGGGCCGCAGTCGACAAATTTCCCCAGCCTGTCGCCGAAATGGCTTTGCAGCCTTTCCAGAAATTCGCCTTTTTCGAAGGAGAGGATCTTTTTGGCCGATTCGGGGTCGGCGGCCCAGACCAATGAAAAGCCGTCCCCGTTGGGCAGCAGCGCGAGCGGCCCGTCCGGCGTGAAGCGCTCGTAGGCGGTGTTGCCGTGAGGTTTTTCGGTCCTGACCTGGCCTATGATCGCCCACTGCCCGTATTCTCGCTGGTGCTGTGTGATTCCTTTCACATGTTCGACGAGCTTCCCGCCGTCGGCCATCACGACCAGCCGGGCGCCGATTCGTCTTCTCTTTCCCCGGTAATCGAAATCGACCGTGCCGCACTCTCCCGAAAGATCGATTTCGCAGGCGCATGCGCCTGCGAGATAGGTTTCCGGATCCAGCTTCGAGACCAGCGCCGCGTGGATTTCGTGATAGCTGGCGATATACCCCAGAGCGGGCACCCCGGATTCTTCGGCAGTCAGGATGGTCCTGCCGAACCCGCCCTTTTGGGATACATGAATGGTGTTGATGGGGGTCGCATTGCCGACTTCGCTCCAGGCGCCGATGCGTTCAAGATACAGTTTGCTGCCGAAGGAGATGGCGAGCATGCGCGGGTCGTCAGTCGGGGACGATTTTGCTTCGAGTACCATAACGGAGAGGGAAGCGCCTTTTAGCGAGAGTGCGAGGGCCGCTCCCACGGGGCCGCCTCCTATGACGAGCACATCGACATGTTCGCTCATCGAGCCATCCACTCCTCGATGGCCTTTACCGACTTGGGGGTGTCCAGGCTCAGGATTTCATGACCGCCTTCGGTGACGTGGACGTCGTCCTCGATGCGTATGCCGATGTTCCAGTAGACTTCCGGAATGTCTTCCGCGGGGCGGATGTAGCAGCCGGGTTCGACCGTCAGGGCCATTCCCGGCTCGAGTTTGCGCCAGGCCCCTTCAATCTTGTAGCTGCCCACGTCGTGCACGTCGAGTCCGAGCCAGTGCCCGGTCCTGTGCATGTAGAAGCGCCTGTAATCCCCGGATTCGATCACGGCGTCCACGCTTCCCTTGCAGAACTTGAGATCGATCATGCCTTGCGCGAGGACCCGGACTGCCGCTTCGTGCGGGCTGTTCCAGGAAGCGCCGGGTTTGATTTCGTAGAGCGCGGCATCCTGCGCGGCGAGCACCAGCTCGTAGATTTCCCTCTGGGCAGGCGTGAAGTGGCCGTTCACCGGGAAGGTACGGGTGATGTCGGAGGCATAGCCGTCCAGCTCGCATCCGGCGTCTATGAGCAGGAGATCCCCGTCCTTCAATGCCGCATTGTTTTCGACATAATGCAAAATGCAGGCATTTTCCCCGCCCGCCACGATGGGCGTGTAGGAGGGGGCCTGCGCGCCCATGCGGCGGAATTCCCGCAGGAATTCCGCCTCGATTTCGTATTCCATCATACCGGGCCTGGCCGACTTCATGGCAAGCTTGTGCGCGTCCGATGCGATGTTCGCTGCCCGGCGCATGAGCGATATCTCGTATTCGTCCTTGAATAGCCGCATTTCGTCGATTTCCGGACGGATATCCCTGATTTCGGCAGGCGCGGAAATTCCGCTTCTTCCCTGTGCGCGCACGGCATTCAGGGCGGAGAGCACTCTGGCATCCCATTTCTCGTCCTGTCCGAGCGGGTAGGAAACGACGGGCTGGTCGGCGAATAGCTGCGGCAGCATGGCTTCCAGCGCCGATACCGGGTGCGCTTCGTCGAACAGGAAAGCGTCTTTCGCGCCCTCGGGCCCGAAGCGGTAGCCGTCCCAGATTTCCCTTTCCATGTCTTTTTCCAGGCAGAACAGCATGCTCCTGGGGGATTTTCCTGCAACCATGACGAGCACCGCATCGGGCTCGGTGAATCCGGTCAGATAATAGAAATGGCTGTCGAAGCGGAAAGGATAATGAGAATCCCGGTTGCGCAAATGATGGGTTGCTGTGGGCAGGATAATGACGCCCTCGATTTTGTCGAGCAGGCGCCGCCTTCTTTCGAGATGGATGGAATGATCTTTCATGTCTTGATTCTACCACCTGAATTCAGTTCAATGAGGCGCTCTGGCGTGCCGACGTCGACCCATAACCCCCGATGATACATTCCGGTGACTTTCCCCTCGATGATCGCATCGTTCAGGAGCGGGGCGAGCCTGGCCGATTGCCCGGGCTGGATGCCGTCGAAAAGATCGGGGTGGTAAATCCCTATCCCGCTGAAAGTCAGCCTTTTCTCTCCGGAAGAAATGATCTTTCCGTCTTCAAGGAAAAAATCGCCTTGCGGGTGATGTTCCGGGTTGTCGACGAGAACGAGATGGGCGAGGGCGGACCGGTTTTTCATTTGATCGATCTTCGGAAGCAAGGTCGAATAGTCGAAGTCGCAATGGATGTCCGAATTCACCACGAGAAAGGGAGAGCATCCCAGAAGATGCATCGCATTGGCGATGCCCCCAGCCGTTTCCAGGGCGGACGCCTCCTTGGAATATGCTATGCCGACACCGAAGGCTTTCCCGTCGCCGAGCCGGTCTTCGATTTGTTTTCCCAAGTGGGCGAGGTTGACGACGATATCGCGAAAACCGGCTCTTGCCAGAGCCTCGATCTGCCAGACGATCAGGGGTTTTCCCCCGACTTCGAGAAGCGGTTTCGGGGTTGAGTCGGTCAGGGGCCGCATTCTCTCGCCGCGCCCTGCGGCAAGAATCATCGCCTTCAAAAGGTGGTTCTCACTTCGATTTTGTCGACGAGCCGCAATACGGGGGAGAGTTCGGCGTAGCGCGCGCAGGTTCTTTTCAGATAGGAAAGGACGAGCGGAATGTCGTCGAGATAGCGCGCTTTCCCGTCGCGATGATGGAGGCGCGAGAAAATCCCGACGACCTTGAGCTGCCGCTGCGCGCCCATCCATTCGAAATCCCGGTAGAACCCGGCGAAGTCGGAAGTGACCGGCAGGCCTGCTTTTCTCGCTTTTTCCCAGTAACGGATGACCCAGTCGAGCACCCTTTCTTCTTCCCAGGCGATATAGGCATCCCGGAAAAGCGAGACGAGGTCGTAGGTGATGGGGCCGTAGACGGCGTCCTGGAAGTCCAGAATGCCCGGATTGGGGTCAGTCAGCATCAGGTTGCGCGAATGGTAATCGCGGTGGACATAGACCTTCGGCTGGGAAAGGTTGTTTTTGACGAGGCAGGAAAATACCTGTTCCAGAATCGCCGCCTGTTTTTCTCCGGGTTCGGCGCCAAGGTGCCTGCCGAGATACCACTCGGGGAAAAGCCCCATTTCGCGCCTGAGCAGGGCTTCGTCGTATTCGGGAAGCACGCCGGGGCGGCTCGCAAGCTGGATCCTGATGAGGGCGTCCACCGCATCCCCGTAGAGCGCATCGGCATTGCTTTCGTTCAGTACTTCCAGATAGGTCGTGTTGCCCAGATCGCTCAAAAGCAGGAATCCCCTTTCGAGATCCTGCGAAATCACCCGGGGCAGATTGACCCCGGCTTCCCCGAAAATTTGCGCGACGCGGACGAAGGGGCGGCAGTCCTCATGGGCGGGCGGGGCATCCATCACGATCAGCGAACCATCTGCGAAGACCGCCCGGAAATAGCGGCGGAAACTGGCATCTTCCGATGCCGGCGCGAGGGTGAAAGTCTTGTCCGGGAACTGGTCCTTCAGCCAGGATTCGATGATCTGCCGTCTTTCCAATTCGTTTGCCATAATGGTCAAATTGTGCGATTTTATCACCAAACAATCAATCCAATTCCGATGCATAAATTTCGCCTCAAGCCTGCCATCCTTTCCCTGTTATGCATGCTTTCCGTATCCGCCTTTGCAGACGAAGGCCTGCCGCTCGGGCTGACCAGGGAGATGCTCCCCCCTCCAGACAGTGGCGAGGACGTGCCGCTATTCATCAGGGGTGATCGCGTGCAGGGGCATCAGGATGTGGATATGGAAGCGATAGGACATGCAGAGATGAGGAAGCGCGGTCAGTCGATCGTGGCCGACTGGCTCAAGTACCTTCAGGCGAGCGACGAGATCCAGGCGCATGGTCATGTACGCGTCGAACAGAACGGCAGCACCATGGACGGACCCAAGCTGCAGCTGCAAATCAAAAGCAATATCGGCTTCATGGACCAGCCGGTATACCATATGGCGAATGGCGGCCGCGGTCATGCGGATAAGCTGGAATTCACCGGCAAGGACAAGTATCGGCTGCACAAGGCGATTTATACCACCTGCCCGGTGGGGAACGACGACTGGTTCATGAAGGTGGGCGAACTGGACCTCGATCAGGCGAGTCAGGTCGGCATAGCGCACGATGCGACGATTTCATTCAAGGGAAAGCCCATCCTCTATGCCCCCTGGATGGACTTTCCGACGGGCAACCGCAGAAGGTCGGGCTTTCTTGCACCGGTTTTCGGCAGTACGGCTTCCGGCGGCGAGGAGCTTACCGTTCCCTATTACTGGAACATCGCTCCCAACTACGATGCGACGATTGCCCCTCGTGTCCTGATGAAACGGGGAGCGATGCTCAATACCGAATTCCGCTATCTCGAGCCGAACTATTCGGGCATAGCGCACTTCAATATTCTGCCCAGGGACAACATCACGGGAACGACGCGCGAGGAGGCGAACATTTTGCACAACCAGACATTCGGCAACGGGTGGTCTGGCGAATTGAATCTGCAACAGGTTTCAGACAGCTATTATTACCTGGATCTTTCCCCTCTGGTGACCATGACTTCGCAGAGCGTTCTGCCCAGGGAAGGCCATCTGACCTACAGTGGACAGGGATGGAGTTTCACTTCCAGAGTGCAGAATTATCAAACCTTGTCGAATCCGCTGGTGCCGGTCATCGCGCCCTATGCCTCCTTGCCGCAACTGCTGCTAAACGCAAACAGGGATAACGTGGGCGGGGCGAGCGTGGTTTTTAACGGGGAATACGACGATTTCAGTCACCCTATATTCGTTGACGGCAAAAGACTGGCGATCAATCCGACTGTCAGCTATCCGGTGCGCAGTGCGGCCGCCTTTTTTACGCCTAAAGTGGGCTTGCACAGCGTGAGCTATTCGCTGGGAGCGAACAATACCAGCGGGCTTCCCAACTCGACGGTCAACATTCCCTATGCCAGCGTCGACAGTGGCCTCTATTTTGAAAGAAACGATCCCCTGGGCAGGCAGGACCTGATTCAGACTCTGGAGCCGAGGGCCTATTATGTCTATGTGCCTTACCGGAATCAGAACAATCTGCCGAATTTCGATTCCGCGCCCATGGATTTCACTTATGCGCAGATGTTCACGGAAAACCAATTCAGCGGAAATGACAGGTTCAGCGATGCGAATCAGCTGACACTTGCCATGACCTCCCGTTTTATCGAGGAAAATACCGGGGACGAACGCCTGAGGATGACGCTTGCACAGCGATTCTATCTTCAGTCGCCGCAGATGATTCCAGTGACGACCTCCACATCGGATGTGATTGCGAGCGTAGGCGGAGAGGTGAGCAAGGAGTTGAGCATCGACAGCTATGTACAGGTCACTCCGGGGGCTTGGCAGACCCAGTTTGTCAGCCTGTATGCGCATTACTCGCCTGAAATCGGCAAGCTGCTGAATCTGGGTTATCTTTTCAACCGCACGGTTCTGCCGCTTTCCTATTATGCCTATGGGGTTTCCAATGCCCCGGCGCTTACGACTGCCTTGCCGGCTGCGGTGGCAGCCCAGGGGTTTGCGCTCAATCAGGTCGATATATCCGGGCAGTGGCCGTTGATGGGGCGATGGCACGGAGTGGGGCGATGGAATTATTCGCTTGCCAACAGGCAATTGCTCGAAGGGACCGCCGGAGTCGAATACGATGCCGATTGCTGGGCGCTGCGCATCGTCACCAAGCGTTTCGCCATCGCCTACCAGGAGACTGCGAGCATGTTTTTCGTTCAGCTCGAGCTCAACGGCATGGCGAGGATAGGGTCCGACCCCTTGCAGGCGCTCAGGGACAGCATACCCGGTTTTACCAAAACCAACGTGCCTGTTACAGAGTCCTCAGACTGATTTGACGGCGCGCGCCACCACCCATGCGCTCACCTCCCGTGCGCCTTCTCTTAGCAGGGTTTTCGCCAGTTCGTCGAGCGTCGAACCGGTGGTCATGACGTCGTCGATGATTGCAACATGAACTGATTTCAGAGCGAAATCGCAAGAGAACGCATCCCTGACATTCTTTTTCCGCTCTGCCCAGGGAAGAGAAGTCTGGGAAGGGGTGTCCCTGATTTTGCTGCATTCCTTTAGGGCTATCCCGGTTTTTCTCGAGATATTCCTTGCGATCTCCGTGGCCTGATTGAATCCGCGTTCGCGCAGCCTCACTGGATGAAGGGGAACCGGCACGATGAAATCCGGCCTGGGATAGCTGCTTGATGCCTGCACCAGCATTTGCGCAAAGGTTGAGGGCAGCGCGAGATTCTCGCGGTACTTGAGGGACTGGATCAATGCATCGATGGGGAAATCGTAGCTGAAAACTGCCAGGGTGCGGGAAAAATGCGGCGGTTTTGCAAGACAGATTCCGCATAGGGGGGCTGCCGCCGGATTTGCGCAAATCCTGCATCGGTTTCCTTGCAGATAGGGAAGATGGACAAGGCAGGCGGGGCAGATATTTTCCGATCCGGAATAGGCGCCGCAAAGCAGGCAGTCGGTCCCGAAAAGATTGTGCCCCAATTTTGAGCAGTTGTTCAAAAAAATCCTGGCTGGATTTGACAACTCGGCATCCGATCGTCGATGATTCATGCATATTAGGATAGATCAGGAAAGTGCATGGAAACGGTTTCGAAAAAGTGGGAATTATCGGAGGTGCTCAGCCTTTTTGAACTCCCTTTCAGCGACCTCATTTACAGGGCGCAATGCATTCACAGGGAGCATTTCGATCCCAACGGAATCCAGCTCTCCACCCTGGTTTCGATCAAGACAGGGGGGTGCTCCGAGGATTGCGGCTATTGCTCACAGTCCGCCCGGCACGAAACCGCCGTCGAAAACCAGCCCATGCTCTCCCTGGAAGAAGTCCTGGCTGCCGCAAAAGCCGCACGGGATAACGGCGCCAGCCGGTTCTGCATGGGAGCGGCATGGCGCGGGCCGAAACAGAAGGACCTCGATGCCGTGACCGAGATGGTCAGGGCAGTCAGGGAGCTGGGACTCGAGACCTGCGCGACGCTCGGCATGCTGAAAGAGGGGCAGGCGGAGCAGCTGAAGGAGGCTGGTCTCGATTACTACAACCACAACATCGACACTTCCCGCCGGCATTACGAGGAAATCATTTCCACCCGCGATTACGGGGACAGGCTGGATACCTTATCGAAAGTCAGGCGCGCCGGGATCAACGTCTGCTGCGGCGCAATCGTGGGCATGGGGGAAACCAGGGAGATGCGCGCCGAGCTGATCGCGGAGCTCGCCAACCAGTTTCCCCAGCCGGAGAGCGTGCCGATCAACAATCTCGTCCAGGTCGAGGGTACGCCGCTTTATGGAACCGATCCGCTCGATCACCTCGAATTCGTGAGAACCATAGCTGCAGCCAGGATCACCATGCCGAAAAGCTTCGTCCGCCTCTCCGCAGGCCGCCAGCAGATGAGCGAATCGACCCAGGCATTGTGCTTTCTGGCCGGGGCGAATTCGATATTCTACGGCGAGAAGCTGCTGACGACCGGCAACCCGGAAGTCGAAAGGGACAGGGCCCTGCTCGACAAGCTCGGCATGCATGCAATGTGACCATGCACTCCTTCAGAGCGGAACTTGACCAACTGGAACAAAACGGCCTTTTGCGCCGCCGCCGCACCCTGGAGGGACCTCAGGGAGTGTGCGTTCAGGTCGACGGCAAAACCTGCACCAGCTATTGCAGCAACGACTATCTCGGACTTGCCAATCACCCCGATCTGATCGAGGCGGCCTGCCTCGGGGCGAAGCGATTCGGCGTGGGGGCCGGCGCTTCCCATCTGCTTTGCGGTCATGGCAGCGCGCATGAGGCGGCCGAAAAGGCGCTGGCCGAATTTGTCGGATTGCCTGCCGCGCTGCTCTTTTCCACGGGCTACATGGCCAATATCGGGGCGATCTCGGTCCTGGCAGGGAGAAATGACGCGATTTTTTGCGACAGGCTCAACCATGCCTCCCTCAACGATGCGGCCCTGCTTTCCAGGGCGAAACTTTGCCGTTATCCGCATCTGGACATGGATGCGCTGGAATCCTTTCTCGCCAGGGAGGGGAAATGGCGCAAGCTCGTCGTGACGGATGCCGTATTCAGCATGGACGGCGACATCGCGCCTGTGCCGAAAATGCTCGAGCTTTGCGAAAAGTACGATGCGACGCTGCTGCTGGACGATGCGCACGGCTTCGGCGTGCTCGGGGAAAACGGCGGCGGCATCCTTTCCCATTTCGGCGTCTCTTCTCCCCGCATCGTTTACATGGGCACGCTCGGCAAGGCGGCGGGCGTGGCCGGGGCCTTCGTCGCAGGGGAAGCCGACATGGTACGAATGCTGGTGCAGCGCGCGAGGAGCTATGTCTACACGACCGCCCAGCCGCCCATGCTGGCGGAAGCGCTGCTTGCGAGCCTGAAGCTGATCGGTGCGGAATCCTGGAGAAGGGAGCGGCTGCATAGGCTTGCCGATCATCTCAAATCGCATTTGAAATCGGCCCTGCTGCCTTCGGATACGCCGATCCAGCCTTTTGTCGTGGGAGAAAACGAAGCCTGTGTGGCGCTCAGTGCCGAATTGCAGGAGGAAGGCATGCTCGTTCCTGCGATCCGCCCCCCCACGGTGCCGAAAGGCAGCGCGAGGCTACGGATTTCGCTGTCCGCTGCGCATACCTTCGAGGACCTGGATCGCCTGATTGCGGCGCTGAAAAATGCATCTGCATATTGAAAGCGAGGGGCGCGGCAGGGATGTCGTCCTGCTCCACGGCTGGGGAATGTCCGGCAAATGCTGGGATCCGGTGTTCTGCAGCCTTGCGCAAAAATTCAGGGTGCACCGGGTCGATCTCCCCGGGCATGGATCGAGCAGGCATTGCAGCGGCGACTGGGTCGATATCCTGGCGCAGGCCTTTCCTTCCGGGGTTTTTCTGTGCGGCTGGTCCCTCGGCGGGCAGCTCGCCTTGCAATGGGCGGAAAGATATCCGGAGCGGATCGGGCGGCTCGCGCTGGTTTCCAGCACGCCCGGCTTCGTGTCCCGGATGGACTGGACGCACGGCATTGCCGAAGAGGCTTTCTCGGAGTTTGCCGATGCGCTCGAAAGCAATCCTGAAGGGACGTTGAAGCGCTTCCTGTTTCTTCAGGCCCAGGGCGGAGAGGATGCCGCCGGAATTTTCAGAAAGCTGCAGGGATATCTGGGAAATACCGAAATGGCAGCCTTGAAAAAGGGCCTCGATCTTTTGCTGAATTCGGACTTGAGGAAGGCTGCGCAATCCGTTACCCTGCCCGCGCTGGTGCTGCACGGGGAATGCGACAGGCTGACGCCGATAGCGGCTGGAAAATGGCTCGCCGAAAACATGCCTGACGGAAGGCTGGAGAGCATTTCCGGATGTGCGCATGTCCCTTTCATTTCTCATCCCGAATGCTTTGTTTCGAAATTGACGGAATTTTTCGATGAATCCTGATTATGTTGCCGACAAGCGCCTTGTCAGGCGCGCTTTCGACAGGGCCGCACAAAGCTACGACAGTGCGGCCGTCCTGCAAAGAGAGGTGGGGGAGCGCATGCTCTCCCGCCTCGATTACGTGAAGATCAATCCGAAGACGATACTCGATGCGGGATCGGGAACCGGAAAGGGCAGGCGCGATCTCGGGAGAATCTACCCCGATGCGGCTATCGTCGAACTGGATCTGTCCCTTGCCATGCTGCTCAAGGCGCGCCCCGAGGTTCCCTGGTGGAAGAAGCCTTTTTCGGGGCCCCCTCCCCAGATCTGCGGCGACATCGAGAGCCTGCCGCTCAAATCCTCCAGCATGGACATGGTCTGGTCGAATCTCGCCCTGCAGTGGTGCAGCGACCTGAATGCAGCCCTTTCCGAAATAAGCCGCATCATGAAGCCGAAGGGACTGTTCATGTTCAGCACGTTCGGCCCGGATACCCTGAAGGAATTGCGCCAGGCGTTCTCCGATTCCCATGCTCACGTCAACCGCTTCGTCGACATGCATGACATCGGGGACGCATTGCTGCATTCCGGTTTTGCCGTTCCCGTCATGGACATGGAATGCATTACCCTGACTTACGAGGATGTCAGGGGGGTGATGCAGGATCTCAAGGCGATAGGCGCCCATAATGTGCTGCAGGGCAGGCCGCGCGGCCTTTTCGGGAAATCCGCATGGGGCAGGCTGATTGAAAATTACGAATCCATGAGGCGGGAAGGCAGGCTGCCCGCGACTTTCGAGGTGGTCTACGGCCATGCCTGGAAGCCGGAGCAGAGCGCCCTTCCGGAAGGAAGCAAAATCATCCAGTTTGCAGTAAAGCCCAAATGAAGCGCGGATACTTCGTCACCGGAACGGACACGGGGATAGGCAAGACCACGGTGAGCTGCGCATTGCTGCGCTCTTTTGTGCGGCTGGGCCTGGAATCGGCAGGGATGAAGCCGGTCAGTTCCGGGGGAGACGATGCATCCAGGCTTGCCGCTGCAGGCTCGAAGCCGATCCCGCCCAATCTCGCCAATCCCTATGATCTGCCCGAACCGCTTGCGCCCCATATCGCCGCGCGGCATTGTGGGGTCGAAATCGATGCCGCAAGCATCGTGCGCGCCTATGAAAAGATCGGGGCGGACATCGTGATCGTCGAGGGAATCGGCGGATTTCTTGTTCCGCTCAACGAAAAACAGGACACTTCGGATCTTGCGAGAATGCTGGGCCTGCCTGTGATACTGGTCGTCGGCATGAGGCTCGGGGCGATCAACCATGCGCTTCTGACGAGGGATGCCGTGAAATCGAGGGGGCTTGAGCTCGCGGGATGGGTGGCGAACAGCATGGACCCCGGCATGCAGGCGTTCGGGGAAGTGCTGGAAGCCATAGCGGAGCGGATCGATGCGCCGCTGCTCGATGTGGTCCCCTTCGATCCCGAAGAGGACTTTGTGATCGACGTCTCGAAGCTTGACTAGTCTTCCACGATCTCGAAATCGTGGGTGATGTCCGCCGTCTTGCCGAGCATGATCGATGCGGAGCAGTATTTCTCGGCTGACAGGGAAATCGCCCGCTCGACCTGGACGGGATTGAGGCCCTTGCCCTTGACGACGAAATGGAGGTGAATCTTGGTGAATACCTTGGGGTCTTCTCCGGCCCGCTCTGCATCGATTTCGACCACGCAATCGGAGATCGGCTGGCGTCCCTTCTTCAGGATGTGCACCACGTCATAAGCGGTGCAGCCGCCGGTTCCGACAAGCAGCATTTCCATCGGGCGGGGACCCAGGTTGCGCCCGCCCCCTTCGGGAGCCCCGTCCATCAACACTGCGTGCCCGCTTCCGGTTTCCCCGAGGAAACTGACATTCTCGATCCACTTGATGCGTGCTTTCATGATTTCTCCAGGCTCCGATTCGATATCGGGGATTTTAACTCAAACCAGGCGATGCCGATGAGCTCGTGCAGCAGAATTTTGCTTTGCGTGAGCGATCCGCTTGAAGGAACGAAAGAAAGCAGACCGGTTTTGTATGAACTAGCAAAACCGACAGGTGCGGGGATGACGGCGAAGCCCGCATGCCTGAACAGGAGTGCCGCCCTCGGCATGTGCCAGGCCTGGGTGACGAGATAAACGGTGCGGATGTTCTGCCGCTTCAGAATTGCGAAGCTTTTCGCGGCGTTTTCTTCCGTGTTATTCGAATCATTTTCCGTCCATGCCACGGGAATGTGGAAATCGTCGACCAGCACGGCTTTCATTTGCGAGGCTTCGGAGTCCGGGTTGCCCAGGGGATGGCCACCCGTGACCAGGACGGGTTTTCCCGTTTTCCGGTAAAGGTGCGCGGCATAGCGCAGCCGTTCCAGCACCCATCGGTTGACGGTATTCTTGCCATCGTATTCCGGGGCATGGAAATAGGTTCCTCCGCCGAGAACCACGATTGCGCCGGCATTTCCGGAAGGAGGAAGGTAGGGTCCTTCGAATTTCTTCAATGCCCAATCGGATACGAAGGGTGTCGAAATGACGTATAAAAGAAGGAAGGACAGGGCGATGAGGCGCCTGCCGAGCCTGGGTCTCGATCTCAGCAAAAGCAGCCCGACCCCTCCCAGCAGAATCAGGTTCAAGGGCGGGAGCAGGCAGGCGCCGATCAGGTGTGTCGCAATCCAGCTCATCGGTTCGTTTCTTTCCCATTGACATCAGCGGCGAATCTAGCATAGAATTCGCAACTTTCCCTAATTCAAGTATCTAGGATTGGCTTCATGAAAACATTTTCAGCTAAGCCCCACGAGGTAACCCACGACTGGATCGTGGTCGACGCAACGGACAAGGTTCTGGGGCGCCTTGCCTCCCAGATCGCCCATCGTTTGCGCGGCAAGCACAAGGCTATCTATACCCCCCATGTCGATACCGGCGATTATGTCGTGGTCATCAACGCCGACAAGCTGCGCGTGACGGGCAACAAGCCGGAAGCCAAGATCTATTACCGGCATACCGGCTATCCCGGCGGCATTTATGCGACGAGCTTCTCGAAGATGCATGCGCGCTTTCCCGGAAGAGTGCTGCAGAAAGCCGTCAAGGGCATGCTGCCCAAGGGCCCGCTGGGCTATGCGATGCTCAGGAAGCTCAAGGTTTATGCCGGGCCCCAGCATCCCCATTCGGCGCAGCAGCCGCAACCTCTGGACATCGTGAAGGCATAACATGGGCGCAAATTACAATTACGGCACCGGAAGGCGCAAGAGTGCGGTGGCCAGGGTTTTCCTGAAACCCGGCAAGGGCAACATCGTCGTCAACGGCAAGCCTGTCGACGAGTTCTTCTCCCGCGAAACCGGGCGCATGGTGGTTCGCCAGCCGCTGGCGCTGACCAACAACCTGGAAAGCTTCGACATCATGGTCAACGTGATGGGCGGAGGCGAATCGGGCCAGGCGGGCGCAGTCAGGCACGGCATCACCCGCGCACTGATCGACTACAATGCGGATCTCAAGACGGATCTGAAGAAGGCGGGCCTCGTGACGCGCGATGCGCGAGAAGTGGAACGCAAGAAAGTGGGTTTGCACAAGGCGCGCAAACGCAAGCAGTTCTCGAAGCGCTAAGCTTCCTCGAAAAAGCCGCCTTTGGCGGCTTTTTTGTTTTCCGGGAAAAGGTTATATTTCCATAGCGAGGTGAACATGATCAAGGCAGGCATCGTAGGCGGAACGGGATACACGGGTGTCGAACTGCTGCGCCTTCTGGCGAAGCACCCCGACGTAGAGTTGCAGGCCATCACGTCCCGCTCCGAGGCGGGCATGAAGGTCAGCGAGATGTTCCCCAGCCTGAGGGGAAGGGTGGACATCGAATTCGTCGCGCCTTCCGCAGATACCCTTTCCGGGTGCGACGTGGTTTTTTTCGCCACCCCCAACGGAATCGCCATGAAGGAGGCGAAAGCCCTGCTCGATGCAGGAATCAGGGTGATCGACCTTGCAGCGGACTTCAGGATCAGGGATGTCGGGGTCTGGGAAAAATGGTACGGCATGCAGCATGCCTGCCCCGAGCTGCTTGAGGATGCGGTTTACGGCCTGCCCGAAGTCAACCGGGAAAAAATCGCGAAGGCGAGGCTGGTGGCCAACCCCGGCTGCTATCCCACAGCGGTGCAGCTCGGTTTTCTGCCGCTCGTCGAAGCCGGATTGGTTGACATCGACCACCTGATCGCGGACGCGAAATCCGGGGTGAGCGGGGCGGGGAAAAAAGCCGAAACCGGCTTCCTGTTTTCCGAGGCCTCCGACAATTTCAAGGCCTACGGCGTTGCCGGGCACAGGCATCTTCCGGAAATCAGGCAAGGCCTCTCGATCGCTGCGAAGAGGCAGGTGGGGCTGACTTTCGTTCCCCATCTTACTCCATTGATCCGCGGCATCCATGCGACCCTTTACTCGAAGCTCGTTGCGGACGCCGATCTGCAGCAGCTTTATGAGAAGCGCTATGAGAACGAGTTCTTCGTCGACGTCATGCCGGCCGGCAGCCATCCCGAGACGCGCAGCGTGCGGGGAGGCAACATCTGCCGCATCGCAGTGCACAGGCCCCAGGATTCCGACACCGTGGTCGTTCTCTCGGTGATCGACAATCTGGTGAAGGGCGCTGCGGGTCAGGCGGTGCAGAACATGAACATCATGTTCGGATTGCAAGAAGCATCGGGCATCGACATCGTCCCGCTGCTGCCGTAGAGTCTTTTCAGGCCCTGGCTTGTAGGGCCTGGAGCAGTTTCTCGTGGATGCTGCCGAAGCTGCCGTTGCTCATGACGAGGACATGGTCCCCCGGTTTTGAGGACTCGGCGATTTGCTGTATCAACCGATCCAGGTCGCCGATCACCCGTGCTTTTTCGCCCAGGGGAAGCAGGGCGGATTTCGCATCCCAGTCCAATCCGCCCGAATAGCAGAAAACCAGATCGGCATCGACGAGGCTTCGAGCCAGGGCATCCTTCATCACCCCCATCTTCATGGTGTTCGAACGCGGCTCCAGGACCGCGAGGATGCGCGCTTTCTTCACCTTTTCCCGCAAGCCCGCGAGCGTCGTCTCGATGGCGGTGGGGTGATGGGCGAAATCGTCGTAGACGGCAATCCCGCCTGCGATGCCTTTCATTTCCATGCGGCGCTTCACGTTCCTGAATTTGGCAAGGGCTTCCAGGCTCACTTTCGGCGGCACGCCGCAATGCCTTGCGGCCGCGATGGCGGCGAGCGCATTGGAACGGTTGTGCTCCCCCAGAAGTTCCCACGAAAGCATGCCCTCATCGGTTTTTCCGAAGAAAACGTGCGTTTCTTCCCCTTGTTGCACGGCATGCCAGCCTTCCGCGCTGCCAAACCATTCGACGGGCGTCCAGCAGCCCCGATTCAGGACCCTTTTCAGGCTTTCCTCTTTCGCATTGGCCACGATCAGCCCGTTCGAGGGGACGGTGCGCACCAGGTGGTGAAACTGGGTTTCGATGGCGGAAAGGTCTGAAAAAATGTCGGCGTGATCGTATTCCAGATTGTTGAGGATGGCTGTCCTCGGATGGTAATGCACGAATTTCGAGCGCTTGTCGAAGAAGGCGGTGTCGTATTCGTCCGCCTCGATCACGAAAAAGGGCGATGCGGTGAGCCTTGCCGAAGCCTCGAAATTCTGCGCGACGCCGCCTATCAGAAAACCGGGCTCCAGGCCCCCGTATTCCAGTATCCAGGTCAGCATCGAGGTGGTCGTGGTCTTGCCGTGCGTTCCGGCTACGGCCAGCACCCATTTTTCTCTCAAAATGTTTTCATGCAGCCATTGCGGCCCCGACACATAGGGAAGATTCTGATCGAGAATCGCCTCCATCAGCGGGTTGCCCCTGGAGACGACATTGCCGATCACGTAGAGGTCGGGCTTCAATCCGGTCTGATCCGGATCGTAGCCTTCGACCAGATCGATGCCGAGCTTTTCGAGCTGCAGGCTCATCGGGGGATAGACTGCGGTGTCGCACCCCGTCACCTTGTGCCCGGAGGACTTGGCGAGCGCGGCGATGCCCCCCATGAAGGTGCCGCAAATGCCGAGAATGTGGATATGCATGGAAGATTTCGCCGTCAAATCGGGAATTCTACCCGCTTTTCAGGCCGACTTGAATTCCGGGATTATGCCGCTATATTTTAAGTACGAATCGAACTTTACAGGAGGACATCATGGCCAACATTTCACGTTGGGACCCTTTCAGGTTGGAACCTTTCGACGATCCGTTCGACAATTTTTTCAAGGGCTTCATGGTCAAGCCATTCGGCATGGACGTGGAGAGGCAGGCGCCCCAGGTCAAGGTGGACGTCAGGGAGGATGACAAGACCTATACCGTGCGCGCCGACATTCCGGGAGTGAAGAAGGAAGACATCCATGTGACGATAGACGGCAACCGGATTTCCCTTTCCGCGGAAGTCAGGCAGGAGAAGGAAGAGAAGAAGGGAGAGACCGTGCTGCGCTCTGAGCGCTATTACGGCAAGGTTTCCCGCGCCTTCACCCTGGATCAGGAAGTCGACGAATCGCATTCCCATGCGAAATATTCGGACGGCGTGCTGGAACTCGTGCTGCCCAAGAAGGCAACGGTCGAAGCGAAGCGCCTGACCATCGAGTGACGGAATTTCCGGCCTGCACGGTTTTTCGCGCAGGCCGGGGGCGTGGCGTCGCGCACTGGACAAACTGCCGCATTATATGTACAGTAATGTGTACATATCTTGAAGGATTGTCATGGATGCGATTACATACACCACCGTTCGTGCGAACCTCGCCAACGCCATGGATCGCGTTTGCAACGACCATGAACCCCTGATCATTACCCGCAATGGCGAGCAGTCCGTCGTGATGCTCTCGCTCGAAGACTACAAGGCGCTGGAGGAAACCGCTTACCTCTTGCGCACTCCCGCCAACGCCCGGCGCCTTCTTTCTGCCGTCGCGCAACTGAACACCGGCAAGGGCGTCGAGCGGAAGCTGGAAGAGTGAGGCTGATTTTCGCTGACGATGCGTGGGAAGATTACCTGTATTGGCAGAAGCAGGACATGCGCATGATCGGGCGAATCAACAAGCTGATACGTGAGGTACAGCGCGATCCATTCGCGGGAGTCGGCAAGCCCGAACCCTTGAAGCATGCCCTTTCGGGATTCTGGTCGCGCCGCATTACGGATGAGCATCGCATGGTGTATCGCATCGATGGCGATGCATTGATGATCGCCCAGCTGCGCTTCCATTATTGAGACGAAATTTCCGGCCCGCCGGGCTCAGGGTCAGCCGCAGCAGGCCCCGCCCGTTTTCCCCTCAATCTGTACCGGCGGGCACGGGACCGATCCATACGAGCAGAATACGCAGCAATCTCCAGCCTTCGGGCGCAGCAGCGCGCCGCAGTTTGTGCATTCGTAAAACCACTGGCAGGCGTCAGTCGGCATGGTCTCTTCCTTCGAGTATCCGCATCGAGGGCAGGTTATGACAGATTCGAGCACGGCTTCCGCGGCCAAAGGCAACCTCCTGACGTGTTAATTCACCGGTTACGCTATCCGCAGTTTGGATTCCGGCGCCTGTTCGGGAGCTTTTTCAATAATGCTCTAAATTCAAAGGGAATTCAATAAAAGCGGCTCGGGCATTCGAGGTACTACCCATTGTCAAGTGGTAACGTAAAGGTTACTATAAACATGACCTTTCAGGTTTGCGAATTGATCGAAGAAGACGGAACCAGCCCTTATGAAGACTGGTTCCTGTCGCTAGACTCTGTCGCTGCAGCGAAGATCGCAATAGCGAAGCTCAGAATGGGTCAGGGTAATCTGTCCAACGTCAATTGGTTCCGGGGGATTGGAGAATATAAGATCGATTGGGGGGCTGGCTACAGAATTTATCTTGCCAGGGACGGCTTAAAGATCATAGTCCTGCTTGGCGGCGGCACAAAGAAAGGGCAGCAGAAGGATATCGATCGGGCTGTCGAGCTATGGGAAAGATACAAATTGCGGAAGGCAAAGGAAATGAAAAGGAGGCAATGATCGTGGCATTAACCAGGGATTTCAAGCAAACAGTTGTCGCCCGCGCGAAGAGCGATCCTGCTTTCGCACAGGCGCTGCTGGATGAGGCGCTCACGCTTTTCCTCAACGGCGAACCGGACACGGCAAAACTTGTGCTCCGCGAACTGGTCAATGCGACAGTCGGATTCGAGGCGCTGGCCGCAGATGTCCACAAGCCGAGCAAAAGCCTGCACAGGATGCTCTCCGCATCCGGGAATCCCACCATGGAAAGCCTCTCGGCTATTTTCGTGGCCATAAAGAAAGCGCTTCACGTCGAGATCAAGGCCGTGGTGACGGCCGGATGACTTGCCAGGGTTCCCGTGCGCATATCGACCGTCTTTTGAACCGGGTTTTGGTTTGGGTGTAAAATGGCGCATCGACCAAAATCAGAAGGCTCGCCATGTCGCTGAACCCATCCACCGCAAAAGAAAAAGCCCAGATCCTCTCCGAGGCCCTTCCCTACATCAGGCGCTTTCACGGCAAGACCGTCGTGATCAAGTACGGCGGCAACGCCATGACCGAGGAGGCGCTGAAGGAAGGCTTCGCGCGCGACGTGGTGCTTCTGAAGCTGGTCGGCATCAATCCTGTGGTGGTCCACGGCGGCGGCCCGCACATCAATGCGCTGCTCGCGAAAGTCGGCAAGCAGAGCGAATTCATCCAGGGTATGCGCGTCACCGACCGGGAAACCATGGATGTCGTCGAGATGGTATTGGGGGGCCGCGTCAACAAGGAGATCGCCAGCCTCATCAACCAGCACGGCGGCCGCGCGGTCGGGATCACGGGCAAGGACGGCAGCTTCATCCGGGCCAGGAAGATGAAGATCAGGAGCAGCGAAAAGAGCGACGAATGGCTCGACATCGGGCAGGTCGGGGAAGTCGCGGGCATCGATCCTTCCCTCGTCGATTTGCTCGACAAGGGGGATTTCATTCCGGTGATTGCCCCGATCGGCATCGGGGAGAACGGGGAAGCCTACAACATCAATGCCGACCTCGTTGCGGGAAAACTCGCTGAAACCTTGAAGGCGGAGAAGCTGATATTGCTCACCAATACCAGCGGCGTGCTCGACAAGGAAGGAGGCGTGCTGACCGGGCTGGACGCCCAAAAAGTGGAAGAGCTGATAGCCGACGGCACGATTTCGGGCGGCATGCTGCCCAAGGTCAATTGCGCGCTTGAAGCGGTGAAGCACGGCGTCAAGACCGCGCACATCATCGACGGGCGGGTCGCGCATGCGCTGCTTCTGGAGATACTGACCGACGAAGGCGTGGGCACCCTGATCAAGGGAAGCTGATGGCCGGGAAAATCTGGGTATTCGATCTCGACAACACCCTGCACGATGCGAACCCGCACATCTTTCCCCACATCAACAAAAGCATGACGGCATATCTGAAGACGCATCTGGATCTCGAGCATGACGAAGCCGACAGGTTGAGGCGACACTACTGGGAAAAATACGGCGCGACGCTTTCCGGCATGATGCACCACCACGGCACGAGGCCAGGGCATTTTCTGGAGCACACGCACCGTTTTCCCGAACTTTCGAAAATGGTGGTGTACGAGCCGCAATTGCGGCATGCGCTGCGCACGATTCCCGGCAGAAAGATTGTTTTTTCCAACGCGCCATTGCATTATGCGCGGGAGGTGCTGAAAATCCTGGGGATAAGCGATCTTTTCGAGGCGGTCTTTTCGATAGAGCATTCGAAATATCGGCCCAAGCCGCAATCCTGCGGTTTCTTCAGGATTTTCAGGAAAATGGGGATCGATCCTGCGCGCTTCGTCATGGTCGAAGATGCGCTCGAGAATCTCAAAACGGCCAAGAAGCTGGGAATGAGGACGGTCTGGGTGACTTCCTCTTCCCGGCGCCCGCCCCATGTCGACATGACAGTTTCGTCGATCAGGGCGCTTTCGAGAAGACGGTTAACCCACTAGAGGAAAAAATGTCGGCAAAAACAGGCGAAAGAAAGCTGCAAATCCTGCAAACCCTGGCGCAAATGCTGCAGCAGCCGGGGGGGGAGAAAATCACCACCGCGTCCCTGGCTGCCAGGCTCGATGTTTCGGAAGCCGCGCTCTACCGGCATTTCGCCAGCAAGGCGCAAATGTTCGAAGGATTGATCGAATTCATCGAACAGACCCTTTTCGGCATCATCAACAAGATTGCCGCAGAGGATCAGAGCGGGCTGAAGCAGATCGAGGCCGTTCTTTCCCTGCTCCTGGGATTTTCCAAAAAGAATCCCGGCATGACCCGGGTTCTGATAGGGGACGCGCTCGTCAACGAGAACGAGCGGCTGCAGGGTAGGATCAACCAGCTTCACGACAGGCTTGAAGCCACCCTGAAGCAGTCGCTGCGCTTCGCGGTGAGCCAGGGAGAACTGCCGGGAGGGCGGGACGAAGCGGTTCAGGCCAATATCCTGATGTGCTTCGTGGTCGGGCGCTGGCACCAGTTCGCCAAGAGCGGGTTCAGGCGCGACCCGCTGGAATCCTGGAACGAGATTTTAAGGAATCTGCGCTGAATTCATGCGCCCGAGCAGGATTCCGGTCTTTTTCGAGAGCCACGCCGCGTTGCGGTGCGCATCGTAATAGCGGGGATTGGGCACCATCGCCGCAAGATGCGCAGCCTGGAAAGCTGAAAGGTTTGCCGCATCGATCCCGTAATAATGTTTCGCTGCGGCTTCTGCCCCGAAAATGCCGTTTCCCCACTCGATGCTGTTGAGATAGAGTTCGAGGATTCTCCGTTTGCTCATCATGTGTTCGATCATGACGGTGATGACGCCCTCTTCCCCTTTTCGCCAGGGAGAGCGTTTCCCGGAAAGGAAAAGATTCTTGGCGAGCTGCTGGCTGATGGTCGATCCTCCCGCGACGATTTTCCCCTTCTTCAAATCCTTCTCGTAGGCCTTCTGTATTCCTTCCCAGTCGAATCCCTCGTGGTCGAGGAACTTGGCATCTTCCGCCGCGATCAGCGCGCGCTTCAGGTTGTTCGAGATGCGATTGTAGGGCACCCACCGGTGGACGATTTGCGCATTAGGATCGGTTTTTCTCATCTCGACAAGACGGGCTTCCATGAATGCGGTGGAATCCGGGTTGTGGTCCACCCAATACCAGACATGGGCGAAAATCCATGCCTGATAGAAGAGGATCGCAAGGATTGCGAGCGCAAGCAGGCGTTCGGCCCAATGCAAAAGCTTTTTCAGCATGATCGAAGTTTTTCGATCACGGGTTTCGTTTCGGGGCGGATGCCGCGCCAGAGAAAGAAGGATTCGGCGGCCTGCTCGACGAGCATCCCGAGGCCGTCTGAAATTTTCGATGCGCCCTCTTTTTCAGCGAATGCCATGAAGGGCGTGATCCTTCCGTACATCATGTCGTAGGCGAGAGAATCCCTTGCGAAAAGATTTTCAGGAAGCGGCGGTAGTTCGTCCCTGAGGCCAGAGGAGGTGGCGTTGATCACGATGTCGAACTGGTTGCCTGCGAGATCGGAATAACTTTTCGCGGCGATCCGGAATTTTTCCGCGAGCAGTTGGGCCCTTGCCACGGTCCTGTTGGCGATCACGAATTCTTTCGGGCCTGCTTCGAGCAGCGGGCGGATCACGCCTCTGGCGGCACCTCCCGCTCCCACCAGCAGGATGCGTTTTCCGCATATTTCGAATTTCAGGTTTTTCGCGATGTCTGCGACGAGTCCGGCGCCGTCGGTATTGTCGCCCAAGGTTGCCGAATCACCGAATTTCAATGTATTGACGGCTTCGGCGTCCAGCGCCCGCGGCGTCAATTCGCTGGCCAACTGCCAAGCTTCCTGCTTGAAAGGCACCGTCACGTTGCAGCCCCTGTAGCCTTCCTGTCGCAATCTTTCGACGGTCTCTTCGAAGCCGTCCAGCGGCGCGAGGACGGTCTCGTAGGTCATGTCCTGGTTCGTCTGCCGCGCGAATTCGGCGTGAATCAGGGGGGATTTGCTGTGGGCGACAGGGTTTCCGATGACGGCATAATGGTCGGTCATTTGCTCACCATTTCGTTGGATCTTGTGAACATCCAGGTTCGGTAGATGCAGAGGATGTCGGTGTCTTTGCGGATGTCTTTCGGCAGCGGCGCATAGGGTGCGGCGAGCCTGGCGATGCGGATCGCTGCATCGTCGAGAATCCTGTGTCCGGAAGGGCGGACGATCTCCACCCTGTCGAGCGAGCCGTCCGGCCTGATGCAGACGTTGAGCAGAAGGCTGCCGAAGATCTGCCTTCTCTTGGCTTCCTCCGGGAAATTCAGGCTGCCGATCCGCTCCACCTTGATCCGCCAGTCTTCGACATAGCGGGCAAAGCGGTATTCCCGGGTGGAGGGCGAGACATCGGTTTCTTTCGGGATTTTCTGGTAGGCGTCCATGTCGTTGTCGATTTGCGCTTCGATGCGGGCGATTTCCAGGCTTTTCTGGGCGAGATCGTGCGTGTCGGCGATTTTCTTGTCGCTTTGCACGGTTTCGCTGTCCTTTATCGCAGCCAGCAGATGCTTCGATTCGCGCTCCAGTTGGGAGAGCTGTTCCTGTTTGGCCTCTACTTCATCCGAGCGCACTTCCTTCGTGTCCACGGGGGGGAGGGGGGATTTTGCGCGCCTTTTCTCAGCGATGTTCCCGCCCCCGGCCAGATTCGCCTGCGCCAGGGCATCGGCCTTGACGGGTTTGTGCGCCGTCTTGCTGTTGACCAATATGATTTCGAGCGGAGGGGAGGCGTGCTTCAGCATCCGGGAAACCTCGAATCCGATGCCGAAAAGCAGGAGTACGTGCAACAGAACCGATATCAGCGTGGAGATGCCTACTCTCAGCCGCTCGCTCATTTTTCAGATTCTCTCCGTGAATCTGGCATTGAAGCCGAGTTCCAGAAGGTCGATATGCGAGAGCTCGAGCATGACCTGGCTTCCCGGGGCCATCTCGGGAAGGGAGGGCACCTTGCAGGAGAGGGGAAGCTTGTCGAGCTTGACCCAGTTCTCGCGCTGAACGGTTCCGCTTGTCGAGGAAATGTTCTCCTGCAGCAGCCACCTCAGGCACCAGTAGCGCTCCATGGTGCGCTGGAAGCCGTTGTAGATTTCGTAAGCCTGGTCGAAGTCGCGCATGATGACCGGAATTTCATCGCTTCCCGGCTCGTAGGCGGGATCGGTTCCCCGGATCATCGCAACCAGCTGTCTCTGGTTGACGAGGTCGACATAGCGGCGCAGGGGGGAAGTGGTCCAGGCGTACTGGGAAACGCCCAGTCCCTGGTGCGGAGCGGGTTTGGTGTCCTGGCGCACCTTGCCGTTGTTCTGCGAACGGTAGATCGCGGGAAATCCCTTTTCGGAGAGCTGCCTCGCCCATTCCGTGTTGGCGTAGATCATGAGTTCCGAGACCACCTTGTCGAGGGGAGAGCCGCGCTTTCTCTCGCTGATCGCAATGCGGTCGTTCTCGACATGGAAATTGTAATCGACCTGATTCGTATTGCCGGCCTTCCCCCTGGCGGACTCCAGTTTGTTGGCGAAATCGAGGAGGATGCCCATTTCCCTTTCGAAGCGTCTGTCGGATTCCATTGTCTCATGCCTGAGATTGGAGACGATTTCTATCCGTTCCAGCGCGTTGCGCGTGGAGATCACCTCGAAGCTGGCATTCACCTCGATATAAAGCGAGGCGACAGGGCAGATTGCGTTTTCGGAAAGGGTGAAGGCATCGATTCCTTCCCCCGGGAGCATGGTGAATTTCCGCCCCGGGATATAGATGGTCGAAAGCATCTTGAGCGCATAAAGATCGATGTCTGAGCCCGCCGGGATGCCGAGAGCCGGGGCGGCGATATGGATGCCGATGCGCAGGTTTCCGTTTTCCGGGAATGAAACCGAGAATGCGTCGTCGATTTCGGTCGTGGTCGCATCGTCTATGCTGAAGGCTTTTGCGTCCCCCATGGGAAGATCCGGCAATCCGGGAATGCCGCACGCATCCGGAACGGGTATGCCTTTCGGGAAATGCTCGAAAAGGAAGCGGTTCAGATGGTAATCGTGGCTGGAAGGCAGGGCCCCGCATTCTTCGAGCAGGCGGGCGGCAGAAAGCCCGGATGCTTCGCAAGCTTGAACGAGCGCCTTGTAGGCGACGCTGTTCCTGTCGGGATCGTACAGCAGGCTCGGCAGTATCGGGACGAATTCGTCAGGGAGCCTGCGATTTTTGAGTTCCTCGGCAAGGCTCGCCTGCAATTCCGCCTGCCTGCGCCTTTTCTCCTGGCCTGCCAGGGCGGCTTTCAGCGCGTCGGGCGGTGCGGCCTTGTATTTCCCCTTTCCCTTCTTGTAGAAATACATCGGGGAATGGTGCAGCCTGATCAGCACTCCCGCGCTTTCAAGGGGAGAGGGCGCGTGCCCGAAATACTCCTCGCTCAATGCATCGAATGAAAATTCTTCGCTCGAGCAGCATTCCCAGAGAAAATCCGGGGCGATCCCGTCAGCCACCTGCTGGGCCGCCTCCATGAATCCCGCAAGATCGGGTTTCTGGAACCGGATCAGCACGGAAGCCGCCTTGATTTTGCTGCGCTTGCCGTGAGTGGACTCGACTTGCAACGAGGTGGTGTTGTCGGCGAGGACGGAACCCGCCTTGAATGCGCCGTCTTCCTCGTAAAATACGTTCATGAGAATAGTGAATGGAGGGGTCTGTGCGGAGTAGGTGTGAAATTATACCTCAAATTGCAACTCCTGAATTCCGGCGTTGTCACATCGGGAATATATGCCAGTTGACCGGGCTTTGACAGAATCGCATAATGGGATAAAACCATCTGGAGAAATTTATGAATGCCATGACCGAAACGCCATTGATTTTCACTGACAGCGCCGCGAACAAGGTGAAGCAGCTGATCGAAGAGGAGGGCAACGACGAGTTGAAACTGCGGGTGTTCGTGACGGGAGGCGGCTGCTCCGGCTTCCAGTACGGTTTCACTTTCGATGAAAGCGTCAACGAGGACGACACGATGATGTCGAAGAACGGCGTGCAGTTGCTGATCGATCCGATGAGCTTCCAGTATCTTGTCGGCGCGGAAATCGACTATCAGGAAGGGCTGGAAGGCGCACAGTTCATCATCAAGAATCCGAACGCCCAGTCCACCTGCGGCTGCGGCTCCTCCTTCTCGGTCTGACTTACGCGGGGTGGATCGCCCCGAGGATTCTTTTCCCCTCGGCCCCGGTAACTTCAGGCAGGTTTCCGGGCAGCCCGTTCATGGCCTGCCTTGCCAGCCAGGCGAAAGCCGCGGCTTCCATGTGGCAGGCATCGATTCCAAGCTCGTCCGTCAGTGCGAGTGAGATCCCGGGCAGCAGGCCTTCCAGGGTTTTTCTCAGCAGGGTATTGTGCGCGCCGCCGCCGCACAGGTAGATTTCCCGGACGCCGATGCAATGCGTTCGGATCGCTTCCGCGATCGACCTGGCAGTCAACTGGAGCAGCGTCGCCTGGACTCCGGCGGGATTTTCGTCTCCCTTGAGACGGCTTTTCAGCCATTCGAGATTGAATCTGTCCCGCCCCGTGCTTTTCGGCGGTTTCTGTCCGAAATAGTCGTCCTGCATGAGGGATTCCAGCAAATCATGTATGACTTTCCCCGATGCAGCCCAGTTTCCGCCTTCGTCGTAGGTTTTTCCAAGATTCGATTCGATCCAGGCATCCATCAGCATGTTCGCCGGACCGCAGTCGAATCCGGTGACGGGGCCTTTTGCCGGAAGGTCGGTCAGGTTGGCGATTCCGCCCAGATTCAGGACCGCCCTGTGCACCTTCTGGTCGCGGAACATCGCGGCATGAAATGCGGGAACAAGGGGGGCACCCTGTCCTCCGGCGGCGATATCCCTGTTTCTGAAATTCGAGACCACGGTAATTCCGGTGAGTTCGGCAAGCAGGGGGGAATTGACGAGCTGCACCGAGTAGCCGGATTCCGGCCTGTGGCGGATGGTCTGTCCGTGGCAGCCGATGGCGGCGATATCCTGCTTCGAGACGGTGGCATCTTCCAGCAGCATGGCAACGCACTGCGCGTAAAGCCGGGAGAGTTCTATCGCAATCAGCTCGGTTTTTTCGATCTCGTTGCCGGAGGGCCGGTGGAGTTCCAGCAATTCCTCACGCAGGCTTCGGGGATAGGGGAGATGGGCGTGGCACAGGATCTCAGGCTTGTCGGCGCAAAATTCGACCAGGACCGCATCCGCGCCGTCGAGGCTGGTGCCTGACATCAGGCCGATATGGTATTCGGCATGGGCCGAATCGGAAATCGAATTCCCGGTCAATCCAGGTTGGCAAGGTTGACGCTGCGCATCAGGTCGAGCCTTTCGGCCAGAGGTCTGGCTTCGCTGCGGAAAGCGCTCGCATATTGCGGGCCGAGCGGCCTGGCGCCGGGCAAGGCGACTTTGAGGGGGTCGACTGGCTTGTCGTTGACCCGGAATTCGTAATGCAGATGGGGGCCGGTCGCCCACCCCGTCATGCCGACATAGCCGATGATGTCTCCCTGGCTGATCTTTTCGCCCTTGTGCAGTCCCTTGGCGAAACGGGAAAGGTGGCCGTAGGCAGTGGAGAAGCGGCCCTGATGCTGGAGGATGATCACATTGCCGTAGCCGCGCTGGACGCCCCTGAATTCGACCCGCCCGTCAGCGGTTGCCCTGACAGGCGTGCCGATGGGCGCGCCGAAATCGACGCCCTTGTGAGCCCGCCATTTCAGCAGGAACGGATGAAAGCGAGCGGTGGTGAAACCGGAAGTGACTCTGGAAAACGGCAGCGGGCAACGCAGGAAAGCCTTTCTCAGGCTCTTTCCTTCGGGCGTGTAATAGCCGCCGTTCCCGCCCGGGGTCTGGAAATAGATGGCGCGGTGGCTCTTGCCCTGATTGACGAATTCCGCAGCCAGAATGCGTCCCACCTTGACGGGTTCGCCATTGCTGTAGAGCATTTCGTAGACGACGGTGAAATGATCGCCCTTGCGCAGATCCTTGTGAAAGTCGATGTCGGAGGCGAACATGTCGGCGATCTGGGTCGCGACGGAATCGGGCAATCCGACGCTGTCGGTTGCGGCGAACAGGGAACTGCCGATGGCGGCGGATTTCATCAGGACGCGCGTTTCAAGATAGGCCGACTGTTCCCTGGACTGCAATCCCTGTGGGCTGCGTTCGACCGTGAGTTCGTCGCCCGCGGCGTTCAGATAGCGCAACGAGAGCAAGAGTCCGTTCTGGTCGGTTTTCGCCTGAACTGCCCTGCCGGGAGTCAGCTGGTAGAGGGAATGGGAATTTTTCGGGTTGCGCAGGAAATTGGCGGCCTCGGGATCCACCACTTTAAGCCTCGAAAGCAGAGTGCCGATGGTGTCTCCCCGCTGAATCCTTTCCTCGCGCCAGAAAACCAGGCTTTGCTCCTGATTCGAGAAATTGGGAAGCTTGACGCTTTCGACCACGGTCTGAAGCGGGACATTGTCGAGGCGCGAACTCGGGGCAATACCGAAAGCTGCAATGATGCCGAAAAGGGGAATGCTCGATGCGCCAACCAGCCAGCGCAGTTTGATTTTTCGTTCAAGGATCAGCGGTTTTTGCGTTAGAATTAGGTCTTTAAAGCGCTGCATTGGGGTCCCGTTTCTTCCTAATTAGGCGCATGATATCAGAAAAATAACAGAAATATGACTTTTTCGGTGAATTGAATTTTGGACAAAACGATACAGGCGACGCCGGCCGAGGCCATGGCGATCATCACAAGAGGGTGCGACGAACTCCTGGTCGAGGAGGAATTCGCGCAAAAGCTCGCCTCGAAGGCTCCCTTGCGGATCAAAGCCGGGTTCGACCCTACTGCGCCCGATCTGCACCTCGGGCATACCGTGCTGCTCAACAAGCTGAGGCAATTGCAGGATTTGGGGCACCATGCCCTTTTCCTGATCGGGGATTTCACGGGCATGATCGGCGACCCCACGGGAAAAAATGCGACCAGGCCGCCGCTTTCCAGGGAGCAGATTCTGGAGAATGCGAAATCCTATGCGGATCAGGTATTCAAGGTGTTGAATCCCGAGCGCACGGAAGTGGTGTTCAATTCGAGCTGGATGGATGATTTGGGTTCTGCCGGCATGATCCGGCTGGCTTCCACTTCCACCGTGGCGAGGATGCTGGAGCGGGACGATTTCGGCAAGCGCTACAAAGCCAACCAGCCTATTGCCATCCACGAATTTCTCTACCCGCTGGTTCAGGGTTACGATTCCGTCGCCTTGCGGGCCGACCTCGAAATCGGCGGCACCGACCAGAAGTTCAACCTGCTGATGGGCAGGGAATTGCAGAAGCATTATGGGCAGGCGCCGCAGTGCATTCTGACCATGCCCCTTCTGGAAGGGCTCGACGGCGTGAACAAGATGTCCAAGTCGCTCGGCAATTACGTCGGCATCAGCGAGGCGCCTGCGGAGATTTTCGGCAAGTTGATGTCCGTGTCCGACGAATTGATGTGGCGCTATCTGGAACTGCTCTCGTTCGAGTCCGCGCAAACCATTGCCGCTTGGCGCAGGGAAGTCGGGGAAGGGAGGAATCCCCGCGACATCAAGGTGATGTTCGCGCAGGAAGTCATCACCCGCTTTTACGACAGGCGGGCGGCGGAGGCCGCACTCGAGGATTTCGAGGCGAGATTCAGGGGAGGGGCGATTCCGGAAGACATTGCCGAATTCACGATCGAGTCTGTCGACGGGGGCATTCCCCTGATTCAGGTGCTCAAGCAGGCGGGCCTCACTTCGAGCACTTCGGAGGCGATCAGGATGATAGGACAGGGCGGCGTGAAGATCGACGGCGAAAAAGTCAGCGACAAGGCGCTCAGGCTGGAGAAGGGGAGCTCCGCCGTGCTGCAGATCGGAAAACGCAAGTATGCCAGGGTCGTGGTTGCCTGAAATGAAGCTCGAGTTCACGAAAATGCAGGGACTTGGCAACGATTTCGTGGTGATCGATGCTTTTTCCAGGAAGGTCGAATTGAATTCGCGGCAGTTCAGGTTTATCGCCGACAGGCATTTCGGCGTCGGCTGCGACCAGATCCTGGTCGTCGAAAAACCTTCCGGAAAAGAGGCCGATTTCAGATACCGTATTTTCAATGCGGACGGCGGCGAGGTCGAGCAATGCGGGAACGGCGCGAGGTGCTTTGTGCGTTTCGTTCACGACAGGAGGCTCACCGACAAGCGCGAAATTCTGGTGGAAACGCTGGGCGGCCTGATTACCCCCAGGCTGGAGGAAGACGGGCAGGTCACCGTGAACATGGGCGAGCCGAAATTCGAGCCGCGCGACATTCCTTTCCTGGCCGAAAAAAGGTCTCTCACCTACGGGCTGGATGTGGGCGGGGAGGAGGTCGAGATCAGCGCCCTTTCGATGGGAAACCCGCATGCGGTGCAGGTGGTGCTAGATGTCGACTCCGCTCCGGTAACGGTTCAGGGCGCATTGATCGAATCCCATCCCCGTTTTCCGAAACGGGTGAACGCGGGTTTCATGCAGCTGGTGGACAGGAAATCGATCCGTTTGCGGGTCTACGAGAGGGGGGCGGGCGAGACGCTCGCCTGCGGGACGGGCGCTTGCGCGGCGGTGGTCGCCGGGATTGCGCAGGGATTGCTCGACAATGCGGTCAGGGTCAGCGCACGCGGCGGGGATCTTGTCGTGCGCTGGGAAGGCGAAGGCCATCCGGTCTGGATGACGGGGCCTGCCGTCAGCGTTTTTGAAGGCGAAATCGAACTGAGGAAAGCATGATGACAGCAGAGGAAGTCGCGCAGTATTTGCAGGAAAACCCGGGGTTTGCCGAACAGTATGCCGATCTTCTGGCGAGCATCTACGTGCCCCATCCGCACGACGGCAGGGCGATTCCCATCGGGGAGAGGCAGCTGATCACACTGCGGGAGAAGAACAGGCTGATCGAGACCAAGCTGCGTGAATTGATCCGGTTCGGCGAGGAAAACGACGACATCGGCGAAAAAATGCACAGGCTTTCGCTTGCCCTGCTGAAAGCCCGCTCAATGGAGGCTTTGCTCTATGTCCTGGAAAACAATCTGCGCGAGGATTTCGAAGTCCCCCATGTCGCGCTCAGGGTCTGGGGAATGGATTCGGGGGCCGATCTTCCGGAATTCTCGCCGGTCGGGGCAAGCGAGATCGAGATTGCGGAGAGCCTGACCCAGCCCCATTGCGGGCACCATATCGCTTCCGAACTGCTTGCCTGGTTCGGGGAGGCGGGAGAGCACCTGCGCTCCTTCGCCCTGGTGCCGCTCTCCGGCGAAAAGGCGATGGGGATGCTGGTGCTGGCGTCCGAAGATCCGCAGCGCTTCGCTCCGGACATCGGCACGCTGCACCTGAAGCGTCTGGGCGAGTCGGTGGCGGCCGCGCTTACCCGCTTCTGACATGCATCTCGAGGGCTACAGGTCGCACTTGCTGAACGAGCGGCGCCTGAGCCGATTGACCTGCGAAAATTACCTGAGGGATGTGGGTCTGCTGCTGAATCTTGCGCAGGATACCCCTCTCGAAGACCTCAAAATCCACCACCTGCGCCACTTCGTTGCCAGGCTGCATGCCGGGGGCCTGGGCGGAAGAAGCCTTGCCAGGACGCTTTCGGCATGGCGCAGCTACTTCAATTACCTGGTGCGCGACCATGGTCACGCCCATAATCCGGCAGCAGGCCTGCGCCCGCCGAAGTCCCCCAAGAATCTCCCCGAAGCGCTTTCCCCGGATGAAGCGAACAGGTTCCTTGCCAATGATGCGGAAGATGCGTTGAGCCTGCGCGACAAGGCCATGTTCGAACTGTTTTATTCCTCGGGGCTGCGGCTTTCCGAACTGAAGCATCTGGCAAGCCGCGACATCGATTTCGGGGAGGGGACGGTACGCGTGACGGGCAAGGGGAACAAGACCCGGGTGGTTCCGGTGGGGCGCATGGCGATTGCCGCAATCGAAAAATGGCTGGAAGTGAGAAAAAATCTGGCAAAGGAAGGAGAGGAAGCGCTTTTCCTGAACAGAAGCGGCCGCCCCATCAGCCAGCGCGCCATCCAGTACCGCATCAGTTCATGGGGCGTGAAGCAGGGCATGCCAGGGCATATTCATCCCCATATGCTGAGGCATTCCTTCGCATCCCATGTGCTGCAGTCGAGTGGGGATTTGCGCGCGGTGCAGGAAATGCTGGGGCATGCCAGCATCTCGACGACCCAGGTTTACACCCATCTGGATTTCCAGCATCTTGCCAAAATATACGACGCGGCGCACCCGCGGGCGAAAAAGAGGGGCTAGCTAGCCTGGAAATTTCATAGGCTAATGGGCACCCATTATTTCTGGATTTGTGACCCCGAGATCCCCAAACGCGATAGGGAAAGACCTTGCGATCTGCTGACGTGTCGATTTATCGCCTGCGCGGCTTTTCGCGCAGCACAAGATAATAGGATAATAGGGTCAGACTCGATTAATTGGCCTTGGCTACCCTTTCCGCCTTATTATTAGCTTTCTTTTTTGGCCGCCCTTTCGGCAAGGGCTGGATTCTTCTTTTCGACAGTATACCGATTTCCGCCTTGAATCGCTCGCTCCCCAATACCCATGCCTTGTTGGTGGCATCCCGAATTGCCGCCAAAGCTTCCGGCTCCAACTCTGACTTGAATAGCTCTGCATAAGCCAAGCGCCTCTCTTCTACCGATTGTCCCAGCGCCAGATACAAGGAATGATCCTTGACCAGGGAATCGGGTTCGCCCAGCACATGATGGCGATAGCTCGACCATGGATAGTCGCCAGGATCGGAAACCATTGCCGCGCGCACCGGGTTGAGTTCTATGTATCGGTAACAGGTCAATAGGTATTGCTCGCTTTCGATCAACGTTGCCCTATAACGCCCTTCCCATAACGTGCCGGTGCGTTGGTAGATATGATTGAAATACTGCACATAGCGCCTGCCCACCGACTGAAGAACTTTAGAAATGCCATCCTCTTCATGTGGCGTCATCAGGAAATGAACATGATTCGTCATCAGTACATAGGCATGAATGTCGCAACCATGCCGATTCGCTGCGTCAGCAAGGCATTCCTTGAAAAAAATATAGTCCTCGTCTGCAACGAAAATAACGCCGCGATTGTTACCCCGCTGGATCACATGTTGCGGCTGACCGGAAAGTAAAAATCGGGGTAAACGCGCCATGGCAGGATCAATATCAGGTTGGATAAATCAGCATAGGCTGAAATCCAAAATAAATCGAGTCTGACCCTATTTCCTCTTAGGGAGAAATTCTATTTCGGGGTTACTGACCATTTATCGTCTGTGCCGGCGTATGGAACGATTTGTAGGATTGCTATGCAGTCGTCTTGTGATGTACTTTTTTCGTCACTTTTGGCGCAGACTTTTTGCCATAGACGGCCTGTTGTCGTATCGAGCATATATTGGTCGCGCCGATAGTCGGATATTTGACCAAATACAAATCTGCCACCGGGGCTTGCAAGTGTTTTCTGTTGTGGTGGCTTTACCTCCACGGGTTCTGCAAGCGCCGTAGTCGCGTTGATAGCTAAAAATGCGAAAAGCAATGTACGTGTGTTGAGCATGGCGTGTTTCTCCCTAACGTTAAGTATGCAGAACTATTCAACTGTATGCAGGAGCCAGTTCTGTATAAGCCATCCTGTACGGGCTGGATCAAGCGGTTCGTGCATTTTTATCACAAGAAGCCCCCTCGATCCGATCTGACGCCTACTTCTTCGCCGACTCGGTCAGCTGCTTGTCGATCTCGTCCGCCGGCATGAGGCCGGGGTTCATCGTGCCGTCCTCGAAAACGATGGCGGGGGTGCCGTTGATCCTGAGCTTTTCGGCGAGCCTGGACACTTCGGCGAGGGCCCTGGTGTCGCAGGGTTTGGCCTTCGGAGGCGTCACGTCGTTGAGAAGATCGTCGCGCAGGGCCTTGCCCCGGTCGGGAGAACACCAGATGTTCTTCGCCTTCTCGGGTGAGCCGGGCAGTATCGCCAGGATGAAGCTGTACACGGTGACATTGTCGACATGCTGCATTTCCTTTTCCAGGCGCTTGCAGAAAGGGCAGTTGGGGTCGGTGAAGATCGCGATCCTGCGCTTGCCGTTGCCCTTCACTTCCTTGAGGGCGTACTGGAAGGGGAGGGAGTCGAACTTGATCGCGTAGAGCTTCTTCGCCCGCGCTTCAGTCACGTTCTGCATGGTCTTCATGTCGTAGATGCTGCCGGAGAAGAGGAAACTCAGGTTCTCGTCGGTATAGACGATGCTGTCGCCGAAGGCGACTTCGTACAATCCCGAGTAGGGCGTCTTGACGACTTCGAGGATCTTTTCCTTGGGGAATTTCTTCTGCATCGCAGCTTTCACGCCGGCCACGTCGGCATGCGCGAGGCTGGAGGCGAGAAGGGCGGTCAGGGTAAGGCATGCAAACAGTTTCTTCATCGGTTTTCCTAGGTTAAATTCAGGCGAGGGCATGCTGGATCAGTGCGTTCTTGATCCAGGTCTGCCCTTCGACCATTCTGAGTCCGGCATTCCTGATGAGGGACAGGCCGGGAATTTCGTTGTTGAAAAGCTTTTGCAGCAAGTCGGTGGTGGTCTGCATGGAAAGGATGTCCTCGCGCCTTGCCCTGTCGAAACGGCGCAGCAGGGGATAATCGCCGCAGTCCTTTTGCGGCCCGCGTTCGAGCAATACCCTGGACAATTCGCGCGCATCCCTGAATCCCAGATTGACCCCCTGTCCGGCGAGGGGATGGGTGTTGTGGGCGGCATCCCCGATCAGTGCGATCCTGGGCTTCACCAGGGAATCCACCCGCATCAGGCGCAGCGGGAAAGCGGCGGGGGCGGTGATCGTTTTGAGTTCCCCGAGCCGGTGATACGAGGCTTCGGCGACGAGTCCGGATAAATTCGGCTCATCCAGCAGCCTTTCGGCCATATCCGACCATACCGACCATACCAGCGACACCCGGTTTCCCGGCATGGGCAGCAGGGCGAGAATGCCGTCCTTCCTGAACCATTGCCATGCGGTGTCCCGGTGCGGCTTTTCGCATTCGAAATTGGCCACGATCGCGCTCTGCTTGTAGGGCCTGGGGTTGATCTCGAATCCCGCATGGGAGCGTAGCCAGGACTTCGCCCCGTCCGCGCCCACGATCAGCCTGGAATGCAGCTTCTCTTCCCCGAGATCGAGTTCGACCCCGTCATCCGTCCAGAGGATGCCCTTGCAGGAGGCGGGGCAATATACACTGAGATTTTCCTGGTTTTCCATTGCCTGCGTCAGGCCCTGCAGCAGGTTCCCGCTCTCGACGATGTGGGCGAGTTCGGAAAGCCCCGCTTCTTCCGCGCTGAACCTGAGCTCCGAGGAAGCGTCGTCCCCGAAGATGCGCATTTCCCGCACCGGGTTGATTCTGGAGCTGTCCGCCCTTTCCCATCCGTGCGCGAGGAATGCCGTAGAACCCGGGCTGATCGCATAGATCCTGCTGTCCCAGCCTTCGGCATCGAACAGATGGGGCTTCGCTTCGACGAGCGCGAGCCTCAGGCCGCTCTCTTTCAGCGAAAGCGCGAAGCTCGTTCCGACGAGGCCGCCGCCTACGATGACGACATCGAAATCCATGTGATCTTGAAAGAATCGGAGAAAATCGTTAACATACCACACTTGACGAATTTACAGAAAAGCTGCCCGGTATTGCAGCTTTTTTGTTTCAGCATCGGTGATATAGCTCAGTTGGTTAGAGCACAGCACTCATAACGCTGGGGTCGGTGGTTCAAGTCCACCTATCACCACCATTATAAAAACCCGCATTTGATGCGGGTTTTTTCCATAAAGCCTTAAAATGGTGCAAAATGCCGTGATTCCAAACGGTTGGCAGTGTCATGAAGCTTGATCCGCATACTATGATGGTCATGATCGCCGCGCTTTCCCTGATGCTTTCTGGGCTGCTCGCGCTGGCGGGATTGCACACCCGGTTCGTGCGCGGGGTCGGGCACTGGGCGGCGGCGAGTTTCTGCATCAGCATCAGCCTAGGTTTTTCCGTCATGCAGTTGACGCAGGCAACTGCTGGCTGGTGGCTCGTGGCGGGCACTGCGCTGCTGGCGGCGGGCGCCGGCCTGCAATATGTGGGCATTCAGGCTTTCATGGACAAGACTCCAGACTGGCGCGTTCCGCTCCTGATCGTCGGGGTGATGACCGCCCAGACCATCTGGTTCGTGCTGATCGATTTCAACAGCAGTGCGCGCGCGATTGCAAATTCCGTGGTGCTCGGCTTCATCAGCGCGGTCTGCGCAAGGATGCTGCTGGTTCCAGCGCGCCAGCCGCTGCGCACCGCCTCCTGGCTGACAGGGGCATCTTTTGCCGCGCTTGCGCTGGCCAATCTTGCCAGGGTGCTGATGATCGCATTTTCCCCCGAACACGACTACGCGCTCTATGCCCAGATGCCGGTCAACCGGGTGTCGTTTCTTGTCAGCGGCATTTCCCAGCTTTGCCTGGGTTTCGGCTTCGTATTGATGCTGAATTACCGGTTGGCCGACGAATTGCAGCATCTTGCTGCGCACGACGCCCTCACCGGCGCATTCAATCGGCGCAGCCTGGGAGACGAGGCGGAGCGGTTGCTGGCGCGCTGCTCGCGGGTGGGGGAAATCCTCACGGTGATGATGATCGATGTGGATCATTTCAAGTCGGTCAACGACAGGTTCGGTCATGCGGCGGGAGACGAAGTGCTGCGCAGTCTCGCAACGCTCGTCCGGGAGACGATTCGGGTGGGGGACTATTTCGCCCGATACGGCGGAGAGGAATTCTGCATCCTGCTGCCCAATACCAGTGAGGAGCAGTCAGGAGTGCTTGCGGAGCGCCTGCGCCGGAGCTATTCGGAAATGGCCTTGCGTTTCGGGGAAAATCAGTTCCAGAGCACCGTCAGCATCGGAGTCGCCGATTCGCGCCATGCTGGAACGAATTCTTCCGGATTGTTCGCCGCCGCAGACGAGGCGCTCTACCGCGCCAAGCAGGAGGGGCGCAACCGCGTCGAGCCTTATTCCGCCATGCGAAATCCGCTATACGCGGTATCCTAGAGGAACCTTCCGAGCAGCTTCTTGCTGTGGCGATCGAGATCTGCGGGATTTTTGATCAGGAAGTTCACGCCATGGCTGTCAGTCAGGATCAGGGCGGAAGGGGAAATGCGGCGGATATCGTCTTCGCTTTTGAGCGTGAATGCGGTTTCTCCCCGGTCGGTTTTCACTTTCCATTCGCAGGGCGCGGCATATCCCGAAACGGAAACGAGGCAGAGAATTTCGGGCATGAATTCCCGATCCCGCAGCGCTTCTTCCAGCAGGATTCTCGCCGTATCCGGCAATGCTTCCATCGAAGCGACCCAGGCGAGCTCCCGGCCCTGTGCGCTCATCAGGGCGATGCCTTTCCCGGGGGCCGTGACGGGGAAAGCTTTGACCGGCACCACGCCCTCGTGAACGCCTGCATCATTTTTCAGGACCAGTCGCCCGAATGCGTTCCGGGTAAGTTCGAATTCTTCAGGCATCTTCTCCCGCCTCCCCTTCCAGCTGCCTTGTCTGCGCCTGGTACAGGCGGTAATAGGCGCCCTGTTTCTCGAGCAGGTCGTCGTGGCGCCCGACCTCGACGATTTTCCCCCTCTCCATCACCACCAGCCGGTCCGCGCGGCGCAAGGTGGATAGTCGGTGCGCGATGGCGATGGTGGTGCGCCCCCTGACCAGGTTTTCCAGTGCCGCCTGGATCTCCAGCTCGGTTTCCGTATCGACCGAGGAAGTCGCCTCGTCCAGAATCAGGATGCGCGGGTCGATGAGAAGCGCCCGGGCGATCGAGATGCGCTGGCGTTCTCCTCCCGAAAGCGCCTGTCCCCGCTCCCCGGCCAGCGAATCGTAACCGTGCGGCAGGCGCAGGATGAATTCGTGCGCATGCGCTGCCCGCGCTGCTGCGACGATGTCTTCGCGGCTCGCGTCAGGGCGCCCGTAGGCGATGTTCTCGGCTATGGTGCCGAAAAACAGGAACGGCTCCTGCAGCACGAGGCCGATGTTGCGCCGGTATTCTCCGATCGGAAAAGAACGGATGTCCGTCCCGTCCACCAGGATCGAGCCCTGCGCCACGTCGTAGAAGCGGCAGATCAAATTGACGAGCGTGCTCTTGCCCGAGCCGCTCTGACCCACCAGCCCGATCATCTCTCCTGACGCGATGGAAAGATCGATGCCGCTCAATACCGTCCGGTTGCCGTAGCGGAAGCCGGCATTTTTCACTGCGATCGCGCCCTCGATCCGTCCGGGATGGATGGGCTTGGCCGTTTCGGGCACGCTGGAGGCCTGGTCGAGTATGTCGAAAATGCGTTTGGCTCCGGCCGCAGCCTTTTGCGTCACGGAAACGATGCGGCTCATCGAATCGAGGCGGCCGTAGAAGCGGCTGATGTAGGCGAGGAATGCGGCCAGCACGCCGACCGTGATCTCTTTTTGCGATACCTGCCAGATGCCGAACATCCACACCACCAGAAGCCCGATCTCGGTCAGCAAGGTGACGCTGGGCGCGAAAAGCGACCAGACGGTGTTCACCCTGTCGTTCACTGCCAGATTGTGTGCATTCGCGTCGCTGAAACGCTTCACTTCCCTTTTTTCCTGGGCGAATGCCTTGACCACGCGGATGCCGGGTATGGTATCGGTCAGCACGCTGGTGATCTCCGACCATACCCGGTCGGCCTGCTCGAAACCGTGGCGCAGCCTGTCGCGCACGACATGGATCATCCAGGTGATGAAGGGCAGGGGCAGCAGGGTTACCAGCGCCAGCCAGGGGTTGATGGAAAGCAGGATTGCGGCCGTCATGCCTATCATCAGCACATCCGTGGCGAAATCCAGAAGATGCAGGGAAAGGAAAACGTTGATCCGGTCGGTTTCGGAACCGATGCGGGTGACCAGATCCCCGGTGCGCTTGCCGCCGAAATACTCGAGCGAAAGACTCTGGAGGTGCTGGTAGGTGGTAACACGCAGGTCGGCACCTATCCGCTCGGAGACGCGCGCGAGGATGTAGGTTTTCCCCCAGCCCAGCGCCCATGCCGCCAGCGCTGCTGCAAGCAGCCCCCCCAGGTAAAGTTTCACCCTGCCCGGGTCGATCGGCACGCCGTTCTGGAAGGGGATCAGCACATCGTCCATCAGCGGCATGGTGAGATAGGGCGGCACCAGGGTCGCTGCAGTCGATGCCAGGGTCAGCAGAAATCCGGCAAGAAGCTGGTTGCGATAGGGGCGGGCGAAGCGCCACAGGCGAAGCAGCGTCCAGGTGGAGGGGGGGCGATTCGCTTCAAGGGTGCAGGCGCTGCAAAGCGCCTGCCCCGCAGGCAGGGGCAGGCCGCATCCGGGACAGTTCTCGACTGCGCAGGGCTCGGGTTCCCGTCCTTCGGAGCCGGCGGCATTGTGTTCCAGGAAGCATTGCGCCAGCCTGCGGGCGGACTCGTCCAGACCCAGAGTGTAGTGCCAGGCGGAGAGCAGGGATGCTTCGTCGGCGAGTTCAAGGTGGCCCACCCCGGCATGGTCGCGTCGCTCGAGCTTCAGGTTTTGACGCCAGGTCCAGATGCGCCAGGTGCCGCCCGGTTCCCTCGCCAGAAAGCGCCGGTCGGTCAAAAGCAGCAGGCCGCGGGAAAACCGCAACTGCACATCCAGATCCGTTTCCAGCCAGGCAAGCACAGCCTCGCCGGGCGCGAGTTGAGCTTGCGCCTCGGCTTGCCAGAAATCGGGAAGCGGGGCTGTCATCGGGGGGTACGACTGGAAATGGAGTATTTCATGCGCTGCAGTATAACTCCAAGATTGCCGGCAAGCATGATGTCTCCGTTTGGAGACATGCATTACGCCATGAATACAAAGGGATTTTATCGTTTCAGCCGGCATTGCGTCTCAATTTGGCGACATGCGGACTTTATGCTATGTCGCTAAATCAATCGCATCATTATGATTAATATGAATTTGTTTTTTTGGCTCGGTTCTTGCTTAAATTAAACGATTTTTCATTTTCCGGGCCGAAAACATGCTTGCAGCAGAAACGATAAGGCGCACCGCCTCCGGGGCGGTCACCGGAAGCATCGAATTCCTCGAGGTGCGCTATCTCAAAGGTCCCAATATCTGGACTTACCGTCCCGTACTGGAAGCCTGGGTGGATATCGGCGAGCTCGAGGATTTCCCCTCCGACACCATCCCTGGATTCTACGAACGCCTCTCGATCATGCTGCCCGGGCTCGTCGAGCACCGCTGTAGCTATGGCGAGCGGGGCGGATTCCTGCGCAGGCTGAAGGAGGGAACCTGGCCGGGGCATATTTTGGAGCATGTCACCCTCGAATTGCAGGGGCTTGCGGGAATGCCGGGAGGCTTTGGCAAGGCGCGCGAGACTTCCAGGCGCGGCGTTTACAAGGTCGTGGTTCGCGCTTTCAACGAAAAACTCACGAGAGCCTGCCTGGATTCGGCGCGCGATCTCGTCATGGCCGCCATATATGATCGTCCCTATGACGTCGATGCGGCGCGACGTCGTCTGCGCCGAATGGCCGATTCCCTCTGTCTGGGTCCTAGCACCGCCTGCATCGTGGATGCGGCCGACGACAGGGATATTCCCGCCACCCGTCTCAACGATGGCAATCTGGTTCAATTGGGGTACGGCGCCCGTCAGCGCCGCATCTGGACTGCAGAAACCGATGCCACGCCTGCCATAGCCGAGAGCATTTCCCGCGACAAGGTTCTCACCAAGGGACTGCTCGGCGACTGCGGCGTTCCCGTTCCGGAAGGAAGGCTGGTCGGAACACTGGAAGAGGCATGGGAGGCGGCCGAGGAAATCGGTCTGCCCGTTGTCGTCAAGCCTTCCGACGGCAACCACGGAAGGGGCGTTTTCATCGATCTCGAGACGCGCGAGCAGGTCGAGGCGGCTTTCGAAGTGGCGAGAGAAGAAGGCAGCGGCGTCATCGTCGAACGCTTCGTTCCCGGCATCGAGCATCGCCTGTTGATCGTGGGGGGGCGCCTTGCCGCTGCTGCGCGCGGGGAGGAAACTTTCGTTACGGGGAACGGGCGAGACAGTGTTGCCGAACTGATCGACATCCAGATCAACAGCAATCCGCTGCGCGGCAGTTCGGAAGAGCACCCTCTCAATCCCGTGCGCCTGGATTCGTCCGCCCGGCTCGAATTGCAGCGGCAGGGCCTGAGGCCGGACTCCGTGCCGGCCCAGGGTGTTCGCGTCCTGGTCCAGCGCAACGGCAGCGTCGCATTCGACGTGACAGACAAGGTTCACCCGGAAACCGCTGAAATAGCGGCTTTGGCTGCAAGGATAGTCGGGCTCGATATCGCCGGGGTGGACCTTCTGGCGAAGGATATTTCCAGGCCGCTTGCCGAGCAAAATGGCGCCATCGTCGAAGTCAACGCCGGCCCCGGCCTCCTGATGCACCTGAAGCCCGCCGAAGGCGAGCCGCAGCCGGTAGGGCGCGCCATCGTGGACAGTCTTTTTCCCGAAGGCGAATCCGGGCGGATCCCCGTCGTGGGCATTGCCGGGACAGGCGACAACGGCCTTTTGGCCAGACTCGTCGCATGGCTGCTTCAACTCGACGGCAGGCGCGTCGGCATGGCTTGCTCCGAGGGACTTTTCCAGGGGCGCAGATGGGTGCAACGCGGAAATCGCACCGACTGGTCCTCCATGCGCAAGGTGCTGCTCAACCCGGGCGTGGATGCGGCGGTATTCGAGAACGGCCCGCGCACCCTGCTCGGGGAAGGGTTGGCTTATGATCGCTGCCAGGTCGGTGTCGTCACCGAAATCGCACCGGAACTCCGCATGGAAGAATTCGACATCCTGGATGCGAACCAGATGGCGGGTGCGCTGCGCACCCAGGTCGATGTGGTGCTGCCGACCGGGGCTGCCGTGCTCAACGCTGCCGACGCTCGCGTGGCGGACATGGCGAAATTCTGCGACGGCGAGGTGATCTATTATTCCCTGTTTCCCGAAGCGGCCCCTCTTGCCGCCCATCTTTCGGCGGGGGGGCGCGCTGTCATCCTGCGCGAGGGGAAGGTCGTGCTGGCCCAGGGATCTGCGGAAACCGCTCTTGCCGACGCCGCATCCCTGCCTGCTGGCGAACATTCCATGCTGGCCGGAATAGCCGCCGCCTGGGCCCTGAATCTCGCGCCGGAACTGATCCGCGCCGGACTTGAATCTTTCGATACTGCTGGAGCGTAAAGGAACATCATGGATATATCTCGCATTCGGGCTCTGAGGGGCCCCAATCTCTGGAGCAGGCATACCGCCATCGAGGCCGTGGTCTCCTGTTTCCGTTCCGAAGAATCGATCCTGGCCATGCCCGGATTCGAGGCGCGCCTGCGAACGCGCTTTCCTGCGATGGGCGCGCTCGACGAAGGCGCGGCTTCCCTTGCCCATGTTCTGGAAGCTGTCGCCCTGGAGCTGCAGGCTCAGGTGGGATGCCAGGTGACCTTCAGCCGCACCGTGCCCACTGCGGAGTCCGGTGTCTACCGCGTCGTGGTCGAATACAGCGAAGAGGCGGTCGGGCGCAGGGCTTTTGCCCTGGCATCCGAGCTCTGCCGCTCGGCTCTCGAAGACACGCCATTCGACCTCGCAGAAGCGCTTGCCGAACTGCGCGAGCTGGACGAGGAAGTGCGCCTCGGCCCCAGCACAGGCGCCATCGTTTCGGCGGCTATCGAGCGGGGAATTCCCTGCCGCAGGCTGACCGAAGGCAGCCTGGTTCAGTTCGGGTGGGGCAGCCGCCAGCGCCGTATCCAGGCTGCGGAAACGGACAGCTGCAGCGCCATCGCAGAATCCATCGCGCAAGACAAGGAACTCACCAAGATGCTGCTGGATGCAGCCGGAGTGCCGATCCCGGAAGGACGGGCTGTTTCGGATGCGGAAGACGCCTGGGCGGCGGCCTGTGAGATTGGCACCCCTGTCGTGGTCAAGCCTCGCGACGGCAACCAGGGAAAGGGCATAGCCGTCAACATTTCTACCCGGGATGAAGTGATGGCCGCCTATGCCGCCGCTTCCCGGGTCAGGGACGAGGTTCTGGTGGAGCGTTATCTGCCCGGCAGCGACTTCCGCCTTCTGGTGGTCGGGGATGCCATGGTCGCCGCAGCCCGGCGCGACCCCCCTCATCTCGTTGGCGATGGCGTGCACAGCATTCGGCAGATCGTCGAGAAAATCAACGGCGATCCTTTGCGGGGGGACGGGCACGCCACCTCCCTGACCCGGATTCGCCTCGACGAGATCGCGCTGGCCACATTGGCTCGCCATGGGCTGGACGCGGACTCGATTCCCCGTGAAGGCGAGCGCGTTGTGTTGCGCAACAATGCCAATCTTTCCACGGGCGGCACTGCGACCGACGTTACCGACGACGTCCATCCCGAAATTGCCGCCCGCGCAGTCGCGGCTGCCCAGATGGTCGGGCTGGACATTTGCGGCGTGGACATCGTTTGCCCCAGCATGCACTTCCCGCTGGAAGAACAGGGGGGCGCCGTTGTCGAGGTCAATGCCGCCCCTGGGCTGCGCATGCACCTCCATCCCTCATTCGGCAAGGGAAGGCCGGTTGGGGAAGCCATCGTCTCCGACCTGTTCCCCGAAGGAGAGGACGGACGCATTCCGCTGGTCGCGGTTGCAGGAACCAACGGCAAGACCACCACGGTGCGCCTGATTTCGCATCTGCTCGGCAGCAACGGCCTGCGCGTCGGCATGACCAATTCGGACGGTGTCTATATCGACGGCAAGCGCATCGATACCGGCGACTGCAGCGGTCCCAAGAGTGCGCGCAATGTTCTCCTCCATCCCGACGTGGATGCGGCTGTGCTCGAGACCGCAAGGGGAGGGGTGCTGCGCGAAGGACTGGCTTTCGACCGCTGCGATGTAGCGGTCGTGACCAACATCGGGATAGGCGATCATCTGGGCTTGTCCCATATCAATACTGTCGAAGAGCTTGCCGCAGTCAAGCAGGTGATCGTGAGAAATGTTTCGCCCCGGGGTGCCGCCGTGCTGAATGCGGCAGACCCGCTGGTCGCGGCCATGGCCGATTCCTGCCCCGGTTCGGTAATCTTTTTTTGCAGTGACCCGCATCATCCGATCATCGCCGCACATCGCGCCGAAAGACGGCGTGCGGTCTTTTCGACCGAAAAGGGCATCCATGCCGTGGAAGGCGGGTTCGAGGAATTCATCCCGTGGAAAGAAATTCCGCTGACGCGCAACGGCACCATTTTCTTCCAGGTCGAAAATACCATGGCTGCCGTTGCCGCAGCCTGGGCGCTCGGCATCGACTGGAAGACTCTCAGGACCGGGCTTTCCGGGTTCGAGAACGATCCCGCCACGACGCCGGGCCGTTTCAATCTGTTCGATTACTGCGGCGCCACGGTCATCGCCGACTACGGCCATAATCCCGATGCGATCATGGCGTTGGTGAGGGCTGTGGATGCCCTTCCCGCAAGGCGGAGGGTAGCCGTGATCAGCGCGGCCGGCGATCGCCGCGACGAGGACATCAGGAACCAGGCGAAAATTCTGGGCGCAGCCTTCGACGAGGTGGTGCTCTATCAGGACAAGTGCCAGCGCGGGCGAGAGGACGGCGAAGTGCTGAAATTGCTTCGGGAAGGGCTTGCCGGTGCATCCAGAACGAGGAGAATCAGCGAAATCCGCGGCGAATTCCTGGCCATCGATCACGCGTTCTCACACCTCAAGCAGGGGGAGGTTTGCCTTATCCTGATCGACCAGGTGGAAGAAGCGCTGGAGCATATTGCCTGTCGCGTTGCGGAACGCGGTTCCATGGCGGCCTGAAGCGTTGGGGCTCAGCAGGATCCGATCAGTTCCAGGATTTTTTGCGCAGCGCCCCGGTTTTTCTCGGCGAATTCGAGTCCGGCCTTTCCCATTGCCGAAAGCTTCTCGGGATTTTCGAGAAGCGCGGCGGCTTCGCTTGCGAGCTGGTCCGCATTTTCGACCCTGATTGCGGCGCCGGCTTCCAGCGCCAATCTCGAGGCTTCCTCGAAATTGTAGGTGTGCGGGCCGAGCAGAACCGGCTTTCCGAGGGATGCCGCCTCGATCAGGTTCTGCCCCCCCAGAGGCAGCAAAGATCCGCCGATATAGGCGCAGTCGCATGAGGCGTAATACGCGAACATTTCCCCCATGCTGTCTCCGAGAAAGACCCGGGCCCGGGGATCGATCTTCCTGTTCTCGCTTCTTTTCACATAGGGGATTTTTTTCGCCTTCAGCAGGTTCTCGACTTCGATAAAGCGCTGCGGATGACGCGGAACGAGGATTACCAGTATTCCCCCGCTTTTCTCGAATGCATCCAGTATCAGTTCCTCCTCGCCTTCCCGGGTGCTCGCGGCGAGGAAAACCGGCCTCTCGTCGAGAAATTTCCGGAAGTCGGGAATTTCTTTCGGCGGATACACATCGAATTTCAGGTTGCCGCATACCGTCATGTTTTTTGCGCCCAGCCTCTCCAGTCTTTCCGCATCTCCCGTCGTCTGGGCAGCGATTCCGGCAAGCTCGGCCAGGCTCTGGCGTGCCAGATTTTCGAATTTCAGGTAGCGCCGCAGCGACTTTTCGGAGAGCCTCGCATTGACAAGGAACAGGGGAATACCGTTCACCTTGCACAAATGGATCAGGTTGAACCAGAGTTCGGTTTCCATCAAAAGGCCGACCGAGGGCCTGAAATGGTTTAGGAAGCGCCGCACTGCGAAAGGGTAATCGTAGGGCAGGTAGCAGATCAATGCCCTTCCGCCATAGAGCGTTTCGCTGGTCTCGCGTCCCGTGGGGGTCATGTGGGTGATCAGGATGCTGCAATCGGGATTGGACTCGATCAGCCTGTCGACGAGCGGAGCCGCGGCCCTCGTCTCTCCAACGGATACGGCATGCAGCCAGATGATTTTGCCGGGAGGCTTCGAATCGTAGAAGCCGAAGCGTTCCTGGACATGGGAGAGGTAGGCTTGCTGCTTTCTTCCCCGCAGCAGCAGTCTCCCCAATACCAGAGGGAGCATGGCGTAGAGCAGCAGGGTGTAGAGGAAGCGGTTCACAGGCTTTTCCAGGCAGAGAGCGCGTCTTCAACCGAAGGCGGCCCGTTCCTGCAGCCGAGATTGATCCCCTTTCCGGAAGTCAGGATTCCGGTGAGGTCGGGGTCGGTCGAACAGTAAATGCCGATCACGGGAATGCGCAGGGCTGCCGCGAGATGGGCGAGGCCGGTGTCCACTCCGAAAGCGACGCTCGCCCCTGCGAGGAGCCGCGCCGCGTCACTCAATGACAGTTTTTCGGGAACGGTGGCACCGGGAATTGCCGCTGCGAGGCGCTCGCTCCTCATTTTCTCTTCCAGGCTCCCCCACGGAAGGACGGTTTTCATGTTCAGGTTTTTTCCGAGTTCGATCCAGTTCGATTCCTCCCACAGCTTGTCGGCCCGGCTGGTGGCATGCAGCAGCACGGCATAATCCCCCTTTTCGGCTTGCAGGGTTATGCCATAGTCGATAGGGGGCTCTACCGAGTAGCCGAGGCAGGAAGCTGCGAGCATCCTGTTTCTGATCACGGCATGCAGGCTTTTCTCGACGAATTTCTTCTCGTCGTAGAAAAGCGATGCGAGGGGCTCCCGCGCGCTTTTCCTGTCGAAGCCGCAGCGAACGCCATTCGCGAACTTCGAAATCATCGCGCTTTTGAAAAGACCCTGGGTGTCGATGACGAGATCGTATTGCTCTTTCCGGATCGCTTCCCGGAATTGTGCGAATTCGCGCCTCGTGGAACTGCCGAACGGGCAATGTCGCCAGCGCCTTAGCGCTACCGGAATGACGTTTCTCACGGCGGGATGCATGGCGGGAATGGCGGCGAAGGACTCCTCGACCACCCAGTCTATTGTTGCATTCGGATAATGTTCGGCGATGTCGCTGACGACAGGCAGGTTGTGGATGACATCCCCCATCGACGAGGTCTTGATCAGCAGGATTGCAGGCATGGTGGATCCGAGGAATACGAAACTATGACCCCTTTTCGGAATCTGGCATGGTACACGCAAAATTTCCTGTTTCATAGCCGGTATTGAGTTATTGAGAAAAGCTCCTATTATTGGAGTATCAACCCGCTTCGGGAGGAAAAAATGGAAACGTTGACAGATGCACTGCGCAGCATATGGGCTTTTGTCCTGATGACCCTGATATTCGCCGTTATCGGACTGGTCTTTTTTGCGGGACACTGAATGGAATTCAGGGAGGAATCCGATTCCATGGGTTCCGTGACAGTGCCCGGGTGGGCGCTGTGGGGGGCGGGCACGGAGCGCTGCAGACGCAATTTCGCGAACAGCGCCCGCTCCATCCCTTTCGAAATTATCCACGTGCTCGGGCTCATCAAGGCCTGTTGCGCTGCGGTCAACCGCGATCTGGGCAAGCTCGATCCGGAACTTGCCGGACTCGTTGTGAAGGCATCCGAAGAAGTTTCGTCCGGACGCCTCGACAATCATTTTCCGCTGGACCTGTTTCAGACGGGATCGGGAACCAGCACCAACATGAACGTCAACGAGGTGATCGCGAACAGGGCGAACGAGATTTCGGGCTTCCCCAGGGGGGCGAGGCATCCCGTCCATCCCAACGATCATGTGAACATGGGGCAGTCCAGCAATGACGTATTTCCGTCGGCCCTCCATGTCGCAGTCTCGATCTTTGCCAGGACCACGCTTCTGCCCCAGCTCGGTTTGTTGAGAGAGGCGCTCGGGGAGAAGGCGGGGAAATGGGACGATGTCGTGAAGCCGGGCAGGACGCACCTCATGGATGCGACCCCTGTCAGGATGGGGCAGGTCTTTTCGGGTTTTTCCGAGCAGGTGTCACAGGGCATCGGGCGGATCGAATCCGCCCTCGACGGGCTTCGATTCCTGGCGATGGGGGGGAGCGCGGTGGGAACCGGGATCAATACCCATCCGGAATTCGGGTCGAGAGTGGCGGTGATGCTTTCGGATGCGGCAGGGATGCCGTTTCTCGAAGCGGCAAACCATTTCGAGGCGCAGGGATCGAAGGATGCTCTCCTTCACTATTCGGGCGCGCTCAGGACCGTCGCGGCAAGCCTTTCAAAAATCGCCAACGACATCAGGCTGATGGGAAGCGGACCCGACTGCGGCCTGGGCGAGCTCGTTCTGCCCGAAATTCAGCCCGGCTCATCGATCATGCCGGGAAAGGTGAATCCGGTGATTCCGGAAGCTGTCATCCAGATGTCGGTCAGGATCGTCGCAAACGACCTCGCTGCAACGTTGTCGGATTTCGGCGGGGTGGGGTCTCTGCTCGAACTCAATGTCGCGATGCCGCTCATGGGGGATGCCCTGATCGAATCTTCAAGACTGCTTTCGGAGTCTGCCAGGCTCCTTTGTGAAAAACTCCTTCCCGGGCTCGAAGTCGATCGGGATCGCTGCGAAACCCTGGCGGGGCGCTCGCTCATGGCGGGAACCCGCCTCGCCCCAATAATCGGCTACGATAAGGCGTCGAACCTCGTGAAAAGAGCTTCCGGCGAGGGCATTTCGATCCGGGAGGCGGCAGCCGGCTTTCTTGCACCAGGGGAACTGGAGGCGATGTTCGACCTTAAATCGATGACGATGCCGGGGGGGAAATGATCCGGGTGATTTTCAGGGAGATCGAGTGGCGCGTCCAGGATTACGAATGGAGCGAGGACGGGCATATCGTCTCCATCCTGAGTTTCGACCTTGAAGGAAGCCCTGAACAAGTCCTGCTTCCTGTAAAATTGCAGTTGAGCCAACGACCGATTCGAGGTGCCATGAAACAGATGAGTTTTGCTGCAAGTGAGTACGTCAAGAAACCGAAACAGACCCGGAA